>Ga0163144_10016596_pt1 | contig 15079 bp, 13 predicted proteins | sample OliLak19BULKMAT1_FD_123175 | JGI IMG/M metagenome (GOLD analysis project Ga0163144, IMG submission 123175) | Freshwater microbial mat bacterial communities from Lake Vanda, McMurdo Dry Valleys, Antarctica - Oligotrophic Lake LV.19.BULKMAT1 | ecosystem: Environmental > Aquatic > Freshwater >... | reverse complement strand
GCGGCTCGTCGGGTTCGGGGTGTTCGTCGCGGCCTGCGGCGCGGGCGAGCTCGCCGAGGACGTGTCGACGACGTCCACGTCGCCGTTCACGTCCACCTCCACGTCGTACGGATCGTCTTCGGACGAGGGGAGCTCCGGCGATACGTTCCCCGACGGCTTCGAGCCCGCGCCCTGTGACGACGAGCCCGATGTGCTCGCCGATCGGTTGTGCGACGAGGGGCAAGATCCCGAGACGGCGAACGACGAGATCTACATCCACTGTCGCAACGAGAGCGCGTGCCAAGGGCCCGCGGATCCGCCCGGCGTCGACACCCTTCGCGTCATGGCGTGGAACATCGAGCGCGGCATGACGCTCGCTGCCCAGCTCGCGTCTTTCACAGACGGCATGTTGCCCGTGCCCGACGTGATCCTGATGGGTGAGGTCGATCGCGGGTGCACGCGCAGCGGTGATCGCAACGTCGCGTGGGAGTACGCCGCCGCGCTCGGCATGCATCACGCGTACGGCGTGGAGTTCGTCGAGCTGCCTCGGCCAGGCGAGGCCATCACGGCGCCGTGCGAGCACGGCAACGCGATCCTCTCGCGGTTTCCGATCGGCAATGTCGAGCTCGTGCGCCACGCGGTCAACGAGAGTTGGTTCGCGACCGATGAGCCGCGGCTCGGCGGGCGCATGGCGCTGGTGGCCGACCTCGCCGTCGGCGACAGGCTCGTGCAGGTCGCGGTCGTGCACTTCGAGTCGGGCGCCGAGGACGGGCGCAAGCGCGCGGCGCAGGCCGCCGAGATCGCGGACATCGGCGCGATGCTCGATCGGCCCGTGATCATCGGCGGCGACACGAACGCCGGCCTCTACGCGTTCGACCTGTACCTCGACACCCACAACGAAGCGACGACCGAGGCGTTCTTCGACCGCGGCTACGCCGACGCGCACGAGGGGCTGCCATCGACCTCACGCACGACCAAGCCGCCCGGGCTCGTGCTCGATCTGATCATGCTGAAGGGGGCGACGCCGAGCATGCCGATCGTCTGCGAGGCCGACATCTGCGACGGCCTCTCGGACCATCGCGCGGTCTGGGTGGATGTCGTGCTCGGCGGCTGAGCGACCGCAAACCGCCGCGCACTGCTTGCGCGACCCGCCAGCGGTGCTACCTCGTGTGCGACGTGGATCCGCTGCGCGAGATCTTGTTGGAGGCGCCCGACCCGAGCACCGACTGGGTGCAGATGAGCCTGCGCGCCGCGCTCGTTTTCGTCGTCGGCGTTGCGCTCATGCGCCTCGGCAGCCGCCGCTTTCCTGGTCAGTCGACGCCGTTCGATCTGCTTCTCGCCGTCGTACTCGGCTCGGTGCTCAGTCGCACGATCAACGGCGAGGCGGTGTTCGTCACCACGCTCGCCGCGTGCTTGACCTTGGTCGTCGCGCACTGGGTGTTCGCGTGGCTCGCATTTCGTTCGCACCGCTTTGGTAAGCTCATCAAGGGCGGCGAACACACGTTGGTCCGGGACGGCAAGCTCGACTGGCCTGTGCTCGATGCTTGCCAGATCACGGAGCGCGACCTGGTCGGTGCGCTGCGCCTGCGCTGTGGCACGGAGGAGATGGATCGCGTCCGCGTCGCTCAGCTCGAGAATACGGGCGAGATCAGCTTCGTGCTGCGCGATTGAATTCTCTCTCAGGGGAAGCGGCCCGCTTCCCCCTCCGTGCCGGCAAAGCCGTCACAGAGCCTCCCGCTTTCCATCGCTTCGCGATTTCTCTCTCAGGGGAAGCGGCCCGCTTCCCCCTCCGTGCCGGGCAAAGCCGTCACAGAGCCTCCCGCTTTCCATCGTCACGGAATCTCGACCTCGATCTCCGAGATGTTGTTCTCGTAGTTGCTCTCGTTGATGATCGGGGTCGTCGTGCCCGCCGGCGGGCTGTTCAAGGCGATACGCAGCGTGTACGTGCCCGATGGCACGCCCGTCACGTCGATCCACTGACACGGCAGATACGAGCCGTAGATGTCCGCATGGCCGCGGCTGATGCCCTGGTTGCCGCAGTCGAACTGGCCCGGGTCGTCGGGCCATGCCCACGGCTCGAGATCGATCAGACAAAACGCCTGCTTGTGGCCGGTCGCGACGACGCCGGTGTCGTCCAGCAGCTCGTACGCCGCGTAGTTATCGAAGTGATAGTGCGCGTGGCAGTCACTGTAGTGGAACAGATCGGGATGGTTGCTCGGCACGCCCATGCCCATGTCGCGCGAGCCGATATTCGGCGTGTACGTGTTGAAGCGCAGCACCGTGCGCAGACCCGTGCCGCCGACGCACATCTCGATCAGCTCGCAGCTGTTCATGCCGACGTTGATCGTGTCGATCTCGGGCTCGAGCTCGCTCTGGTCGACGAAGATGTCCGGGCCCGCACAGCCGAGCGGACCGTTGCCCGGATCGTCCTTGTTCGCGGGCGGGTTGTGATAGTTGATGCCCGCTTCCGGCGCAGCGCAGCGGAACACGCCCGCGTTGACCGCTCCTTGCGAGCAGCACAGCAGATCGTCGGCGCACGCCGTCTCGCCCGCGTTCGGATCGCACACCGATCCCTCGCCGCCGTCGCACAGGCCATCGCCGTTGTGCGCGCGCACCTGCACCGAGTCGATGCCGCCCTCGAGGATGCCCACGCCGAGATCGCTCGCGGTGATGCGCAGCCGCGTGCCCGCGACCATCGGCAACCCGCACGCCGCGTACTCGACCGGCGCCCAGCTGTTCGCACCCGTCACCTGCGCGACGGTCTCGAGCTGCTCGAGCGTGTGGTGGAAGTAGCCGTCGGGCTCGGTGTCGTCGGGCGTGAGCAGCTCGACCTTGAGCAGCGTGCCGGTCTCTTCGTCCGACTTGTACAAGAACCGCGACAGCTCGACGGTCGCCGTCTCGTTGCCGCCCAGATCGAACTCGGGCGACGTGAGGATCGTGCTGCCGCCCGCAACGTCCGCCTGGTCGACGATGCCGTCGGGGTTCTGGCCGGTGAAGTAGCAGCTCGCGCCGCCGAAACACATGCCCGGCTGCGACACCTGGTCGAAGTGCATCGCCGTCACCGGATCGCCGCGCATCCACGCGCCGCTCGTCGCATCGCCCTCGACCTCCCAGCCGAGATCATCGTCGAACGGATCCTCGAACACCGTGTGCGTGAAGCCGTCGGTGACGGTGGTGAACCTCCACGCGTCGCTGAGATCCGACTCGCTCTCGGGGAACTCCGGGTTGAACGCGCGGACCTGCCACTCGTAGGTCTGCTCGTGCGCAAACAAGCGCGGCAGACACGGACCGTCGTAGCCCTCCTCGGTGAGCCGACCGGCCATGAGCTCGATGCCGTCGACGTACACGCGATAGCGCACCGGATCGCCGTCGGGATCCTCGACGAGATTCCAGCACAGGTCCGATTCGATCTCGATGTCCTGCGCCTCGTCGATCGGGGCCATCAACGTCGGCACGGGCGGTGCCGCGCCCGGACCTCCCGTGGTGGTCTCCGGATCGTCGGTCGTCGTCGACGAATCCGTCGTCGCATCCGTCGCATCGGTCGAGGTGCTGCCGTCTTGCGGCGCCGCGTCGTCCTTGCAGCCCGGGAGCGCAGCGAGGACGAGCACGAGCGATCGGGGCAATCGAGTGAGTCGCATGGGGAGACGGCCGCGACGTCGCGGTCCTATCTGCGCAGGATATCACCGCGGCGCGGGCGCCGTGTGGTGAACCGCCGGCTTCGGGCCGACGACGCGACTGACGGAGGCGCGGCGCCGGTCTACACTGTCGCGGCATGGCAACAATCGCTCGCAGATGCACGGGCCTGGTCGCCGTGATCGTCGTCGCATGTGCATGTGCATGTGCGTGTGCATGTGCATGTGCATGTGGTGGATCGGGAGCGGGCGACGCGAAGGCGGACGCGGTACCCGCCGGGCCGCCGCCGGTCGCACCGAGCAATGGTGCACCGGTCGCGTTCGAGGCGACGAAGCTGACACCCGGCGAGAAGATGGACGGCGCGATCGCGGTGAAGGGCTACAACTTCTCCGACAAGACCATCGCCGGCTACACGATCTCGGCGCGCTACAAGGACAAGGGCGGCGCGGTGCTGAAGGTCGGCGTCGGCACACCGTTCGAGGCCGACTTCGCGTGGACCTCGCTGTCGGGCAAGAAGTTCGCGTGCAAGCCGAAGAGCTGGTGCGCCTTCGACCTCAGTGGCATCGAGGTGCCTGCGGGCGCGAGCGAAGCCCAGGTCGTGCTGACCAGCGCGCAGGCGCTCGCCGCCGACGGCATCAACTTCGAAGACGGCGATGTGTGGGCGAGCAAGGACGGTTTCGGGAAGTGGCCGTCGGACAGCAAGTGAGCACCGCGGTCGACATCGAGATGATGCGGCACGCGCTGTCGATCGCCGAGGAAGCCGCGCGTGCCGGCGACGTGCCGGTCGGTGCGGTCGTGGTGCAGGGCGGCCGCGTCATTGGGGTCGGTCGCAATCGTCGCGAGGTCGACGACGATCCGGTCGCACATGCCGAGATCGTCGCGCTGCGCGATGCCTGTCGGGCGAGCGCGCGCTGGCGAGTCGACGGCGCAACGATGTACGTGACGCTCGAGCCGTGCCCGATGTGCGCGGGTGCGTTGGTCGCAGCTCGCGTCTCGCGGCTCGTCTACGGTGCCGCGGATCCGAAGGCCGGCGCCGTGCGATCGCTGCTGCGGATCTGCGACGATCCGCGGCTCAATCATCGGCTCGAGATCGAGGCGGGCGTGCTCGCCGAGCCGTGTGCCGCGGTGCTGCAGACGTTCTTCAAGGATGCGCGGCGCGCCCGCGCGCGCGGGAGGTCCGCGTGAGCAAGAAGCGCCCCGCGAGCCACGCCGACGAGTTCGCCGCGGTGCAGCGCATGCTCGCGCGCGAGCGGCTGAGCATCGACGACTCACAGCCGGGGCGCACGTGCTTCTTGTCGCACGTCGGTGCGCAACCGCGGCTCTTGCCGGGCCCGTGGGTCGGTCACCGCGATCTGATCTACGCGCTCGCGCTCGCGAACATCTCACCGCCGCAGCGCACCTCGCTCGCGCGCGCGGTGCTCGTCGAATACGAGCGCGAGTTCGGCATCGGTCATCTGCAGCTCGAGGCCGTGCCATCGGGCCTGCCGCTCGGCGGGTCGTCGTTGCGCATGCGCCATCGCACCGGTGGGCCGGCGTGCCTGCACACGTGGGCGCTCGGCCCCGGTGCGAAGCCGGCCCAGTGCGACTGGTTGCTGCTGCGCGCACAGCCGGAGTGGGCCGTCGTCGATGGACCACCGGTCTTGCGCGTCGAAGGGCTCGAGATGCTCGCGGCACTCGGCGGCGAGGTCGTCGTACTCGTCGCGACCGCGACCGGTGCGATCCAGATCGCGCGGGCATGCGCGCCGCTCGTGAAGGTCGCGGCGCACCCACGCTTCGCGCCGCACATCGAAGGCCACGATCCGGACTCGCCGGTGCTGCTGTGGCCGCACGATGCACTCGACGGCGCCGGCCTGCGTGGCCGCGAGATCACGGCACTCGTGCTGGTCGATGCGCCCGAGTCGACCCGCCGCGAGGCCGAGACGTGGTGCACCCGTCAGAACGCCGCCCGCCCGCGGGGCATCGAGCTCGTCGACGTCACGTGTCCGGGCCGGCTGCGTACCGCGGAGCTGACCGCGTTCTGGCGTGCATGCGGCGAGCCCAGCGTGCTCGTGCGTGGTGATGCAGCGTGGGTCACGAGCGGCGCGCGGATTCTGGCCGACCTCGGTGCAGCCGTCGAAATCCAACCGGAAGCGACGCAACTCGAGCTGCTGTGACCGCGGGCGATTTGTCATCAGGGCAGCGGGCACGTATATGATCGCCCCCACGTGGCCGACCCCGTCGACACCCTGCGCATGCCTCCGTGGGTCCCCGTGTTGCTCGGGATCGGTGGTCTGGGTGCTGCGCTCGGTGATGTCCAACCGCTGATCGTCGGCGCGCTCGCAGCCGCTGCCGGTGTCGCCGGCTGGCTGCTCGGCACCGACGCGCTCGCGATGGTGCGCGGAGCCGATCGGCTGCAGGAGCGCCTCCGCGCCGCCGAGGACGACCTTCGTATCGCACGCTCGCAGCCCGCGATCGCACCGGCCGACGATCGCCTCCGGGCCGAAATCGATGCGCTGCAGAACCAGCTCGCCGCCGCGACCCGCGACCTCGGGGCCGCGCGCACCGAAGGCGCGAGTCACGGACGCGAGAGGGAGCTCGAGACTGAGATCGAGGGCCTCATCAAGCGCAATCGCGAGCTCGAGCGCGAACTCGCGGCACGACCGCGCAGCGCGCTCGGTCCCGTGCTCGAGGAGTTCGCCCGCGACTTCGAGATGGACCTGCGCAAGATCGACGAGACCCGGCAGGCGCTCACGACGATGAGCGACAACCTCACCGGCATCAGCAGCAGCGTCGAGTCGCTCGCGAGCAACGCCGAGGAGAGCAGCAGCTCGATCCTCCAGATGGCGGCGGCGAACGACGAGGTCGCCGAGAGCATGCTCAATCTCGCGGCATCCGTGCAGCAGACGGCGACCTCGATCGAGGAGATGACATTCTCGGTCAAGGAGGTCGCGAAGAACATCGAGGCGCTCTCGTCCACGGCCGAAGAAACCTCGTCCGCGATGAACGAGATGGACATCTCGATCCAGCAGGTCGAGAACAACGCGAACGAGACGGCGCAGCTCTCCGAAGAGGTGGTGTGGGCCGCCGAGGGTGGCGTCGATGCCATCAGCCAGACCATCGAGGTCATCAACCTGATCAAGAAGTCGGCGGCCGACGCGGTCGGCGTCATCGGCCGCCTCGGCGATCGCATCGACGAGATCGGCAAGATCCTCAGCGTCATCGACGACGTGTCCGAGCAGACCAACCTGCTCGCGCTCAACGCCGCCATCATCGCGGCGCAGGCCGGCGAGCACGGCAAGGGCTTCGCGGTCGTCGCCGACGAGATCAAGGATCTTGCCGAGCGCTCCGCGACCAGCACGAAGGAAATCGCCGAGATCATCAAGGCGGTGCAGCGCGAGTCCAAGAACGCGGTCGCGGCGGTGCAGCGCTCGAGCAAGAGCGTCGACGACGGCGTTCGCGTCAGCCATCAGGCCGAGGACGCGCTCAAGCGCATCTCGGATGCTGCGCGGCGCTCGACGCAGATGGTCCGCGAGATTGCCCGCGCGACGGTCGAGCAGACCAAGGGCAGCAAGCAGGTCACCGACGCGATCAACGTCGTGGCCACGACCGTGCAGCAGGTCGCGACGGCGACGGCCGAGCAGGCCCGCGGCGGCGAGCAGATCATGCGCTCCGCCGAGAAGATGAAGGCGATTACGCGGCACGTCGAGCGCTCGACCCAGGAGCAGACCCGCGGTAGCCGGCAGATCACGCGCGCGGTCGAGACGATCAGCGAGATGGTCAACCAGCTCGGTGACGCGCACCGCACCCAGGTCGAGAACGTCATGCGGATCATCGCCAGACTGGACGCGCTCGAGACCGCGGCGCGTCGGCAGATCGATCGGGTCGGGCGCATGCGCACCGACGCGAATTGATCTACGCGATGACCTCCACACGCGCGCGGTGGCCCGGGATCGTCGCGAGCGCCGCGTCGCGGGTGAGAAGCGCCGCCCCGAGCGTCTCCGCCAGCACCAGATAGAGCCCGTCGTGGACGGTGGCGTTCTCTCTGAGCTCGAAGGCGCGCGCGAGCAGAGGACCATGAGCGTAGCGGACGAGGCCGAGATCGAGGAAGTCCGCGATAGCTTGCTCTGCACGTCTCGCCTCGATCGAGCCTGAGCGAACGAAGCGCCGCAAGACCTGCCCGACCTCGGCGTCGAGGAGGTGCGGCGCCGCGAGCTCGCGAGCGTGGTCGCGCACGCGAGCGAGGATGGTGTCGTAGTGGGGTGGGAGCGCGAGCAGGAGATCCACGACGATCGAAGTGTCGAGAACGATCACCTTCGCGCCTCGCGCTCGGCGCGTACGGCTCGCGCGCTGTCGAGCTTGCGGCCGACGGCCGGACGACTCTCGATGCGTTGCACGAGCTCGTCGAGCGTCGGTCGCCGCGCCACCGCGGTCAGCTCCACGAGCAAGAAGTCCGAAAGACTCATGCCCGCAGCAGCAGCGCGCGCCTTGAGCAAGCGGTGGACGTCCGCCGGGATGTTGCGGATCTGGAGCGCGCTCGGCATGCATTCAACATGCAAGCATGTGGTTTGCATGTCAACCGCGACAGCCCCTGCCCCAAGCCCCGTTCGGCTACCATCGCCTCGTGCTCGATCTGAAAGCGAAGCTCGCCGCCGCCGGCCTGGTGAGCAAGGAGGACATCGCGCGCGCCGAGGCGAAGCGCGCCGGTGGTGGCGGTCGCGATCGCAGCAGCAAGCCTGAGCCGGCGCCTCCCGGCCTGCAGCCGAAGCCCGCGGTGCTACGCACGAAGAACAAGGGCGAGATCTACGACGCCGTGCGCAAGTTCGTCGATCGCGTGCGCCTCGACGTCGTCGGTGCGGCGCCGACCGAGGAGGCGGAGCAGTTCCACTTTCCCTCGTTCACCGGCCGCATCGGCCGGCTCACGCTCGAGCCACCGATCGTCGCGGGCGTGCGCGATGGCTCCTCGGCGATCGTCGCGTACATGTCGAACCACGGGCTCGCGCATGCGGTGGTCCCCGCTGTGGCTGGTCGTGAGATCGCCGAGGTGATGCCGCTGTGGCTGCGCGTGTTACAGGGCGAGCCGAGCGCGGGGCAGATCGAACCGCCGGCGCCCGACAAGAGCGAACCGCCTACCCGGTGATCGTCAGGTCGTGCGTGCGCCTCTGGTAGGCTGCCCGCGCATGATCACCACCCTCGTCACCGGAGCGAATCGCGGAATCGGACTCGAGATCGTTCGTCGCCTGCGCGAGCGCGGCGACGAGGTGATTGCAGTGTGTCGCCGCGGATCGGATGAGCTCGTAGCGACCGGCGCTCGGGTGATCGAAGGCATCGACGTGGCGGACGACGCGAGTGTCGGCAAGCTCGCGGCGGCGGTCGGCGACACGCAGCTCGACGTGCTCGTGAACAACGCGGGCCTGCTCGAGTCTGACGGCCTCGCCAACCTCGACGTCGAGGGCATTCGCCGGCAGTTCGAGGTCAACGCGCTAGGACCTCTGCGCGTGACCGCGGCGCTGCAGACGAAGGTGAAGGACGGCGGCAAGATCGCGCTCATCACGAGCCGCATGGGCTCGATCGCCGACAACGGCTCGGGTGGCGCGTACGGCTATCGCATGAGCAAGGCGGCGCTGAACATGGCCGGCGTGTCGCTCGCGCGTGATCTGGCGGGACGGAAGATCGCCGTCGTGCTCTTGCACCCCGGCATGGTCGCGACCGACATGACGGCGCGCTTCGGCAACCCGTCGGGGATGCAGCGGGCGGACGAGACGGCGGGCAAGCTCGTCGCTCGCATCGACGAGCTCACGCTCGCGCACAGCGGCTCGTTCCTGCACGCGAACGGCGAGCCGCTGCCTTGGTGATCACACCGTGAGGCATCCGGTGCGAGAGGCCGTCGCGGGCGATCACGCGACGGTCCAGATCTGCTCGGCGCGCTGGCTCACCCGCTGGCGCAGCCGCTTCCACGCCGGGCGCGTGCGCAGCTCGCCGAGCACCGGGCAGTGATCCAGCCAGTCCAGGTCGACGAGCGCGTCGTCCGTCGCCTCCTCGATCAGCGCTTGGGCGTCGTCGATGCGGCCGACCGATGCCATCGTCTCCGCGGCGAGCTGCCGCATGAGCGTGCTGAAGCGCGGACCGAGGTCGGGGTGCATGAACGATCGCATGTGCGCGAGCGCTGCCTCCGGCGTGATCTCGCCGAGGAACGCACGGATGAGCGCGTCGAACGGACCGCCGCCCGACTCCGACCGCACCGTCTTCGCGCGCTGCCGCTCGATCCCGGCCCGATCACGACGCCACGCAAAGATGCGCGTGCGCATCGCGAGGCCGCCCATGTCGAAGGTGCCGGCGCGCTCGAAGTCGTCGAAGATCGCGTCGGCGCGCGTCGGGTCGCCGTGCATCTCGGCGTAGCGCGCCTGGTACATCATCGGGTTCACCAGCGTGGGATCGAGAGATGCCGCGACCCGCATGTGGCGTAGGCCCTCTTCTGGACGACCGCCCTCGCACTGCAACATGCCGAGCACCTCGTGCGCCGTCGCGAACGTCGGCGCGATGCTGATCGCACGAGCGACCGCGCGCGCCGCCGTGCCGTAGTCGGCTTGTTGCATCGCCATGCGTGCGGCCGCGAGGTGCGTCTCCGGAAGCTCTGGCGCCTCGGCCATCGCACGTGCGACCGACTCGACCGTGCGCTCGCGCCAGCGGATGTCGCCCCGCATCGTGGGTGAGAACCACATGCGCTCGGTCGCGACGGCATGCGCCGCGATCGCCGGCCGGAACGACGGCGCGATCGTCAGCGCGTGCTCGAGCAATCCGACGGCGCCGTCCGGCCCCGTGCCACCGAGGTGGTAGGTCCGCATCAAGCTGCGCGCGCGCATGTACAGCGCGACGGCATCGGCCGGCACCTCGTTGCGCTGATCCACCGTCGCGATCTGCACGCGCAGCGTCTCGGCGACCTGCGTCGCGATCTTGTCCTGCAGATCGAAGACGTCGGTGAGCGTGCCGTCGAAGCGCTCGCTCCAGAGCTGATAGCCGGTATCGACGGCGATGAGCCGCGCCTGGATCCGAATCGCATCCGCTGCTCGTTGCAGGCTGCCGTCGACGACGACATCGACGCCGAGCTCACGACCGACGGCTCGCGGATCGCTGTCGCTGCCGAACTTCGCGGTCGCGCCGCGCGCCGAAACGCGGAGGCCACGGTTGCGCGAGAGGAGATCGATCACCTCGTCGGTGAGCGCGTCGGCGAGATATTCCTCGCCCGCGACGCCCCGATAGCGAAACGGCAGCACCGCGACACCCTGCTGGCCGACGCGGGTCGATGCGAATGTCGAGGGGCGCGGGCCTGCAGCCGTCGCGGAGGCCTCGGACGTGATCGTCGGCGCGACCATCGACGCGAGCCGCGGCCCGACCAATGCCGCGACCGGTGCCGCCGCAACAGTGCTGCCCGCGGCGACGAGCGGCGCGAGCCGTGCCGCGACATCCGCGATGCTCTGCGGGCGCTTCGCAAGGTCGAGTGCGAGGCAGTCGAGCACGAGCTGCGCGACATCGTCACCGACCGCGACATGGCTGCGCGGATCGTCGGGCGGCTGGGTGAGGCGTGCGACCGCGAGCGAGATGGCGGAGTCACCGGGAAACGGCAGGCGACCGGTCAGCATCTCGAACAGCATCACGCCGAGCGAGTAGATGTCGCTGCGGGCATCGATGGTGTCGCCGCGCACCTGCTCCGGTGACATGTACGCGGGCGTGCCCATGAAGCCCGCGCCCTCGACGGTGAGCCGCACATCACCGGTGGTGGCGCACGCGATGCCGAAGTCCGTCAGTACCGCGCGACCCGTCGGATCGAGCAGCACGTTCGCTGGCTTGAGATCGCGATGCACGATCTCGACGGCGTGCGCACTCTTCAGCCCGCTCGCGATCTGCAGCGCGAGCTCGAGCGCGAGCGCGACCGGTAGCGGCCCCTGCTCGAGGCGCGCCGCGAGCGATGCGCCCTCGACGAGCTCCATCGTCAGGTAGTGCACGCCCGCCGACTCGCCGATGTCGAAGATACGCGCGACGTTGCGATGCGTGACGCGCCGTGAGAGCCGGACCTCGCGACGGAAGCGCTCGACCGTCGACACCGAGCTCTGCGCCGCATCGAGGGTCTTGAGCGCGACGCGCTCGCCGAGATCGATGTCGAGCACCGCCCACACCGAGCCCATACCGCCACGACCGAGCAGACGCTCGACGAGGTAGCGTTTCGCGAAGCGACGGCCCGGGCCGGGCAGCGTGCTCTCGCTCTCCGCGTGCGTCGCCGCGATGCTGGGGTCGTGCTCGCTCACGCCGCCACCATTACACCACGGACGCCGCCGCTTCGGCGGAGCGTTACGGCGCTACATCAGGGCACTACATCAGGATGCCCCGGCTATCCGGCACGGGCATCGCGGGTACGTCGGTGTCGCCGAGCCGGTGGCGCAGGTTGACCTCGATGGTGGTCGACAGGGCGTTCAGCGGCAGCGCGGGCCAGAACAGCGTGAACGGGTCCTCGAGCACACGGCCCACCTCGTTGATCAGTGCGAAGCCCAGGCAGAGCAGCACGGTCAGCGGTACCGAGATCCACCCGACGTCGTTGACGATGCCCATCGGCAACAAGATGCTGAACGCCGCGATCAGCCGCGTCGCGAGGAAGCCGTATCCGGGTGGGAACGGCGTCTTTTTGATCCGCTCGCAACCGCCTTGCACGTCGAGCAAGGTCGCAATCGTCCGATCGAGCGCCTGGAGGCGGAAGCCGTCGATGCGACCCGCGCGCTCGATCCGCATGATCGCCTCGGTCTGCTCGTGCAAGATCGCGTGGGTCGGGCTCGACTCGTGGCGCAGCCGCGTGCGCGTCGCTTCGTCGAGCGTGCGGACGACCTCGGGGTCGACCCACGGATCCTGCGCGCGCAGCAAGCAGCGCAAGACGTGTACATAGCCGACATGGCGACGCACGATCTCCCGCGGCTGCGCCGAATCGGTCGCGGCGTCGTCGACGTAGGTCAGCACCTGTGTCGCGAGATGCCGCGACGTGTTCACGAGCTGACCCCACAGCCGTCGCCCCTCCCACCAGCGGTCGTAGCAAGAGTTGGTGCGGAAGCTGACGAAGATGCCGATCGCACCGCCCATCACGCCGAGCGGCAGCCCGCCGACCTCGAACCACGATGGATCGAGCGTGTGATCGGCGAGCACAACGAGGGTGGCGAAGCCGCCGTACAGCAGCACGAGTCGCCACTGCCAGCCGATGAGCCCGAGGACGGTGCCGCGATAGGTGACGAACATGCGGGCCGAAGGTGCCCGCATGGACGCCACACGGCAAGCCGCCGCTACAGCGGCGACCCCGTCGCCATCGAAGTCGTCCGCCGCGATCGAGCAGTCGTTCGAGTATCCGCCACCGATCGAATACGGCTGGACGACGCCGGCAGCGTGCGACCACAGGCCGCGAGCAGCACGAACGGCAGACCGAGATTCCACGGGCGAGTGTCGAGCTTCGGCGTGTTGATGGCAGCTCCTTCAGGGCGTCGCGTAGACCACTGCATCGTTGCCGTCGACGAGCGCGACGTCGGCACGGCCGTCACCGGTGAAGTCGCCGATCGCGTGGCGGTAGGCCGGACCGGCGTCGACGTACTGAATGCACGCGTCGTAGCTCGCCGACAAAGTGCGCAGCACGACGAAGCCGCCGACGGGCGAGCCGAGCACGAGGTCCACGCGGCCGTCGCCGTCGACGTCGCCCGCGGCAGCCGACGAGTACTCGCCTTGCACCCACAGCTTGCGGTCGACGAACAGCGAGCCCTTGCCGCCGTCGTAGTAGTGCACGAGCGTGCCGCCGCCGTACGCGATCACGCGCACGAGGTCGTTCCCACCGGCGCCGCCGAAGTCACCGAGCGCGACACTGCCCTCGTTGTAGCCGCCGCCCCAGATGTACTGATCGACGGCGCCGTCGAGCGGTCCGCTGTGCCACATCGCGACGGTGTCGGTGTCGAACGCGACGAGATCGTCGCCGGGACCACCGAGTAGCGGCGCGGCATCGAAGTCGTAGACCGGCGCCGCGGTCGAGTGCACGTACGGCGCGTCGTAATCGCCACCGCCGAGGCCGCGCACGATCGCGAGCTCGGGTGTCGGCGCGCCGAAGTCGAAGACGCCCGCGATGTCGCCGATGCCGTCGGCGTCGAAGTCCGCGACGCCGATGCGAGCGGCCGTGCCGTCGATCCCCGCGGCGAACGTGAACGCGGACCCGCCGCTGCTCGCGTACGTGCCGATCCCCGGGGATGCACCGCCGTAGGCGACGACGAGATCGGCATCGCCGTCGCCGTCGAGATCACCTGCCGCAACGTCGAGCGTCGGCGCATCCGGTGTCACGCCGACGGCGACCGGTGCTCCCACGTTGGCGCCGGGCACCAGCGAGACACCGGCCACGTGACCGACCGCGAGCTCACGCGCCGCATCACCGTTCGCGTCGACGAACGCGAGCGACGAGACCTCGCTACCGATCGCGATCGGGATGATCTGCGTCAGCACCTCGCCGTCGCACACGGGCGGCTGCTCTGCGACCGAGCAGTCGCTGAACTCGTCATCACAGATGTTCCCCGGGCCGCAGTCGATGTCGTAGTAGCAGTAGTCCCAGCAGCCGTCGTAGTAGCAGCAGTCGCCACCGCTGCCGCCGCCCTCGTCGCAGCAGCCGTCCAGGCAGTAGTCCGGGTAGCACTCGCCGCTGACCGGATCGCACGCGTAGCCCTGTGGGCAGGCGTAGTCGTCATAGCAACCGTGGTCTTGCGTCGGGTCGCTCGGATCCGACGGGTCGCTCGGCGACGTCGTGTTGACCGTCGTGTTCGCGGTCGGATCGCTCGGGCTGCTCGGATCACTCGGGTTGCTCGGATCGCTGTCGCTGCTCGACTCCGTTTCACCATCGGTCTCACCCGGCTGCAGCACGACGGGACCACAGCCCGCGATGAGCAAGAGCGGCACCGCGCGTGCCGTGGTCGTCGCGAGATTCCAGGGAGAGGGATCGAGACGTGTCATCGCGGACAGGTCGCATGCAGCGTCCCGGCCACCGTGCGACCGATTGTCGCAGGTTCCCAGAACGCCAATCATCTCACGGCCAGGTGGCATCGCAGTCGCCAGCCCCGGCCGGCCGACGGGTCCGGGTCGCGACATCGAGGTCGCAGTCGCGCGTGGCATCACGGCGTCGCGATCAGACCCGCATCACTCGGGCAGCTCGATCGGCGGACGCTTCGGATCCTTCTTCTTGCGCGGACGATACAGCACGACGATGCGACCGATCGTCTGCGTGAGATCGGCAGTGAGCGCAGCAGCGAGCTCTCGCGCGAGCTCGCGACGGTCGCCTTCGTAGCCCTGCGCGACCTTCACCTTGATGAGCTCGTGGCGTTCGAGCAGCACCTGGGCCTGCTCGAGCACCGACTCGGTGAGGCCGTCGTGTCCGATCTGCAGCACCGGCTCGAGGTGATGCGCGAGCGATCGCAGGTGGGCGCGCGCGCGG
>Ga0163144_10016593_pt1 | contig 15082 bp, 14 predicted proteins | sample OliLak19BULKMAT1_FD_123175 | JGI IMG/M metagenome (GOLD analysis project Ga0163144, IMG submission 123175) | Freshwater microbial mat bacterial communities from Lake Vanda, McMurdo Dry Valleys, Antarctica - Oligotrophic Lake LV.19.BULKMAT1 | ecosystem: Environmental > Aquatic > Freshwater >... | reverse complement strand
GTCACGCGCGAAGCCGGGCGCGAGTTCCGCCCGCTGGTCGAGACGATCGTCGCCATCGGCCAGACCGTGCCACCGGTGGCGGTGCTGGCGATCGCGGTGCCGTTGATCGGTTTCGGCGCGCTGCCCGCCGTCATTGCGCTGGCCTTGTACGGCGTGCTGCCGGTGTTGCGGGCCACGCTGGCCGGGATCGAATCGGTGCCGGCGAGCGTGCGCGAGTCGGCCGACGGGCTGGGCCTGCACCGCCTGCAGCGCCTGTGGCGCGTCGAGCTGCCGCTGGCGCTGCCGGTGATCCTGGCGGGCGTACGCACCTCGGTCATCGTCAACATCGGCACCGCGGCGGTGGCGTCGACGGTGGGCGCCAAGACGCTCGGTTCGCCGATCATCGTCGGCCTGTCGGGCTTCAACACGGCCTACGTGATCCAGGGCGCGGCCGTCGTCGCGTTGCTGGCCGTTAGCGTCGACCTGGGCTTCGCTCGTCTGGGCGAGCGCCTGGAACGCTGGCGTGAACCGACTCGCCCCGCAGCGAGCTAGCAACTACTGCGTCGCCGTCAAGCCGCCATCGAGGTACAGCACCTGCCCGGTCACGAAGGCCGCGGCCGGGCTGCAAAAGAAGAGCGTCGCGCCGACCACGTCGCTCGGCTCGGCCACGCGGCCGAGCGGGATGCGCTCGAGGATGTGCTTGCGCGTCACGGGGTTGTCGAGCCAGTGCAGGCCCATCTCGCCGCGCACGACGGTCGGCGCCACGCCGTTGACGCAGATGCCGTGGGCCGACAGCTCCACCGCGTGCTGCTTGATCAGCATCACCAGCGCGCCCTTGCTGGCGCAGTAGGCCGAATAGCCGCGGTCGCGCATGCCGAGCTGTGCGCGCACCGAGAGCAGGTGCACCTGGCGCCCGGGCGCGCGGCCGGCGGCAACGCCCGCCACCTGATGCCGCGCACAGGCCTGGGCCATGAACATCGCGGCTTTCAGGTTCACTTGCACCACTTCGTCGAACGCCGCTTCGCTGACGTCGGCGAGTCGCTCTTCGCGCTGGATGCCCACGCAATTGATCAGCATGTCGAGCGCGCCAAAATGCGCGGCCGCTCGGTCGACGGCCGCCGCGATATCGCCGGCATGGTGCGCGTCCATCGCCAGGCCGAGCGCGTCGTGACCTTCTCCGCGCAAGGTGGTGGCGAAGGCGTCGGCCTTCTCGGCGCTACGGCCCGAGACCGCGACCTTCGCACCCGCCAGCGCCAAGCCGCGTGCGATCTCGCTGCCGATGCCGCCGTAGCCACCGCTGACATACGCGACCCGGCCCTGCAATCCGAACAAGGCTGGCAGCGTCAGGTTTTGGGGAGCAGGGGTCATGCGCCGGCCTTCAGGTGTCGAGCACGCTCTTCTTGCCGAACAGGCCGCGAGCGCGGAAGGTGACGACGGCGATGAAGAGCAGGTACATCGACATCAGCGACCACTCGGACGCGAAGGCACCGGTGAAGCCCACGACCAAGCCCACCAGCAGCCCGGCGACGACCGCGCCCCACAACGAGCCGACGCCGCCGAGCACGATGATCAGGAACGCGGGCACCACCGCGTCCACACCCACCTGCGGCCGAATGCCCCAGATCGGCGCCATCACCACACCCGCAAGTGCCGCGAGCGCCACGCCGAGCGCGAACACCGCCGCCCGCAGCCGGCCCAGGTTGATCCCGAGCGCGCGCACCATTTCGCTGTCGTGCGCGCCGGCCTTGATGATCGCGCCGTAGGGCGTCTTCTCGAGAAAGGCCCAAAGGCCGACGATCGAAACGATGGCGAAGAGGCTGGCGAAGACGCGGTACTTGGAATAGATCAGGTCGCCGACCATGAAGGCGCCCGAGATTGCCGCAGGCAGTGGCAACTGCTGCTCGTTGGAGCCCCAGACGATGCGGATGCCTTCTTCGATCACCAGGGCCGCGCCGAAGGTCAGCAGCAGGCCGTACAGCGGGTCGCGGCCGTAGGTGCGGCGCAGGCACAACTCGAGCAACAGCCCGAGCACGCCGACGATCACCGGCGCTGCGAACAAGGCGATCGCATAGCGCGTGCCGATCGGCAGCGCCAGGTAGGCCACCTGCCATTCGGGTGCCCAGCCGAACTTCGGCGCCGCGACGAAGAGCGCCGCGTACATGCCCAGCGCGAACAGCGAGCCGTGCGCCAGATTGATCGTCTCCATCACGCCGATGATCAGCATGAAGCCGAGCGCAATCAACGCGAACAGCAGGCCGAGCGAGATGCCGTTGACGAGGTGGGGCAGCAGGTTGACCAGCGCGTTCACGCGTCGAGGCTCAGGTCTGGTAGCTGGGGGTGGCTTCGTAACTTTCCAGCTTGCAGTTCTTCGGCGCATCGCCATCGACCACGTCCTTCGGCTCGACGCTCGCCAAGATCTTGAAGATGTCGTCCTTCTCGGCCGGGCTGTCGTTGTAGCTGGCCATGTAGATCGTCTGCTGGCACTGGTGCGAGGCCGGGTCGATCCACGCATCGTGGTGCTGCAGGCGGTCGCGGGCGCTCATCTTGCGGCCCTCGAGCTTCTTGATGATCGCCAGGTTGTTGGTGGTGCCGGCCTCCTCGACACAGCGCAAGAGTTCGCGCGTGGCCATGTAGCCGTTGTGGAACACGTTGCCCGGCACGCGGATCGCCATGCCCGGGAACAGCTTCTGGTAGCTGGCGACGAACTCCTTCACGCCCGGCAGGTCCAGGCGGTAGTACCAGGTGGTGCCGAAGACGCCGAAGATCGCGTCGGGGCCCAGGCCGTAGACATCGGGCCAGTCCTGCTGGTTGTTGATCCAGGCCATGTTTTTCTGCAGCCCGAGCTGTACCACCTGCTGGCGCAGCGCCTTGATGTCGTCGCCGCCGACTGCGGTGGCCACGACGTTGGGCTTGAGCTGCTGGAGCTTGAGCAGGTAGGACGAGAAGTCGCGCGTGTTCTGCGGCACCAGCAGCTCTTCGACCACCTTGCCGCCATTGCCTTCGATGATCGAACGCGTCGCCTTGGCGGTGTTGTGGCCCCACACGTAGTCGTTGGTCAGCAGCACCCAGTTCTTGCCGCTCGACTTCATCGCGTTCTTGACGATCGCGTTGGCAAAGTTGCTGCCGTTGCCGTCCCACACGAACTTGACGCGGTGGCAGTCCTTGCCCGACTCGGTGGGTGAGCTCGAGTTGGTGTTCATGAAGATCGTGCCGTACTTCTGCGCCACCTGCGAGATGGCGTTGGCCACGCCCGAGTGCACCGCGCCGATCAGGAAAGCCGCCTCGTTGCGCGTGATCATGCGTTCGGCCACGCGCGAGCCGGTCGCGGGCGTGGTCTCGGTGTCCATGTGCATCGCCTCGATGCGCCGGCCGAGTACGCCGCCCTTGTCGTTGAACTCCTTGATCGCCATCATCGCGCCCAGGCGTTCTTCGCCGCCACTGGCCGCGTACTGGCCCGAGGCGTCCATCGTCAGGCCGATCACCAGCGGCTTGGCCTGTGCCGCCTGCGCCCAGACGCGGTGGTGCGTCCACGGACCGAAGAAGCCGGCCACGCCGGCCGCGCCCGCCGCGGTGGCAGTGAGCAGGCGGCGGCGCACGGGCGAAGCCGGTGCCGAAGAAGCTTCGGCGGCGGCATGGTCGGGGTGCAGGTCGTTCATGGTTGTCTCCGTTCTGGATGGGTGGGATGGCCTCAGCGGGGAATGATGCGCACCGCATTGATCTGCTCCTGGGCCTCGAGCAGTGACGCGATGAACTTGTCGCCCAGACCGAGGTTGGCGGCCTGCACGAAACTCTGGTGTGCGGCCTCGGCAACAAAGCTCGAGGTCGGCAGCATCTCGGTCAGGTGGGTGAAGTAGCGCAGGTCCTTCTGGCCGTTGGCGATGGCGAACTTCAGACCGGCCAGGTCGCCCTGCAGCATGCGGCCCACCATCATCTGGAAGATGCCCGAGTTGACGCCGCCGGCCGACACCACGTCGAACAGTTTCTGCAGCGACAGGCCCGACTTCGCCGCCGCCGCCATCGCTTCGGCGATCGCCGCGGCCTGCGTCATCGCCAGCATGTTGTTGATCAGCTTCAGCACATGGCCATGGCCGGGCGGGCCGGCGTGGATGATGTTCTCGCAGTAGGCGGCGAGGATCGGCCGCACGCGGGCGAAGTCTTCGTCGCTGGCACCGACCATCGTGTTCAGCCGTCCCTCTTCGGCCTCCTTCGGCGTGCGCGCCAGCGGCGCATCGATGAACGAGACGCCGCGCGCGGTGAAGTCGGCGCGGATGCGGGTGGTCGAGGCCGGCTCGGCAGTCGAGGTGTCGATGACCATCGAGCCGCGCTCGGCCGTGTTCATCAGGCCGCCCTCGCCATAAATGATCTCTTCGACCTGCGGCGAGCCGGTGACGCAGAGGATGACAGCCGTGACCCCGCGGGTCAGCTCGGCCCGGTTGGTCACCTCGACCGCACCGGCGGCCACCAGGTCGGCAAGGTTGCTGCGATTGCGGTGCGTCGTGAAGCGCAGCCCGTAGCCCTTGGCCAGCAGGTGCTTGGCCATGCCGTGGCCCATCATGCCCAGGCCGATGAATCCGATCGTGTCGCTCATGTCGAGGTCTCCTTGAAAGGTGCAGAAGGTGAAGGGAGGGCTGCAGTGCGTGCGTCGCACCACAACCGGATGAGTCGCCGGTAGCGGTCGGCCACGTCGGCCACCACGCCCGCGTCGTCGAGTGTGCCGCCGAACCAGGCGGCGGCCGCGTCGGCGAAGATCGAACGCCCTACCGCGAAGCCTTTGCACAGCGGCTGCCTCGCCGCGGCTTCGAAGCTCTGGCGCAGCGCGTCCTCGCTGGCTTCCAGGCCGAGCAGCAGCACGCCGCGGCAATGCGGGTCGTGGTCGGTGATCACGGCGGCCAGGGCCCGCCATGCGGCCGCATCGGCGGGTGGCGGCAGCTTCCACCAATCGGGCCGCACGCCGCGCGCATACACCTGCGTCAGCGCGCGGGCCAGCGGGGCCGCTCTGCCGGGCGGGCTCGGCACGCCGTTCGGCGGGATCAATTCGAGCAGCAACTCGTGTCCGCTGGCATGGCAGGCCGCGGCCAGCCGTTCGAGGCTCGCGAGCTGGTTCTCCGCCAGGCCGGCTTCGTCGTCCGGGTGGTGCGACACCAGGCACTTGACGACGTGGTCGACCGGCCAGCTGCGCAGCGTCTGGTCGATGTTGGGCCCGTCGTCGAAGGCGAGTGGGCGCGAGCCGGGCAACTCGACCGGGCGGCCGATCCAGCAGCCGCTGCCGGCCAGGCCGGACAGCACCGCGGGCCCGTAGCGGCCGTCGACCAGGATGCCCGGCAAGGGGAACGTCGTGGGGTCGGTGGCGGTGGCGCGTTCGGCGTCGTAGCCGAGGCTGGCGGCCTGTGCCACCAGGCCCTTGAACGCGTCGATGCGTTCACGGGCCACCCCGTGCTGCGCCGCCAGCGCCTCGAACTGCGCCCGGTGGTCGAAGGCCAGCACCGCCAGCGCCGGCCAACGACGCTGGCGCGTCGTGGCGCGGTGCAGGTGTTCGAGGTCTGCATCCTCGCGCAGCTTGCGCAGCGGCGATCCGTGCGCCAGGAAGTGCGAGAGCTCCGTCCAGCTCGGCATGGCCGGTGCGCAACCGTGGCGCGAGACGACGATCGCGCCGCAGGCGTTGGCATAACGCAAGGCATCGGCGAGAGGCTCGTCGCGCACCCAGCCGCGCAAGAGGCCGGCCATGAAGGCGTCGCCGGCGCCGAGCACGTTGAACACGTCGACCGGAAAGCCGGGGCCGTGGACGCCCCCGTCGATGCGCGCCGGGATCGGCCCCGGGTACGCGGTGCAGCCCATCGGCCCGCGTTTCATCACGATCAAGGCCGGCGTGACCTCGCGGATGCGTTTCAGTGCGGCAAGGCTCGCGCTGCTGCCGCCGGCGATGTGCACTTCCTCTTCGGTGCCGACCACCAGGTCGCACAGCGGCAGCACCGCCTGCAGCTGGTGGCTGACGTCGTCGGACGCGACATAGCGCTTTTCGCCCAGGCCCGGCGCAGTGAGGCCCCACAGCACAGGGCGGTAGTCGATGTCGAGGACCACGCGCGTGCCGGCCTCGCGCGCTGCACGCATCGCCGCAAGGCACGCTTGCCGCGTCGACGGTTGCGAGAGGTGGGTGCCCGAGACCAGCAGCGCGCGCGCGCTGCCGATGAAGGCCGTGTCGACGTCGTCCGCGCACAGGCCCATGTCGGCACAGTGCTCGCGGTAGAAGACGAGCGGGAAGGTGTCGGGATCGAGGATGCCGAGAAAGACCAGGGCCGTGAGCCGCACGGGGTCGGTGCGCACCTGCGACACGTCGACACCTTCGCGGGCCAGCGTCTCGCGTACGAAGCGGCCGTTGTGCTCGTCGCCCACGCGCGTCAGCATCGCGGCGGACAAGCCCAGGCGCGACGCACCGACCGAGGTATTGGCCGGCGAGCCGCCGAGGTACTTGGCGAAGGACTGCATGTCTTCCAGGCGGCCACCGATCTGCTCGCCATACAGGTCGACAGCGGCGCGGCCCATGCACACCAGGTCCAGGCGCTTTTCGGTCGCGGGTCGGGGGTTGCCAGCCATCATGCACGGCCTGCGCGCACGGCGGCAGGGCGCTGCTTCATCGGTTGGGTTCGGGGTCGGGCGCGCGTTCGTGCGGGCTTCGGCTCCGACAGGCGGTGGCCGGTGCTCACGACCAGGGCCTGTGCCAGGCACAGTGGCGCCACCAGCGAACGAAACGCCGCGGCCCCGCCTTGGCCGAGCTGAAAGCACACGCGCGCCGACGGCTTGAGCGGCGAGAGTGAGGTGTCGGTGATGGCGACCACCGGCACGCCGCGCGCATGCACCTGGCGTGCCGCTTCGACGACGGCGGGCGAGTAGTTCTGGAAGCTGGCGACGAGCAGCACATCCTGGGCCTCGATGCAGCGCAGCGACTGGTCCAGCATGCCGCCGACGCCGTCGAGCAGCAACGCTTTCAGTTCGAGTTGGCCGAGCGCGTAGGCCAGGTAGCAGGCGACCGGGAAGGCGCGGCGCTGTGCCAGCACGTGCACGCGAGAGGCGCCGCAGAGCAGGCGCGCGGCGGCCTGCAGGTCGGCAGCCTGCACGTTCTCTTCGAGGTGGCCCAGTTCGGCGACCGCATCGCCGACGAACTGGTGCAGCACGCCACCGTCTGAAGGTGGTGGCGCGGTGCCGCGCCGCATGCTGCGGATGCGTTCGCGGTAGCTGCCCGAGCGCTCGATGAGGCGTGCGCGGAACACCTGCTGCATTTCGCTGAAGCCACCGAAGTCGAGCGCATTGGCAAACCGGATCAGCGCCGACGGCTGCACGCCGGCCGCCTCGGCCACCGCGGCCACCGTGCCCAGCGCAAGCTCGTTCGGCCGTTCGAGCGCGAAGCGCGCAATCTGCTGCAACTGCTTCGACAGGCTCGGGTAGGCCTCGGAGATCGAAGCCGTGAGTTCGTCGTAGCTCGGAGAATGTGAAAACATTTCGATCGAACTTCAGCGAGTAAGGCCCGGCAGCCAGAGGGAGATGGCGGGCACGTACGTCACCAGCAGCAGGGCCATGCACATCGCGCCGTAGAACGGCCACAGCTCCTTGGACACCTGCTCCATCGTCACCTTGCCGATCGCACAGCCGACAAAGAGCGTGGGCCCCACCGGGGGCGTGATCAGGCCGATGCCCAGGTTGAGGATCATGACCATGCCGAAGTGCACCGGGTCGATGCCGAGCTTCAGGATCACCGGCATGAAGATCGGCGTGCAGATCAGCAGCATCGGCGCCAGGTCCATGAAGGTGCCCAGGAGCAACAGCAGGATGTTGACCATCAGCAGGAAGACGTACTTGTTGTCCGAGACGCTCAGGAAGAACGCCGTCACCTTGGCCGGGATCTGCAGGATGGCCATCATGTAGCCGAAGGCCACCGAGAAGCCGATCAGCATCATCACCATCGCCACCGTCTTGACCACGCGGTGGATCAGGCGCGGCAGTTCGCGCCACTGGTAGTCGCGGTAGACGAAGAGCGTGACCAGGAAGGCGTAGACGCAGGCCACTGCGGCCGACTCGGTGGGTGTGAACACGCCCGAGAGGATGCCGCCCATGATGATGACGACGGTGACCAGGCCCCACAGCGCATCGGTCACGATCTTCGGCACCTGGGCCAGCGGAGTCGGCTCGCCCTTCGGGTAGCCGCGGCGGTGCGAGGTCCAGAGCACCAGGCCCACCAGGCACAGGCCGAACAGCAGCCCCGGGAAGATGCCGGCCAGGAACAGGTGCGCGACCGAGACGGACCCGCCCGCGGCCAGTGCGTAGATGACAGCATTGTGCGAAGGCGGGATCAGCAGTGCCTGCACCGAGCCGCAGATCGTCACGTTGGTGGCGAAGACGCGCGGGTAGCCGGCCTTGACCATCTGCGGGATCATCACCGAGCCGATCGACGCGGTGTCGGCCACGGAAGAGCCCGAGATGCAGCCGAAGAGCGAACTGGCCAGGATGTTCACCAGGGCCAGGCCGCCGCGAATCATGCCGACGAAGACGCGCGCCAGGTTGATCAGGCGCGCGGCCATGCCGCCTTCGGCCATGATCGCGCCCGCCAGCACGAAGAAGGGGATCGCCAGTAGCGCGAAGTCGTCGGTGCCGTCGGAGATCTTCAGGATGACCGCTTCGAGCGGAATGTCGGTCCACAGCGCGGCCACCAGCGCGGCCAGGCCGAGCGCGTAGGCCACCGGCATGCCGAGCGCGCACAAGAGGGCAAAAGAGCCGAGCAGGATCAGGGTGTCCATGGTGCGCCCTCCGCTATTCGAGTTCGGCCGCTTGGTCGCTGTACATCAGCGAGGTGGGCGGTGGTGCGCCGACCCAGATACGCTCGATCAGGAAGAGCAGCGTCAGCAGGCCGGCCAGCGGGATCGGCAGGTAGACGATGCCCTGCTTCAGACCGGGGAACTCGGCCATCGTCTGGTACCAGGTGATCTGGCACAGTTGCGCGCCGTAGCCGAGCATGAAGAGAGCGGTGATTGCCATGCACGCATCGACCCCCCACACCATGACGCGCTTCACGGCCGGCTTCACGGCATTCAGCAGCGCTTCGACGGCGATGTGCACATTGGCCCGGTAGACCGCTGCGCCGCCGAGGAAGGAGAACAGCACCATCATCACGATGGCCGCCGGCTCGGGCCACGACAGCGGGCTGTTCATCACGTAGCGCATGAACACCCCGAGCGGGATGATCAGCGTGATCGCCACCAGGGCCGTGCCCGAGAAGACGATGCAGGCCACGTAGATCCACTCCATCGCCTGTGCATAGCGTTGCTTCGCGTTCATGCTGGGTGGTTGCGGGCGCGAGCGGGCCCACGGGCTGCAGCTTGCAGCCTGTGAGCCTGCCGTGCGCGTGAGTTACTTGGTGTCTTCGATGCGCTTCAAGAGCGTGGCGTACTTCGAGCCGTACTTGTCGCGAATCGGCTGGGTGGCGTTGTAGAACGCCGGCTTGTCGGCTGCGACGAACTGGACGCCCGCGGTCTTGAGCTTGGCTTCGGCATCGCCGACGTACGTATCCCACAGCGCGCGCTGCTCGGTCTGTGCTTCGCGCGAGAGCTTTTTCACCAGCGCCTGGTCTTCCGGCGTCAACGCATCCCACGAGCGGCGCGAGAAGACGAAGATCTCTGGAATGATCAGGTGGCCGGTCAGGCTGTACACCTTGCTGACCGTGTAGTGGTTCTGCGCCAGCAAGGTCGGCGGGTTGTTCTCTGCACCGTCGACGACGCCGGTCTGCAGTGCGCTGTACAGCTCGTTGAAGCCCATCGCGACGCCGTTGCCGCCCATCGCGTTCATCGTTTCGACGAAGATCGGGTTGCCCATCATCCGGATCTTCATGCCCTTCAGGTCGGTGGGCTTGGTGACTGGCTTGTTCGAGTAGACGTTGCGCGTGCCGGCGTCCATCCAGCCGAGCACGACCAGTCGCGATTGCGGGCTGGCGGTGACGCGTTCGAGCAATTCCTGGCCGATCGGGCCGTCGATGACCTTGCGCATGTGCGCTTCGTCGCGAAAGATGAAGGGCAGATTGAACACGTTCAGGTCGTCCACCACCGGGCCCATCGCGCCGACCGAGATGCGCGCGATCTGCAGCGCACCGATCTGAGCCTGCTCGATCATCTCCTTCTCGCCGCCCAGCTGCATCAGCGGGTACATCTGGATCGAGATGCGGCCGTTGGTGGCCGCTTCGAGCTTCTTGCCCATGCGCACGATCGCCTCGACCGTCGGGTAACCGAGCGGGTGCACGTCGGAGGCCTTCCAGACCACCTTGGCTTGCGCGCCGGCCAAGCCGGGCAGGGCGCTCGCGCCGAGGGCGGCGGGCAGCGTGCTCATCTTCAACAGGTCACGGCGGTTCATGCGTGTCTCCTTGGATGGGAGTGGCTCGGGGGCGCACTCTCGCGGCGTTTTAAGAATCCGTCAACGTAGAACAAACGTTCTTGCGTTGGCTCAATGTAGAACATACATTCCGCCAAGTCCAGTGCTCGCTTGCCCTCGCTTTCCATGACTGCCCACCACCGCCCGGCCGCGCTCGTCACGGCACCGATGCTGCTCACCGTCGCGCTGCTCGCCAGCACGCCGCTGTGGCTGAAGGGCGCCGGGCTGTACCAGTACCTGGCGCTGGAGATCATGATCTGGATGCTGTTCGCGCTCGGCCACAACCTGCTGCTGGGCTACGGCGGCCTGCCGTCGTTCGGCCACGGGGCGTACTTCGGCGTCGGCGCGTATGCGCTCGGCCTGCTGCAGCAACGTGCCGATGCCGGCTTGTGGCTGGGTTTGCTCGGTGCCGCTTCGGCAGCGGCGCTGGTCGGGGCCCTGGTGGCGGCCTTCATCTCGCACCGTCGCGGCATCTATTACGCGCTGCTGACGATCGCCTTCGGCCAGGTGTTCTGGTTCATCGCGATCAAGTGGCACAGCGTGACCGGTGGCGAAGACGGCCTTTTGCAGATCAAGCGGCCAGCGCTCGCGCTCCTCGGCCGACAGTGGTCGTTGGCCAGCAACGAATCGTTCTTTTACTTCGCGCTGGCCCTTTTCGCCGTCGTGCTGGTGGTGCTGTGGCGCCTGGTCCACTCACCCTTCGGCCGCGTGCTGCGCGCCATCAAGCAGAACGAGATGCGCGCGGCCTTCGTCGGGCACAACGTCTGGCTCTACAAGTGGTCGGCCTTCGTCATCTCGGCCGGCATTGCGGGCCTGGCCGGCGGCCTGTTTGCCATGGCCCAGCAGTCGGCCTACCCGAACGTGATGAGCCTGCACAACTCGGGCTTCGTCGTGATGATGGTCCTGATCGGCGGCGGCCTCGTCAGCTTCTGGGGCCCCGTGATCGGCGCGTTGATCTTCATCCTGGCGCGTGACCTGTTGGGCGCCTACACCGAAACCTGGCTGCTCTGGTATGGCCTGGTCTTCATCGCCATGGTGCTCTACCAACCCGATGGTGTGGCGGGTGCGTGGCAATCGCTTCGAGCGCGGCTGGCGCGCAAGCGCGCGGCAGTGACTAACGCCGCGCCTGCGGCGCTGGCGCGGTCTTAGGTTGGCTAGCGTGGCGAAGCCCCTCTTCGAAGCCACCCAGCTGCACAAGCGCTTCGGCGACCAGGTCGTGCTCGAAAGCATTTCGCTGTCGTTCGAGGAAGGGCAGCTGGCCGGGATCATGGGGCCGAACGGGGCCGGCAAGACGACCTGCTTCAACGTGCTGACCGGCCGCTACAAGCCCGACCGTGGGCGCGTCACGTTCGCAGGCGAAGACATCACCGGGCAGTCGCCGCGGCAGATCGCGCGCAAGGGCTTGTCGCGCTCGTTCCAGATCATGAACCTGTTCAACGATGACGACGCGATCGACAACGTCGTGATCGCGCTGCCTTCGGTTCGCGCGCGGGGCTGGTCGATGTGGCGCGACCTCGGGCGCGATGCGTCGGCCTACGACGAAGCGGCGGCGGTGCTGGCGCGCGTGGGCCTGGCCGGCAAGGAGCGCACGTCGTGCAAGCGCTTGTCGTACGGCGAGCGGCGCGCGCTAGAGATCGGCGTGGCGCTGGCGGCGCGGCCGCGGCTGCTGTTCCTCGACGAGCCGACGGCCGGCCTGGGCGCCGAGGGCACGGCGCGGTTGTTCGACTTGATCAACGAGATCAAGCGCCAGGTCACGATCGTCATCATCGAGCACGACATGCGCTTCCTGTTCCGGCTGGCCGACCGCATCTCGGTGATCCACTGGGGGCAAGTAATCGCCGAGGGCTCGCCCGATGCGCTGCGCAGCAACCCGTGGGTGCAACGTTCCAACCTGGGCGCCGCAGCATGAGCGCCCTCGCATGAGCGCGGTGCTGCAGCCGCGCGATGAGCCGATCCTCGCGGTCGACGGCATCGACACGTTCTACGGCGAGACGCAGGTTCTTTTCGGCGTGTCGCTCTCGGTGGCGCCGGGCGAGGTGCTGGCCTTGCTCGGGCCCAACGGCGCGGGCAAGACGACGACGCTGCGCTCGGTGCTGGGCCTCACGCCCGCGCGCCGCGGCCGCATCGCGTTCGACGGCCACGACATCACCCACCGCGCTACGCACCGCATCGCGGCGATGGGCGTGGGCTGGGTGCCGGATGACCGCCGCGTGTTCCCCACGCTCACGGTGGCGCGCAACCTCGAGATCGCGCGCAAGACCACGCGCTTTCGAGCCTGGCGCCTGTGCGAGTGCTTCGAGATCTTCTCGGCGCTCGAGTACCTGATGGCGCGCGAGTGCGAGAACCTGTCCGGCGGCGAGATGCAGATGGTCGCGATCTCGCGTGCGCTGATGGGCGCGCCCGGCCTGGTGTTGTTCGACGAGCCGAGCCAGGGCCTGGCGCCGAAGGTGGTGCAGGACGTCATGTCCACCGTGCTGCGCCTGAAGTCCGAAGGCGTGGCGGTGGTGCTGGTGGAGCAGAACGTGGCCAGCGCGCTGGCGGTGGCCGACCGGGTGTGCGTGATGCAGGCCGGCTGCATCGTGCACGTTGGCTCGGCGCAGGCGATGCGCGACGACCTGGCGCTGCAACGCCGCTGGCTGGGAATCTGAGATGAGTCCACCGCTGCTGCAAGTCCAGCGCCTCGTCAAGCGTTACGGCCGCGGCTGGCTCGGGCGCGAGACCACGTTCGAGATGCACGCCGACTTCGAGATCGACGACCCTTGCGTCGTCGGCGTGATGGGCGCCAACGGTGCCGGCAAGACCACGCTGTTCGAACTGATCACCGGCGGCAACTTGCCCAGCGAGGGGCGCGTGCGCGTCGCCGGGCAAGACATCCACCAGGTGCGCTACCACGAGCGGGACCGCCTGGCGCTGCACTACCACCAGTCGTACCAGGTGCGCTCGTTCAAGCGCACGCGACCCTCGTTCATGCTCGAACCCTCGCGCAGCGATCGAGCCCAGGTGCACCTCTTCGACGAGCCGCAGTTCAACACCCAGGACGGCTACATCGGCTTCATGCTCGACTTCTTCCGCAGCCTGCGCGCGCAGGGCCGGCTCGTCTTTCTGTGCCTGCATCCCAACGACCCGGTGCACCTGGACATCCTGGCCGAGGTCTGCGAGCGCTTCGTCTTCATGCGCAAGGACGAACGCAAGGTCAGCGGCCTGCTGTTCGCCGACACGCTGGGCGAATTGGTGCGCGAGCCCAGCGTGGCGACGTACCTCGGCGCGCTCGCGCCGCGCATCGCCAGCCGATAGCTACGCGAGCTGCGTCGCTGCAGGCCGTCGCAGGCGGCTCAGCAGGAACAGCACGACGGTCAGGTTCAACAGATTCCAGCCGATACCGTTGATGAACGCGGCCTGGTAGGAGCCGGTGAGGTCGAACACCTTGCCCGACATCCAGCCGCCCAGCGCCATGCCGAGCAGGGTGGCCATCAGCACCGTGCCCACGCGCGCACCGGCTTCGGCTGGCGGGAAGTGCTCACGCACGATGATGGCGTAGCTCGGCACGATGCCGCCCTGGAAAAGGCCGAACAGCGCCGAGATGAGGTACAGCGAAACCAGGCCGTCGAAGGGCAGGAAGAGCAGCAGCGCCAGGCCCTGCAGCACCGTGCCGAGCAGGAGCGTGCGCAAGCCACCGATGCGGTCGCAGACAAGCCCCGACACCAGGCGGCTGACGATGCCGCAGGCCAGCATCAGCGACAGCATCTCGGCCCCGCGCGCGGCGCCGTAGCCGAGGTCGGTGCAGTAGGCCACGATGTGCACCTGCGGCATCGACATCGCCACGCAGCAGCCGACGCCGGCCACGCAAAGTAGCCCCTGGGCCTGGTTCAGCGAAAGGCCGAAAGGCCGGTTGGAAGCCACGACGCTATTCGAACGCGCTGCTGTGGCCGAGGTTCGCGCTGGCGCCGCAGACACGGCAGAAGCCGCCGGCGGACGTGTGCGCATCAGCAAGGCCAGCAGCGGCATCGTCGTGGCGCAGAACAGGCCCAGGCCGATGTAGGTCGGCCGCCATCCCGCACTCTCGACGAAGTGCTGCACGATCGGCGGCCACACCGCGCCGGCGAGGTAATTGCCGCTGGCGGCAATCGCCACCGCGATGCCGCGCCGGCGCACGAACCACAGCGAGGCATCGGCAATCAGCGGCGCGAAGGTGGCTGCACTGCCCAGTGCGCCGAGCAGGATGCCGTGCGCGAGGGCGAAGCCGAGCAGGCTGCTGGCGTTGGCCGCAGCGATGAAGCCGGCCCCCAGCCCGGCCGCGCCGACCATCACCGCGACCATCACGCCGAAGCGGTCCGCGAGCTTGCCCATCGCGATGCCGCCGACGCCGAAGCCGATCATCAGCAGCGTGTACGGCAGCGAGGCATCCGCGCGCGCCACGCCGAACTCGGCCTGCACGGCAGGCAGCACCACCGAGACGACATACATCGCGCTGCTGCCGATCGTCATCAAGGCCAGCGTCACGGCCAGGCGCGTCCAGGCCTGGCGCGAGTCGGGCACGGCTGTGCTGGCAGCGTGCAAGGGCAGGTTCATGCGCCATTCTCGATGCATCGGCGCGCCACATCCAAGCGTCCCATGGCCCGCAGCCCGCGGCGGGCCGCCTCAATGCCCAGGGTGGCTGTTGCGGCCTGCAGCAGCTTCGAAGATGACGCACAGGTTG
>Ga0163144_10016589_pt1 | contig 15083 bp, 10 predicted proteins | sample OliLak19BULKMAT1_FD_123175 | JGI IMG/M metagenome (GOLD analysis project Ga0163144, IMG submission 123175) | Freshwater microbial mat bacterial communities from Lake Vanda, McMurdo Dry Valleys, Antarctica - Oligotrophic Lake LV.19.BULKMAT1 | ecosystem: Environmental > Aquatic > Freshwater >... | reverse complement strand
GTGCGTCACTTTTCCATGAACTTATTAAAGGGCCGGAAATTGTGCGTATGCGAGCCAGCGATACAATTTTCAGGGGTTTGAAGCACTCCGCATAAGTTCAGGTCTGATTGCTGCACTACACTAGTGAGTTACAAGTTGCGCTTGATTATTATGGAGAGATTAGTCCAGCTCTGAAGCAGAAACTTCAACTCGCGATTGACCGCCAGATCGCAAGAATTTGCCAAACCCTTTCTGCGGTGAAACCGTCTTGAGGGATTTTCGGCGCATAACCGTCCGTAAATTTCCGTATGTTCTCATTTACGAAATTGTCGATGACGAAACGCTCAAAGTGGTCTCGATTACCCATCCATACCAGCCGTCGAGCTTACTATTGGCGGAAGCGTCGCTAAACGCTTCTCAACATCTCCAACACCCGCGCATGCACCGCCCCATTGGTTGCCACCGCTTCTTCTGACGTAATGCTCGGCTGGCCCGACCAATCGGTGAACGTTCCCCCCGCCTCTTCAATGATCGGCTGCACGGCCGCCGCGTCCCAGATGTTGAGGATCGGGTCGATCATGATTTCGGCCCGCCCGGTAGCCACCAGCAGATATCCGTAGCAATCGCCCCAAGTCCGCGTCAGCCGCGTTGCCGCTTGCACCCGGTCGAACGCTTCCGGCCGCCCCTTTTTATGGAATGTTTTGACTTCGCTAGTGACGAAGCACGCCTGCTCCAGATCGGCCACCGTCGAAACCCGGCATCGCGTCGGCGGCGATCCTCCGCCCCGCTCGTGCCAACACCCTTCGTCCCGTCCGGCGTAAACCAATTCCCGCAAGCCGGGAATGTTCACCACGCCCAAGATGCCGCGATTGTTCCGCTCGACCGCGACCATGTTGCCAAACAGCGGCACGCCGTGAATAAACGACTTGGTCCCGTCGATCGGATCGACGATCCAGCGATACCCGCTCGTTCCCGGCCGCTCCGGAAATTCCTCTCCCAAAATGCCGTCGTCGGGAAAGCGGGCGGCGATCCGTTCGCGGAGCAGCAATTCGGCTTCGCGGTCGGCGACGGTGACCGGCGAGGCATCGCTTTTTTGCTCAACTTTCAAATCGCTCCGCTGGAAATAACCCAACGTCAATTCCCCCGCTTCCAGCGCGATCTCGCGCGCGAAGAGCAACCGGGGAGAAACGGCGGGCAAGTCGGAGGAAGTCATGGCGAGCGAAAGGTTAGAGATTCTTAACAAAAAACCCCGCTTGCGGGGCGGGGTTCACTTGCAGCGGAGGGCATGGGATTCGAACCCACAACCCCTTACGGGGCATCTGATTTCGAGTCAGACCGCTGGCCAGTTCGCTTACCCTCCGGAGCGCTGACTGCATGACGGCCGCATGAGCCTGATGCGCATCACAGAAATTTACTCTCGCCTAGACAATTCGACAAGCGGGTAGGTTCATCTTAGGGGCGACATGCTGCTGCCGAGATCCTTATGGTGGGACAGCGCCGATGACGCTTTCAAGCCAAATTGTTTTCAACGCGTCTTGTCCCACTCTACCGCATTTCCCAGCGCCCAATCCCCAACGCCCAGCCGTCAATCCGCCATGGCCCGCGCGCCGCTAATCAGGTTGATGAATTCCTTGTTCGATTTGAACTTGGCCAGGCGGCTGGTGAGTTGCTCCATCGCGTCCACATGGTGCATCGAACTGAGCGTGCGGCGGAGCATGGTCACGGCATGCAGCGTTTCGGGATCGAGCAGCTTTTCCTCGCGCCGCGTCCCCGATTGGCTGATGTCGATCGCGGGCCAAACGCGGCGGTCGGCCAGCTTGCGGTCGAGGACCAACTCCATGTTGCCGGTCCCCTTGAATTCTTGAAAGATCACCTCGTCCATCCGGCTCCCCGTGTCGATCAAGGCGGTGGCGCAGATCGTCAGCGAACCCCCTTCTTCAAATTGCCGGGCGCTGGCGAAGAGCTTTTTGGGGATATCCAACGCGCGGATATCGACGCCGCCCGAACCGGTCCGGTCGCTCCGCACGGTCTTGTTGAAAGCGCGGGCCATACGCGTAATCGAGTCCATGAGCAAGAACACGTCTTTGCCCATCTCGGTCAGCCGCTTGCACCGCTCGATGACGAGCTGCGAAAGGCGGACGTGGCTTTCGACGTCGCGGTCGAGGCTGCTGGCGATCACTTCACCGCGGACCGAACGCTTCATGTCGGTCACTTCCTCGGGCCGTTCATCGACCAACAGGACCATCAAATAAATGTTCGGATAGTTGGTCGAAATAGCCTGGCTGATGTGCTGCAGCAGAATGGTCTTGCCGGTCCGCGGCGGAGCCACGATCAGCGCACGCTGCCCTTTGCCCAGCGGCGTGAGCAGGTCCATCACACGAGTGGTCAAAGGCTGCTGGCCCGTTTCGAGCTTCAGCCAAGTCTCAGGATTGATCGGCGTGAGGCCGTCAAAGTTTTTGACGTTGGGATATTGCTCCGGAGGGAGGCCGTCAACGTCGAGAATTTCTTTCAACCGCGGGCCTTGCTGGCGGCGGCCCGGTTGGACCATGCCCGAAAGCATTACCCCTTCGCGGAGGTGGAATTTTTCGATCATCGTGCCGGGGACAAACGGATCGATCCGTTCGCGGGCATAGTTGTTGGCGGGACTGCGGAGGAAGCCGTAGCCGTTGGGGTGCATTTCGAGCACGCCGCGGCCGTTTTCCAACGGCAGCGGATCGCCGGCATCTTCGCCGACCGGCTCGTTGTACGAGAGGTTATCCACCGGGACGTTGCTGGAACTGTTCCGCCGCGGATAAGGGGCCGGCCGACCGCTGTCGCGTCCGCCGCCGACGTCACGCCCACCCCCGCTTCCGCCGCGACCGTTGAGGCGATGTCCGCCTTGACCGCTGGGGCGTCCTCCCGGCCCGCGCGGCCGTCCGCCGCCGCCACTGCCGCCGCCGCCGCCGCCACTGCCGCCGCCGCCGCCACTGCCACCGCCGCTCCCGCCTTTTCTCCCACGATTCATACAACACCTGAAAAGAGACTGCCTTTGAAACTATTCCGCGCGTACTTGGGCGCGTCACAAATCTTCACACAGATCAATTCGCCAGCCCAATTTTTGGTCTGGCAAAAATTGTCTTTCCCCAGCTCACGGGAACTGACATTGTTCCTGAACGGATTGGTTGGCAATTCACGAGGATTGCCGTTGAGTCGGTTTTAGCCCGATTCCGCCATTGCCGCAGATTGTCAGAATCCTGAAGGGCCGTTTCCGTCCCTGTACATTGTCGCACTTGACAGCCATTAAACCGCGCAGCAGTTAAATAACTCTGCAACAGCGTATCCGCGCACGGAATTGTCGCGGGTTCTACAATCGTCGGCAACTCCGCAACACGCTTCATCATTCCAGGCAAAGGGGATTTGCTTGGATGCAAATGATCACTCAAGACAGCGCGTACCGCGTACTTTCGCGGAACCCACTCCCGCTTGGCAATCTACCGCATGAGATGATCGGGAAGCGACGTGCGGCGGAATCCGCGGGTCAGCCTTGTGTTGCGCAATACAACAAACTGGCGATCCGGACATCCGCGCGAAACAATTCGCCGATCATTACAGGGAAAGAATCATTCGCGATTCTTGTGAATCGCAATTTTTGGCCCCACCGCCCACTTCCGTTTTCGCAGCACGGTCAGGAAATTTTGATTCTCAATCGCTTTTATACTAGCACTCGTACAGGCCGCAATCGTTCAGTGCGAAGCACCTTAAAAAATCCCGCCGCCCCGTGACTTTGCCGCCTGGCTACAGCGTGCGGCGACAACCATTCGGGGAAACCGATTCAACCGTCCTGAGTTTTCCTATCGCTCGTTGCGAGAACGATCTTAATGGCGTGAAATCACAATCCGTTGGAAAACTCGGCGGAAAGAACCGCTGGTAGAACGCACAAGGCTTTTGGCCACAGTAAGAATTTACTCAAGTTCTCACTGTACTCAAGTTCCCACTGTGAGGATTTGGCCAAAGCAATGCCCTTTTCTCTCAGGCAAATAACTTTATCTCTCAGTAATATTACAGCCCGACAACGTGCTGTCAAGTCGAGTGTTAACCTCTTTTTGCCAAAGTTGGAAATTGCGGTTCCAGGCCGAACTCCGACCGATTACTCGGATTTACGCCGAATTCACGCGGCTTGGTGCCTCGCGCCATTTCTTTGGAATATCCGCTAGGAGCCGAAGAATCCTCAACTTTTCACAATTCCCACGCCGATACGCCCAATGAGGGTCTTGCCGGAATCGCCGTTTTTGCGCCGGCGCACGCCCGATTTGTTGGGGGAAAATCGCATGAAATCGCTCGCTCGCTGGTCGTTGTGTTTGCTGCTTGCCGGCGGATTGAGTTCCGCCGCGCTGGGTGCCGTCGAGGATAATCCCGCCGCGGCGATCGCCTGGAAAACCAATGTGCGCGAAGGGCTGAAACAAGCCGCCGCGACGCACAAACCGGTGCTGCTCTATTTCCACTCGCCCGATCACGCGGCCTGTCGGCGCTGCGAAAGCCAGTCGCTTGCGGACGCTCAAGTGCAAACGCTGCTCCAAGAACACGCGATTCCCATTAAGGTGAATGTGCGCGACGTTCCGGCGACCGCGCGGTTTTATCAAGCCGTCGATGAATCGCTGTTGCCGCGGATTGTCATTCTCGCCGAGGATGAAAAAGTTCTCGCTCGCTTTACCGCCGAGACCTCGCCTGAGGCGCTCTATGCGCAGTTGCAGCCGTTGTTAAATCCGCAAGCCGCGGTTGCCGCTCAAGCCTCGACGGCTCAAAAAAACGCGTCGCTTGTTTATCCGATGACCGCGGCAACCGGTTCCCCGGCAAACACAAGTAGTCCCGATGCGGCCAAGCAACTTGTCGTCAATCAAGACCGCGTCGTTTCAAGCGAAAACCCGGTTCGTTCGGAATTGGTCACAACGCAATACACGGTTCCCGTCAACGCCGCGCCGACCGCGACCGTTCCCTATTCACCGTTACAAACTTACTCGCCTCTTCCACGACCCACTCCCGCGAACGCGGTTGCTAACAACGCCGCAACGCAACCCGTCGCCTTGAATAGCGCTCCCGCGTTTCAAACCGCGGCCGTGCCGCCGGCTTCGTCGGGTAGTTCGGCCACGCCGCATGTTTCACCCGGCGGTTCCGTCGCGCTTCCCAAATCGGGCTCGTTGTTGCCCGCCGGCAACGGACCGTTGAACCGGGTCGCGAGCGAGCCGTTCACGTTTGGCGCGCCGGTTAGCGGTGCAATGCCAAGCCCGCAGGTAACTCCCGCCGCGGCTGTCGCTGCCGCCGCACCCGTTGCTCCTGTCGTCAGCGCGTATCAAGGCTTGGATGGTCCCCTGCCACAACCGTTGGTGGGCTATCAAGCTCCGCCCTCCGCGGCAATTGGCGCCGCGGCAGCGAGCGCCGCGAACGCAATGCTCCCCGCCCCTCAAGCCACTGCGGCTCTCAGCGCCGCGCCGCAGTGGAGTCCGCCCGTTGTGGCCGTTTCGCCCGCTCCCACATTTGCTGCGACGTACACACCTCCCGCGCCGGTAGCGCCCGCAACCGCGCCCGCCGCGCGGCCCCCGCAAGAGAAGATCGGCTTGCCGGCTTATAGTACCGAGAAGTATGAAACGTATCTTGGCGCGCCGGTCAATCTGCCGAACAAAGCTCCTGCCACGACATCAGCCGTGACTGGCGCGCAACCGACAAGCACAACGACTCAACAATTATCATCGCCCGCCGCGCCGCAACAACCCACGACCCAACAGCCGGTTTCTCAAAACGCAGTCGCCCTCTCCGCCCCCGCGGCGAACAAACCGTTGCAGCTTCCCACTCTCGCGGTCGGCCCGGCACCCTCCAATCCACCTAAGAACAGCGCGGCCGCCGCCGCCAACCCGCAACACTTAGCCCTCGACGGCTTTTGCCCCGTCACGTTGCTGGACGAAAAAGTTCCCGACAAGAAATGGAAAAAGGGAGACGTCAAATTCGGCGCCGTTCACCTCAGCCGAACCTATCTGTTCGCCGGCCAGGCGGAACAACAGAAGTTCCTCAGTGATCCCAACAAGTATTGCCCGGTCATCAGCGGGCATGATCCGATTTATTTGTTCGTTCAGGGGCAATATGTGCAGGGGCGGCGCGAACATGGCATCTTCTGCAACGACCGGCTCTACTTGTTCGCCAATGCCGAATCGATGAAGCATTTTATCGACAACCGTCAACATTACCTCAACGCCGTGTATCAGGCCGAAAACCCGGGCAGCGGCGGGATTTTGCGATAAGTAAGAAAATTCCAAATATCGCCGCCGGTTCCTCTTGCCATCAGTCGCGGCTTGGTGCAAACTGCTGATATGCGTTACGTCACTTCTTATTTTGGGTTTTGGTACTTTAGTCCCCCGGATCGCCGGGCTGGAGAGGTTCTGTAACGCACGCAGTCAACCCTTCAACTTCCGCCCCGTGATCCGGTTCCACCGGTTCACGGGGTTTTTTTATTGGTCCATCGTGTGTGCCGCTGGCGTCCCGCCAGTGCAAGCGTACTGTGGAATTTGTTCCGTACTCCAGTCTCCAGTCTCCCAACTCACCCCCAACACCCGCAACCCAACACTCAGCCCCCCGGAGCCTCCCCATGATCGTCGTGATGAAAACCGATGCCACAGCCGCTGACATCCAAAAAGTTGTTGTCAAGGTCGAAAGTCTGGGCCTCAAAGCGCACACCATTGTCGGTGCCGAGCGAACCGTCATTGCGGTCGTCGGCGACAATCGTAAAGTGTACAAGGAATCCCTCGAAATCCATCCCGGAGTGGCCGAAGTCATGCCCATCCTCGCCCCCTACAAAATCGCCAGCCGTGAAGTCAAGAAAGACCCGACCGTGATTCAGGTCCGCGACTTGGTCATCGGCGGCGGAACGATCGGCGTGATCGCCGGGCCGTGCTCGGTCGAAAGCGAGGAACAAATCGTCGCCTGTGCCCGCGCGGTCAAAGCGGCCGGCGCGACCGCGCTACGCGGCGGGGCGTTCAAGCCGCGGACTAGTCCATATAGTTTCCAGGGCCTCAAAAAAGAGGGCCTCGAAATGATGGCCACCGCTCGGGCCGAGACCGGCCTGGTGATTGTGACCGAAGTGGTCGCCGCCGAAGACTTGCCGCTGGTGACCAAGTATGCCGACGTGCTCCAAGTCGGCGCGCGGAACATGCAGAACTATCGCCTGCTCGAAGCGGTTGGAGATACCCGCACGCCGGTCCTGCTCAAACGCGGCCCGAGCGCGACGATTGAAGAACTGCTGCTCGCGGCCGAGTACATTCTCAACGGCGGCAATAGCCAAGTGATGCTCTGCGAGCGCGGCATTCGGACGTTTGAAACCCATACCCGTTTCACCCTGCCGCTGGCCACGGTCGCGTACCTGCAAGCCAAAACGCACTTGCCGGTTGTGGTCGATCCAAGCCACGGCACGGGCCACACTTACTTGGTCCCCTCGATGTCCGCGGCCAGCGTTGCCGCCGGCGCCGACGGGCTAATCCTCGAAGTCCACCCCGACCCGCAAAACGCCAAGAGCGACGGTTACCAATCGATGACGTTCAAAGAATTCGCGGATACGATGGCGACCTGCCGAAAAATCGCCGAGGCGCTGGGGAGGAAGATGTAAGGGGACGGGTTGAAGGTGGCATTGGGTGGCGAAGGCGCACCGCGCAGCGAAAGCCCCCGATCTTCGTGCGTCAACCCCCGCGGCCAAATCCGGTACATTATCTGTATCTATCCCGTCCGAAATCTCCAATTTCCCCTGCCGCCCCCATGCCCGATTGGTTTTATCGGACGGTCACGCAGCCGCTGTTGTTTCGCCTGCCGGCCGAAACATCGCGGGCGTGCGCGTTGGGAGCGATGGGAACGCTGGCCAAACTCCCCGGCGGACCGCAGGCGATCGATTTTCTGGGGCATATGCGGCCTGATGAACGCTTGGCGTGCCGGATCGCGGGTCTGAATTTTCCGACGCGTCTCGGCTTGGGGCCGCGGCTCGATCCGGGCGGGATGGCGTGGCCGGCGTTGGCGCGGTTTGGGTTTGGCTTTTTGGAAGTCGGGCCGGTAAGCGCGAAGCAAGGCGAGCGGCATTCAGCAGTGCGTCAGCCAAATCAGTGCCAACGCGATCCGCCGCGCCAGGCGATTCTGTTCTCCGCCGCCGCGCAGCCATTCACGGCGGCGGCATTGCGCACAAAACTTGCTCCCTTGAGAAAACTTGATCTGCGTGTCCTTGTGCGGATTGCCGAACCGCATGCCAAGTCGCTTGATGAGCTTATCGAATGTTGCATGCAAACGATTCGTGACTTGCGAGGCACGGTCGATGCGTTCACGCTTGACGTACTTTCCAATTTTACTCAACTCGGCGCTTCCCCAATCAATTGCGAGTCGGCTTTGAGCCGGATCATCGTTGCCGCTCAAGAAATCTCTTGTCCCGTTTTTCTCTGCATCCCCACTACTCAAAGCTGGGAAGAAGCTTTGCCGTTTTTGCACGCCGCCATTCAAGCGAGTTGTACGGGCGTCTTGATCGACGGCATCCAAACGACCGGGAATCAGCAATTTCTTGCGGGCAAGCCGGGCTTTTCTGCCACGTTGCAATTCGTGGAACGCTGCCGTCAGGAGTTTGGTCCAACGCTCACGATCATCGCCAACGGCGGCGCGCATGAACCGGCCGATACCGTGGCGCTCCGCGCGGCGGGGGCCGATTTGGTGCAACTTGATACCGGGTTGATCTATTCCGGTCCCGGTTTGCCGAAACGCTGCAACTCGGCGCTGCTTGAGACGATTTCAAGCGACTCGAAAACAGATTCATCACGCGCTTCACTCGCGGCTTCCAACTCACCTTTAAACCAAACAAAACGCCCCGCCGAAATGACCTGGTTCTGGACATTGCTCATGGGAGGGGGAATGTTCGCGGGAAGCCTACTTGCGTTGGCGATTGCCTCAACGCGCGTCATCTTGCCGTATGACGAAGCGTTCGTGGGACTTTCCCGCGCGCAGCTCGACGGTCTCAATCCACGGTTGCTCGCGTTTTTGACTCACGACCGCGTCACGCTCGCCGGGACGATGATCGCGATCGGTATTTTGTATGTGAGCCTTTCCTGGAACGGCATCCGCAAGGGAGAGCATTGGGCGATGGTGACCGTTTTTGTCTCGGCGTTCATCGGCTTCGCGAGCTTCTTTACGTTTCTCGGCTTTGGTTACCTTGACCCGTTTCACGCTTTTGTGACCTTGGTGCTGCTGCAGCTCTTGCTCCTGGGCGTGCGCTCGCACTTAGGAGGTCCGCCGCCGATCAAATCGGTGCCGCTGTGCGAAGATTGGCGCTGGCGATGGTCTTTGTGGGGACAACTGTTGGCGATTTGTCATGGCGTCGCGCTGCTCGCTGCGGGGATGACGATCACTTTCATCGGCTGTACCAGCGTGCTGGTCCATGAAGATCTCGATTTTATGCAAACGACCGCGGCGCGGCTGACCGAATTGAATCCGCGCATCTTGCCGTTGATCGCCCACGACAGGGCGACGTTTGGGGGGATGTTATTGTCAAGCGGGGCCGCGTTTCTGCTGCCGGCGCTGTGGGGCTGGAATTATCGCGTCCGGTGGCTCTGGCTGGCGACAATGCTGGCCGGAATAGCCGGGTATCTCCCCGCGATTGCGGTTCATTTCGCGGTCGGTTATACCGATTGGGGACATCTGCTCCCGGCCTTCGCCGGGCTGCAACTCTTTTTGATCAGCCAACTGCTCGGGTTTCCGTATTTGTGGGGCATTGGCGAAGCGACTGAAAGTGCTAAAAAGTAAGCGATGAGTAATAGAGAAGTATATTTTTGACAATCCGTCACCTACCACCAACAACCTGACACCCGCTCCCCGCCCCCCATGTTCGATTGGCTCTTCAAACCGTCGTGTCCGTGCGACCCACTGGCCAAAGCTTGGGTCGAAGAACGGTTGGCGTGGTTGGATGCAGAGTTTAACGACAGCGCCTTCACAGGTCGGCGGATCGTGTTGCCGAACGCGCAGTGGTTTCCGGAGCGATATGAGCCGAACGAAGGCTGGCTCAAGACCACCCTCGATCGGGTGTGCGACTACATGGATGTGGATGCCGAATTAGTCGAATACGAATTGTTCGATGAATCGGGCAAGCCCCAAATGGTCAACAGCATGGGCCAATCGATGGGAGGCACAGCGGGAACATTTCAATTTATAAACGGCCGGTTTTTGATCCGTGTCGAGCAGCAGCAACTTGGAGACCCGATGTCGTTGGTTGGCACCTTGGCCCATGAGATAGCACTTGCCAAGCTTTTGGGTGACGGCATTATTGATCCAGAAGTTTACGACCATGAACTCGTCACCGATTTGACAGTCGTTCACATGGGCCTGGGTATCTTTATGGCTAATCAGCCGACGGCCATGGTTAGTAGGATGACAAACTGGCCCGATAGTGAACTGAAAAAGCCCGAATACATGTCCGCGCCGATGTTCGGCTGGGCGCTAGCGCATCTTGCCTGGTTCCGCGGCGAGGCGAAGCCGGTGTGGTCTAAGTATCTGGAATGGGGTGCACAGGCGAATTTTAAACAAGGATTGCGTTATTTGTTTCATCGCGAGGATTCAAAGTATTTGCCGGTGAAACTGCGGAAACAAGGTTAAGCCAGATCACATCATGATTTCACTGGCGAGACGCCAGTGGCACACGGAGAGCCATGTCCCTCCCCAACACCCTCTCCCCTGCCCCGCTCCCGTTCGTCGCCACGATCACCAACGTGCGCGAGGTGTCGCTTTATGGTTCGGCCGATCTCAACTTTTGGCGGCGTGCGATTCAGCATGAAGACTTGGAGCCGTTCCCTGTCGATGGGCGGGCACAATTCTTGATTAGCTCAATTCAGGCAAAGTTCATGGGGCTGACGTTTCGCGAATTGGTATTCAGCTTGCTGGTCCGCGAGCCGCAAACCGACTCGCCGATTCCGGCCGCGTATCTCACTCAGGCGTTTCATTCGCTCCGAGCGTTTGCCTGGATCGAACGGACGCTGTTCAAAACGCCTTATGTCTTTGCCAAGCTGCAAGTCGATATCGAACCAACGCCGCGTATCCGACTGGGTTCAGGAGCGGCGGAGTTGTTTGCCGCGATCAGCACGCGTGACAACGCCGCGCGAACTTCGCCCGAGGAACTCGAAGAGCAAAGTTGGACCGGCCCGATCTACATTCCCAGCCGCGCGGATCAACCCCCCGCCGCGCGAAAACTATTCTATGCCCACCTTGGGGGCAAAACGGCGTGCTACCCGTTCGATTCTCAGCGCGATCAATTGGCGCTTAACCCCGATGCGCGTTGGCCGATCCTGGGGCAGCTCAAAGATTCAAACTTTACCGGCACGATGTGGCAAATCCGCACGAATGCGACGCACGCCCGGTCGAAAACGGCCCCGCGGATGGCACAGTAATCCAGGGGGATTTTATCTGCTGATGACGCGGATTACGCAGAATAAGATGAAAAATCATGACAGGGTCATGGGCCTTTTCGAGCTAAGTGATCTATAATAGTAACTATTTTAAATGTAGTTATATCAGTGTAATCTGCGTCATCTGCGGATAATTCCAAAATCGAACTCTGCGGTTGTGAATCACGATTAAGCGAAAGCTCCAAAAAATTTCCCAAAATCATCCCGTTTTGATTTGCAACTCCGCCTGACCGTAATTAATGTGGAAATAGCGGCCTATTTTGTGCCGCCAAGCTTGCGCTAAATACGCGCTGTTCAAACAAGTCTCGTGACGAAATCTTTTCTTTGTCGGGTGGCATCATGAATTGGCAACTGCGGATCGTGTGCGGACTGGCGTTCGCCCTGTTGTGTTTAGCCGGTGGGCAAGCGGCTTCGGCCCAAGTCAACTGCGGCGGGTATGGCGGCTTCGGCGGTTGGTACGGCGGCGGGTATAACCTCTACGTCGATCAACGCCCCCCCTATTTCGCGATGTTCCCCCCCGTCTATTACAGCTACCCTGTGCCGCGGACCTACGGCTATAGCCCGTTCGCTTATCCGCCAGGGACAATGACGCCCGAGATTACCGAAGTCCCGGCCACCATCAACAATCCTTATGTGACTCCCAAAAACGAGCAGCCCAAAGGCGCGCCCACGCCCGCCGACAAAAGCTCGTTCCGTTCGACCGGGCTGGTGCTGCCCAATCGCGTGCAGGTTGTGGTCAATCCGTTTGTCAGGGCGGAAAGCGGGACACTCAGTCAGCGCTAACGCGGTCCTGGGGGGACACGCGCGGTTCAGCGGCCTGGGTCGCCACTCGTCGAGCCAAGGGCGGATTGCAACTGCTTAACTACACGCTAGCACACGCCGTTCGGGCGAGCGGAAGGGGAAATCAGCCCCGGTCATTTGGCCGGGGCTGTTTTATTTGCAAACAAACCAATTTTAACCCGCAGCAAATGCAAGGGCTGAATCCATATAATACCAATCCCAAATAAATATAGCGCAGCTAGCATTGCAACTACGGCTGTATCTGGCCCGAATTCACTTGCTAGCAAACGCCGCAATTTATTGGGATCCATATTAATCCCCTTGCTTACGCTGCGGGCTAAAATTCCCTGAAATTCCACTAGACAAGCTGGTGCGGAACGCTATCCTTAGCGGCCATGAATTTTCCATCCGTATGGAGGGGGCCAATGGTTGGCCGATTTTTGCCCATTGATCGGGTATCCGAGTATCGGGCCATTTTGAGCTTCTTCGTTTGCGCAGTGTTCTGCACCGGTTGCCGCAACGCCCCTACGCCGTTTGATCCGTTCTTGTCGGGGCAGAATCGCATTCCGCCGCCGGGAACGGCGACCAGCGGCGTGATTGCGCCCCCTGGCTATCCGGTGGGCGCACCGCTGAACTCGGGCGCATCGAATGCGCCCGCGTGGAACGGTGGCGCGAATCCGAGCGTGTTTGGCGCACCTCCGCCGAACAATTCCGTCTTCAATAACGCGCCGCCTCCCGGTGCGACATCCAACGCTCCGCAAAGCAGTGTAACCGGTTGGGGCGCGGCGAATCCGAACAGCGGCAGTTGGGTAGGGGGCGGAGCCGCCGCTCTGCCAAGCGAACACGGCTACCACAGCCCCAACAGCTTTGATATCACCGCCGCGATGCCGCCGCGCGCCAGCCGCTCGAAGCCCGCCGCGGCGACGGCCAGCAACAGCGGCGGAGGATTCTGGAATTGGCTTTCGGGCGGGTCCAGAACGCCCAGCGCCGCGAATACCCAGGCCCCCGCTTGGAACGGACAATCTTATCCGCAACCGAACGGTTATGCGGCTCAACCCAATGGCGCCGCTTTGCAAGGCCCCACACAACCGCTCAGCGGCCCTTCCCCTAACGGATTAACGACCAATCCGTTTGCGACAGTGCAAACCAATTCCGCCGCGCCGCAGAATGCCAATCGGAACCTGCCGGCAAGTTGGCCGAATGGTACAAGCGGGCCGAATACTTCAAGTGCGTGGACCAATCCAGCAACCAACGCCGCGCCCTACGCTACTTATAACGGCACCGATCCGCGGCTCGCGGCCAACACGCCCCGCGTCACGCCGTCGCGCACCGACGGTTTTGCTCCCAGTGCAACAGCCGCGGCCAACCCCCCACGTACTATGCCGGTCGGCGCATCGAGTGCGGGAAGCGCGACTACCACCAGCAACGGTGGCCGGATCATGCTCCCCGAACTGGGCGACTTGCCGCGCCCCGCCCGGATCCGTTAACGATTTTCTCGCACGCGAATTCTGCGCGTTTGTGGTAAATTGAAGTGTGGGTTTCGTTCGTAGTCCGTAGGGTGGAGCCAGCCGCCGCTAAAGCTGATTGGCCGGCTGAGATCGCCGGCGCCGGTCCACCATGAGAAGGCTGGATTGTCGTTAGTCGTTGGTCGTTAGCCAGCCTGATTTAGGAAACTTCTGCCACCTTTTTCCTTTTCCCTTAATAACCGCTGGTGGACCGGCGCCGATGAGCTCTACTCGCCAAATTCCTTAACAGGCGGCTTGCTCCACCTTACATTACAAAGATAATTCACACCGTGGCCACCATCCCTTCCGGCATCCTCGCGCAGTTGACTTCGCTGGTTGGCGGACCCGTTTCGCGGCGGATCGCGCGGTGGGCGATGATCCTGCCCCAGATCGAGCGCTTCAGCGATGAGCTCCGCACGTTGCCCGACGCCGATTTGCGCAAGCTCAGCCTCTCGCTGCAATATCGCGCGAAAAGCGGCGAGGCCTTGACGCAGCTTCTGCCCGAGGCATTTGCGTTGGTCCGCGAGGCGGGGGACCGGACGCTGAAAATGCGGCATTTTGAGGTGCAGTTGCTCGGCGGGATCGCGCTGTTTCACCGCTCGATCGCCGAGATGCAAACCGGCGAAGGGAAAACGCTCACCGCCACGCTGTCCCTCTACCTCCTTTCGCTGGCCGGCAAGGGCGTCCACCTCGCCACGGTCAACGATTACCTCGCACGCCGCGACGCCGAGTGGATGCGGCCGATTTATGAACTGCTGGGCGTGACCGTCGGGGTGGTCGAAACGCAGATGAACAACGATCAACGGCGCAAAGCCTATGATTGCGCCATCACCTACGGCACTGCCAAGGAATTCGGGTTCGATTTTTTGCGCGACCGGCTGCTGATTCGGAAAACGACCGAGGGGCAAAGCGATCTGATCTCGTTTCTGCTCGAGCAAAACGAACAGACCGGCGGCGATAAACCGGTCCAACGCCCCCCCTATTTCGCTTTAGTGGATGAGGCTGACAGCGTATTGATCGACGAAGCCCGCACGCCGTTGATCATCAGCGCGCTGCCGACCGAGGAGCAAAAAAGCGAGGCGGCTCTCTTCACCTGGGGTGCCGATCACGCCCCCAAGTTCAGCGAGGAGACGCATTACAGTTTCGACCGCAAAACGCAAAAAATCGAACTCAACGGCGAAGGACGGCGGCTCGTCCGCAATCTTCCCCGCGGCGCGGCGACCGACGCTGTCGGCATGTTGGCCCTCTATGACACGATTGAACTGGCGATCCGCGCCGAGCTTTGCTTCCTCCGCGATCGGCATTACGTCGTCCGCGATGGCGAGATCGTCATTGTCGATGAATTCACCGGCCGCTTGGCTGAAGGACGCAAATGGCG
>Ga0163144_10016588_pt1 | contig 15083 bp, 12 predicted proteins | sample OliLak19BULKMAT1_FD_123175 | JGI IMG/M metagenome (GOLD analysis project Ga0163144, IMG submission 123175) | Freshwater microbial mat bacterial communities from Lake Vanda, McMurdo Dry Valleys, Antarctica - Oligotrophic Lake LV.19.BULKMAT1 | ecosystem: Environmental > Aquatic > Freshwater >... | reverse complement strand
TACTCACCAGCCGGGAGCGGGAAGTTCTGACGATGGTGGCCGAGGGGAAGACGAATAAGGAGATTGCCGCGGTGCTGAATTTGAGCGTTTATACGGTTGAATCGCACCGGGGCAGCGTGATGGAGAAGCTGAATTTGCACAACTCCGGGGATATGGTCCGGTTTGCGATTCGGAACGGGTTGATCGCTTGAGTTAGGGCCGGAAGAAGACCGAATCGGCGGTGCGGCGGAGGATCCAGTCGCGGTCGTCGGCGGAGAGAAAGGGCATGTGGTCGGTGATCAAGGCAAGGGACGGCGCATATTGGTGGCCTTCGCCGACTTGGAAGGGGCAGTCGCTGGCCCACATGAGGCGGCGAGGGCCGAAATCTTCGAAGACTCGGCGGAAGAGGGGTTTGAGGTCGGTGTAGGGGGCGGCTTTTTTGCCGAGGGCGTAGAAGGCGGAGGCCTTCACCTTGACTAAGGGGTGGCGGGCGAGGGCGGAGAGGAGGCGGATGTCGGAGTCGCGGATGGTGCCGTCGGCGCCGATGCGGGCGAGATGGTCGATGACGACGGGGGTGGCGGGGTACTGGCGGCACATGCGGTCCAGGTAGGGAAGGGCTTCGGGACCGAGGAGGGCGCAGATGGCGAGGTTTTCGGCGGCAGCGGTGCGCCACATGGCGTGGATGCCGGGAGTGTCGGGGGTGCCGACGACGCGGAAGCCGCGGACGCCCTGGGCGGCGAGCGACTTCATTGTTTTGCCAGGGGCTTTGCCAGGGTCGTCGCTATCGACGATGCCGACTCCGGCGAAGACGCCGGGGTGTTCGCGCATGCAGTGGAGCATGTAGGAGTTGTCGAAGCGATAGAAGCTCATTTGAATGAGGACGATTTTCGAGACGCCGGCGGGCTTCGTATGAGCGAAGAGGTCAGCGGGGGCGAAGCGGGGCGGAGGGTAGTCGCGTTGGCCGGCGGCGCGGGGGTAACGGACCTGATCGTCGGTCCAAAGATGAACGTGGGCGTCGGTGACGGGAGGCATGGGGCTGGGCCCAGTATACTGTGTGGATGCTTACGGGACGACTGGCGAATACGCTGTTGGCGCTGCTGGTAGTTTCGGTGGTGATTAACTATCTGGACCGGGGGGCGTTGTCGGTGGCGGCTCCGCGGATTAGCCGGGAGTTACAGCTTTCGCCGACCCAGATGGGCGTTTTGTTTTCGGCATTTTTCTGGAGTTACGCGACGTTTCAGTTAGTGGCGGGGTGGTTAGTGGACCGGTACCCGCTGCGGTGGGTTTATGCGGGAGCGTTTTTGATTTGGTCGCTGGCGACGGCGGCGGTGGGGATGGTGGAGAGTTTGGGGGCGTTGCTGGGGGCGAGGCTGCTGTTGGGGGTGGGGGAGAGCGTGGCGTATCCGGCATCGTCGAAGATTCTGGTACGGTATTTTCCGGAAGGGCGGAGGGGGTTGGCGAACGCGTTGGTGGATGCGGGATCGAAGGCGGGGCCGGGGTTGAGCACGCTGTTGGGCGGGCTCGCGGTGGAGCGGTATGGGTGGCGGGCGATGTTTGTGGTGGTGGGGCTGGGGAGCCTGTTGTGGCTGGTTCCATGGTTGCTCGTGAAGGTGCCGGAGGAGCGTGAAGGCGCTGGGATAGCCGGGCCGGGGTGGGGCGATTTGTTGCGGCGGCGGCAGTTGTGGGGGACGTCGCTAGGGATGTTTTCGTTGGGGTATGTTTGGTATTTTTTGCTTTCGTGGTTGCCGAGCTACCTCGTGCAGGAGCGGGGAATGTCGATGGGGAGCATGGCGATGTTGGGGTCAGCGCCGTTCTGGGCGATGGGGTTGGCGTCGGTGGCGGGCGGGTGGAGTTCGGACCGGTTGATACGCGCTGGACGGCCGGTGAGCCGGGTGCGGATGACGTATGCGGTGAGCGGCCTGGTGCTTTGCGCGTTGGCGATTTTGCCTGCGCCGGCGATGGAAAGCGCGGCGGTGTCGGTGGGTTTGATTACGGCGGCGTGCACGTTTTTGGGGTTGTTCACTTCGAACGTTTGGGCGATTACCCAGACGCTGGCGGGGCCGTTGGCGGCGGGGCGGTGGACGGGGGTGCAGAACGCGGTGGGGAATTTGGGCGGGGTGATTTCGCCGCTGTTGACGGGTTGGATTGTATCGGCGACGGGTTCGTTTTTGCTCGCGTTTTGGGCGGCGGCGGGAGTAATGCTCGTGGGGGCGGTGACTTATTGGATGATGGTGGGGACGGTAAAAGAAGTGGAGTGGAACCAATGACGGTACTGGAAACTTTGGCGGAGTTAGTGGCGATTGATAGCGTTGACCCGGCCTATGACGGCGGGGTGGGCGAGGCGGGGGTGGCGCTTTATGTCGAAGCGTTCTTTGCGCGCCGGGGGATGGAGACGTTTCGGCAGGAGGTGCTGCCAGGGCGGTGGAACGTGATTGCGCGGCTGCCGGGGCGAAATCCGGAGCGGCGGGTGATCCTGGAAGCGCATATGGATACAGTTTCCGTGAGCGGGATGACGATTGCGCCGTTTGTGCCCGAGATTCGGGAGGGGCGGCTGTATGGCCGGGGATCTTGCGATACGAAGGCCGGGTTGGCGACGATGATGCATGCCTTGGCGGATTTGCACGAGAGGGGCTTTGTGCCTCCGTGTGAGGTTTGGCTGGCGGCGGTGGTGGATGAGGAGTATAGCTTCCAGGGGGTGACGCGGTTGTGTGAGGGGCTGTGGGCGACGGCGGCGATTGTGGCTGAGCCGACCGAGTTGCGGCCGGTGCGGGCGGCGAAGGGGGTGTTGCGGTGGCGGTTACGAACGAGGGGGAAGGCGGCGCATAGCGCGAAACCGCATTTGGGCGTGAACGCGATTCAGGGGATGGGGCGAGTGTTGGCGGAGATCGAGAAAGTGGGCGAAGAGTTGGCGGCGGTGACGCATCCGTTGCTGGGGTCGGCGACGTTGAACGTGGGGTTGATTCGGGGAGGAGAGCAGGTGAACTTCGTGCCGGACTGGTGCGAGATTACGATTGACCGGCGGCTGATTCCGGGGGAGGAGCCGCAGGCGGTTTGGGCGGCGATGGGAGAGCGCTTGGGGGCGGCGGTGGAGATGGAAGCGCCTTATTTGTCGGATGGTCCGCTGGAGACGGGCGAGACGGAGGCGGTGGCGGTGGTGGCCCAGAAGGTGCTGCGGGGACTGGGGTTGGGGGGGGAGTTGGCGGGGGTGCCGTTTGGGAGCGACGCGAGTAAGTTGGCGCGGGCGGGGGTGCCGAGTTTGATCTTCGGACCGGGCAGTATCGACCGGGCGCACGCGGCGGTGGAGTATGTGGAGTGCGACCAAGTGATGGTGGCGCTTGCGTTTTATATTGGCTTTTTGGAGACGTTTTGACGAAAAGCGGTGACGTAAAGATAGAGCGAGAGAGTCGCTACACCGATGAGGAGTAAGAGCACGGCGAAGTAACTGGGCACGAAGGCGGCCAGCAGCGGTCCGAGCGAGCGGGTGATGAGGGCCGGGGCGGCGATGGCTCCGTTGACGTGTCCGTAATTCTCCCGCCCGAAGAGTTCAACGGTGCTGAGACTTTTGACGATGGTCATGACGCCGTTGCTGATGCCGTAGAGCCCGACGCTGATGGCGATGGGTAGCCAGGAGCCGGTGAACGTGAGGCCGAACAGGGCGGGCAGCAGGAGGGCCATGGCCGCGGTGCCGGTTTGCACGACGCGCCAACGGTCTCCGAAGGTGAACTCGACAATCCGGCCGAGCACTTGCATGGGGCCGGCGGCGGCCGCAAGCCACGCGGCCTGCTGCAAGGAGAGCCCTTTGGCGGTCAGGAGGGGGAGCAGGTGGACCGAGACGACGGAGAAGACGATGGCGTTGGCCGTGAAACTGGCGGCGAGGAGGACGAGTTGCGGTTGGCGATAGAGGCTAAAGATCGAGGCCTTGGGCGTGAGAGGCGACGACGCGGGGGGCGGCTTGAGTGCGGGGAGACCGGTGAAATGAAGGGGTAAACAGACGAAGAGGTGGAGGGCGGCATAGACGAGAAGGGTCTGCTGCCAACCGAGCCAGACGGCGAGGCGTTCGGTGAGGGGCCAGAAGACGGTGCTGGCGAGTCCTCCGGCGAGGGTGACGGTGGTGACGGCGCGGCGATACTCGGCATCGTAGGTGGCGGCGAGAACGGAGAAGGCCGCTTCATACAAAGTGAGCGACATGGCGGCGCCGGCGAGGGCCCAACCGGCGTAGAGAACCGCCAGGGTGGGGGACCAAGCGACCGCGGCGAGCGCGAGCGCCGCAGCCAGGGAGCCGGCCGACATCGCCACCCGCCCGCCCCGGCGCTGGACGAACTTTCCGGCCGGAAAGGCGCACAGGCCGGAGACGAGGATGCTGACCGAAAAGGCCCCGATCATCTGTGGCTGGCTCCAACCGCGGCTGGCTGCGATGGCGGAGAAGAGGACGGGGAATGCGTAGTAGAGCGATCCCCAGGCGATCATTTGGGTTACACAAAGGACGATAATGGGCGTGTTCATTAATCGCCGGTGCTCGAATTATAGAACGTCACCTTATTACGATGGCACCGCGCATCATGCCCATGCCACAGGTGAAGGCTAAGGTACCCGACTTCGGGGCGGTGAATTCGACGAGGGTTATTTGTCCCGGGGGTAGCGTTTTGGTCAGGCCGATGGCCGGGAACCGGACGGTGCCACCGCAGTTTTGGGCGTCGGGCCGGGAGAATGCTAGCTTGACCGGTCGACCGGCGGCGACTTCGAGGCGGGCCGGGGTGAAGCCGGCGGCGCTGACCTGGACGGGGATCGCGTCTTTCGGGATGGTGGAAAGCGTCGCTGGCGGCGGGGCGGCGGGGGCAACCACCAGATCGAAGGGGAGCACGATTCCCTGCCCCGCCCTTTGAAATTGCGCCCACAAACGGTATTTTCCAGGGCGACGGAAGCCGATGGAGGTCCGGATGAGTTCGGGGCTGGGGCCGGCGACGGCGGTGTGGTCGTGGACGCCGGCGACCATCGCTTCTTCGGGGTGGGCGTGGATGAAATCCTGATGATCGGCGCTGACGAGGACAAAGTGGGCCCAAGCGCCGAGGTAGGGGTCGAGGTCGGTGACCGGGAGTTTCACGGAGAGCGGGATGTCGACTCCGGCGCGGAGGGGGGCTCCGAAGGAGAGTTCGATTTTCAGGGCGGCGGGGGCTGGCTTCGAGGGCGGCGGGGCGGATCCGGAGACGGTTAGCGTGGAATGCCGGACGGTGGGCGGTTGGCCGGGGACGGCGTAGTCGGCGTAGAGATGGTAGCGGCCGGGGGCGGCGAAGGTATGCTCGAGAGCGAAGCCGCCGCCGGGGACGGGGGTGGGGTGGACGTGGGCGAAGTTGGAGAGATCGTGAGAGATGATGAGCAGGTGGAGCGGCATTTCGTGGACCTTTTCGAGATAGACCTGGAGGCGGCCGGCGGGGTTGCGAATATCGAATTGGAGAAGGAAGGGCTGGGCGACGCGGGGGGAGCCGGTGGGTGGGGCGGGGCGGTCGATTTGGCCTCGGTAGACGGGGCCGACGAGATAGGGGTAAGTGAGTTGGCCGGTCGCGCAGGTGGAGAGGAAGTAGGCCCAGGTGCCTTGCGGATATTCGGGGGTGATGGCCCAGCGGGCGTTGGACTGGTCGAGATCGCCGGAGCCGGGGACGTATTCGTAGTCCTCGGTGAACGTGCCGAGGGGGAACTCGGCGTTGACGGGAGGGCCGGCTTGGCCGGGGGTGAGTTGGGTGCCGTCGGGCCAGGCCAAGCGCTGGGTGATGCGGCGAAGTTGATAGCTGGAGCGGTTGGGCTGGCCGGCGGGGCCGTAGGGGCCATAGATGGGAAAGCCGTCGAGGGCGTAGCCGATGAGCGGGGAGTGGCGGTCAGAGGCGACGAGGAGGGCGTTGAGGAGGGCGGGGCGAGGGAGCTTGATGGCGGCAACGGCGTCGCGGTGCCAAAGGTTTTGATCGCGGTAGGAGGCCGTGCTGGCGAGGTTATAGAGGGGCATGCCGGTGACGAAGGCGCCGATGATGCCGAGGGGGGTGGCGGGGCGGACGGTAGCGAGTTTGGGCTGGCGGGGGATGCGAAAGGTGAAATTGCGGATGCCCGAGGGGGGATCGTAAGTATTGGCTTCGAGGGGGCCGAAGGACTGGAGGGAGAGGCCGGCGGAACGGACGAGGACGGCTTGCGGGGTGGCTTCGACGCTGTGGACTTCGGGGAGGATGGCTTTGAGGGCGGGGTTGGCGTTGGGGTTGAGGAGCCAGGACCGCAGCACGGGTTCGCCGGCTGCGGCAAGGCAGACCGAAGTGAAACAGAAGAGTACCGTGCCGCGAGTCATGGGCTAAGTTCCTATGTTAGGGGATGGTTACGTTGACGGTATTGGTGATGCGGCCACCGACCGTAAGTACGACTTCGGATTTGCCTCGGCCAGCGAGGGAGCGCGGGACGAGGATGTTGTACTGATCGAGGCCGGCGAAGGAGCCTTGGGGGCCAGCGTATTCGACCGTGGCGGCGACCCCGGCGACGGTGGCGGTGGCCGTTGTCGCGGTGCCTCGGCCGCTGCCGTAGAGGACGAGATAGGTGTCGGCGCCGGAGCGGAGGACCTGACCGGCGGCGGCCTCTTCGGCGTTGGCGATGAAGAGGTTGGGATAGACGGCGGCGAGGTTGATGTTCGACGTGTAGGACTTACCGCCGGCGGCGACGACGACGGTGGCGTAGCCGATGGCGGATTCGGCGGGGACGCGGTAGTTGATTTGGCCGGGCGAAGCGTAGAGGAGTTCGGCGAGGCGCGAGGTGCCGGCGGAATCTCTTACGGTGACAGTTGCGCCGGCGAGGATGGTGGGCCAGACGGCGGTGGTGGTGGCGTCGGTGGCGGTGGCGAGGACGGCACCGAACAGCGACGAGGCCGTGACGAGGCTGCCGGGGGTGATGGGGCCGGGCTCGAAGGAGGCGGAGGAGACGTTCGTGAACGTCGTGGCGACGGCACCGCCGCCGACGTCGGTTCCGCGGGCGAGACTGTAGCTGGAGCCGTCAAGGAAATTGAATACCGCGACGCCGTTGACCCAGAGGCCGAGAGCACCCAAGCCGGCGGCGGTCTTGGTGGCGGCAGGGGCGGGGGTACGGGGGATCATCAGCTGATAGTTCTGATTTTTGGGGTAGTTCGAGAAATTGCCGCCTCTCATGAGGGGATCGAACCAGGGGCCCATGACGTGGCTGGCGAGGCCACTCGCGTTGATGTAGATGGTCGAGTCGGTGTAGCGGATTTGCTGAATGTCGGCGAGGATGGGGGTGGTGACGGTATTGGTGATGGTGACTCCGGAGGGGAGATCAATGGGCCAGGTGGTTTTGGGGCCGGCGGCGGGGTTGAAGCTATTGACGACGAGCACTTCCTGCTTTGAGTTTTTGGTAGCCCAACTGATGAGGGACGGGGCGGTGGCCGGGGTGCCGGTGAAGGGGGTGGCGGTGGAGGGGACCGTGGTGGCGCGGCCTCCGCTGGCGGTGCCGTAGAACTCGCCGCCGACGAGATAAGGGAACGCGGCGGAGCCGTCTTCGGCGATGGTGACGAAGTAGGCGTAGGTGCCGTTGGGATACTCCGGGGTGATGCCGAAACGGCCGTTGTACTGGTCGAGATCGCCGAGGGTGGCGACGTGTTCGAAATCTTCGACGTAGCGGCCGAGGGGGAATTCGCCGTTGATGGGAGCGCCGTATTGGGCGGTGGTGAGGGTTTGGCTGACGCCGGGGTGGTTAGGCAGAGACCAGGCGGGGAGGACGGTTCGTTCGGTAATTTGGCGAAGGCGGTAGCCGCTGCGCATGCGTTTGATGGGGCTGGAGGCGCTGGTCGAATCGGAGTAGGAGTAGGGCCCGTAGACGGGGTAGCCATCGGCGGCCCAGCCGATGATCGGGGAGTGCTTCCAGGGGGCGGCCTTTTCCTTAAAGGTGCTGCCGGTGCGCTTAGTACGGACGACTTCGATGTTGTCATCGAGTTGCGCGCGGAGGCAGACGGGGTTGGCGTGGTAGTGGTAATCCCCATTGCCGGGTTGGTGGCCGAAGCAGGTATCAAGGGTTTGGAGCTCGCCGAAATAGGCGTTGCGACGCCAGATGCCGTCGCCGGCTTGCATGCCGCCGCCTCCGGGAGGGGGGCCCTGGGCGATCAGGTGGGTGGCGGAGAGGAGGAGGAAAAAGATGGTTGTTTGTTTCATGGCGTTGCTTCAGTTTTGAGTATCCGGGCGGGAGTTTAAGCGATTGTGAGCGGGAGGGGGAGAATTGTAAAGGGCGCGTAAATGTTGGCCGGGCCGCGGGGGAGCGGGGTTAAATGGAAGAGGAGAACCATGAGCACGCCTCTGTTGGTGATTGACGACGACCAGAAGCTTTCCGGGCTGATTCGGGAGTATCTGGAGATTTTCGGATATACGGTGGCGTTGGCGCATACGGGTCCGGCGGGGTTGGAGGCGGCCCGCGGGGGGGAGTTTGCCGCCATCATTCTGGACGTGATGCTGCCGGGGATGGACGGGTTTGAGGTATTGCGGCAGATTCGGTCGTTCTCCGACGTGCCGGTGTTGATGCTGACGGGCTTGGGGGATGAGCCGGACCGGATTATGGGGTTAGAGAATGGTGCCGATGACTATTTGCCGAAGACGTTTTCGACGCGAGAGTTGCTGGCTCGCTTGCGGGCGGTGATTCGGCGATCGCGGGTGAGCCAGCGGGCGGTGGGCGGGGACAAGCGGATTGTGGTGGGCGATTTGGAGATTGACCCGGAGACGCGGGCGGTGACGGTGGGTGGAAGGGCGTTGCTTTTGACGCCGGTGGAGTACGAGATGTTGGCGACGCTGGCGCGTTCGGCGGGGCGGATTCGAACGCGGGAGCAGTTGTTGCTGGAGGTGGCGGATCGGGACTTCGAAGTGTTTGACCGTTCGATTGATGTGCATATCTCGTCGCTGCGAAAGAAGTTAGGGGACGACCCGCGGGCTCCCCGGTATATACAGACGGTACGCAGCGCGGGGTATCTGCTATTGAAGCCGGGGGCGGAGCCGATTGTATGAGGCTACGGACGAAGATTCTGTTAGTTGCCTTCTGTAACATCGCGGTGTTGGTGATAGGGGCGGTGTTATTGATGACTTTTCAGTATGGATTCCGCTGGGAGTCGGCGCTGTTAAGACCGGCGGAGGAGAACATTCTGAACTTTTCCCGATTGGTTGGTTTTGAGTTGGAAAAGGCGGGACCGGAGGGTTGGGAGAGTACCTTGGCGCGGCTAGGCCAGGAGCACGGGCTTACGATGCGGGTGGTGGGCGAGGACGGAGACGGCATCGTGGGCGGGAGGGGGGCGCTGCCGGTCGAGGTGCTCGACCGGGTGAAGGAGCGGCCCCCGCCGTTTGACGAACGCAAGGGACGGAAGAAGGGCCCGCCAAACGGGCGGCCGGTGTTTCTGGTGGCTTCGAGCGGGTCGCCGCGGGCGTGGATTGGGGTCCGCATGCCGATTGGCGATGGGGAGAACCCGCCCCGGCGGGCCTCGCTGTTGATGGCGGCGCCGTCGTGGTTCGGCTTTCCCTTTTTCCCCGATTTTACTCCATTTTTGTGGACTTTACTGGGTGCTTTGGGGTTGTCGGCCCTTTGTTGGTGGCCATTACTGCGGGGGATTACTCGGTCAGTGGCGGGATTGGCCAAGGCGACTCAACAGTTGGCGGAGGGAAAGTTCGACGTTGCGTTGGCGCACGATCGGCGGGACGAGTTGGGCGATCTGTCGGTGGGGATCAACCGGATGGCGGAGCAGTTACGCCGGTTTGTGCATGGACAGAAGCGGTTTCTGGGGGATATTGCGCATGAATTGTCGTCGCCGGTGGCGCGGCTGCAGTTCGCATCGAGCATTCTGGAATTGAAGGCGGATCCGGCGCTGTTGCCGCATGTTACTCAGGTGCAGCAGGAGGTGGCTCATATGTCAGCGCTGGTGAACGAGTTACTTGCGTTTACGAAAGCCGGCTTACAGAGCGCGACGGTTAAGTTAGTTCCGGTGGCGGTTGGTGAGTTGGTTGAACGGGTGATTTACTTAGAGACGGCCGGACAGGGACAAGTTACAGCGGTGATCGATCCGGCGTTAGTGGTCCAGGCGCAGGCGGAATACCTGACTCGAGCGGTGGCGAACCTGGTGCGGAACGCGATTCGGTATGCGGGGCCGGCGGGGCCTATTACGATTTCGGCCGAGCGGGAAGCGGGGGAGGTAGCGATTCGAGTGATGGATTGCGGGCCGGGGTTACCGGTCGATCAGTTGGAGAAAGTGTTCGAGCCTTTTCACCGGGTGGAGGCGTCGCGGGGCGCGGAGTCTGGCGGGGTGGGACTGGGTTTGGCGATCGTCAAGAGTTGCGTGGAGGCGTGTGGGGGGAAGGTGACTTGCCGGAATCGGATTCCGGTGGGTTTGGAGGTGGAGATGCGATTTGCCGGGCCTCTCGATTGATGCCGCGCATCATGCCGCTGAACACGACGCCGTGCAGGGGGACCACGGCATACCAGTAGAGCAGGCCGAAGAGGCCGCGGGGCTGGAATAGGGCGGTTTGGGTGAGGACGCTTTGGCAGTCGCCGAGGGGTTCGATCCGGAATTCGAGGAGCGCTTCGCCGGGCAGCTTCATTTCGGCGCGGAGGGCGAGGCGGCGATCTTTTTCGTATCCGACGACGCGCCAAAAATCGAGGGCTTCACCGTAGCCGACGGATTCGGGGTCCCGGCGACCGCGGCGGAGTCCGGGCCCGCCCACCATGCGATCCATCGCGCCGCGGATTTTCCAGAGCCAATCGGCGGCGTACCAGCCGTGGCCTCCGCCGACGCGGCAGACGGCGCGAAAGGTGGCGGAGGCGGGGGCATCGATCGTCACGTTTCTGGAGTCGCGAAAGACGGTGCCGCCGGCCCAGTCGGGGTCTCCGGGGATGGGCCCGGCCATGGCCCAATTGGTCTCGACGCTTTTCTGGGCGATCTTGACGAGGGCGGCCTGAATGGCGGCGCGGACGGTGAGAAGAGGTTGGGGTATGATTTCCACGATGCGGTTTTCGCGGCAAACAACGGGATTCTTGAGGCCTTCGGCCAGGGGCTTGGCGATGTCTTTACTGAGGGGGGTGACGAGATGGATCCAGTAGGAGCTGAGCCGGGGGGTGAAGAACGGGATGGGGATGACCCAGCGGGGTGGGAGGCCGAGTTCTTCGGCCATGATCCGCATGATCTGGAGATAGGAGAGCGATTCAGGGCCGCCGATATCGAAGACTTGGCCAATGGTGGCGGGTGCTTGCAGGACGCCGGCGAGGTAGCCGATGACGTTGCGGACAGCGATCGGCTGGCAGAGAGTGGTCACCCATTTCGGGGTGATCATCACGGGGAGGCGCTCGACGAGGTAGCGGACGATTTCGAAGGAGGCGGAGCCGGAGCCGATGATCATGGCGGCGCGGAGGACGGTGACCGGGACACCGGAGGCGCCGAGGGCCCGTTCCACCTCGCGCCGGGAGGCGAGATGCTCGCTTAACGTCGGGCCGGTTTCGCCGAGGCCGCCGAGGTAGATGATGCGCTCGACGCCCGCGGCATGAGCCGCTGTCGAGAAGTTGAGGGCAAGTTGACGGTCCTGGTCAGCGTACTGGGGACCGGCCGAGGTCATGGAATGGACGAGATAGAACGCGGCGGAGCAGCCGGAAAGGTTTTCCGTTAGCGAGGCAACGTCGCTCAAGTCAGCGGAGCGGATTTCTACGCCGGGAGTTTCGGCCCACGTTCGCTCGCCGAGCTTTTTCGGGGAGCGAACGAGGCAGCGCACGGCATAGCCCTCAGCAATTAAGTGGGGAGCCAAGCGGCCCCCGATGTAGCCGGTAGCACCGGCGATCGCGAGGAGTTTAGGTTGATCAGGCAATGGAAAAAGAGACCCACCGCCACTGTACTCTCATGGAGATGCCGACGGGAAGGAGACGCCGGGAGGGCCAGAGGACGCGGGAAAAATGAACAGCTGAGAGAAGGGTTGGGAAATCGGCGAGAAACCGGTTCCGAGTGCCCGTCAGCCGAAACTCGTGCCCTTCGTGCTCAATGAGCAGGTTGAGTTCAACCCTTGGGAGAAGTCGAGTCATCCTTAGTCCGGATTTTCATCGTGCCGCTGATCTTCCACTGAGCGTGAGAAGCGGTTTCGGAGGCCGAACTCGGGACGTGGATTACCATGTCCTGGAACTCGTAAGTGATCTCTGCGCCACGGCCGGTTAACTTATCCCAAAGGCCGATGGCGAGGTCAGGCCAGGTCTGGGTGTCAGGCGAATTTGCATTCATAAATGAATAGATGAGCGCGGGATGAAAATGTTTTGAACTATTTTGTTCAGTTCGCCGAAGAGCAGATTGGCGGACTGCGTGAAGACGAGGCGGACTTCGAGGTTTTCGACCGTGAGGTAGCCGTAGGAGCCGTCGCGGCGTTGTTGGGTGGCGAGCCACGCGGCTCCGTCAACGACCAGACGGTCTTCCGGGCCGACGATGGCGAGGAGGGCTCGAAGGGCGGTGGAGACTTCGTGGAGATGATAGGCGCGGATGGCTATGCGGAGTTCGCCGGCGAGGCTGACGATGGTCGTTTCGCGGAGGCCGGGGCTGGCCCAGAGGAGGCGGTCGGGTTCACCGGCGGTGAGGGCGATGAGATCGGCTGCGGAGGGGGGGGCGCTGAAGGTGACGGGCGGATAGGGGGGGGGGGTAAGGTGTCCGTGGGCGGCTAGATGCTTGGCGTTGGCGTAGGACCGGGGATCGGAAGAGAGCATTGCCGGGTCGAGGCCGGGGATGGGGCAGCCGAGGGAGACGAGGGTTTCGGCTCCGAGGACACGCGGGTCTGCGTCGGCGAGATGGCGGGCGACCCAGTCGGTGGGGGCAGGGGTGGGGAGGGTGCGTTTGGGGGGCGCGGTCGCCATCAGGCTCGCGAGGATGCCGACGATGGTGGTGTGATAGGCCTGCTTCCAGGCGAAGTAGCCCGGGGGGTCGGTGGGCGCGGGGCGGACGATTCCGGAAGGGCCGGGGAGGCGGCCATCGGGCTGCTGCATTTCGGCGAAAAGGTACCAGCCGGCGGCGGTGTTGGCGAGGCCGTAGGGGAGGGCGCAGAAGAGGAGTTCAGCGACGAGGTCGGCGTTGCGTTCGGCGATGGCGAGGCGGAGGAGGGCTTCGAGAATGGCGGGGACATGGGCGGAGGTGGTGGCGGGGCGTTGGCCGAAATCGGTGAGATAGAAGAGGGCGTGGGTGATGGCGTAGACGTCGCTATCGTTGAGTTCGACGACGTTAGGAGATTGCGCGAGGAGGCTTGAGAGGTAGGTCTCGTCGAGCTTGGATTCGGCGGCGGGGTCGAGGCCGGAGATGAGCAGGAAGTGGAGCAGGTCCATGCGGCGATAGGGCAAGCGCCCGGCGGCGGTGGCGTAGCCGGAGGCTAGGCACTGGCTGACGACGTGGGCGAACTCTGGATTTTCGCGGCCAGCCAATTGGGGGTGAGCGGCGCGGGGTTGAGGCGGTGGCGATAGGCGACGAGCAGGGCGAGTTCCACGACGGCCTTTTTGGCGAACATCTGGTCGGCGGGAAGGTGCAGGGCGGGATCGAAAAAAGTTCGATGGGTAGCGAGCCAAGCTACGGCTTGGGATTGGTTCCACATATGCATTTCTCCTGGAAGAAGGGTCCGGACCCACGCGGTAACGCGGGTCCGGGGGGGGGGGTACTGTTGACCGGGGTTGGAGATTTGGTCCTGAATCTTTTCGGCAACAACCAGGACATAGCGTTCCCAGGCGAGAACGTAGCCGGCGACTTCGTCCAGTTTGGAGACGGAGCCGACGACACGCTCGAGGGGTATCTTCCGGTCGACAAGTCCGCTGGCGGTGAGAAACTCCATCGCCTTGCGGGCCTCAATTTTACGGTTTCGCTTTTCAGCCATTGTTGTGAACTCCTTTTCAGTTACTGTGCGATCCATCTTGGAAGCACTTGCCGGTATGTGGAGTTCGGCGCGAAAACGTGTTGCCGGTTTTTCAGGGTCGCTCGATTGGGGCGGCCTTTAGACTTCGTTGAGAGGCTGGCTGGCGTCGCCGAACTGGGGCAGGCGAACGTTCATTTTGTCCATCATCGAAAGGTACAAACGGCACATTTGGCGTTCGGGTTTTTCGCGATAGTCGAGGACGCGGCCGCCTTGGATGCGACCGCCGCCACCACCCAGCAACAGTACGGGGAGTTGGCGGGCTTCGTGGTTGCCGGTTAACATGCTGGAGCAATAGAGCAGCATCGTGTTGTCGAGCAAGGTCCGGGGGCCCTCTTGAATCGCGTCGAGTTTGCGGGCGAGATAGGCGAGTTGCTGGAGGAAGAACTGGTTGACCTTGAGCCAGTCGGCGGTGTCGGTGTGAGAGAGCAAATGATGGATCATGTAGTCGACACCGAGGTTGGGGAAACGGAGCGAACTATGATCGTTGTTGAGTTTGAGGGTGGCGATGCGGGTGGTATCGGTCTGGAAGCCGAGGACGACGAGGTCGACCATCAAGCGCATGTGCTCGGCGATATCCTGCGGGATGCCGTCGGCGGGCCGGGCCATATTGGGTTTATCGAGGGTGGGCCGCCAGCCTTGGAGTTCGCCCTTTTTGCCCGCGTTGGCGATGCGTTGTTCGACGTCGCGGACGGAGTCGAGATACTCGTCGAGCTTGCGTTGGTCGCCAGAGCTGATGTCGCGACGGAGGCGGCCGGCGTCGGAGAGGACGGCGTCGAGAACACTCTGGTCGCCCTTGTTGGCTTCGTTTTTGAAGAGCCGGTCGAAGGCGAGAGCGGGATAGATTTCGAGCGGGGTGGGGGTGGTCGGGGAGCTCCAGGAGATGTGGGAGCTATAGAGCATCGAGTAGTTTTTGTGAACCGAAGGGTTCGACTTTTCGCAGCCGAGCGCGAGGCTGGGGACCTTGGTCGAGCCGCCGTAACGCTGGGCGAGAAGCTGGTCGATACTGGTGCCGGAACGGATCTCGCCGCCGGAAGCGAGCGGGGCGCCGGAGAGTAGATTGCCGGTTTGCGAGCTATGAATATTGCCTTTGAGCGCTTCGGCGTTGAAGAGGCCGCGGATGACGAGCATCTTCTGACGGAAGTCCTGCAGCGGGGCGAGCACCTGGCCCAACTCCATCTGCTT
>Ga0163144_10016587_pt1 | contig 15083 bp, 4 predicted proteins | sample OliLak19BULKMAT1_FD_123175 | JGI IMG/M metagenome (GOLD analysis project Ga0163144, IMG submission 123175) | Freshwater microbial mat bacterial communities from Lake Vanda, McMurdo Dry Valleys, Antarctica - Oligotrophic Lake LV.19.BULKMAT1 | ecosystem: Environmental > Aquatic > Freshwater > Lake... | reverse complement strand
TGGCCTTGCCGCCGAACACGCCGATGGATCCGGTCAGCGTGCCGGGCTGCGCGTAAATCTTGTCGGCGTCGACCGACACCCAGTAGCCGCCCGATGCCGCTTCCGACCCCATGGAAACGACGACATATTTGCCCTTGCTCTTGGCCAGCTCGATCGACCGGCGGATGGCTTCCGATGCCGACGGGCTGCCGCCGGGAGAATCGACCCGCACGATGATGGCGGCGATGCTGTCATCGAGCGCCGCATCGGTGATGGCGCCCGAAATATCGCTGGCATATGCCATGCGCTCGCCCAGCGCCGCGCTCTCCCCGCTCGGATCGTCGGAGATGATCAGACCCGACACATAAACCAGCGCTACGGAGTTATTTTCTTTATCCTTATCAGCGAGTTTAGACTCTTTCTTGATAACTTGATTCAAGTTCTCATGGGAGGCGTCGTACAGATAATCCAGCGCATTCACCATGCCTTGACCCTCGTCCTTCTCATCCGGGATCAGCACGGCGATCAGCTCATCCATGTAACCCACGCGATCGACGAGGTTTCTTTCCTTCGCCTCTTCCGCCGTGTAAGGCGCGCCATCGATAATCTGCCCCATGCGTTCGGCCGGAATTTTCCGGCCCTGCGATACGCCTTCGAAGAAATCGGTCATCATCGACGAGAACATGGAATGAATGGTCTGCCGCTGCTGCTCGGACATGTGTTCCAGCAACGCGCTTTCCGGCGCGGTTTTGTAGTCGCCCTTCTGGAGGATATCGGGCAGCACGCCAAGCTTGTCCAAAGCCGCTTTGAAATACGGCACTTCCGCATGAAAACCGGTGATCGCCACCGTGCCGACAGGCTGAATCCAGATTTCATCGAACGCGGTGGCCAGATAATATTCCGCCATGCCGGGATAGAGCTCGCCGTAACTCTCCGCGAAAACATAGGTTTTCTTGCCGCTTGCGCGGAAGGCGCCAATCGCATCGCGCAGTTCCTGCACATCCGGCCAGCGGTAATCACCGCCCGCCATGCGGGCCACGAAACTGGTGACGCGCTCATCCTTGGCGCCCGCATAAAGCGCATCCACCACTTCGGACAGCGTCGGTTCCGGCGCGACGAAATAATCCATCCAGTGATGCGCCTGAGGGGCATCCTGCGGGCTGCCATGGAAGGTGAAGGCCAGGACAACCGTGTCCGGCATCGTGTCTGTTTCCTGTCGCATGCCGATGGCGCCAAGGATGGCGAGGCCAACGACCAGCATGCCGATGAAAACAAAAAAACCGCGGATAATTTTCCAGAGTGTGCGCATAAGCCCCTTAAACTATAGGATTATTCTGCACATTCAACGCCTAATAAGGCTTTTTTACGGGCAGATCCCCACCCGTAATTATTCAGGATTCCCGATTTCTGGATAACGCGATGGCAAGGGATGAGCAGCGAAATGGGATTGGCCCCGACCGCATTGCCGATCGCCCGCGGGCTGCCCGGCCGCCCGATCGCCGCCCCCAGCCCCTCATAGGATAAAAAATGCCGCGACGGTATTTTGAGCAGCGCCTGCCAGACCTGCATCTGGAAATTGGTCCCGAACAGGTGCAGGGGTATTTTCCTGTTCCCGTCGCCCTGCCCGGCGCAAATCGCGCTCACCGCCGCAACATCCGCCGCGATTGCTGCGTTATTCTGAACCAATGTTGCGTTGGGCCACGTATCCCGGATGCGCTGCAGGCATTTATCCCGGCTGTCATCGACGCGGAATCCCAGCCAGCACAGCCCTTTTTGGGTGCGCGCGGCGATCAGTTCGCCATAGGGCGTGGGCGCATAGCCGTAAGCAATTGCCATGCCCTTTCCTTTGCTGCGTATTTCACCGGGCGTGGCCGCTTCGATCGTGACGAACAGATCATGCAGCCGCCCGTTGCCGGAGAGACCGGCATCATACGCGGCCTCCAGTGTCGTCAGTTCGCCGCTCTCCAGAAGATCCCGCGCCCGGCGATGCGTCATGATCTGCAGGAAACGCTTGGGGCTTAACCCCACATGCGATGTGAAGGCCTTCTGAAACGCCGTCGCTTCCATCTCCGCAAACGCGGCCGCATCGTCCAGGCTGGGCTGTTTTTCCCAGTGGGCAACCAGCCAGTCGATGGATCGGGCAATGGTATGCTGCGTGTTCATAGAGGCTTAAAATAACGCCCTGCCGGATAAAGCCAATCCGTTTCTTGGCCGTTGCTGGGCCGTTTCCGGGCCCTTTACCGGGGCTGGAAGGCGTAGTCTTTCCACCAGTCGAAACCCGCTTCCAGGTCTTCGCCGCGCAAGGCATCCAGCGGGCGGCAATTCTCCCCCGCCGTGCAGACCACTTTGCCGATCTCCTGCCCGCGCGGATCGGCCCAGAGCAGCGAAACCGTGTCGATTTTAACCCCGTAAGGCTGTTGCCCCGAACACAGGAAAACGACATTGCGGAAGGTTTCCTTGGGCCCGCAGGCGGTATTGCCGACCACTGGGGCCTTCGGCGCCTCTTTAAGGACCTGCTGCACCTTCTGGTACTGGAAGCCGAGCGGCACCTGCATCTGGTCCACCACCGGCTGACGGATGGTATTGCCCTGCCAGAGCGCCGCGCTCGTAAACACAAGCGCCGCCGATGCCCCCATCAGCGGGATATCGGTGACAACAGAACGGATTTTGGCCGGAATATTTTTCATACCCGCTATCTAGATAACGGATGTGACGAAAAAAGGGCGAGTTTAATCACCTTTTTCCCAGATTTTTAGAGCGTTTTGTTATTGTACCAGGCGCAACAGGCCGTAGGACCCGATCGCGAAATCGATCGTCGTTTCATCGCCGTAGACAAGCGTCGGCACTGTACGGGCTGTCGTCGTGCCGTCACCAAGCTGACCATAACTGTTATGGCCCCAGCACCAGACACGGCGGGAGGTATCAAGCCCGCAACTCATAAGGTCTCCGGTCAGCACCTTCAGCCAGCGCTTGCCCCCAATAACTGCCACAGGCGAATTACGCTGCGATGTGGTACCGTCGCCCATCTCGCCATAACCGTTGTAACCCCAGCAATAGGCGCGGTCCGTATTCGCAATCGCACAGGTGCCGTGAACGCCGAGGCTCACGCTCTTCCAGCCGGTAATCCCGGACGGCAGCGGCACCAGTGTAGGCACGTCGCGGACCGTGGTATCACCCATGCCCAGCTGGCCGTAACCGTTGTAACCCCAGCAATAAAGCTGGTTAACGTTGTTGATCGCGCATGCATGCTGGCCGTGCACGGTGAGTTGTGTCCAGGTTCCTGTACCAGTCAGCACTTCCGTCGGGGTCACCATCGGGTTGGCCCCGCCAACGCCGTTACCAACCTGGCCCCAGCTGTCATTGCCCCAGCAGAAGATTTTGCCGCTCGATGTCGTCAGACCGCAAGAAAATGCATAGTGATCGCTGCTCAGATAATAGCCACCCGCACCCACATATTGATACCCGCCGGCCGGCTGGTTGATAACCAGCTGCGGTGCGTTTTGATATGCAGCCGTCGTAACGTTGTTGCCCAGCGCACCGGAATGCTGATAACCCCAGCAATAGGCAACGTTGCTGGTCGTGACGCCGCATGCCGTTAGGCCGAGACCAACCGAAACTTGTTTCCAGGTCAGACCAACACCAACTGGAATCTGGGTCGGAACGTTATAGTCGGTTGCGCTACCGGTGCCGAATGGCAAGTGATAATAACGGCCCCAGCACCACATGTTATTGGCGGCTGTGCCGGAAATAACACACCAGCTGTTGGAAGATTCCTGACGGTAACCGCCACCAGAGAACTGAGAAATCGTACCCATTGGCAATGTGCCCAGCGAAACCGGGTTGCCGTAAGAGTAACTTGTAGATGTCCCGTTACCGGCACCGCCTCCGAGACCATAGCCATTAAACAGAAACTGCGGGTTGACCGATACGCCCTGCGACGTGCTCGATACGCCCACAGACTGCCACAGACCGGCTGCGTAGTATTGCAGTTGGTCAAGGCTGGTGTTGTAGATCAGCAGGCCCATCGCGGGTGAAGAGATGGCATTACGCTCGGCCGTGGTCATCCGCGGCGGCAGGAAGCCCTTGGTAGTGGAAGCGATTTCGAGCGCTGCCGACGCATCAACGGAGGTGCTGCCGATGCTGGAGATCAGCGCCCCGCCTGTGCCTGCAGCATTGAAGTAGATTTTGTGGTTCGAACCCGCCGTGCCCGACAAGGTCACCCATGGCGATGTCGTCGAGCCGCCATTCGATGCGTCGACCGGAACAAAGCCGCCGCTGGTGCAGATTTCAAGCGCCGTGCCCGTCCAGCGCAGCATGCCGTATTTGGTGCCGGTGCAGGAAGCGTCGTTGCCCACCTTCACGCCGCCCGCGACATCGAGCTTCGCAGCCGGGGTGGCCGTGCCGATACCCACATTGGTGGATGTCGCCAGCGTGATGATATTGGCGCTGTTCACCGTCAGGTTGACCGGGTGGCCGCTGGTCGTGCCCATGATCATGCCGATGCTTTGGGCGGCAAGCAGTTGCCCGCTCGTGGTGCCGCCCTGCAGGCGCACGCGTGCCTGCGAGTTAAAGTCGGTCGTATCCGTATTGGTGATCGCAAGGGTCGTGGGCTCGTTCTGCGGGATATCGATATCCAGCGTGTAACCCGGCGTGCCCGTGCCGAGGCCCATGCGGTTATTGACCTTGTCCCAGAAGACGTTCGCGCCTTTCAGGTCGTTATTGTCGTTGAACTGGATCGCCTTGTTCACGCCGCCGGCCTGCGCGCTGTTGGCCGTGCCGCCGCCGCCGCCGCCGAAGTTGAACGCCTGCCCCAGCAATTCCAGTTCCTGGATGGTCTGGCCGACGCAATCGTTGCTCGGGTCGGCGCTGATGCTGTTATAGGTCTTGTTGTTATTCCAGCGCATGTAGCCGTCGTAATACATCGTGCCGCCACCATAACCGCCGGTGCCGCCGCTATAGGATGTTTGCGCCTTGTAATAGGTGTGCGTGGTGTCCTGCCAGGCGAACTGGTACATATACGGGCGGCTTGCGGCCGAGGTGCGGCACAACAGGACATCCGGCCAGCCATCGACAACCGAACCGCCTTCCGGCTCGTATGCGCCAGGAGTCTGGTCCTTGTTATTCGTTTCCACCAGGAAGACGGCCTGACCAAGCACATTCAGCTGCGCCAGCGATTTGTTACCGCAATCCGTTGCCACGTTTCCTGACTGGAAGACGTAAGGCTCGCTTGTGGAAAACGCCATCTCTGTTCCATCTCCAGTGCGGTAGGTATTGGTGCCGCTGCTGCCGCCGCCGCGGTAGTGGCGCCCGAGATAGAAGATCCATTTACCGCCATAGGTGCTGTGCGTGCAGACCAGCGCGTCCGGAATGCCAGCAAACATCGAGCCCGTATCCGTGCCGCCGCGCCAGTTATAGGTGCGGTTCGGCAATGCCTTGAGGCCAGGGAGGTTCATCTGGGTGGGGGTATAGCAGTTCCCCGCATTGCTGGTGTTGCTGTAGTTCTGGCTGACGGGGTGGAAAGCATAATAATACTGACCATAACCGTTGGCGTAGTAATACATATGGTTCCCGGCGCTGCCATACATCAGGCGTAAAACGTTATCGTAATCTCCATCCTGGCAAATGATCACCTGCGACCAGTTCTGCGCTGCGCCGAAATTCAGATCCGCAACCGCCACGTTGTCGCGCCAGTTACCGTAGCGTCCCGGAACGGTCATGATCTGCTGGATGGACAGGCCCGCGCAATCCGAACTGCTAATCGGGCCGCCGCCGCCGCTTTGTGTCTGATACGCGCCGGTAGATTCGAAACGCATCAAATAGCTGCTATGCGAATAATACAGGCGGCGATTGTTACTATCCGTATTCGAATAGAACAGCATATCGAGCTCATCCGTATCCTTTTTGCAAAGAATATAATCAGGCCAGATCGTGTTGCCGCTCAGCGGCAGGCCGGATTGCGGTGCGGGCAGTTCGGGGCTCGGCGGTGCCGTGGAAGCTGTGCCGTTATCAGCCCACCACAAAGCCTGCCCGGCCTCGCGCAGCTGCGCGAGCGATTTGTTCATGCAGTTGGGGTTGCCGCTGCCCAGATTGCCATGCGCCATGTATTGCCCATTGGCGGTATCGAAATCCACATAGCCATTGCTCGAACCGTTGCTCCAGGAAACCGAATAACGGTGAAACTGCGTGAGACCTGCAGCGGAAACATGCATCCGGCGCAGCATCGTCTGGTCGCCGTTGGCTTCGGTACACACGATGGCATCGGGAATATTGAGCGACATTGATTTCGTCGGCGGCCCGCCCACCATGTTGAATTTCTTGCTGCCAGCCGCGATGGACCCGATATTGGCTTTACATCCCGCTTCTACGTTTGCTGCGCCGTCTGCGCTGACATAAGCGCCAGTGCTGTAGGTGAACCAGATTCTATTGCTGCCCTGTTGATCCTTGTAATACAAAAGGCCGGCACGCATGCTTTCCAGCCAGTAGAAGGCCGTATACGTGGAATACGTGCAAAGCAGCACGTCCGGATAAGCAACCGGAGACGGCAGAATGCTGGTCGCGGTGCTGTTGTCGTCAAAGCTTTTCGCCTGGTTGGAAGCGATCAGCTGGTCGCGCGATTTGTCGTGGCAGTTGCCGGCCGACATGTTGGTGTAAACATAAGCGCCCGACGGATCGAAATCGAGATACCAGGTATTATAGGGGTCGCGGTAACGGCGGCGTTTGTTCGTGCCGAAGAACGAACGTTCCAGGTAGAAGAAGTAGATGTTGCTGTCGGCGGTCACCGTGCAGGCAATCAGTTGCGGCCATGTCGCCGTGATGGGCAATTCTTCCTCGCCCGGCGGGGCAAGGCCGGATACAACCGCAAGATCCGTCCACGAATAACCGTCCACGCCGTTGACGCAGATCTGCATTTTGTTGTCGGTGTTGAAACGCAGCGTGCCGACTTTGGCGACCACGCACGTGCCCGCATCGTTACCGAGGCGGATGCCGCCATTGACGTCCAGTTTCGACGCCGGCGTCGCCGTGCCGATGCCGACATTGGCTGTGTTGGAGTTATTGATGTTGTTGGAACCGGCATCAAGCCAGAACCCGCCCCCGCCGGCCGATGCGCTTAAGACCGTGCCAGTCATCGTCAGTCCCGAACCCAGCGTGATGACCTGCGGATCGCCCGTGCCGCCCGCGCTGCCCCGGCCGATTAACGTGCTGACGGCCTGGTTGGGCAGCTTCGCATAGGTGACGTTGTCGTTGGCAATCTCGGCCGTGCCGACCGCGTTGGCATCGATCTGCCAGTCCGCGCCGCTGCTGCCGACCGTGATATCGCCCTTGTCGCCATCGGCAACCGCGCTGCCCCCGACCGAACCGTCAGACGCTGTCCATGTCCCGCCGGATTTCAGCACGATACCATTACCCAGCTTGACCGTATCGTCATCGCCGTTAACAGCGGCCACCAGAACCCAGTTGCTGGGCGCGTCGAACGCCGTCGAATAGATCACGATTTTATAAGTGATCGCCGTGGCCGTGCCGCCCGGCGTGTGCACGGCGTAAAGCGCCTCGAAATCATTCAGGATAACCCCGTCCGCATCAGCGGTACGGGCAATATTGTTATGGACGTTGGCGGCCAGGATATTGGTGGTCGGCTGCGTCATCTGGATATAGCCGCTGGTCGACGTCGTGGTCGACACCGGCAGCAGCATGAATCGCGCCGTCCATTTCAGCTTGCCCGCCGGTCCTGCCCAGCTGACAACGCCCCCGCCCATGAAGGTCGGGGCCGCTTTTGTATAATCGTTTGCTGAACCTGACAGCGTGCCGATGCCGGTATCAAGCGCCGTGCGCGGCGTTGCGGTACCGATGCCCATCTCGTTATCCGCAGCATCCCAGTATAACTGGTTTGCGTCATGCGCCAGCGCCGAAGCCCCGGTCCAGTATGCAATGTGGCTGGCCGCGCCGGTGCCGGTCACCGTACCGCCCGAACCCGTTGCCGTTAATTCACCGGTCGTTGTGTTGAGGGCAAGCCCCGTTCCAAGGGTAATTTCCTGCGTCACACCCGCACCCGTGGTATAGCGGCCAAGCAGGCGGCTGGTGGTGACGTTCTGAATTTTTGCATAGGTGATCGCGCTGTTGGCGACTTCGGCGGTGCCGACCGCATTGGCGTCGATCTGCCAGTCCGTGCCGGCCGTGCCGACCGTGATATCACCCTTGTCCCCGTTGGCAATGTTGGTGACGCCGGTGCCCGTATCATAGGTAAGCGATGTGCCGATTGTCAGTTCCTGCACCGGGCCTGCGCCGGCAGTATAACGGCCGAGGAATTTACCCGGGCCCGTGACATTCTGGATTTTGGCATACGTAATCGAACCGTCGGTGATAGAGCCGGCACCAACACTCACCGTAATGTTGCCCGAACCATCCACCGCAAGGCCGGTGCTGAGCGTCAGTTCCTCAACCACGCCGGCGCCTGTGGTATAACGGCCCAGAAGTTTGTTGGGTGCTGTGACGTTCTGGACTTTGGCGTAAGTAATAGCGCTGTTGGCGACTTCGGCCGTGCCGACGGCGTTGGCGTCGATATTCCAGGTTGCGCCGGAAGCCGACACCGTAATGTCGCCTTTATCCCCGTCCGTCAGACCAACAACCGATGTCGTCAGTTCACCCGTCGTGCTGTTCAGCGAAAGGCCTGCGCCGATGGTCAGTTCCTCAACAGGACCGGCCCCTGCTGTATAGCGCCCAAGGATTTTGCCGTGCGCGGAAAGATCCTGAATTTTGGCATACGTAACCGCAGCGTTATCGATGATCCAGGCCGCGCCCGAACCCGAAACGGTAATATCGGTCTTATCGCCGTCCGTAACACCGCTGCCACCACCGCCACCGCTCGCGCTGCCCATGCCGACCCAGTCCGTATCGTTGCAATACTGCAAAACATTGTGCGCGCTGTTATAGACGATATCGCCTGCATCGCCCGTCGGCGTCGAACAGGCGGCATAGACATTCGGTGCAATACCAACCGCCAGAACGGCAGTCAGAGCGTAACGGAGGAAACGGCGCATCAACGACAGTGTCATTGTTTTTCCTCCAGCGCGTCAAGGCGTTTGAGGATCTCGGCGTTCTGAACCTTCAGGTTATCCACTTCCGTGCGCAGCGCGGCATTTTCGGCCTGCAATTTGCCCACAATATCGAAAAGCTCTTTCACTTTGTCGGCCAGTCCGTCTACCAGCGCTTTGAGTTCTTTGACCGCTTCAAGTGCCAGTGCGCCCATTTTGTCGTACATGACCGTCCACATGCCGGTTTTTTCGGCGTCCAGTTCCGCATCTTTATTACCTTCATGGACAACCTCGGGGAAAACCTTCTGGACTTCCTGCGCGATCACGCCGATATCGCGCTTGCCACTGTCTTTCCAGTCGAATGACACGGCGCGATAGTCTTTCAGACGATCGAGCACGCTGAAGGTCTCGACATTGGTTTTAAGACGCATATCCGATGCGCTGGCCCAGCTGGTGGCACCCGCCGTCAGATAAACGCCCGCATTGTTATTGACGGAAATAACAAACTGGTTGGAAGCGTTGGTATACAGACTGGCAATGTTGCTGACGTCTTTGCGAAGGCCGAGCCCGGATACGTTAGTCGCACCCGTTTGCAAAACTTCAAGTTTGTGAGTGGGATTACTCTGCGCGATCCCAACCAAGCCCGCCGATGTAATAACCAGATCCGGATTCGTGTGTGCTGCAGTGCTGCTGGCTGGATCAGTATTAATGAAAAAATAGCCCAGCGTGCTGGTGCCCGACACAAGCGTCTCCAACATGCCCATATAGACATGCTTCTCGCTGTTTACGCCGCCGACAAGCAGGTTTGTTGCCAATCCGCCAGAGTAGCTGCCAACAGTATCCTGTGCGTAAATTATCCCGTTGCTTGTGCCGGTAGTAGTACCAGTAACATGCAATTTGCTGGTAGGCGCTGACGTCCCGATCCCGATAGCGCCGGAAGGAAGCACCGTCAGGAACTCCGATTTTGTAGACCATGCATTTGCTGTGTAGGCCACTGAGAAACGGCCGTCACTGTCCCCATCGCGCCCCATGCCCCATTCGAACGTGTCCTGACCGGTGCTCCCCATGATGAGCTGATAATCAAGCGTGTTTGCAGACTTAAGGTGCGCCGCCGCTTTGGGTGCGATTCCGACACCAATTTGGCCGCTTTGGTCCATGATGAAACGCGTCGTCGAACTGCCCAGATCTCTGAGCACCATTGGATAGATGAGCATAGTATCCGAGGAGTTACCTTGTAGAATAAGCTGCTGGTTCGTATCGCCACGCTGAAACAACCCTGCAACAGCAGCCGAGCCATGTCCACCGCCAGGGATATATCCCATGACACCCGGGGATAAATAACCGGAAGCTGCCGCGCAACCGGATCCGCAAGCCGTGCCTACGCCGACAACCCCTGCCCGCACCGTGGCAGGGAGTGTGGCAATAGCATACGGCGAATTTTGCGCAAAGAGTGCCGCGGATTGATAACCAGTCGAATATCCTGTGCCCGAACCTGCCGTCGTTGTTTTCAGGAAGCGCGCCATGTTGACGCTATCAGCGGTTTGCGCCACGTCGAATTTGACCGTTGGGTTGATACCAACGCCAACATTACCCGTGGTCCGGTAAACGTTGCCGCTTGCCAGGGTCCAGTAAGATGTCCCTGTACCGCCGGCCGGGGCGGGAAGCGCCGCCATCGGTTTGGCGTTCAGCTTGGTCGCCGTTGCCGTGCCGGTAACATCCAGCGCCTGGGTCGGATCGGATGTCGCGCCGATGCCAAGGCGGTTGGACGCTTTCAACCAGATCAGCTGCGTCGCCCCCGCCAGCGTCGAGCCACCATCATTGAACTGAACCTGTTTGTCCGCGCCTGCGACACCAGCGGAAACGTTGGCGCTCAACACGCCGCCCGTCGAAAGCGTAAGGCCTGTGCCGACGGAAATTTCCTGCGTCGAACCCGTCGCCGCCGCATAACGGCCCAGCAGGCGGCTGCCGGTCACGTTTTGAATATCGCTGTAGCCGACCGTGCCGTCTGCGATTTCAGCCGTGCCCACCGCGCCGGAATCGATGTTCCACGATGTGCCGCTGCTCGAAACAGTGATGTCGCCCTTGTCACCGTCGGTGAGAACATCGGCATTGAGCGTCGTGCCCGTAATGGAAAGTCCCGTGCCCAGCGACAGGGCCTGCGGCGCGCCTGAACCGGTGCCGCGGCCCAGCACCGTGTTGGCGCTGATATTGGCCATGTCCGACAAGGTGACGGCGCCGCTATTGATGGTCCAGCTGTTGCCGCTGACCGTGATGTCGGTTTTGTTGCCATCGGCAACACCGGTATCCAGCCATGTATTGTTGTAACAGAACTCCGGCCGCGTGCCGTTGAAGCGGATCGTGCCGTTATCCGCGCCGCCCACCGCGCAGGTCGTATCGTTGCCGACTTTAACGCCGGCGCCGATGGTCAGGCGGTCGCTGGCTTTATTGAATTGCAGGCCCGAATCCCCGTCCAGAACGCCGGCGGTTGCGAACTGAACATAGCCATCGCTGCCCGTCGCTGTCGTCGTGTCCGGATCCGCGCTGGCGCCGCCGCCGGCCAGGTTGAAGGTGCGGTCATCCGCCGTCAGGTCGGCAATCGTGCGCGTATCGCACTGGTCCGCATTGGGCCAGTTGGCCGTGTTGATGGTTTCGATCCAGGTGCCGTCGGTCGGATTGAACGAAACCTGCATGCCGATACCGGCAGCCGCCGCGATGAAACCGTAAGTCCAGCGCGTTGTCGTTGCCGTTTGCAGGAACAGCATGCGTCGGGTGTCATTGACGGCATGGTCGCCGCAATCAATCGCGTCCGGCGCGGTCGGCACGAACGATAACGTATCCTCGTTGCCCGAGCCGCCCACGAAGTTATAAGCGCGCTGCGCCGCATACAGAACCGCGATCGCTTGGTTGGTGCAGCCCGTGTCCGTCACAGGCGTGTCTTTATCGAAGTATGTCTTGTCCGCATTGAAACGCACCACGCGCTCGGCGTTATGCCAGATGTTGCGGTATTCGTATTTGCCCGAAGCCGCCGGACCCTGCGTCAGATAATAGATCGAGGGCTCGTTGGTCGGGCCGCAATTGATCGCATCGGGCCAGCCGGTCACCATCGTGGTCCCCGGACCGCCTGCCCCGCCGCTAGATCCCTGGATCGGTGACCAGACTTCGGAAATACAGATCTCCAGAACCACGCCAGTGAAACGCAGTGTGCCGTCTTTATCGGCCGCGCAGTTCGCATCGTTGCCCAGCTTGATGCCGCCGGCGACTTCCAAAGCCGCCTTCGGCGTTGCCGTGCCGATGCCGACCGAATTCAGCGTCGCATTCACAACCAGCGTCGTGCCGTCGACCGCAAGATCTTCACCAAGCGTGACATCGCCTGAAACGGTGCCGGTACCGTCGACATGCAACGTCGTCAACGGTGACGAGGTGCCGATACCAAGGCGGACATCGTCCTTATCGAAGAAGAAATCGGGATGCGAGTCGAGCTCGTCGCCGCCATTGAACTGGATATCGCCGTCATCGCCATGCGCTGTCGCGTTGCCCGGCCCCAGATCGATGATGTTCTTGGCAACCCAGGTATCGGATGCATCATCCCATGCCAGCACTTCGCCTTCGTTCGGTGTCGGCACGTTCACATCGCCGATATCGTCGAGTTTTTCGATCGATGAAACGCCGGACCATGCGCCGCCGACGCAGACCTGCAACTGGCTGCCATTGAATTGAACGACGCCGTCCGGCGTGCACGACGTACCTGAATTATGCAGGCCGATGCGGATCCCGCCATCCACATCAAGACGCGCCTGTGGCACGTTCGTGCCGATACCGACACTGTCGGCCGATACGTCGACGAACAGAGTATCCGTATTAAACGCAGCATCGTCCGCAACATTAAGTGTGCTTCCCAGCGTTGTGGCGCCATTGACGCTCAGCGTTGTGCCGACACCAAGGTTCGCGGTGGTGGAAACGCCGCTCGCGGCATCGATTTGCATCGCGACACTTGAATTGGCCAGGAACTGCATGCCGGCATTGCCGATCGATCCGATCAGCATCGTCGCATCGGTGATGATGGTATTGCCGTCCAGATAAAGGTTCGGGCCCGAAGACGCTTCCTGAATGCGGACCAGCGCATCCCCTTCATCCAGGTTGCCGATCGTGCCCATCGTGCCGCTGCCGATGATATCAAGCTGGTGTTCCGGCGCGGCCGTGCCGATGCCGATTGTGCCATCCGTCGCATCGACGGTGAATACATCGACCGCAACCGCAACATCGCCCGTCACGGCCGCATTGCCGGTGAGCAAGGTGTCGCCCGCCACATCAAGGGCGACCGTCGGCGTGGCAACACCGATCCCGACCATCTTGCCGGTTGCATCGACGGACAGCGCATCTGTGCCCACCGTGAAATTGCCGCTGAATGCGCCGGTGCCGGTCACATCGACTGCGCCGGCTATGTTTGTTTCGCCCACAACATCGAGCGGCACGCTCGGGCTGGCTTTGCCGATACCGACATTGCCCGTTTCGCGCCAGACATGGGTGCCGTCATCGGTTTCCCAGAGGCTGCCGCCGGTCGGCGCCCACTCGCTGACTCCATCACAGACGACCAGAAGTTTTTCAGTCGCGTCGTACCGCACAACGCCATCGGACGCGGCGTCACAGACCTCGGCGCCCAGCACATCCATTTTCAGGCCGCCATCCATGGCGACGTTATCGGTTTTCGCAGCAATCGTGGCCGTGGTCACACCGACGAAATCGCCGATACCGGTGTCGCGGTTGATGCTGACCTGCACGGCGGCATTGGCGGAATCGCGCAGCTGGGCCACCTGCCCGCCCGGCGCGTCGAGCGTCCACAGGCCGTTCGCGGCAGCCGAAGCGCCTTCATACGTGAATTCCTGCACGATATCGTCCGAACCCGCCGCTTTGACGACGTTCATGATGCCGGAGGTAAAGCTGGGGCATCCCGTCTGGAAGATTTTATCGGGGCCGGCCGTGATGATTGCGATCAGCGGCTGAATGCCGATCTGTGCCTGCGTGGTGTTGTCACCGACGATATAGGACCTGCCTGAAATGCCGCTGGCCGCCGTGTTGGTCGAACCGTGGTTCCAGACGCAGTAACCGTATTTGGTGCCCCACGGGTCGGTCAGCGCAAGACCGAGATCCGTCGGCAGGTAACCGCCATTGGTCGGCGGGGTTTCGCCACCGGCCGCGTTGACGAAGGCAGCCGCCTCTTTCGTGGTATCGCTGTCGAAATCGCCCGTATTCGCGCCCAGCGGCACGGCATTGGCGATGATCTTGGCGTTCATCAGCAAATTGGTTTCAGCGATGTTTTTCTGCGTGACGCGCGTGATGGTGGTGACCGGCCCGGTCAGCGTCTGCATGCCAACCGCGGCCAGAACGCCGGTCAGGGCGACGGCGCCGAACAGCAGCGCGAAAACGTTACCGCGAGCAGCACGAAGACCCGAAAAAGCGTAAGCCGGGCGAATCAAATCAATGACATAAGTGGAAACGGCCCTCAGAATTGAAGGCCTTTTTATTCCGGGACCTGGGCTTGAAATGGCCAGTTCTCGGCCATTTTCAGGTGACTTGGTCAAGCGATACTCCCCACGCGCTGGGACAGTGTTAACCGTCCTTAGAATCTATCATACGTGGGGAATCGTTAACAGCTCATTGAGAGAGAGGTACCGGGAATTTAAGTTGTATTTTCAGTAATTTGGCACCGCGAAAAGCGGTGCCATCAAACCTGTGTACAAAACCGTTATAAGCTTAGGGAAAATAGGAGGAATTAACCGTTTATACCTGCGGTCTTATTCGCTCTCGGCGCTCTTGCGGCTCAGCGACAAGGGCTTCTTGCCCCCCTCGCCGGCGGTAGCGGCTGTTGCCGGGGGTGCGTCATTGCCAGCGGCCTGGTTGCCGCCTTCTTCGCGCTGACGGATCTGGACCGGGCGGCTGCCACCCTGGCGTTCGCTGCGGTCACGGTTCGGACGGTTGCCGTCGCGTTCGCGGGCGCCGTTATGGCGGTTGCCTTCATCGTCGGGCATGTCGCCTTCCGGGCGCATGCGGGCGGCGCGGTGCGACGGGATCGGGATC
>Ga0163144_10016585_pt1 | contig 15084 bp, 11 predicted proteins | sample OliLak19BULKMAT1_FD_123175 | JGI IMG/M metagenome (GOLD analysis project Ga0163144, IMG submission 123175) | Freshwater microbial mat bacterial communities from Lake Vanda, McMurdo Dry Valleys, Antarctica - Oligotrophic Lake LV.19.BULKMAT1 | ecosystem: Environmental > Aquatic > Freshwater >... | reverse complement strand
GGGCCGCGCGTGCCAGCGCTTCCCAGGTGCGGCCGGGTGAATAGTGGCGCTCCATGTCGCCGGCCACGGAATCGGCCCAGTTCTGGTCAGCCGAACGCGCCGCCAGCACCTCGGTGAGGCGGTCTGCGTCCTGGCGCAGCAGCGGGTCGTTGGTGCCGGCGCGCAGCACGTCCCAGAGGGCGCGCTCCGCGTCTTCGAGCTTGTCGCCGTTGAAACGGTAGTAGGCAGAAACCCCGGCGCGGCGGTCCAGCACCAACTCGGCTTCCTTGAGCTTGGCCAAATGCGTGGATACGCGCGGCTGCGCCAGACGAGTGACCGCGGCCAACTCGGCCACGGTCAGTTCATCGCGCTCGAGCAGGGCCAGCAGACGCACGCGAGTAGGGTCGGCCAATACCTTGAGGCAGGCCGACCAAGCATCGAGATCCATCATCTATCCTTTCATCCCGATTTAAAGATGAATCAGACTAGTGGCTGCCAGCAGGCGCGTCAAGGCCATCCTTCACGGCCTGCGCACGCGACCGTAACGGGCGTTGCCGGTAGAATGGAGGCCAGAAAAGATGACCCGAAGAATACAACCGAGGAAGCGACCGTGGATTTCCGATTCACCGAAGAGCAGCTGATGATCCAGGACGCGGCGCGCAGGATCGCCCAGGAAAAGATCGCACCGAGCGCCGAGTACCACGACCGCACCGGCGAATTCCCGCTGGAAAACATCCGCACCCTGGGTGAGAACGGACTGATGGGCATCGAGGTGCCGGTCGAATACGGCGGCGCCGGGATGGACCCGATCAGCTATGTGCTGGCCATTATCGAGATCGCCGCCGCCGATGCGGCGCACTCGACCATCGTCTCGGTGAACAACTCGCTGTTCTGCAACGGCATCCTCAAGTTCGGTAGCGAGGCCCAGAAGCAGCTGTATGTGCGTGCGATCGCCGAAGGCCGCGAGATCGGCGCCTTCGCCCTCACCGAACCACAGTCCGGATCAGACGCCACCGCCATGCGCTGCAAGGCGACCAAGCAGGCGGACGGCAGCTACTTCATCAATGGCAAGAAGAGCTGGATCACCTCCGGTCCGGTAGCGAAGTACATCGTGCTGTTCGCCATGACCGACCCCGACAAGGGCGCGCGCGGCATCTCCGCTTTCATGGTGGATACCACCAAGCCGGGCTTCCACCGCGGCAAGACCGAGCCCAAGCTGGGCATCCGCGCCTCGGCCACCTGCGAGATCGAGTTCCAGGACTATGTCTGCGCTGCCGACGATCTGTTGGGCGAGGAAGGCCAGGGCTTCAAGATCGCCATGGGCGTACTCGACGCCGGCCGCATCGGCATTGCTTCTCAGGCCATTGGCATCGCCCGCGCCGCCTATGAAGCCACCCTGGTCTACGTCAAGGAGCGCAAGGCCTTCGGCGCCGCCATCGGCACTTTCCAGATGACCCAGTCCAAGATCGCCGACATGAAGTGCAAGCTCGATGCCGCAATGCTGTTGACCCTGCGCGCCGCCTGGCAAAAGGGCGAGTTCGAGAAGGGTGGCGCCCGCTTCGGCAACGAGGCCGCCATCGCCAAGCTCACGGCGTCGGAAGCGGCGATGTGGATCAGCCACCAGGCCGTGCAGATCCACGGCGGCATGGGCTACTCGAAGGAGATGCCGCTGGAGCGCTACTTCCGCGACGCCAAGATCACCGAGATCTACGAAGGCACTTCGGAAATCCAGCGCCTGGTGATCGCGCGCAACGAAACCGGGCTGCGTTGATTCCAAAAAGGCCGCGTCGGATGCCAGATTCGTGGGCAACAAGCGCATGGGCTGCAGTAAATGTGCGGCTTGAACCGCACCGCACCGCTAAAAATTGCAACAGGAATATTCTGCCAAGTAATGCCGTCAGCCCGTCAACGGATCGATGAAAGCCGGTGATGGGCCAAAGCCCGTCCTTCCGACCAACCTCACATTGTGTCAAAGCAACGCCCGCAGCCTCGCTGCATGGCTGTCGCGCGTGTCCAGGTCTGACGTTGGCAACTCTTCGGGATACACGCGCAGAAACTGGTCGTCTGGCAGCCGCGGATGTACGTGGATATGCAGATGCGGAACCTCCTGGAATGCCGCTGGCCCGATCGAATGCCACAGGCTCAATCCGTCGTTGGGGAATGCCTGCGCCACCGCGCGGGTGATGCGCGCAACCGTTGCCATTAGCGCCGCGCCCGTGGCTTCATCAAGATCACGCACGTCGGCAAGATGCTGGCGCGGGACGACCAGGACATGACCGGCATGGAACTGCCGGAGGTCGACAAAGGCCATCGTCAACGCATCCTCATGAACGATGCTTGCCGGGGCGCGGTTGGCGATGATGTCGCAGAAGATGCAGGGGTTGTTCAAGAGCGTCGTTCCGCTAAAAAGTGGAAGAAAAACACGGGTTGGAAAAAATTCGGCGTAGGTCGGCCCGCCGAGCCCAGCTTACCCCGCATTGAAGCTGCGCCTGGCAGCCCAGCCTGAGTCAAGCCATCACCACCCGCCGTCGCAAATAAACCAGCCAGGCCACGCTGGTCACCGCCGAGCCCGCCAGAAACGCTGCCTGGCCACCACCATTTTCCCAAGCCACGGCCGCCATCGCGGCGCCGACTACGCCGCCGACGCCGGAGCTGAAGCCGTAGAGCAGGCTTTGGCCGGCGGCGGCGCGGCGGCCGGGGAAGAAGTCGGCCATCTGGCGCATGCAGCAGGCGTGGAAGATGGCGAAGCTGAGCGCATGCGTGCATTGCGCCAACAGCATGATTGGCAGCGAGTGTGCGAAGTAACCGGTTATCGCCCAACGCACGGCGGTAACCACCATGCACAGCGTCATCAGTCTTGCCGCGCCGTATTTGCCGATCAGCCTGGGTGACTGCCAGAACATGGCGATTTCGATCAATACGCCCAGTGCCCAGAGCGCGCCGATTTCAGTGCCGCTGCGGCCGGCCGCCTGCATATGCAGCGTGTAAAAAACATAGAACGGACCAAAGCCAACCTGCATCAGCAGCGCGACGAGCAGGAAGCGGCGCACGCCGGGGCGTTTCCACAGATGGCCGGCATCACTGACATCGTCGGTGTGCGCGGGCGGCTGGTTGTGGCGATGTGGCCAAGCGGCGATGAGCATCAGCAGCAGCAAGGGCAGGGTGATCCACGGGAAGCTGGCGCTGCCGAGGCGATCCATCACCGCGCCGTAGCTGCCTGCGACCAGCAGGAAGCCGATCGAACCCCAGACGCGCAGGCGGCCGTAGCGGTCAGTGTTGTTGCCCAGTGCCGTCAGCGTCATCGCTTCGAACTGCGGCATCACCGCGTTGTAGAACAGCCCAAGCAGGGCCATCACCGCGAACAGTTGGAAAACACTTCGGGTGAGGGTGAAGCCTGCAAAGAGCAAAAAAGTCAGCGCGCAGCCGGCAACCAGCCAGTAGCCGGGTTTGCTGCTGCGCGCAGTCAGCGCTGCCCAGACCGGCGGGCCGATAATGCGGCTGCCGTACCAGAGCCCGAGCATGCCGCCGACCACGTAGCCGCTGTGGCCGAGCGAGTCCACCCAGCGGCCGATGTAGGGCGTGTAGGCGCCGAGTGCGGCGTAGTAGCAGAAGTAGAAGAAGGAGTAGCGCCTTAAGTGGGCGTGCATGTGCGGTATTTCTTGTACGCGGTGATGGATGGAATGGAGTGAGAATGTTTTTTTGTCACTGGTGCGAAAAGTTTCCCTCATCCGCCCTTCGGGCCCCTTCCCGGCTTTGCACTCCCTTCGGTCGCCGCTTTCGCGGAGATGGGAAATGCTGCCCTTATCCGAACTGCGGGCACATTCCCGACATTGCGCTGATTTCGCTTCGCGCAATAGAAAAAAGGCCGGGCTCTGCAGCCCGGCCTTCATCATCGCCGTTTTAGGGCGAAGTCGTCACTTAGCGAGCCTTACCCTCGCGGGCGGCCAATTCGCGGGTTTCCAGCTTGCCCATGCGGGTCTGGTCGTTGAGTTCTAGATTGCGCATTTCGAACGGCGCGCTGTAGCCCAACGGCACGTGGCTTCGATCAAAGGACAGGCTCAGGCTGCGACTGCCTGGTACCAACCATGCGGCGCTGTGCGACTGCGAGACCGGGCGGGCGATGCCATCCGGTGCGGTGGCATAGAGCGTGCCGCGCAGTTCATAGCGGCCTTCGGCACCAACCTGCACGGGTAGGCTGAAACGCAGCGCGGCGGCATCAAACTGATAGCTGCCGGCAAGTTTCGCCGTTGGTTGGGCGATGGCAATAGCTGTGCGGGCATCGCGCTGGATGCTGGCTCCCTTGTCGATGGTGCCGGCGAACAGCTGCACTTCCCACAGTCCACGCTCGCTGGCGGCATCCATGGGCACCTGCACGCGGCCCCTGCCGGCCGAGAATGTCATGTTGACCGTGCGGCCCGAGGGTGAAACCAGCATGCCGTCCATCTGGCCGCCGAGGGCTTTCTGGCCGTTGCCGAGGTTGGCGTTGACCTCCAGCGTGTCACCGGCCAGCAGGGTGCTGCGTGCTGCCTGTGCCTTGAGTGTGTAGGGGCTGTTGGGCTCGAACACATGCACAAGGTAGCGACCCGAAGCCTTGGCCAGCTTCAGCTGGAAACGGCCCTGGCCGTTGCCTTCGGCCAATTGCAGAACCGCGGAGCCTTCGGAAATATCCATGCCGGCGGCCTGCAGCTGTTTGGCATCGGCCTGACGCTGGAAGCTCTCGGGCTGGGCGATGGCGCGGCCATTGCGCAGCACCTGCACCTTGTCCATGGCAACGGGCGTTGCGCCACGGGCCGGGCTGATGCGGATCACGGCACCGGGCGCTGTGGTGTCGATGTCGTAGCCGCGGGCGAGTTCGGAAGCATCAACCTGCGCCCAGTATTCGCGGCTCTCGGCCATGAACGGCGCGGGTGCGGCGAGTTCGGCGGCGGGATCGAGCTGCCAGTTGAAGGACACCGGCTTGCGTTCGAAGTCACCTGAAGGAAGCGCTGCCGAAACCACGCGGGTGGCGCTCTGGTCGTTGCCACGCGTGGGCAGCAGGTTAGCGGCCTGCGCCGAGAACGAGGCGGATATGAGGCAGAAGAGAAGAGTCTTGTTCATGTCTCAGAGCCTCATGTCGGTGCGCAGTTGGGAATCGAGGCCGAAGCAGGCGCGGCGGCTCTGGTTGTGCGACAGCGGCTCAGCGCCGGCCATGCGGCTGGTGTCGTAGAACCACACGCTGCCGGCAGCCGACTGGCTGGTGCAGTTGAGAAAGCCGTCGGAGCAGGAGTTCAGCCATAGTTGGGTCGTTTCCAGACCCACGTTCTCGAAATAACCGCCGCAATAACTGTCGGAGTCCCAGACCGCCGAATCGACATCGGTGCCAACCACGCTGCGGAAGGTCTTGGGCAGGGCCGGGCGACCGCTGGTGCCGTAGAGGTTGTTGGTGTTGTAGTGAGCCATCCAGCTTTGCTGCTGCTGGCGCACGGCATCGGACTTGTAGCCGAGCAGCCATCCCACCGAGGACTCGAACACGTTGCCGCTGATGGTGGCGTCAGCCAACGGCGTGCCGGCGGACGAGGGCGCCAGCGCGTTGACACGGACAATCTTGCTGATGATGTTCGGGTATCGGCTATCGTAGGTCGGGTTGGACATGATCCAGCGGATCACGTTGCCGCCGTTGGAATGGGTGATCACGATCAGGCGGGTGATGCCCTTGCTGCTGATGAAGGTGCTCAGCTGTCCGGCCAGGCAGCCAGCAGCGCGGCTGTCCCACATGTATTGCTCGAAGTTGCAGTTGATCACCACATAGTTGGCCGGATTGACCAATCCGCCGCGGACGTTGTTGACCATCGTCGGCTGCCAATAGGCGTTGTAGGCGTCAGTCTGGTTGCCGGTGCCATGCACGAAGGCAACGCCGGTTACCTGGGCTTGGCACAAGCTGGACATGACCGCCAAGGCGGCCAGAAGTAGATAGCGCACGATTACCTCCCCGAAAAACAAAAATGAAGTGGGCGAGGTTGCCTTCCTTAGGCCCCGGCCCCAACGACCACCAGCGGCTCCCTTCGCCGGCGTATGGACGCTGAGGATACGGACAAGTTTGTGATCGTCAACACATTTCGATGGTGCGGCGCGTCACGTTGGTTTGCTGCAGTGCCGCAAAAATTTCTGTTCTGGATCAGCAAGATGCTGTCAAACAAGCGTTTGTCAGAGAAATTGGCAAGGTTCTGGTGTGGTTCTTGGTGGCAGGCTCAGAACAGGGCGTCACGCAGTTTGTACCAAGCCATGGCCGCCACCAGCATCGGAGTGCGCAAAGCTCGGCCACCCGGGAAGTTGTGGTGCGGGATCTTGGCGAAGGCATCCAGGCGCTGGCTCTGGCCACGGATGGCTTCGGCCATGATTCGGCCAGCCAGTCCGGTGGCGGCGATGCCGTGCCCGGAGTAGCCCTGCGCGTAGTAGACGTTGCTGCCCAGCCGTCCCCAGTGCGGCGCACGGTTGAGGCTGATGTCGACATATCCGCCCCACACCTGGTCGAGTTTGACGCCGGCCAACTGCGGGAAAACCCGGGTCAGCCGCCGCAGCATCGTCCCGCCCAGGTCTGGCGGCGGCAAGGTTGAATAGCTGGCGCGGCCGCCAAACAGCAGGCGATGGTCGGCGCTGAGCCGGAAATAATCCAACGCCCAGTTCACGTCGGCGACCGCCATGCCGTTTTTTATCAGCGACTTCGCGCGTTTGGCGTCCAGCGGCTCGGTCGCGCCGATATAGGTGCCGACCGGCATGATCTTGTCGTCGAGTTCGGGTGCAATGCCGTGAACGTAGGCGTTGCCGGCCAGCACGGCGAAATCGCAGGCGACCTCGCCCTGCGCGGTCCTGAACAGCGGCTTGTCGCCGCGCACCAGCGCCGTCACCTTCGACTGCTCGAAGATGCGCACGCCGGCGGCGCGCGCGGCGCGGGCCAGGCCGAGAGTGTAGTTGAGCGGATGCAGGTGACCGCTGTTGTGGTCGTAGAGCGCGCCCAGGTAACGATCGCTGCCGAGCTGTTCTCGCAGTTGTTCTCGCGGCCACCACGGCAACTCGTAGCTGTAGTTCTGGGCAAGATCGTGCTGCCATTCCTGCAGTTCGTGGACTTGTCGTGGCTTGATCGGCACGTGCGCGTGGCCGTCGCGCCAGTCGCAGTCGATGCCGTACCGGCGAATGCGCTCGCGCAGCAAGGCCAGGCCTTCCAGAGACCATGCGAACAAACGTCGTGAATCTTCGATGCCGATCAGGGCGGCAATTTTCGACTGCTCGCAGCCAAAACCGAAAATGGCTTGGCCGCCACTGCGCCCGGACGCGCCCCAGCCCACGCGCGCGGCCTCGAGCACGATGACGCTGTAGCCGGCTTCGGCGAGTTCGAGGGCGGTGGACAGCCCGGTCAGGCCGGCGCCCAGGATGCAGACGTCGGCCACTTCGCGGCCCTGCAGCTGCGGCAGGGTCGGCGCTTCATGCGCGGTGCTGGTGTACCAGGAGGCGACGTGCTCGAGTCGTTTCAAGGCCGGTTCCAATATGAGCGCCCCGCAGGTGCGATGGCTATCGCGACAACACCGTCATCGCAGGGCCGGGTCGCGATAGCCATCGCTCCTGCGGGTTGTGCTGCGTCAAACCTGCCGTAAATACCACTCGCACTCCAGCGTCGTCACCTCGGTGTAGAAGCTGCGCATTTCCTTGAGCTTCTGCTGGCCGTAAATGTGCCGGAAATCTTCGCCGAACGTGGTCTGGATGAAATCGCTGGCCATGAAGTCGTTGATGGTGTCGCGCCAGAACAACTGGCGCATCTCGGTCTGTTCATAGGCATTGCCGACGATGGGTGGGCCGGGATCGCCCTTGGTTTGCAGCCCGTGCAGGATGCCGGCGAGCACGGCGGCGGTGACCAGGTAGGGATTGGCGTCGGCGCCGGCGATGCGGTGTTCGATGCGCACGTTGGCCTCGTCGCTGTGCGGGATGCGCATGGCCACGGTGCGGTTGTTGAAGCCCCAGCAATCGTTGAGCGGCACGAAGGCGTTGAGTACGAAGCGCCGGTAGCTGTTGGCGTGCGGGGCGAACATCAGCATGCAGTCCTTCGATACCTGCTGCAGGCCGTAAACGCCGTGGCGCAGGGCATCGCTGGGCGCGTCCTCGCGGCAGGCGAAGATGTTGCGGCCGTCCTGGTCGAGAACGCTGACGTGGATATGGGTGCCGCTGCCGGCCTGGTCGGCAAAAGGCTTGGCCATGAAGCTGGCGAGCATGCCCTGGTCACCGGCGATCGCCTTGATGGCGCGCTTGAGATAGATGGCGTCGTCGCAGGCTAGCAGGGCGTCCTTGCGGTGCTTGAGGTTGATCTCGAACTGGCCGGGCGCGTATTCGGCGACCGCGGTATCGGCGGGGATCCGCTGCGCCGTGCAGGCATCGGCCACGGCGTCGGTGAAGGCGCGGTAATCGTTCAGGTCTTCCATGTAGTAGACCTGCGTGGTGCGGTTGCGCTGGCCGGTGGCTGGATTGAACGAGGTCTGCGGGCGGCCATCGACGGTGAGCTGCTTGTCGAGCAGGTAGAACTCCAGCTCCACCGCCACCACCGGCGTTAGTCCCTTCTCGGTGAATCGCTCAAGCACGCGCTTGAGCACTTCGCGCGGGTTGGCCGAAAACATGCCGCCTCTGGCGTCTTCCATCGACAGCAGCAGCTGCGCCATCGGTCGTGGCGACCACGGAATCGGCCGCAGCGTGCCCGGCACGGGCCGGCAGATCCGGTCCTCATCGCCGATGTCGTAGCCCAGGCCGGTCTCTTCCACCGTGTTTCCGGTGATGTCGGTGGCGATCAATGACATCGGCAAGCAGACGCCGTCGGCATAGACTTTTTCCAAGGCCTCGCGGGTGATGCGTTTGCCCCGCAGCAGTCCGTTCATGTCCGGCAGGAGCAGGTCAATCATTTCGCAATCGGCGAGCTGATTGATCTCGGCGGCCTGGCTGTCTTGAGGGTGGTTGGCGGTCATGGCAATGGCCCATGGAAACTGGCCGAATACTAGCAGAGGCTTTCGCGACTGTAAAAAATATTCAACGAAATATGTATGTCCATGGTTAGGGGTCGGGTTTGTGGACACCCATGAAAAGACCAGCGACGCCCAAAAAATACGCCTTTGCGGTCGCGTCGGCTGCCCTTGTCGGTGTTGAGGTGACAGCAAGCGTTGATAAAATCAAACGGCAGTAGTAGGGTACAGACTCCCCTGCATCGAGGCGCCCATGCGTCGAATTCCTCTGGTCGGACTGCCAACGGATCGAAAGATCATCGGGCCGCATCCGTTCCAGATGGCGGGTGAAAAATACATCCGCGCCGTGGTTTCCGGGGCAGGAGCCATGCCGGTACTGATCCCCTCGCTGTCGCCCGCACTCGACCTTGATGCCCTTCTCGATGAACTCGACGGACTGCTGCTCACCGGCGCCTACAGCAATATCGAACCGCATCGGTATTCCGACGAAGCCAGCTTCGAGGGCAACCTGCACGATTCCGCGCGTGATGACACCACGCTGTCGCTCGTGCCGATGGCCATCCGCAAGGGCGTGCCCGTGCTTGCCGTCTGCCGCGGCCTGCAGGAAGTTAACGTGGCGCTGGGTGGAACCCTGCACCAGAAATTGCACGAGATCGCGGGCTTTGCCGACCATCGCGAAAACCTGGGCGACAACCTCGATGATCAATACGGTCCATCCCATCCAGTAGCTCTCGCGTCCGATGGCATCCTTGCTTCGATAGCAGGCAGCAGCGAAGCCACGGTGAACTCATTGCATGGCCAGGGACTGCGCGAGCTTGGTCGAAACTTGAAGGTGGAAGCCACAGCGCCGGACGGACTGGTCGAAGCGGTGCGGCTGGATTCACCGGACTGTTTTCTGCTCGCCGTGCAGTGGCATCCGGAGTGGAAAGTCACAGAAAACTGTTTTTATCACGGCATTTTCCGCGCCTTTGGCGAGGCCTGCCGCACACGCATGTTGAAACGAGCCTGACCATGGCCAAGAAAAAAACTGAAAGCAAAAAAAGCGAAAGCCGCAAAGCTCCGGCGCTTGAGCATCAGGAAAGCTCGCTGAAACGCTGGCTGAAGGAGCGGCGCATCACCGAGGTCGAATGCCTGGTGCCGGACATGACCGGCATAGCGCGCGGCAAGATCATTCCGGCGGCGAAGTTCTCGCACGACTACGGGACGCGACTGCCGGAAGGCATCTTCGTCACCACCGTCACGGGCGATTATCCGGATGAGTACTACGAACTGGTGCAGCCCTCGGACTCCGACATGTACCTGCGCCCGGACCCGGAAACCGTGCGCATGGTGCCTTGGGCGTCCGATCCCACGGCGCAGATCATCCACGACTGTTTCACCCGAGAAGGCCTGCCGCACGAGTTGGCGCCGCGGAATGTCCTGCGCCGCGTACTGGCGCTTTACGACGAGATGGGGCTCAAGCCCATCGTCGCACCCGAGTTGGAGTTCTTCCTCGTGCAGAAGAACACCGACCCGGATTTCCCGCTGCAGCCGCCGGCAGGTCGCAACGGTCGGCCAGAAACGGCGCGGCAGTCCTACTCCATCGATGCGGTCAACGAATTCGACCCTATCCTTGACCTGATGTACGACTACGCCGAGGCCATGGAACTGGACGTGGATACGCTGATCCATGAGTCTGGCGCCGCGCAACTGGAGGTGAACTTCGAGCATTCCGACCCGATGTCGCGTGCCGATCAAGTTTTCCTGTTCAAGCGCACCATGCGCGAGGCCGCGCTGCGCCATGGCATTTACGCCACCTTTCTGGCCAAGCCGATGGAGAACGAGCCGGGCAGCTCGATGCATATCCACCAAAGCATGGTCGACGCCAAGACCGGCGCCAACCTGTTCGCCGGGAAGAAGGCCGGGGAGCACAGCAAGTTGTTCCAGCACTATCTGGGCGGCCTGCAGAAATACGTGCCGATGGCGATGCCGTTCTTCGCTCCCAACGTCAATTCCTATCGTCGGCTGGCTTTGGGCGAAGTGGCACCGATCAACGTGCAGTGGGGTTTCGACAACCGCACCTGCGGCCTGCGCGTGCCCATGGACAGCATCGAAAACACGCGCGTGGAAAGCCGTTTCGCCGGTTCCGATGCCAATCCCTATCTGGCGATGGCCGCCACGCTGGCCTGTGGCTACCTTGGCATCCGCGAAAAGCTGTTGCCCACCGAGCCCTTGTCCGGCAGCGCCCAGGACAAGGGTTACGGATTGCCGCGTTCGCTGGAGGATTCGCTGCGTTACCTCGCCGATTGCGCACCACTGCAGGACATCATCGGCAAACGCTTCGTCAGTGCCTATGTGGCGGTAAAAAAGAAGGAATATGAAACCTATTTTCGCGTCATCAGTTCGTGGGAACGTGAATTCCTGCTGCTGAACGTCTGAATCCCGGAGACACCATGGACCACCTCGATACCAAAACGCTTCAAGAACTTGATGCAGCCCACCATCTGCATCCGTTCAACGACAATGCGGCCTTGGCCAAGAAGGGCACCCGCATCCTGACCAAGGGCGAGGGCTGCTACGTATGGGATGCCGAGGGCAACAAGCTGCTCGACGCCTTCGCCGGCCTGTGGTGCGTGAACATCGGCTATGGCCGCCGCGAGATGGGCGAGGCCGCGTCCAAGCAGATGAGCCAGTTGGCCTATTACAACAGCTTCTTCGGCTGCACCACCGAACCCACGGTGCACCTGGCCGCCAAGCTGGCCGAGCTTTGCCCGGGCGACTTGAACCATGCGTTCTTCGCCAACTCCGGCTCCGAAGCCAACGACACCATCCTGCGCATGGTCCGGCACTTCTGGGCGGTGCAGGACCAGCCGCGCAAGAACATCGTCATCGGCCGCCACAACGGCTACCACGGCTCCACGGTCGCCGGCGCCAGCCTGGGCGGGATGAAGGGCATGCACAAGCAGGGCGGCCTGCCCATCCCGGACATCCACCACATCGATCCGCCGTTCTGGTTCGCCGACGGCGGCGACATGGACGAGGAGACCTACGGCCGGCACTGCGCGCAGCGGCTGGAGGACAAGATCATCGAGCTGGGCGCGGATCGCGTCGCGGCCTTCATCGGCGAACCGATCATGGGCGCCATCGGCGTCTACATCCCGCCCAAGAACTACTGGAAGGAAATCGAGCGCATCTGCCGCAGGCACGACGTGCTGCTGATCGCCGACGAAGTGATCTGCGGCTTTGGCCGCACCGGCGAATGGTTTGCCGCCGACTACTACGGCTTCCAGCCCGACATCATGACCCTGGCCAAGGGCATCACCAGCGGCTACATCCCGCTGGGCGCCTCGATGTTCAACGACCGCATCGCCAATGTGCTCAACCACAAGGGCGGCGAGCTGGCCCATGGCTACACCTATTCCGGCCATCCGGTTTGTGCCGCGGTGGCCCTGGAAAACATCCGAATCTTGCAGGACGAGAAGATCGTCGAGACCTGCAAGGCCGACACCGGCCCCTATCTGGCCCGGCGCTGGGCCGAGTTGGGCGAACATCCACTGGTCGGCGAAGCGCGCATCACCGGGATGGTCGGCGCGCTGGAATTGGTGCCGAACAAGCCCGAGCGCCGTTTCTTCGACGATCGCGGCAAGGTCGGCGTCATGTGCCGCGATTTCGCATTGAAGAACGGCCTGATTCTGCGTGCCACCTACGACGCCATGCTGCTGTCGCCGCCGCTGGTGATCAGCCGCGACCAGGTCGACGAACTTTTTGAGAAAGCCTGGAAATCGTTGAACCAGACGGCGCAGGAACTTGGCATCGGCCAGGTCGCCGGCTGATGTTTTTCACGCCGGGTCGGCTGTGTATGATGGCCCGGTTGCATCTTTTCCTTACATCATCGGGAGGGTAGTCATGAAATTGCGCCTGCTTGCCATCGCCATCGCCACCACCGGCCTGCTGTCGGCCTGCAACAAGTCGCCGGCGCCCGCCGAGGGCACGGCCGCTGCGCCGGCTGCCGAGGAGAAAGTGCTCAACATCTACAACTGGTCGGACTACATCGCACCCGACACCATCGCCAAGTTCGAGGCCGAGACCGGCATCAAGGTCACCTACGACGAGATGGACAGCAACGACACGCTGGAATCGAAGATCCTTGCCGGCGACACCGGCTACGACATCGTGGTGCCGTCCTCGTCCTTCCTCGGCCGCCAGATCAAGGCCGGTGCCTACCAGCCGCTGGATCGTGCCCAGTTGACCAACTGGGGCAACCTCGACGCGGGCCTTATGTCCAAGCTGGTCGACGTGGATACCGGCAATGCCCATTCCTTCCCGTACCTGTGGGGCACCACCGGCATCGGCTACAACATCGACAAGATCAAGGAAATCTTCGGCAACACCGACGTGGTCAGCAGCTGGGATCTGGTGTTCAAGCCCGAGAACCTCGCCAAGCTCAAGAAATGCGGCGTGACCTTTCTCGATGCGCCGTCCGAGATCATCCCGGTCACGCTGAAGGCCATGGGCGAGGACCCCAACAGTTTCGATCCGGTCGTGATCGACAAGGCTGCGGCCAAGCTTGAATCGCTCCGTTCGTCGATCAGCAACTTCCATTCCTCCGAGTACATCGATGCCTTGGCCAGCGGCAATGTGTGCCTGGTGGTCGGCTGGTCGGGCGACATCATCCAAGCCAAGGCGCGCGCCGCCGAAGCCAATGCCGGCGTCAACATCGGCTACTCGATTCCGGGTGAAGGCACGGCGATGTGGTTCGACATGCTGGCAATCCCGAAGACCGCCAAGCATCCGGGCAATGCGCACAAGTTTCTCAACTTCCTGCTGCGCCCGGAGATCATTGCCGAGATCTCCAACTATGTGTCCTACCCCAATGCCAATGCCGCTTCGCAGTCGCTGCTGGACAAGTCGATCACCGACGACCCGATGATCACCCCGACCCGGGACACCATCGACACCAAGCTGTTCGGCCTTGCCGTGCTGCCGCCCGAGGTCAGCAAGAAGTACAACCAGGTTTGGACCGACCTGAAGTCACAGTAGTCGTCGCTATATCGGGCGTTGGGTCAAAGGCGAAAGAGCTCGAGCGGTGAAAGCGCTTGAGCTTCGCTTTCGTTGAATCCCCGAAAATTCTGGCTTTCACAACAAACCGCATCGAAGGCAGCCAGATGGCATCGCAACCGAACGCAACTCAGCTCGAAGGCGCTTCCCGCCACGACAAACCGGGCGACGAGCACTACGTTCGCATTGTCGACGTGCGCAAGGAGTTCGACGGCTTCGTCGCCGTCGATGCCGTCAACCTGTCGATCCGCAAGGGCGAGATCTTTGCCCTGCTCGGCGGATCAGGTTGCGGCAAGTCGACGCTGCTGCGCTGTCTGGCTGGTTTCGAGCGGCCGACCAGCGGTCGCATCGAACTCGACGGCCAGGTGATGAACGAACTGCCGCCTTACGAGCGGCCGATCAACATGATGTTCCAGTCGTATGCGCTGTTCCCGCACATGACGGTGGAGCAGAACATCGCCTTCGGACTGAAGCAGGATGGCCACGGCAAGGAAGCCATCGCCCGGCGCGTGGAGGAGATGCTCGCCATTGTGCAGATGGGCAAGTTCGCCAAGCGCAAGCCGCACCAGTTGTCCGGTGGACAACAGCAGCGTGTGGCGTTGGCGCGCTCGCTGGCCAAAAGCCCCAAGCTGCTCCTGCTCGATGAGCCGATGGGCGCGCTGGACAAGAAACTGCGTTCGCAGATGCAGCTGGAGCTGGTCAACATCATCGAGAAACTCGGCGTGACCTGCGTGATGGTGACGCACGACCAGGAGGAGGCCATGACCATGGCCACGCGCATCGCCCTGATGGATGCCGGCCGCATCCGTCAGGTCGGTACGCCCGATGAAATCTACGAACAGCCCACCAGCCGCTTCGCCGCCGAGTTCATCGGTTCGCTCAACGTCATCGAGGGCGTGATCGAGGAAGATCATCCTGACTTCGTGACTATCCGTGCGGCCGCGCTGCCCGATACCGTCTACATCGGCCATGGCATCAGCGGTTTCGAAGGCCAGCAGGTGACGTTCGCCGTGCGTCCCGAAAAAATCACCATCAGCAAGGACGAGCCGGAGCAGAAGCACAACAAAGCCTGCGGTGTGATCGAAGACATCGC
>Ga0163144_10016584_pt1 | contig 15085 bp, 16 predicted proteins | sample OliLak19BULKMAT1_FD_123175 | JGI IMG/M metagenome (GOLD analysis project Ga0163144, IMG submission 123175) | Freshwater microbial mat bacterial communities from Lake Vanda, McMurdo Dry Valleys, Antarctica - Oligotrophic Lake LV.19.BULKMAT1 | ecosystem: Environmental > Aquatic > Freshwater >... | reverse complement strand
TTTTAACAGACATGATAGTCTCCTTTTCTCCGTTTCCTATATCCAATATAATGTCTTCTACTGAAAAGTCAACATCTATTTCTAGAATATTTTTCGATTTTCTTGATTTCCTGAAGACAAGCTGTTATAATTAGGCATCATAAGAAGAGGTCTAAATGACGAAATACGGGAAGGTCTGGGGCGAAACCAAACCTTTAATTCAAACTCCGACTGTAGAAATACATCACATCAGCATCGATCCTAAAACCAGGTGTTCAGAACATAAGCACAATTTCAAATGGAACGCCTTCTATGTGATAAAAGGCAAATTAGAAATCCACGTCAAGAAGAATAACTATGATCTAGTCGATATCACAACGGTTGTGGCCGGCAACCTAACCACTGTGAAGCCTGGTGAATTTCATTGGTTCCTCAACGCAACAGACGAAGAAGTAGAAGCATTAGAAATTTATTACGCAGAGCCTCTTACAGAAGACATCGTTCGGAAAAACTGTGGAGGAAAGATTGACGGAACAACCGCCGATAAAAATAGTTAAGAAGGATGAGTTCTCAAAAGAGATCGAAGACTTCCATCAACGAACAAATTCAACCATGATAGAATCAATTGTGTTTTGTGCACTGCAAAGAGGGCTCGAGATAGAAACAATATCACCTCTATTGACCAGTGATATCAAATTGAAACTAGAGGGAGAAGCCATGGAGCTTAGACTCTTGGTTAAGAAAGAGAAAGAAATAATCGAGTTCGAATGACCACCAGCCCCGAAAGAATAAAGGAAATCTTTTTGGCATTGAAGCTGCATTTCAATTCCAACTATAACTTCCTACGATACAATGGCAAACTCAGTCCTCAGACACTAACAGTCAAAGAAGGGTTCATCCTCAATAAACTCAATAGCAAACTGCCAACAGAAGAAATGATTATCAACTTCTTCGTCTACAATATGGTCGAGAGTTGGTGGAAGAATGGGAACATAGCTACATATTATGGAAACTACGTGAACAAGGAATACATCCTTGCGTATGAGAAATGGCAAGCATGGTTAGATTCCAGTGAGCATAACTTCAGGAACGATCTCTTACAGTTTGAATGCAAGAAATTAAAAGACATCGTCACTCTAGACACAGGGCATCCAGAAGTTTTTAAAGTGATGTCCTCAGGTAGAATGCACCCAAGCTCTGTTGCTATCCTACTTATCTGCGCTCCACAGATTCTTAGATACTGGGAAGCAAAAGCGGCTGACCCTGTTATGGAACAGTTCGTGAAGACGATTAAGAGCTACTCAGTCTTCCTGAAAATAAATCAGGAAAGGCATACGAAAATACTTGAAAATCAATTCAAGAAGTTGTATAATTAAGAAATTAGAGTATGATTTACGTGGATAAACCGTAAATAACGCAACTATAAACCTCACATTATGAATTCGGAAGTGGATAAAACGCATAAGGAAAAAATATGCTTAGCCTATCAGACTTGAAAAAGTCTTCACAAAAAAATCTCGAAAAACTCATCCAAGAATCAGCACGACTCTCACGCGGGGCCGAAAAAGGTAAAGCGGACGAACGCTTTTGGGCACCGACTATTGATAAGGTCGGAACCGGATTCGCTCTCATTAGATTTATTCCAGCCCCTACAGGCGATTCAGCTGATGGCATGGCAGGTTTGCCATGGACGACATTCTTCGATCACGGCTTCAAGGGCCCCTCGGGAAAGTGGTATATCGAGAAATCACTAACCTCAATTAAGAAAGCAGATCCAGTTGGAGAATTCAACTCCAAACTTTGGGCAACCAATGAAAAGGAAATGCAAGACCAAGCAAGAGCACAAAAGCGCAGACAGAGCTATGTCTCAAATATTTTGGTCATAAACGATCCATCAAACGCAGAAAATAACGGAAAAGTATTCCTGTTCAAATATGGTGTGAAGATTTTTGAGAAAGTCAAAAATGTTATGACGCCTGATGAAGAGCTTGGTGAAGAGTCAAATGATCCGTTTGATTTCTGGGGTGGACAAACGTTCAAACTAAAAATTAAGCAAGTAGGCGGTTATCGGAACTATGATGATTCATCGTTCAACAACCCAAGCCCAATTGCTGATAGCGACGATAAGATTGACGCTATTTGGACCAAGGCGCATTCCCTAAAGGAATTCACCGACCCAGCAAACTATAAGGGATATGATGAGCTAAAGAAAAAGCTTCATGATGTTCTGGAAATCAAAGACGGAAACGTCGTTTCGACAGCTGAAAAGATGTCGGAAAATGTAGCAGAATCTTTTGATAAAGAAACTGCCATCCTTGATAAAGTTGTAGCATCAAATCACACGGACGACACCGATGACTTGGCAGCTCTGCTAAAGGATTTCGACTAACAATAAAGGAAGGAGTGTTAGTGAACGCACTCCTTCTCCATATCTAGGTACTCGCTCGGGCCAAGATGAATCACTTCAGCCCTTTTGCCGTCAAGACGTCGAATCTGTTCGTTCCCATCGACGAAAATCTTATCGGCGATGATATCGAAACAAGTCCCGGCGTAAAGATAGCCGTTGATTTTCACAATATTCATTTAAAACTCCCACCGTTCTAGTTATCCCATAGTAAACAAAACAAACAATAAATCAAGCGAATTCTTATTGTATGTTCCATTTCCACTGTCCCACGGTGGAAACGTGACCGATGGCCATGAGCTCGGCCTTCAGCAATTTCTTGGCGGCTTTAACTGCCGCCGTTGCTGAGATAGGGTCCATGATATCGTAGCTGCGAACCTGATCTCGCCAGGTAAATCTAATTGTCATCATTTTCATTTTCTTTCTTGTCGGGCTTTGGAGCCTGCTTGGACAACTCAGTGGCTTTTTGTTTTTGAATGTGGGTGGCTTTCGCCGCTGCTACCGCTCGTCTAAGACCTTCGCCCATTTTCACACCCTATATTTGTTTCCAGTTACCACGTTGACGAGTTCAGTCCCCGGACCGAATGCTGCCCGCATCTCTGCGAACTCTTCTGCTGTCGGTCCTTTGTAATTTTTGCGGTATTCAGCAAGGAATTCGGCTGTGTTCTTGTCGCAGGCTTCTTTCTGCCCAGCGGGGGCTTCAACCTTCGCATCCTTGAAGACATCGACCGGAACGGGCCGGTCGTTACTTTTCCATATAAGAACACCATTGATATTGTAGGTGTGCTCTTTGATTTTGAGCTGAAGGCGAGCCACTTCTTTTTCGGCATATGTCATCATTCGCTCCATCAATTATGAAATTTGAAAATGCCGCGGCGGGAATCGTGTGTCACGAACTTCGCCTTTTCGTAACCTATGCAGTATTCGGGGAAGAGGTTCCAGCCGACCTTAACTGCATTCTCTGATGTGTTGTCGTATTGCTGTAAGTTGGGGTTCATGTTAAAGTTCTCCGTTTCCATACATCCAATATAAAGGATATTCTAGAAAGATCAAGAACTCTTTTTGAGGTTTTCTATAAAAGTTTTGAGCTCGGCCGGGGTGCCGGTAAAGATAGCGTTGTTAATGTTCACATCGCCTCTCTTCTCATCTGCAATAGCACGTGGATGGGATTTAGCTTTGCGTTCTTTGAACTGCTGTTTTGTATTATAGAGGTCGACCAATTGCTTGGAGGAATCAGCGATGTTCTTCAACAAACCATTTAAGCTGTCAAAAGATTTGGCGTCTTCTTTATCTTTTGCTATGACGAACATATGTTCAACTGCTTCTTTTGCTGTTGTCAATGCGTCTAAGATATTATGTCTGGCACGATCGAAGTCGCTCTCAATTTGGATTTCGTCTCTATCTGGTTCAGCGGCGACGATCGCCTTCTCTGCTTCTTCCTGAGTAGACACGATCTTTGTATCGTCGTCTATATTCAGAACGTCTGTAAGTAGTCGCAATTTATATCCTTTCTTTATTCGATTTTTATAATCACCGTTTTCCCATTTCTTTCTCATAGTTTCTTGAATCTTAATTCTAGTAGAAGGAGGCGGCTTCCCTTTCAATCAACCCAATTGTAAAAATTTGCCAAGATATTCTTTTTCTATCCATTTGATTATACCGTCTGAATGAACCGGTCTTATTCTCTTTAACAATTTTTGAAATATCTGGTCTTTTCTTACCTTGCCAAAATTTTATATCAACGTGATTTTCTATTTATAAAACGTCCTCTCCTGAGATTGGGTTGTATCTTCTACCATCATTGAAAGAGAATATATCCTCACAGAATCCATAATCATCATCGGCGTTGATATTTCGATAATCGATAGATTCAGACGAATTTGTTGTGGGTGTTCCGTTCGCTGTTAAGCCAGGAGTAATAACCAATCTCGAATTGACTGGCGTGAGTAAATCGTCGCCTTCAACTTTGCCTGAACCTGGAACAGCATGGAAATCAACTTGGATTCTTTTAATTACACCAGTCTTTTGAACAGGACCGAAGTACCAACATTTCATTTCAAAGTTAAGCGTCCACATCATAAGACGTCTTGCGTTGAAGTCACCATCATATGCGTCCTGTAAGTTGGAACTTAGAAGGTTAATGCGGATATCCCATCTCTTATCAATTTCTGGAATTAGATTCATTGTGAAGTTGAAGTCGTCATTGAAGAATGGTAAAATCTGCTCGACGATTTGACAAGCATCATCTGTGTTCTTTGACATGATGTTCAGTTCCCAATTCACCGTGTAAGGAACTGGAACGAATTGATTCCACAGTTTATTCTTATCGTCACTCACTTTAAGATTCTTGTGGATTGGATTTAGTTTACGAGTAGGGTCTATCGCCATACTGGTCATTTCAAAAGACATTCTAGGCAATAGGATACCGACATTTCTATTGTCAGGATCTTGGGAGACGATATAAAGCCACTTCTGCTTCGGTGCATAAGTGATTGGAACCGTCATAGATTGTATTTGATTCTTAGATGCATCAACTCTGCGGATGACAATGTCATTGAAAAGATTGCCGAATGCTGTGACGTATTTTCTAGTTAAGCTGTGATAAAATAAATGGTTCAGCACGGTTTAATGGTTCCTTACCATTTGAGGTTGACGTTCCCTTTAATGAAAGGCGAGCGTTCTGAGAAGTCTATAATGTCGTCTGACTCTGAGGCAAACGCACTGTTATTCGCTGTAGGATCTGCGATATGAATGTCATACTCTTCAGAGATTGTTGTGCCACCGTCTTCATCTGTGACGATTTCGCCGGCTTCTGTGTTAAACAATGAGTTCTGAGAATCGATTGTGTATTTTTCTTCGATATTATCGATTTCAGTGTAGCCTGTGTTGAGACGTTCGCTTGAGTATTCAAGAACTTCACAGGTTATATCGAAAGTATGAAGGTTTCCAAACTGATAGAAGGACACATCAGAGTCGACATATTTAATATCGAATATCTTCTGAGCAAAAGGAACATAGATTAAATCACCTTCCTTAGGTCTTGAGAAGGGGACATAGTATCCTTCGATACCACCCACTTCCATAAGAATGCCATTGACTTGATTTGGAGCGTAACGATAGGTCAACTCTTGTTCGTAGTTTTGACCAGTTTCTGTAATCAAATGTTCTGCACGGCATTCTTCAAATCTTTTGACTGAGCAAGTGAAGATTACTTCTTCTTTGATTTCGACGCCTAGCTTGGCAAGCAGCTTGCCTTGGCCACCGAACCCCTGAGAGTTCTTGACATACATTTCAATCTTGACCGCATCTTCAAACTTGATCAAGCCGTCTTCACCAAAGATATCATCCATGTTGACGATTTCTTTCGGCATGTAATAGACATTCACCCCATGCATACGAATAGCCTCGATGATCAGATCTTCTGCCATCTTCTGGGTCGGCGTAAAATTATTCGTATTGAAATATCTATTCGGTGAATTGACCATATCTTTCCTTCGTCTTATTTATAAAGTTAGACATAGAATCTTCTTCTATATTCATTGTATGTCATAGAGCTGTTAGATGTTGGATTTTCCGTTCCAACATCTATCACCATGCTATCAGATATATTGTCTGTCCATACATAGTCAGGAGTATGGAATCTATCTCTGAATGTTGCATAGTCATATCTCGCCGAGTCTTCTGCTTCATCGGCTGTTCCGACTTCGCCGATAACATCATCTGAGATATTGATTGGTGGCTGATTCTCTGGATCTATCCAAATGTCTTGATAGAAGTTATAATTGAAATCTTGCGGTAGGAAGACTAAATCTGTAGCAGTGCCGGTTGTTGAATAAGATATAGTTGATTTTGCCGGCATCAATATCTTTTGAATATAAGCAGTTGGAGTCTTGTTCGTCAACGACACTTGAGCACGAGCAGGTGTCAAAGCTACATTTTCGTCGCTTCTAGAAACATGCTGCCCAGTGATTGTGATAGATGCCTTAGCTGGCTTCTGTCTTATATTCTGTGCAAGTGTTGCTAGTTGTGAAGCATATGTAATGAACGCTTTTGGTGGTATAGCGACATATGACAATCCAATCGTTGGAGTTCTTCCTGTGACTGTGATTGGAGCTACTGAAGGTCTAACAGTAACTTTTTGAGTTATTGTCTTTGCAACGTAGTTTATTGTCGCTCTGCTTAATGGAACGGTTAGACGAAGTGTAGGAGCTTTTCCTGAAACTGTAACCGTTGCTTTAGCTGGAGCAACAGAAATCTTTACAACCGGGGCGTTTCCAGAAATAATAATTGCACCAGCCGCAGGTTTTATTCTGTGGTAGATTATCAAGTTTGGATTGTTGACGATGTTAACCGTTATTGAAGCTTTCGCAGGCTTCAAGACATGGTTGACAACCGGTGCTTTACCAGTAATTGAAATGGTTGCTTTAGGTACAAGAGAATAAGAATGAGAACTTGGAGCATAACCAATATAGGTTATTGAGGCCGCAGCAGGTTTGCAAAGAACATTTCCTGTTAGAGATACTGCTGGGGCATGACCTTCGTAGATTATGCTGTTTTCAAGTATTTCTATTGTCTTGTTACCATTGTTTGAGGAGACAATAATGTTTCTACCAGTAAATGAAATTGTCGCCTTAACAGGGGCAGGGGCAGTAATTCTGTAAATAGTAGGTGTCTGGCTGGTATAGCTAATCGCCGCCTTACCGATTGGAACTGAAATCGGTGCGAATACTTCTTGACCTGTAAAGACCAATTCAGCTTTTTCAACTGGGATTGTAGTCTTTAGTGAAATTGCTTTGTTAGAAACAGTAATAGTCGCTTTAGCAACAGGTACAGTAGAAAGAAGGGCTGTTGCTTTGCCAGTGTAACTGATCGTTGCTTTTGCTACTGGTACAGTATCTGAAAGTGCTATAGGCTTATTAGAAACATTGATCGTTGCTTTTGTTACTGGTATGGTATTGCGAAGTGTGATTGCTTTGCCAGTGACTGTTATCGTCGCCTTACCAAGTGTGATTACATCTGAAACAACTAACGTCTGCCCTGTAACGCTTATTGTCGCTTTAGCAACAGGTATTGCTGACTTGAGAACTGGAACTTTACCAGTTATCGTGACAGTCGCCTTAGCGATAGGAATCGTATAGGCGAGAACTGGAACTTTACCGGCGACTGTGATAGTCGCCTTGGCTGGCAATGCAGTTGCCGCTGCAATAGGCGGCTGGCCTGTGTAACTGATCGTCGCTTTTGCTACTGGAACAGTTGAGAGTAATGCAGGAACTTTTCCACTAACCGACACTGTCGCTTTTGCTGGAGCACCAACCGTACCAAAGATATTTGATTGCGCATGGCCTGTGTAAATAATTTCGGCTTTAGCAGGCGCAACTGAAGTTACAAGAACTGGAACTTTTCCTGTGTAAGTAATCGCCGCCTTGGCTGGCAATGCAGTTGTCGCTGCCGCTGCAATAGGCGGCTGGCCTGTGTAACTGATCGTCGCTTTTGCTACTGGAACAGTTGATTTCAAAGAAATCAACTTATTCGTGTAAACTATCGAAGATTGATTTATTGCAATGACACGTGTTCCGCCTGTGACTATAGGCGAGTTATCGAAGTCTGCGTCGTAAAGTTTACCAAATACGGTTCCATAAGAATGGACCGTGTTCATCTGGGCCCAGTTTTCTCCTGAGGCCGCTGAGATTGTAGAAGTGAAATTACCGTTAGAATTATAAATTCTAATGCTGGAGAATTCTTCCATACCGGCAGAATCAAAGGCTGTGGCATTACCACGAACGATTCTTGCGGTGCCGTCGAAATCTGAAATTCTCAAGTTACGCAATTCACCGATGGTGTTGTTTGCGTAGAATCTGATCAAATTAGAATTTAGAACATCTATAGTTCCTGCGCCTGCAATATAAGTCTTAGCTCTAATTCTGATTACAGCTTGTCTTGGACTCAATGGTGTGTTGAACACCATTGATTTTCCAGTATAAGAAGCCGATGCCTTAGCAATTGGGAACGTATAAAGAAGAGTTGGGAATTTGTTCGAATAAGTTATAGAAGAAACAGCAGGCGAGATAGGTGTGTTAAGAATTATTCCACGCCCAGTAGCTGTGATAGAAGCCTTAGCAATTGGAACAGTATTTAAGAGTCCTGGAACTTTTCCGCTGACTATTATTGTTGCTTTAGCAATTGGAACAGTATTTAAGAGTCCTGGAACTTTTCCGCTGATTATTATTGTCGCTTTAGCGATAGGTATAGTATTGAGAAGAACAACCCCTTTACCAGAAACAGTTATTGTTGCTTTAGCGATAGGTATAGTATTGAGAAGAACAACCCCTTTACCGGTTACAGTAATCGTATTCTTAGCAGGATTCAAACCTCTGTTTATGACAGGAAGTTTGTTTGTTACAGTTATCGTCGCCTTAGCAGGATTCAAACCTCTGTTTATGACAGGAAGTTTGTTTGTTACAGTTATCGTCGCCTTAGCAGGATTCAACTTACCGTTGATAATTACGAGTTTGTTCGAATAAGTTATAGATGCAACAGCGGGGGAAATAATTGTTTTGAGAACTGGAACTTGACCGGCGAAAGTAATCGTATTCTTAGCAGGATTTAGACCTGCATTTATGACAGGAGTCTTATTGGAAACTGTCATAGTTGCTTTAGCGATAGGAATCGTATAGGCGAGAACTGGAACTTTACCGGTTACAGTAATCGTATTCTTAGCAGGATTTAGACCTACATTTATGACAGGTGTCTTGTTCGTATATTCTATAGTCGCCTTTCCAGGCTCGTAAGCTCCACCCGATTGTTGCAGAATAGGAACTTGACCGGTGAAAGTAATCGTCGCGTTAGCTAGGTTTATTTCTGTGGAAAGGACTGGAAAAGTTCCAGTGTAGATAATCGTCGCATTCGCTGGCTGCAAAGTAATGTGCGATTCCAAATTCATGGTTGGAATCTGAGGGTCAGCAGCATTTCCTACAGAAAAGAATTGCTGTCTTGGACTTATAAAAAAGCGACTAATGTATTGACCACGACGATATGTTGTCACGTTATTCTTCCGCTGCTATCAATTGCAATATTTTTATATTCATACCGCATTTCCCATTACAATATAGCCTCGATAGTTTGTCGCCGTTGCGCTTTGTTTTGGAAGCTCAAAGAACATAAGTGCTGCGTCGTTAAAAATCCTTGGTGCCATATCACGTACTGTCAACCAGTCAAAAGGTATAACATCAGATATTTGAGGGAACATCATGACACCAATGGGATGACCTAAATGAAAACTGATTGAGCCAGACGATAATAATGCTGAACACTGCATTTGCGTGAGGGCCTTTACTCCTACATCTCCTGTTGCCAGAGGACAAAACCATGTTGAGACAGGCATGTCGAACCGATTAGTACCGGCTGAAATGCCTGTAATAGATGGAAAATTATTGTTTGTGGTTCCATCCTGATCTGTGTACTGGCAAACCGTCCAGTTATGGCCCGCCCCCGGCAAAACGGTGGCGATGCGAATAAAAAGAAAATTTCCGCCAATATAGTCAGGATCACTTGCTGTTAAACTTTGATACCGAGTCGGTACACCTGTGACAGACTCGGTTGCTGTGGAATTCATCGTCTTATTAACGGTGAAGATATTGTCATATAGCATTATACAGTTGTTTAATTGTGAAGAAGAGACATCGGCACCAAGTAGATGTAATGTGCCAGAGCCCGGATTATTAAGAATAAGAGCTGCGATATCAGTGTTGCCGTTGACCGTGCCGGCCGGCGCCGAACCTGGCGCACCCATCGCCGCCGGTTGGACACCCGCGGCCATTAGAGGGCCGCAAGCCCCCGTTGTGCCTGCAGATCCAGTCTTTATGAAGACTGCTTTTTGTTGATATCCAGTCCGCATTTTTTCTATTGCGTCAGAGATTCCAGAAAAACCGGCGGCGAATTGCGCTTCATTTATGTAGATAGGGCTTCCGGCAGCGTACCAAAGTCGTTTGATATGATCTGCCATGGAATCAGCGGCAGAGGCAAAAAACCCCCGCCCAAGATCACCAACAAAATCACCATCGCCACCAATCCATACAGACCCCGGAACGTCAGATAGATTAACCGGCGGACCATACCACGGAACATTGGGGCCGCCGCCATGCATGAATTGCTTGGAAATATAGTCAATTTTCTCTGCCCCGAGCCAGCGCTCCAATTGCCCTGAATGCGTCGAAAGCCTTTTGACATATCTAGGTTTGAATAATTCCATTTCATTATGGCGCCGCTGATGTGGCATAAAGCATGCCTGTGTAAATTGTCGCAGTTGTTGTTGGTTTAGGAAGTTCAAACAATGATAAGCAAGCATTGTCGATTATTCTTGGGGCTTGTTCTCTATTGGTTAGCCAATCAAAAGGCATAAGCGAGCTGATAAGCGGGAATGACATGATACCGAGTGGATGACCAATTACGAAAGTGATAACACCAGTAGCAACAGCTGCTGAACATTGAAGTTGGACCAAATCCATGATGCCAACGTCCCCTGTTGCTAATGGACAAAACCATGTTGAGACAGGCATGTCGAACCTATCGATGATGCAGCCTGAAATGCCTGTAACTGATGGAAGTGTCTGAGTATCGTTGCCTGCATCATCTCTATATTGAACGACGGTCCAATTGTGGGCGGTTGCCGCGAGTGCTGTACCACCCGTTTCAATGAATAAGAAATTACCACCTGCATATTCTGCAGAAGTTGTAGTAGATGATTGATATCTTGTTGGAACACCTGTGACAGATTCTGTAGCAGTAGAGTTCATTGTTTTTAGAACGTCGAAGATACGATCATAAAGCATAAGTGCATTGTTGATAACAGAAGCTGAAAAATCTGCTCCTGTTAGATGGAGTGTGCCTGAGGCAGGATTAGCATAACCCATTGCACCAGTTGTAGATGAAACTGTAGCTCTGCCACCTGGGGCAGCGGTACCGGTTGCGCCAGCTGTAGGCATCGCACCTAATCTCCAAAGTGTAGAAGCTGCCGCGGCAACACCAGTTGGACCTGTCTTTTGAATATTTCCATTTATTCTTTGTGAGTTACCAGCTGAAGCCCTGTTTAGAGCATCTGAAATAGAAAGGAAGCCTACACCAAATTGCGCGTCTGGAATATAGATTGGTTTCCCAGCTTGTTCCCATAGTTTTCTTGTATGTCTTCTTAATGAGTCTGCAGCTGAATCAAAGAAACCTCTTTGGAAATCTCCAACGAAATCGCCGTCTGCAGTAATCCAAACGCTTCCTGGAACGTCTGATAGATTAATTGGCTTGTAGTACCATCTCTGCCCAGGTCCTCCTCCGTCAGTCATATAACTTTGGAGCTGCTTGATACGGTCAATACCGAGCCATCTTTCTAATCTATCTGCGTGAATTGGTTTGAAACGACCTTTATTGTATTGCATTTTGTATTCCTTAATATTTACGGGTAAGGTCATATCCCGTAGGACTGGGTTAGGACCCAAGTAGAATATTGGGAGGCGCTTGTCCTGCAAACCTCCCAATATGAGTTCTTAAAGTATTAGACGCCGCCTCCGCCGATTGTGAAGTAACCGTTAGCCGAAATCTGAAGTGTTAATGTGTTGCCGTCTGTGATTGTTACGTCTGCTGGAGCTGTATCTAGAAGACAGTAAGCAACCAATGCATCTACCGGAGATGTGGTTGTGTCATTGTATAGAACAGCATATCTTGCGATAATTGTTCCACCCGAAGCTGTCCACGCAGGATCAGCGGAATCGAATGTAGCCAAACCGTTTGTCTGTGCATAAGTTACAGAAGTCAAGGCCACACCAGTTGTGGTGTAACCGTTGCCAGAAGGCGTCTGATTGGTTAGCTGAGAATATTGGGTATGTGTGAGTGCTGGAGTGTATCCAGAACGAAGAAGCGCAATTTTAAAAGCGTGCGTGTCCAAGTCCATGGTACCGTCACCAATGTAGAGTTTTGCTGAGTTATAAATTTTCCAAGAACCTGCGGCCATTACTTATCTCCTAAATGTGTAGAATATCTTCTTGTTTATTTATAAATTTCTACTTGTCGCCCAGAGAGTTTATATCGTCACCTTGAAGATATTACTGCGAGCTTCTATGGTGGTTCTTTTATATCCGTCTCTATAGATAATCCAATATCCTCAATGTTGGTTTATTAAGAAGTATTTATAAATTCGTTACGCTTAACCAATGAAATCCAAGACTGGAACAGCATAAGAAGACATCATTTCGCCTTCTAACTTTTCAATCTCTGAAAGTGCTTGGCTTAAAACTCCTGAACCATCAAATGTGATGCCACCCAAAGATTGGATTCCGCCGAACTTGGTTAGATGCTCGCCCCATTGTCTTTTGACTAATGCAGTTGCGTAACGTAGCAACCATCTATCTGACCAGATTTCTGTGTAAGTATTAGGGTCTAGTGAAGAGTAGCATTCGATCACGATGTATTGCCCTGCTGCCTGCTGACTCCAATCGTGATGAATATATAGCTTATCTGTTTTTCTGTTAAAGAGAATGCCAGGTTCTTTACTGAAGATATTGCTATAGAGTTCCCAATGCATCATTGTCTGATAATAAGGAATCAAAGATTTCGATGACATGTTGAACATGTCGTTCAAGGCCATTTGATATTGCACATTGAACATTCCACCACCAGCTGAAATGCTTGAGCCAGATGTGAGGACTCTGGTAATGCCGATGATGTTATCTGGAATCGTGAGGTATTTGTTTGTCTTGTCGGTATCTGTGATGATGTGCTTTAGGAAAATCTTCTCAGAACCATCGAAGTGGTATTCTTGATAATAGGCGAGAGCATCGTTGATTCTGTCTTCGATTTGCTCATCGTCGATATTGATTTCAATTGTCGGAAAACCCAAGCGTCTGAGGATGTATTCTTTGAATTCATTTCTGCTGACTGGTAATGTGGTTGCCATATCTTCTCCTTTAAGACCAGTTCTTCTCGTCTTTAACTTTCAAATTCACGACTTCTTTGGCAGTCATTGCGTCGAGGTTTACTTCCATTTCATTGGAGAACTCTCTGATGGCTTTGACTTTTTCCCAATCAGTAACAGATTCTTCAGCTTTGTCTTTCTTCTCTTTAGGCCATGCCGATTGATCAGCACCATAAGCAAGAACATTTTCAAGCATCTCCTGAAGAAGATTGATTTGTTTATGAAGAGGAACAATGTCTTCAATAAAAGTTTTTGCTGCTTCTTTTATTTCTTTGACCTTTTCTTTTTTGATTTCTTCTTTCTTTTCTTCTGGGAGCTCGATGGTATCCCAAGATCTGTGCCATCTACCAACTTCAGGTTCTGAGATTGTTTCCCCTGTGATTATAAGATAGTTTTCAGGTCTAGGGTCTTCTGTTAGAAGATGAACCCCAATTCTGTTAAGTTCAGCCTCTGACCATGTTCTAAAGATGGTCGCGGGATGAGAGATTCCTTTTGAATCTGTAAACCCTTCTGGGAATGAAATTATTCTTTTAGTTTCTGGTACGTACCACATATATATTTTCCTTTATATTGACCATGAGATAACAACTAGCCCTGCTCCACCATCATTTGGTGAAGGATAAACAGTTACCGAACTATTCGCTTTAGCTCCGCCACCATATCCAGCCGGGTTCCCTTGCACAAAAAATCCGTTGGGGTCTGAATGGATCTGAATATAATCTACGTCTGAAATGTTCGGCGGAACTTTTAATGTTGCCTGAGATGATGTTGTTGATGTTCCCGAAACATAATTTGAGCCTCCCCCGCCGCCGCCGCCTGATGTGGTGCTGCCGCCGCCGGCTTGATCTCCTTCACCGCCTCCACCACCGAAGTAACCTGCTCCGCCGCCTCCACCGCCTGCTCTGCTGACATCGATGCCTCCTGTACCACCAGAGTTTTCACCTCCAGAAACAGTACCACCAGAACCGCCATTTCCTCCACTTAATGAAGCCCCTGCTACCCCATTGGCACCTGATCCGCCGGCGCCGCCGCCGCCGCCTGCTACTTGAGTTCCTGATCCGCCGCCGCCTCCTTACCCCGATCTGGTTCCATTGCTGCCGCTTGCTCCTGATGAGCCGCCCCCTTCACCACCTTTTCCGCCGGCGCCGCTGTTGTTGCCGCCGCCGGCGCCGCCGCCGCCGCCGGCAACGAGTAGTGCTGTAGAAGATCTGAATATGGCTGAATAGCCTCCTCCGCCACCTGAATAGTGGTTTGCCCCGTCCGTTCTACATCTGCCGCCACCACCAATTCTGACTGAAAGTGTTTCGCCCGGAGTTACTGAAAGAGTCGCCTGGGCGAAACCACCGCCGGCACCATCACCATTTGCAGCAGTTAAGGCCATACCTCCGCCACCGCCTGTTCCCCATGCCTTCGCTGTAATCGAAGTGACCATTGGTGGAACAATGAATGAAGATATTGAACCGATATCAGCAGCGTTTATGAAGAATGATTTACCTGTTCTTTCCATGTAGCTTGGAGTATTGATGATGATACGACCATCTCTACCATCTGTATCTGGATCGCCGCCCCAACCAATTCGGCTATTATGTTGAATATCATCGAAACCGCCTGGCTGACCGTCAAGGCCAGTTTCGGCCAAGACAACATCGCCTCCAAGATAACCAGAACCACCACCGCCGCCTGCATTCATGTTAGTTCCTGTTGTTGCTTTATTGCCGCCTTCTTCGCCAAAACGGCCACCACCG
>Ga0163144_10016583_pt1 | contig 15085 bp, 15 predicted proteins | sample OliLak19BULKMAT1_FD_123175 | JGI IMG/M metagenome (GOLD analysis project Ga0163144, IMG submission 123175) | Freshwater microbial mat bacterial communities from Lake Vanda, McMurdo Dry Valleys, Antarctica - Oligotrophic Lake LV.19.BULKMAT1 | ecosystem: Environmental > Aquatic > Freshwater >... | reverse complement strand
TAGCCCCTAGCCCCTAGCCCCTAGCCGCTGCAATGAGCAGCGACAGGCGATCAGCCGATCCCCAACAGCTCCACCTCGAATACCAGCGTCGCATTCGGCGGGATGACGCCGCCGGCGCCGCGCGCGCCGTAGCCCAGTTGCGGCGGGATCGTCAGCTTGCGCGTTCCGCCCACCTTCATGCCCTGCACACCTTCATCCCAGCCGCGGATGACCTGGCCTTTGCCCAGCCAGAACTCGAAGGGGTCGTTGCGATCCTTGCTCGAGTCGAATTTGCTGCCGTCGGTCAGTCGGCCGGTGTAATGCACGGTTACACGCTGGCCTGCTTCGGCGACCTTGCCTTCGCCGGATATGATTTCCTCGATGCCGAGTCCGCTCGGCGTTTGGGTCGATGACATGGGAGCCTCTATAGAAGTAAGAAGAACCATTCTAGCGAATGTGATGGAACTTGCCCGCACCGCCGCTGTTCTGAATGACAGGCGCCATCAATCCGAGCTGGAAAAGGTTCATTCATGACCACTTTGTCTGTAAACGGCAACACTTTTACGGTGGAGGCCGAGCCCGATACGCCGCTGCTCTGGGTTCTGCGTGACGAGTTGAAACTCACTGGCACCAAGTTCGGTTGCGGCATCGCGCAGTGTGGTGCCTGTACGGTATACGTCGATGGATTGCCCAGGCGGTCCTGTGTGGCGCCGATCGGCCTCATGGAAGGCGGCAGGGTCACCACGATCGAGGGCCTCGACTCGAAAGAGGCCAAGGCCCTGCAGCGTGCCTGGGCGGCTCTCGATGTTCCCCAGTGCGGCTATTGCCAGTCCGGCCAGATCATGACCGCGGCGGCGCTCCTGGCCGAAATTCCAAAACCGACTGATGCCGACATCGACGCCGCGATGGCGGGCAACGTCTGCCGCTGCGCCACGTATGTGCGCATTCGCGCCGCGATCCATCTCGCGGCCAGTACGATGGGAGCCTGACCGATGCGCTGGACCAATCATGTTTCGAAGTCCCTGACCGGCCCGGTTTCGCGCCGGACCTTTTTGCGCGGCGTCGGCATCGGCGCCGGCCTGGTGGTCTCGGTAAAGCTCGGCGGGGTTGCCTATGCGCAGCGTTCCGGGGCTGCCGCCGTGATCGGTGGCGGCGAAGTGCCTGGCGCAACGATCGATGCGACCGGTTTTGTCGTCATCGGCAGCGACGATACGGTGACCGTGATGGTGAAGCACCTGGAGATGGGGCAGGGTCCGTACACGGGACTGTCGACGCTGGTCGCCGAGGAACTCGACGCGGACTGGTCGCAGATGCGCGCCGCGGGCGCCCCTTCCAATGCGGAGCTTTACAAGAACCTTGCCTTCGGCATCCAGGGTACCGGCGGTTCCACGGCTATCGCGAATTCCTACGAACAGATGCGCAAGGCCGGCGCCACCGCACGGGCCATGCTGGTTACGGCGGCGGCGCAGACCTGGGGCGTGGCGGAAAGCGGGATCACCGTTTCGAAGGGAATCGTCAGCCATGCCGGATCGGCCAGGCAGGCACGCTTCGGCGAACTCGCCCAGCAGGCGGCGCAACTGACGCCGCCCAGGGACGTCAAACTCAAGGATCCTTCGAAATTCACTTTGATCGGCGGCAAGGTGTCGCGGCTCGACACGGCTGCAAAGTCCGACGGCAGCGCCCTCTTCACCCTCGACCTGGCGCCGCCGGAAATGCTGACGGTCCTGGTTGCGCATCCACCGCGCTTCGGCGCCACGGCGGCAGCGGTCGACGACAGCGCGGCGCAAAAGGTGCATGGTTTCGTGGATGTCAAAACCATCCCGCAGGGCGTCGCGGTGTACGCGAACGGGTTCTGGGCGGCGAAAAAGGCGCGCGATGCGCTGAAGATCGAATGGGATGACGCCGATGCAGAGATGCGCGGCAGCGAACAGTTGCTTGCCCAGTATCGCAGCCAGTCGAAACAACCCGGCACCCGGGCAGTGGAGCGCGGCGATCTCGCCAAGGCGCTGGGCAGGGCCCGAAGGAAGCTGCAGGCCGAGTATGTCTTTCCTTACCTTGCGCACGCGCCGATGGAGCCCCTCGACTGCGCCATTGCGCTCAAGGATGGCGCGTGTGAAGCCTGGTATGGCGCGCAGTTGCAAACCGTCGATCACAAGGCCATCGCCGCCGTGATGGGTTTGCCTGAAGAGAAAGTGACCATCAACACGCTGCTCGCGGGGGGAAGCTTTGGCCGGCGCGCCCAGCCGGCGGGCGATCTTGCGGCGGAGGCAGCGTCAGCGCTGAAGGCCCTGGGCCGCGATGCCACCATAAAGCTGGTATGGACTCGCGAAGACGACATCCGCGGCGGCCGCTACCGGCCGTTCACGCTGCACCGGATGGAGGGCAGCCTGGACAAGGCGGGCAACATCAGTTCGTGGGACCAGGTGGTGGTGAGCCAATCCATCGTCAAGGGCTCGCCGTTCGAAGCCATGATCAAGGACGGCATTGATCCGACCATGGTGGAAGGTGCAAGCGACCTTCCGTACAGGATTGCCAACCTGCGTGTGACCGCGCATACCATGGATGTCGGCGTTCCCGTGCTGTGGTGGCGTTCGGTCGGTCACACGCATACCGCTTTCGCGACCGAAACTTTCATCGACGAGTTGCTGGTCGGCGGCGGCAGGGATCCCCTGCACGGACGCCTGGCGCTGCTGAAGGACCAGCCGCGCTACACGGAAGTGCTGAAGGCCGTCGGCCGGGCGGCGCGCTGGAAAGGCGCGAAGGTCGGCAACGGCCGTGCCCGTGGCTTGGCGGTGCACAAATCCTTCGACACCTACGTCGCCCAGATTGCGGAGGTTTCGCTTGGTGCGGACGGCTTGCCTAAGGTGGAGCAGGTCTGGTGCGCCGTCGACTGCGGTGTCGCGGTGAATCCGGACAACATCAAAGCGCAAATGGAGGGCGGCATCGGCTATGGACTGGGCACGATTCTGTTCGACCAGATTACGCTCGATCAGGGGCAGGTGGTGCAGGGCAACTTTAACGACTACCGGATGCTGCGCATCCACGAGATGCCGAAAATAGAAGTGGTCATCGTCAAGTCGGCGGAGAAGCCGACAGGCGTCGGCGAGCCCGGCGTGCCGCCCATCGGCCCGGCGGTGGCCAATGCCTGGCGCGCGCTCACGGGCAAGGCGGTGCGCAGCCTGCCGTTCAGCAGTCCCGCGAAACCCGCACCAAAAACCCGTTCTGTCTAGGAGACCGCGATGAATCCCATGTTGATCACCACGTTCTCATTCGCCTGTACGGCGGCGGTCATGACTATGGCGTTCCTGGAAGCGCGCGCCGCGCCGCAGGAAATGGCGACGGAATTGAAGCCTGCCGCGGAGTTCGCGGGCATCAAGGACAGGCGCGCCCGTTCGCTCGCCCTGTTCACGGAAGCCGGCAAGGTAATCCAGCATCCGCGCTGCCTCAACTGTCATCCGAAGACGGAGCGCCCGCTGCAGGGCGACGACATGCATCCACATGAACCGCCGGTCAAGCGCGGCGCCGGCGGCATGGGTATGCCCGGCATGCGCTGCCTGACCTGTCACGGCGCGGCGAACTACGATCCCGGCCGTATGCCGGGCAACCCGCGCTGGCTGCTGGCGCCCGACAAAATGGCCTGGGTCGGAAAATCGCTCGGCCAGATCTGCCGGCAGATCAAGGATCCCCTGCTCAACGGCGGCAAGAACATGGAGGACCTGATCGAGCACATGGCGCATGACCCGCTGGTCGGTTGGGGATGGAATCCCGGCGTGGGCCGCACGCCAGTGCCCGGCACGCAGGAAGAATTCGGCAAACTGTTCCAGGCTTGGGCGGATAGCGGGGCGCAGTGCCCGAAATAAGGGAGAAGGCGTACTGCGTGCAGGGTGCTGTGTTCTGAGAAATATCAAAAGCAGCGCGCGCAAGTGTGGACAGAGTGGTCGTTGTGAAACATGAGGTTGTTCCGTTACCGCCAGGGCCAGGAATAGGAGTTCGAATGATTTGCACTTTCGCAGCACTCAGCACGCAGTACTCAGCACACGCAGCTTCGGGCAGAACGCCGTGACGCCGGTGCGAACGGGGCAGTGGCCCGGCAACCTCTCCCGCGAGGAATTCGGCAGGCGTTTCCGCGGCAACTTTTTTGATCCGGCATTCGACCGTGCGCGGGACGCGATCGCGCAGCTCGAGGAAATCGCCTGGGATGGCTATATCGAGGGCCGCAAGGCGCCGATGGTGCGCAAGGCCGGACCGGGATTCGCGGATCCGGACTATGAGATCTCGGTGGAATGGAGCGAAACCCGGTTGCGCCTGCAAAAGGCCGAAGCGCAGCAAAAGAATCCGCTGACGAAATCACGCGTGCTGCTCATCAATGCTTCGGCACGCAACGACGGCACCTGTCCCGGGGAGATCTCCAAGACATTCCGCCTCGCCACCACGGTCCGGGAAACGCTCGCCGGCGAGGGGATCGAAGTCGACTTTCTCGACCTCAGTCTGCTGACGTCCGACTACGGCAGGCAGATTTTTCCCTGCAAGGCCTGCGTCTCGACGGCGATGCCGCTATGCCACTGGCCCTGCAGCTGCTATCCGAACAATGCGCTCAACCAGACCGGCGACTGGATGGCGGAAATATACGAGCGCTGGGTTGCGGCACACGGCATCGTCATCTGCACGCCGGTCTACTGGTACCAGGCGCCCAGCGTGCTGAAGCTGATGATCGACCGCCTGGTATGCGCGGACGGAGGAAATCCCGATCCGACGACGACCCATGGCAAGGATCCGGCGAAAGCCAAGGAACTCGAGCTGGCCGGTTGGCCTTATCCGAAGCACCTGCAGGGCAGGACTTACGGCCTGGTCGTGCATGGGGATGTGACTGGAATCGAAGGCGTGCGGCGCTCGCTCTCCGACTGGCTGGACTGGATGGGCCTGGTCGATGCGGGAACACAGTCGCGACTTGATCGCTACATCGGTTACTACAAACCCTATGCAACGAGCCACGACGAACTCGATGCGGACCAGGCGCTGTTCGAGGAAGTGCGTAATGTCGCTCGGGCCGTTTCGAACGCGGTCACTGAACTGCGCGGGGGCCGGCTTTCGGAGCCGGACCGGGGCCTCGAGAATCCGAGGCCGAAGTAAGACAGGGGCTAGGGTTTAGGGGCTAGGGGAAAAAGCAGTGTTCCAGGTCGCGGCCAATAAAAAATTTTCTAAGGGATAATGCGATTGCGCTCCAGACTTTCCCCTAGCCCCTAGCCCCTAGCCCCTAGCCCCTAGCCCCTAGCCCCTAGCCCCTAGCCCCTAGCCCCTAGCCCCTAGCCCCTAGCCCCTAGCCTAGCCCCTAGCGCAGTGTTGCGAGAAATTTCACGAGCAACGCATTGACGCGCTCAACGCGTTCCTGCTGTATCCAGTGTCCCGCACCTTCGATGATTTCGCAGATGCGCAGGTCGTCGACCCAGCGTTTCATGTTTTCCACCAGGTCGACGTTGGGCACGAAGCGCAGCACGCCGTCGCGACTGCCGGCTATGAAGCAGGCGGGGCGCGTTATGCGCGCGCCGTTGAGTGCCGGGAGTTGCTCCCAGTCGCGCTGCTGATTGCGATAGCGGTTCAGCGGACCGCGGAATCCGCTGCCCTCGAATTCCGAAATGTAGTAGTCGAGGTCCTCGGCGGTGAGCCAGGCGGGAAAGACGTCCGGGTCGGGCAGGCTGTCGAGCATGCGCGCATCGGGCGACTTGTCGATGCGGAACATTCCTTTTGCGATATCGCCCGAGCCGCCGTAGTAGATTTTCCTGAGAGACGTGCGGATGTCCGCCTCGAATTCCGCTTCGGCAACGCCCGGTTCCTGGAAATAGATCTGATAGAAAAAGCGGTCCGCGTAGATCAGGCGCCAGAGCTCGATGGAAGAAACCTTGCCGCGCGGCGAATAAGGCACGCTCAGTGCAGCCACCGCCCGGATGCGGTCGGGATGCAGCGCCGTCGTATTCCACACCACCGGCGCACCCCAGTCATGGCCGATCAGCACCGCCTGCTTCTCGCCGAAATGATCGATGAGGCCGAGCACGTCGCCGATCAGGCTGGCCATGTCGTAGGCTTCGACCGCCGCCGGTTTGTCGCTGCCGCCGTAGCCGCGCACGTCCGGAACGACGACCCGATAGCCCGCATCGCGGATCGAGGCGATCTGGTGGCGCCAGGAATACCAGGATTCCGGCCAGCCATGCACCAGGATCGCCAGCGGACCTTCGCCTTCGACGGCGCATCGCAGCCGGATGCCGTTGGTGGCAATCAGTTCGAAGCGGGGAAGCGATGGCATCTTGTTTCCAGGCACCGGGGATTCGAATTGCGGGTGGGGTTGCGGCCGTTCAGGATGCTGCTACTTCCAGAGGACTTCCTTATCGCGCGCGGCCGCACGGGTGAGCAGGTCGATAAGCGGAAAAGCGCGCTGACGCAACGACACCTGCGCTTCGGTTTCGGCCCCGGATTCTCCGCCCGCTGGGTTGCTGATCGCCGGGTTTCCTTCATGAACGCTCTTTTCAACGATGCCCTTGAGCCGCGCGAGTGCGCCGGGTATGTCGGCGGGAAGAATCGCACCGGGCACGGTGCCGCTGTGGCCCATGGCCTTGAGGAGCTGGACCGCAATCCCGCCGTCCATGGTGAAGGTGCCGGCTTCGCTGTCGAATTTTATGAGCATGGGTGAGTAAATCCAGGGCAAAGGTAATGGATGAGGGCTGGCAGGGCAATCTGCGCTTTCCGCTTGTCAGGCACGCCCGGGTCGTGAAGGTTTTGTCCGCTATGGAGCGTTGGGTCCTGATGTCCTTTCCTTCGCATAAGCATTAACAATTAGTAGGTTGGGTGTGGATTGTAGTGTAAATTGCACGGGTAATTCTGGATCAGATATCTGTCAGGGAGCCTATTCTGGAGGAGTTTCTGCAGGCCATTGAAACGTTTCTGGAAACTGCTCGTGCCGCAATGGGCGATATTCCGGGGGTGTTCCATTCGCTGTTCGGCGAAGATCTCCGCGGGCCGATTGCCGGTGCCGCCATCGGCGCTCTGGTCGCCTTGAGCGTCGGCCGCCTGCGATATCGCCGGAAGCGCGAGGAACTCGCTTCCGTTCCCAGGGACGTTGCCAACCCGGTCCACCTGCCGGCGGCGAATCTCTCCGAAGAACAGTATCACCACCTGTTCGAAAGCAATCCGGTGGCCACGCTCGTCTGCGATACGCGCAAGTGGCGATGCCTCGAAGCCAACGCCGCCGCGCTCGCAGAGTATGGTTACAACCGGGAAGAGATCCTCAAGCTGACGCTCACTGAACTGGGACTCGCCGATGACGCCGAACGCCTCGCCAATACGATGCTGCAACTTGGCGCGACTGCAACGGATGCCGGTACCTGGATCCAGCAGAGGAAGGACGGCTCGACGTTCGACGCCGAACTGTCCACGTTCCGCGCGCAGTTCGCCCGGCAGCAGGCGCGCATCGTCTGCGTGCGCGACGTTACCCGGCGCATTCGCATGGAGCAGGTGCTGTGGCGGGACGTCGAGCGCTACGGGCTGGTCGCCAAAGCGACTTCGGACGCGCTGCTCGACTGGGACCTGAAGACGGATACGGTCTGGTGCAGCGAAAACACCCAGCGGCTGCTCGGTGAACGCAAGGACGACGCGCCGTACACCATGGAGTCGTGGTTCGAGCAGATCCATACCGACGATCGTGCCCGGGTGCAGCAGCACCTGCTCGATGCGACCAAATCCAGCGACGAACGCTGGCGGGACGAGTTCCGTGTAACGGGTGGCGACGGAAATGTCATCCACATTTATGCCCGGGGACACATAACCCGCGGCGACGACCAGCGCGCGAAGCGCGTCACCATCGTGCTCCAGGACATTACCGTGCGCAAGCAAGCCGAAGAGCGCACGCGTTTCCTGGCCGACCACGACGAACTGACCGGCCTTCCCAACCGCAACCTGTTCAAGCAGGCGCTCAACCAGGCCTTGCAGCGCGCCGAGCGCAGCAACAAGATGCTGTCCATCCTGTTCTTCGACCTCGACCGCTTCAAGAACATCAACGACAGCCTGGGCCACGACGCGGGCGACGAAGTGCTGCGCACGGTCGCCGAGCGCCTCAACAGTTGCGTGCGCAAGATCGACGTGGTGGCGCGTTTCGGCGGCGATGAGTTCGCGGTGCTGACTGAAGGCCTCACCGCCGAGGACCAGGCCGGCACGGTGGCGCGCAAGATCCTCGACGCCTTGTCCAAACCGATGCTGATCTCCGGTCGCGAGTATCGTCCCGCCGCCAGCATCGGCATCAGTACCTACCCGACCGATGGCCGTGATGCGCAATCGCTGCAGAAGCATGCGGACATCGCCATGTACCGGGCCAAGGAAGAAGGCCGCAGTACCTTCCAGTTTTATTCCGAACAACTCAACACGCATTCCCTGCAGCGCCTGGAGTTCGAATCGAATCTCAACAACGCGCTGAACAACCGGGAGTTCGTCCTGCACTACCAGCCGAAGATGGACGTGAAGACCGGGGCGGTGACCAGCATGGAGGCACTGATCCGCTGGGTGAGTCCGCAGTTCGGTTTCGTTCCCCCGGGGCAGTTCATTTCCATCGCGGAAGAAACCGGCCTGATCCTGCCGCTGGGTCGATGGGTCGCGCAGACCGCCTGCGTGCAGAACAGCGCCTGGCAGAAAGGCGGACTGCCCGCGCTGCGGGTTGCGATCAACATCTCCGCCCGCCAGATGGCGGACAAGGGCCTGGTGGACTTCATCTCCGAGACGGTGCGCAAGAGCGGGCTGACTCCGGCATCACTGGAACTGGAAATCACGGAAAGCGCCGTGATGAGCAACCAGGACTACGCGGCGAAGGTCCTGAACCAGTTCAAGGACATGGGCTTCCACCTGACGATGGACGATTTCGGTACGGGGTATTCGTCCCTGGCTTACCTGAAGCGTTTCCCCTTCGATACCGTAAAGGTCGACCAGTCCTTCGTGCGCGGCATACCGGAAAACAGCGACGATTGCGCAATCGTGGAAGCGATCATTGCGATGGCCCACAGCCTGCACCTGAAAGTGGTGGCCGAAGGCGTGGAAACCCGCGAACAGCTCGATTTCCTGCGCAAACTGGACTGCGACCAGATCCAGGGTTACTACTTCAGCAAACCGATTCCCTCCAATGAAGTCGTGATGCTGTTGTTCAAGATCATGAAGGGTGGCGGCAAGGACATGCCGGCCGCTGCGGGAGGCGTCGAGAAAACGCAGAAGAATTCGCTGCCGGCAATCGGGGAGAAGGATTCTCCACGGGCGGAGGCGCCGGCCACCGAACCGCAGAAACCTGCGTTGCAGGAAGATGCCGCCAGGAATCAGGAGGCCTCGCCGGCGCCAGTCGGTAAAGAGCCGGCTTTCGACATGCTGAATTTCAAGATCGAATTGCCGCCTGACGTTGCGACGCAAGTCAAACCGGTCGAAGCGCCCGCAGCACCCGCAGCGCCCGCAGCACCCGCAGCGCCCGCAGCGCCCGAAGCGAAAGAGGCATGAGTTGAAGGCCCGCAGCAGGAATCCCATCAACGCAAAGCATCCCCTCTAATTTCCACTTCCCAACCATGCAGAAGGCAGTCGAGGCGGGTACCCGGCAGGACAATGCGCTGGGCCTGCTGAATACCGTATTCGGCTACCCCGCGTTTCGCGGGGCCCAGCAGGAGATCATTGCGCACGTCGTCGCCGGTGGCGATGCCCTGGTCCTGATGCCCACGGGCGGCGGCAAATCGCTGTGCTACCAGTTGCCGGCACTGCTGCGCGAGGGCACGGCACTGGTGATTTCGCCGCTGATCGCGTTGATGCAGGATCAGGTGGCGGCACTGACGCAACTCGGCGTGCGCGCGGCGTTTCTCAATTCCACCCTGGATGGCCGTGAAGTCGCCGCGGCCGAGCGTGCGCTGCGGGACGGTGCGCTGGACCTGCTCTATGTCGCGCCCGAGCGACTGGTCATGCCGCGCATGCTGGACCTGCTGGAACAATCCCGGATCGCGTTGTTCGCCATCGACGAAGCCCACTGCGTTTCGCAATGGGGACATGACTTTCGCCCGGAATACCTGCAGCTTTCGGTGCTGCACCAGCGTTTCCCTGCCGTCCCGCGCATCGCCCTGACGGCCACTGCCGACACGCAGACACGCGCCGAGATCATGCGCCGGCTGGCGCTGGATGATGCGCGCGTGTTCGTTTCGAGTTTCGACCGGCCGAACATCCGTTATGCCATCGTCGACAAGCAGGACCCGCGGCAGCAGTTGCTGCGTTTCATCCGCGAGGGCCATGCCGGAGAGGCCGGCATCGTCTACTGCCTGTCGCGCAAGAAAGTGGACGAAACCGCGGCGTGGCTGGCGACGCAAGGCGTGTCCGCCCTGCCTTATCACGCCGGAATGGATGCGGCGGCGCGCGCCGACCACCAGGCGCGGTTCCAGCGCGAGGCGGGCATCGTTATGGTCGCCACGATCGCGTTCGGCATGGGCATCGACAAGCCCGATGTGCGGTTTGTCGCGCATCTCGATCTGCCCAAGAGCATGGAAGGCTACTACCAGGAAACGGGGCGAGCCGGCCGCGACGGGCTACCGGCCGACGCATGGATGGCTTACGGACTCGGCGACGTCGTCCAGCAGCGCCGCATGATCGAGCAGTCCGAAGGCAGCGAGGAATACCGCCGGGTATCGTTTGCCAAGCTGGAAGCGTTGCTGGGGTTGTGCGAGACCGCCGGTTGCCGCCGGGTGCGCCTGCTCGACTATTTCGGCGAGCAAAGCATGCCTTGCGGAAACTGCGATACGTGCCTGGAACCTCCGCAGACATGGGATGCCACCGATGCCGCACGAAAAGGCCTGTCGTGCATTTTTCGCACTGGCCAGCGGTTCGGTTCCCGTCATTTGATCGACGTCCTGCGCGGCCAGCCGACCGAGCGGGTCAGTCAATGGGGCCACGCTGCATTGAGCGTATTCGGAATCGGCGCCGATCTCGACGAAGCGGCATGGCGCGACGTGTTCCGGCAACTGGTGACGCTGGGTTTTGCACAGCCTGATCATGCCGCTTACGGTGCGTTGCGCCTGACCGAAGCCAGCCGTCCGGTCCTGAAGGGTGAGCAGAGCGTCGCCATGCGGCGGCTCGTCGCGCGAAAAAGCAAGACCCCGGCGGTGCGGCGCAAGACGGATGCCGCTGGCCTGCCCGCGGAGGATGCACCGCTGCTGGAGCGACTCAGGGCATGGCGCGGCGAACAGGCGCGCGAACAATCGGTTCCGGCCTACGTGATCTTTCACGACGCCACCCTGGTGGCGATAGCAGCCGCGCACCCCACCCGCCTGGAGGATCTGTCCTCGATCCACGGCATCGGCGCCAGGAAACTCGAACGCTACGGGCCGCAGTTGCTGGCGCTGTTGCATGCTTGACGATTCCCGGCCGCTTTCGCAACCTTCCTCCAGGACCGATCTTTTTGTCACCTTCACGCTGCTCGCGCTGCAGGGCTTCGGCGGCGTGCTCGCCATCGCCCAGCGCGTCTTGTGTGAACAGAAGCGCTGGCTGAGCCGCGAGCAGTTCGTTGAAATCCTGGCGGTCGGCCAGGTCCTGCCCGGTCCCAACATCTGCAACGTGGCGCTGATGATCGGCGACCGCTTCTTCGGCTGGCGTGGGGCGTTCGCCGCGCTGGCGGGAATGATGGCGGTGCCTGCCGTGATCGTGCTGCTGATCACGATGATCTACGCGGAATTTGCCGCCGTTCCTGCGGTCGCCGGTGCGCTCAAGGGAATGGGCGCGGTCTCGGCGGGATTGATCGTGGGCACGGCGCTCAAGCTGACAGGCGCCTTGCGCAGCAACCCGATGGGAATTCCGGTCTGCGTCATCCTGGGCGTGGTCATGTTTTCGGCGGTCGCACTGCTGCGCTTGCCACTGGCCTGGGCGCTCCTGGGCGTGGGGATTCTGGCTTGCGTGTTCGCATGGACCCGGCTGGTCACGCGGAACGCGGACGGCGGGCCGCCATGATTGCGTCGTTGCTTTCCAGCGAACTGGTGGCACTTTTCGGACACTTCCTGATCCTGTCTCTGCTCGCGGTTGGCGGTGCCATCACGGTGGCGCCGGACATGCACCGCGTGCTCGTGGGCGAAATGGGCCTGCTTACCGATGCGCAGTTCAACGCTTCGATCGCCATTGCCCAGGCCGCACCCGGACCGAACGTGTTGTTCGTCGCCGTCATGGGATACCAGGCCGCCGGCCTGGCAGGCGCTGCGGCGACCATGGCTGGCATCATGCTGCCTTCGACCACCCTGGCGCTCGCGGCCGCGCGCTGGAGCCACGCGCGGCGCGACTGGCGTGCGGTGCGGGCTTTCAAGGCGGGGATGGCGCCGCTGGTGATTGCGCTGATGTTCGCCACCGGCTGGATCCTGACCGCGCAAACCCCCGGCTGGCGCCACGTTCTGCTGACGATTGCCGCCGCCCTGCTGGCCTGGCGCACGCGGATCCATTTGTTGTGGATGATAGGAGCGGGGGCGGTAATCGGGGGGATGGGGTGGCTGTAGGAAGGCGCGAGGCACTAGGCTCTAGGCACGAGGCAGGAAAAGCAATTAATCTGAAGCATTGAAACCCTGGCGCCTGGGGCCTCGTGCCTCGCGCCTAAATTGCGGAGCAATTTCATGCGCTACGAACTCTACTACTGGCCCTCGATCCAGGGCCGCGGCGAACTCGTCCGGCTCGCACTGGAAGAGGCGGGAGCGGATTATGTGGACATCGCGCGCCGGCCCGGCAAGGGCCTCGGCGTGCCGGCGATGAACCGGTTTCTGGGCGGCGGGAAAATTACGTCGCCGCCGTTCGCGCCTCCGTTTCTGAAAGCCGGCAGGTTGGTGATCGGTCAGACCGCGAACATCCTTGCCTATCTGGGACCGCGTCATGGCCTGACGCCGAAGAATGAAGCAGGGCGGCTCTGGGTCAACCAGGTCCAGCTCACGATTTCCGATTTCGTGGCGGAGATCCACGATACGCACCATCCGATCGTGAACAGCCTCTACTACCACCAGCAGAAACCCGAAGCGAAGCGCAGGTCGAAACACTTCACCGCGGAGCGCATGCCGAAATTCCTCGGGTATTTCGAGAAGGCGCTGGCCGGCCAGGGGAAGAAACATCCATTCATCGCGGGCAAGCTTTCTTACGCTGACCTGTCGCTGTTCCAGGTCATCGCGGGCTTGCGATACGCATTTCCCAGGACGCTTGCAAAACAATCAAAAGACTATCCCCTGCTGATGGACCTGCACGACCGGATCGCCGTGCGGCCGAACATCGCTGCCTACCTGGCTTCCAAACGCCGGATCGCCTTCAACCAGTACGGCATTTTCCGCCAGTATCCGGAGCTGGACCGCTGAGCAGGGAAATCCGCGGTGGGTGTATCATCGCCGGACATGGCAGGAGGAGGACACATGACTGAAAAAGCCAGAAAACTCAAATCGGTAGGATCGGTCAGCTTGCGCGAACGCGTGGGCGCGGACGAATGGCAGGCGCGTTGCGACCTGGCGGCGGGCTACCAGTTGGCGTACCAGTACCGCTGGACGGACCTGATCTTTACCCACTTCACCGCGCGCGTGCCGGGGTCGGACCATTTCCTGATCAACCCCTACGGCCTGATGTTCGACGAGATCACCGCGTCCACGCTGGTTAAAATCGACCATGATGGCAACATCGTCGAGGATCCCACGGGCCTGGGAATCAACTACGCCGGTTTCGTGATTCACGGCTGCGTGCATGAGGCGCGTCCCGAAGTGAACGCTGTCATTCACACGCACACCCGGGCGGGAATTGCGGTTGCGGCCCAGAAGCACGGCCTGCTGCCCATCAGCCAGCATTCCCTGCGTACCTACGGCATGCTCACGTATCACGACTATGAAGGCATTGCCCTCGAACTCGATGAGCGTACCCGCATGGCCGCCCATCTCGGCAAGGAGTCGAAGGCCATGATCCTGCGCAACCATGGTCTGCTGACCCTGGGCGCGTCGGTCAGTGAAGCTTTCGAACTTATGTACTACCTCGATACTGCGTGCCAGATCCAGATAGACGCCCTGGCCGGCGGCCGGGAGCACGTCAACCTGATTGACGAAGAAACCGCGCTCAAGGGCTACGAACAGTTCCAGGGCCCGAACGGCGCGGAAGTCGACAAGGGCTGGGAGGCGCTGCTGCGGATGCTGGACCGGAAGGGGATTGAGTACCGGGCCTGAAAGGCCGTAACGGCCGTGAATGTCGTGAATATCGTAAGTACTTCCGCGCAATCGCGATCAGGCCTCCGGGCCTCTATCATGCGTCAATGTCGACATACCACTGTGTTTTCCGACATTCACGATATTCAAGACATTCACGTATTCACGGCCCTTACCTTATCGCCCCCGGCGTAATGAACCACGACTCGGTGGGCATGGGCGCTCCGTGGGGGGCGTTGTGGTCCGGATTGAAGGCGGCGTAGCGCTCGGCCAGGATGTCCCGGACTTTCGCGTCCCATGCGTCCTGGCCGGCCTGATCGAGGGATTCGTAGGCCTTGCAGAATTCCCGGGTGAAGTAAATATTGATACCTCGGGCCAGCTTGTTCGGGCGCTGCGGATCGTTGCGGATTTTCCAGCGAATCCTCAGCCACACCGATGCGCCGGCCGGCGGATGCGTGATCTGTGCATCGTCGGGGAATAGCGACCCGGTGATCTGCACCCAGCGGGCCAGAGGTGCTTCGGACATTTTCAGCGAATGACTTTCCATGATTCCCCGGTATGACTCCCGGAGTTCGCAGAGGTTCGAAATGAGCGGACAGGGGCTCTGACTGGTGCCGAGGCCGGATTTGGCAATTAAAACCCGGAATCCTGACGGAAAAATGTCACAAAGATGGTGAAACGAAAAACGAAAAAGCCGCAGCAGAGGCAAATCCCACCATCCGGAAAGCCGCAGAATGCGCAGCTCAATGGCCAGACGCGCCGGGTCATGGTTCAGCACTATCGCGCCAAATACGGTGTGAAGTGAAGCAGTGGCTGGCGGCCGGCTGAATTTGGATACGGGCCGAACGCTCAAAGTTAAAAGGTGAAAGTAAAAGCCGAGCCCGTTCAAAACATTTCCCCTTTCCCCTTTCCCCTTT
>Ga0163144_10016581_pt1 | contig 15086 bp, 9 predicted proteins | sample OliLak19BULKMAT1_FD_123175 | JGI IMG/M metagenome (GOLD analysis project Ga0163144, IMG submission 123175) | Freshwater microbial mat bacterial communities from Lake Vanda, McMurdo Dry Valleys, Antarctica - Oligotrophic Lake LV.19.BULKMAT1 | ecosystem: Environmental > Aquatic > Freshwater > Lake... | reverse complement strand
GGAAACATCAGTGGCGAAATTGATGTCGCTCACATTCGGGTGCTGCGCACCTCCGCGGGAACGATCTTCGCTACCGTTAAAGCGAGCGGCGCGAACATCGCTAACAATGACCGCGCAATCGGGCTTGTAAGGGCAAACGAAATCACGGGCTCGCTGACCGCCACAGACGGCAGCATCGGCGACATTGAGGTGACAACTTCGATCTCCGGCGACATCATCGCGGACACCGGCGCTCTGCGGAACATCAACACCGGCGGCGCATTGGGGCCAAACGCCTCTCTCGAACCCATCACGGTCCGGTCCCGCAATGGCATCGACTTCATCACCGCAACGACCATCAGTGCCAACATCACGGCCAATCACGGGAATGTCAGCACCGATCCCGACGCGACCACCGGCAAGATTCAGCGGGTCAAGACCACCGGCACAACCGCAACCGCCAGCGCCGACGGCTACGCGTTCGCGGGAAGTCTGGAGGCGAACGGGATTCCAGCGGGGAGCGATGTGTATGCAACGGGCATCGACATCACTTCAAACCCGCACCTGCTTACGAATCTGAATGTCGTTGCGCACACAATCATTCCTGCGAACATCACCATCGAAGGCGATTGCAATCAGCGGATGGTGTTCGCGGGCAAGATGACCGGGACCATTTCGATTGGGCGGCACGCGCTGCGTCGAATCGAAGCGTGGGGCGGCTTTACCGGCGCGATCACCATCGGGGGGATCTCAAGGCCAGTCTGATCGCGGGACGTGAACCCACTCCTGTGCCGTCGAATCACCCTCAGTACATTCCATCGACTCAAAGTGGTTATCCGCGTCGGGTCGCGCCCGTGTACAACCAGTCGTTCACCGCGCCGACCGGGGTCACCGCCATCACCATCGGCGGCTCGTTTGTGGGCATCCGCGAACCCAGCTCGCCGGACGCTCCGACGCAGATTCTCGGAATCGGATCTTCACAAATCTCAGCGCGGGGGAATGGCACGATTGCATCGCTGGATGTGACCGGCACGTATGTACCTCCCGTCACGACACCCCCTCAACCCCCTTCCGGCGATGTCCGGCCATCCGGCACGTCGCCACCGATGATCGTCGCCGGGACCATTACGCACCTGCACGTTGCACGCCACTGCCTTGCCTACGTAGGCACTGGCATGGAAGCGACGCGGGATGGCGGTCGTGGTGTTTTGGGCGGTGAGCCCGCGACCGTCGGCACAATCAACATCGGCGGCTTCATGGCCGGACGCTACTCGATCAAGACCTCATCCGCGAGCACTGTCCGCGGCAAAGACGGCTTGTCAGGCTCGCTCGACGTTACCGATGATGTGAGCGCGACGATTCTCGCGACCGGCCGGCGTTTCACCTTCGGCCGCGGCGTGACCGGCGTTGTCGTCTACCGCAACGCGACCGGCCTCCGCGACCAGGTGGTATTCAACACACTCAGCGACCCGAAGGCGGACTTCTGCGGCGTGTTGCTTGCCCCAAACACGGTGAAGGTTCAGACAACAATCGGCTGCACCACAACGCCCCAGGCACGGATCATTCAAGAAAGTTTCATCACCGCATTCGCCGGTCCTTGGGTGCCCTACGCGGCCTTCGGCGTGACCGCCGCGGATGTCGGCCCGGGCGCTATGGGCGTGCATCCCTTCACCGCCAACATCGTCGAGAGCGTGCCCGACCTCGCCCACGCCCTGCTGACGGGCGATATTTCAGAGATCAAAGCATCCCACTTCGACCGCCGCGCCGGTATCTCCAGCGGCGATTACCAGGATGTCGTGGTCATCTTCAACGGGCTGGTCTACGCGACCGGAACCAACAACGACAACCCGCCGCTCAAACTCGAACTTATCCGCCTGCTCGGCGGCACAGTTTTCTACGACCTCCTCGAACCGGATAAGTACCGTGTTGAGGTTCTCGGGACGGCGACCGCACCCCGCCGCGAAGTGCGGATTCATGGGCTGCCTTCCTACAAGGTCTCGCCCGGAGCGTACCGCGTGTCGCTGCGAACCCCGGGCACGGGAGAGTTCTACCCGATCTACTGTGCCGGGTCCGAAACTGGAATCAACCCGCCCCAGGTTAGCCCGTTTCAGTTCTGGTTCCATCTTGACGCTCCCGACCACGCCACCCAGCGACCTCAGTGGCACGACCTCAGTGGCACGATGTATCACGCGAACTCGGCGTTCGTGTACACCTTCTGCACATCGTCGAGGTCTTCGAGCGCATCGATCAGGTTGGAAATGAGGGTCGCGTGCTCGCCGGTCACGGCGACGAAGGTCTCGGGCACGAAACCGAGCGCGGCGTTGGCGATGGGCAGTTTGGCCTTTTCGAGCGCGACTTTGACCTGGGCGAAGTTGCTCGGATCGGTGAGGACCATCCACGAGGGAGTCTCATCGCTGCCTTCCTCGGTCATGCTTTCGACGTCGATCGCGCCCGCTTCGATGGCGGCGTTCATCACCGATTCATCGGTCAGCCCGTCGCCCGAGATGACGATCTGGCCGCGGGGCTGGAACATATAGGCGACGCAGCCGGAGGCGCCGACGTTTCCATCGTGATCGCTGAAGGCAAGGCGGACATCGCCGACGGTGCGTGCGCGGTTGTCGGTGAGGGCGTCGATGATGATCGCTACACCGCCCGGGGCGTAGCCCTCGTAACGTATGTTCTCGTAATCGCTGGTATCCTCGCCGCCCGCGCCCTTGCGGATTGCGCGATCCACAGTGTCCCGCGGCATGTTCGCGTACCGAGCCTCATCCATTGCGTAGCGCAGGGCGAGGTTCGAGTTGGGGTCTGGGCCGCCGTGGCGGGCCGCGACGATGATCGTCTTGGCGATCTTGGTCCATGCCTTGGTTTTCTTTTTCTCCACCGCGGCTTTGCGGTGCCTGATCTTGCTCCACTTATTGTGTCCGGCCATGGGTGCGTGTCTCTGGGTGATCGGGGCTTTGAAAGCCGAGGGGATTACGGGGTTGTGGGGGTTTGGTTGTTCGCCGCGGTTGCTTCGGAATGGGTGGGAGCGACGGGGGGCTCCTTGTTGGACGCGAGGGCGTCGAGTTTGGCGGTGATGTCGCGCTCTTGCTTGACGAATCGCTTGAGCGCAGATGAAATATCTTCGCCCACGGCCATGGCGCGGCGCTGCATCATGGAAGACCGGACCATTCCCAGGGCGGATTTCCACTCGCGCTGGGCTTCGGTCTTTTTGCCGACGCGCCAGAGGGCGTCGCCGTAGTGGTCCCGCTGCTCGGAGTTGGTCGGGGCGTCGTTGGTATTGATTTTGACCGCGCGCTCGATGAGCGTGACAGCGCCCGGGGTGACTGCGCCATCGGGGCCGGTGCGGTCCTCAAACTGGCCCTGCTTGTAGCGCAGCCAGCCCATCGAGTCGATGACGCTCGCCTCGCCGGGAAGCGCGGCGAAGGCGGCGGTGATCATGCGTTCGGATTCATCGAAGTTGACGCCGCGTTCGAGCAGGGAATAGCCCAGGTTGTTGAGCACCCAGGGGTGATCGGGCTTGAACTCGAGGGCGAGGCGGTAGACGGACTCGCCGATGGCGTCGCGTCCGTTGGTGTGGACCATGATCCCGAGCCAGTATGCAATTTCCGCGCGCTGCGCGGCGGGCTCGGCGGGCTGGGAAATGTGCGACTCGCGATCAGCAAGGGTGGTGAGCAGGGCGAGCGGATCGGCGATGGTCCGCACGAGGTGCTCAAAGTCTTCCGCGTCGCCCTTGTTCACGGTCATCAGGAACCATTCGACTGCATAGGCCTCGTTGGGCGGCGTTGTCCGATTGGTGAAGACGCCCAGGAAATGCAGAAGGTCGGACGGGTCAGGCTTGGACAGAAGAATCTGTGCGACGCGGGCGATCAGTTTGTCCCGATCGCCGGGGGCGTTCTGGGCCGCGGCCTCGATGGTGTTGTAGAGGCGGTCGGATTCGCTCGCGTGGGCCAGGCAGACGAGCAGCACGCGGTTGAGGTGCATGGCCGGGGGCATCTCGATTCCGCGCGACGCGATCATGTCGTAGAGGGTGAGCGCGGCGTCGGCGCGTGCTGGCAGCCCGGCGGTGAAACTTTCGGCCTTGAGTCGCGACGCGATTGCAACCAATCTGGCCGACTGCTCTTTCGTGAGGGGCACTCGGTCTCCCGGGGGCAGGCCGTTTGACAGCGACTGGGCCGCGGCCTCAAACTCGTCCTGGGAGGCGAGCAGTTGGGCTAACTCGATGGTGCTGTCAATGCCCCGCGGCGCGGTTGTCAGGCGCACTTTGGCCAAAGCAACGGCGCGGGTCGGATCGTTCAGCGTTTCGCGAACCAATAGTTCGCGCAGGCGACCAACTTCGGCGATGGGGTGCTGGGCGATGTAGGCGGCCAACAACGTTTCGGCTTCCTCACCCTTGCCTGTCGTGGCGAGCAATCTGGCGAGGGCCATCGTGAGCGTGGGCGATTCCCCGCGGTCTTTCAACCGTTCGCGGATCATCGCTTCGCCTTGGGCGGTGAGGGCGGGCTCGGTAGCGAAGGCGCGCTCGCAGATGACGACGAGCAGACGGAGCGTGGAGGGGTGCTCGGAATCCTTATCGAGCATTCCGGCGATCTGCTCGAAGGCCTGCTTGAACTGGCTGCGGTTGATGAGGTCGCGAGCGGCGATGCTCTGTGCGAATCGGCTGTTGGGAATGTTGTCGCGAAGGCCGCGGGCGATCGTGGAAAGCCTCGTTTCATCCGCAAGGGGGGCTTTGGGCGCGTAGAGATTCAGGAGGGCTTCGTAGGGGCGCTCATCAAAAGGGTCGGCGGTGTTCGCAATCACAAAGAATGCCTCCGCGTCCTTGACTTTGTCGGCCTCAAGCGCCAACTCGGCGAGGAAGAGGTTCATGGAAGCGGCTCGATACCCGAAGCGGCGCTGTTGCAACTCACGCGGCACGTTCAGCCCCTCCCCCGCATTCATTTCGCCCTTCACCGAGAGCGGCGCAATCTCGGCGAGCGCATCGGCGTAGCGCTGCAGGCTGACAAAGGCCGCCGCTTTGGGAAATCCGCCGGTTGATGGGGGCGCGAGTGAAAGCGCCCGATTCCAGTCGCCCGCGTTTGCCGCGGCCTCGATCAGTGCGGCAGTCTCCCAGCCGTCAACATGGTTCGGCGCGGCGCCGAGCACTTTCAACGCTGCTTGCGGGCGGCCCGATCTTCGGAGCAGGCTCGCGTGAAACAGCGTCGCCCCTGGGGCGGCTTTGTGCGCCCCAAGCCACGTGATCGCTTGAGCAAGGCCTTGGCCGCGCAGGATGAACTGCTCGGCGTACAGATCGTTCAAGGCGGGGTGTGCCGCGGCGAGTTTGGCGGCCTGTTCGGTTCGTGCCGCGTGCTTGGGACCGAAGGTTGCGAGGTAGGTTGAGAACGCGTCTGCATCATCGGGCTGCGAGCTGAGATGCCCAGCCAGAATCGTCTGGGCTTCGGGATCTTCGGCGGCGGCGGCGGCGGCCCGCACCAGGTGCGAAATCTGCGTGGGGGAGGCTTCGCCCCGCAGTTCGTCCGCCAACTGGTCAATCGCGGAAGCCAACTCGTTGTTGATGGAGGAGTGGTGCGAGAGGTACTTGATGGCGGCGAAGTGGCGCACTTCGGCGCGGCCCTTCACGGCGCGGAGATCGTCGATGAGCATCAACGCGGCCTGGGCGCTTCGGCCGGCCTTCATCGAGGCGTGCATGCGCCGGGGGAGAAGGCCGCGGGGATCGGCGCCGGCGACGAGTGATGCGGATTCGTAAGCCGCCGCCGCGGCGGCTTGGTCGCCCAACCGGCCCGAAAAATCGCCCACGCGCAGCCACAACTCGCCGCGACGGCGGAAAAGTTCGGCTTCCTCGGGGTTCAAGGGGCCATCAGGCAGCGCCGGAAGCCCTTTAAGTGTTTGGGTAAGCAGGTCGCGCGCCGCGGCGACATACCCAAGGTTCTGCAGGGCATCGGAGAGGTCGGCGCTTGCCACCGCCTCGGCCATCGGCTCCTGAGTCTGCGCCGCCGATGCGCGGGCGGAGATGAGCTGCGCAGCGGCCTCCTCGAACCGTTTCGCCCGCAGCAGTTCGCGGCCAAGAAACGCTTCAACACGAGCATCCCGCAGGCCCAGTGCAACCGCACGCTTGTATGAAGCGGTCGCCGCGGCGCGCCGTCCGCCCGCGGCCTGAATTTCAGCAAGTTGCGAGAGCGCTTCGGGCGAAGCGGGGTTGAGCGCGACCGCGCGCTCAAGATCAGTCGTGGCTTGCGGCAACTGACCGGCGAGAAACTTGGCTCGCCCGCTCGCATACGCCTTGAGGCTCTCGAGTCGGGCTTCATCGGAGACATCCGGAAGTGTTGGGTCCGCGGCGTTTTTGGCCGTCGCCGAATTCTGCAAGCGGGCGAGTACCTCATCAAGCGTGAGCATCGCGGCCGGGCTGGCCGAAACAGGCTGGGGGTCAACTGTTTTGGCCGCGGGGGGTGGGGTAGGTGAGGCGAGCGCTGTGCTTTCGCCCAGTTCGGGCGGGGGCGGTGCCGCGATCGAGATCGGGTCGGGCGAAGAGCTTTGGGCCGCGTCGATATTCTTGAGGATCGCGATGCCGTTACGGACGTGCGCGGCTTCGGACTCGGGTGTGGCGTGTGGGCCGCGAATCGAAGCATTGCAGCCGGTCAGAAGCAAGCCGCTCAGGCAGACGCATCCGCCGCACGCCACCGCAACGGCGAGCGGGAGCCTGAGGCGAGAGAAGTGCAAAGTAATGTTCATCAAACGCTGCTTCATGGTCGGCCTTACGAACGGGGTTTGGGTCGGCGTTTGCGGGAGGCGCCGGGAATAGCGGCAGGCTCCGGGCGGTCGGCCGCAACTGAACTTGCATTGTTGTCGGCCGCGGCCTCTGCGCGAGCGGAAGACTGAGCCGGCGATTCGCCCTCGGGGGTTGGCTTTGATTGCTCGTTGAGCGCCGCCTGCACACGTTCGGCCTGGCCGCGATCAGGTGTTGTCGGCTCGGCATGAGGGGCCGCGCCGTTGTTCCGCTCAGTGCCGGATGAGGGCTTTGAGGCGGAGGGAGCCGTGAATCGCGGCTGCGCGAATGCGTTGTTGGGCTCGCGTTTGGGCGGGTGGCCCTCTTTGTCGGACCACGTCCGCAATAGTGCGCACACCGCGACCAGTTCATCGGCGGGGGTGGCTTTTTCGATAAACCGCTGGGCGGTATCAAGCCCATCCTCATCCGCGACGATCTTCTGGGCGACCAGCAGTTGCAGCAGCCGCTCGTCCAAGGGCACGGTGTGCGTGCCCAGGCCGGTCGCCGCGACGTAATCGGCGGCGAAAGGGGGCATTCCCTCAAGCCCCCGGAGTTCGCGCCTCGCGTCGGCCTTTGGCATGTCGCGGAGGTACTCTAGATCGATCGACTGGTGCTTGCGAAAGAGGTTGTAGAGCCAAGCGTGCATCCGCGCGGTGCGTTCGGCCACGAGGGGGTATCGCTCGCCGATGCACTGGATCACGAGAAAATGTGGGGCGACACGGACATCGTTGAAATCAGCGAAATACTCCGCAATCTTCTGGTGCGCTGCCTTGGCCTGCGTGTGCGAAGCCTCCCACAGAAGCGTGCCGAATACGGCCACCGCGATCAAGGGCTGGGGCGCCGGGGGTGATGGGGGCGCGTGCGGCGGTGAGGCCGCGTCCACACGCGGCGAGAGTCGCTTAAGCAGTTGTTGCCAGCGCTTGAGATTGGCCTCGGGGGTTGTCACGGCTGAACTTCGGGCTCCTCATCACGGTCTTGCTTTTTGTATTTGCCGCGGGGGTTGTTTCGGCTGCGGGGATCGTTGGGATCGCGGGGGTCGAACGCGGTGGGTGGCGAGTCGGGGTTCAGTCCCGACGCGCTGGCTTCCGGATCGATCATGGGGTCCGGCGGTTCAATCTCGGGCAAACCACGGGCGCGCCGATCTTCTTTCACCCGCTCAAGTTCCCGGATGATCGCGGCTTCCTTTTTGAGTTTGGTGTCCAGCCGAAAAATAAACTCGGGGAGCGAGCGGGTGCGGACCACCTTGCCCACCTCGCGACGGATGAACGCCGCGGCGCTCGCGATGCCGTGGAATGCAAGCTCCTGTTTCTCCTCCGGCAGCACCGAGACATCAATAAAGACCCGAGAAAGGTCGGGCAGCAGTTTGACCGAGGTGACGGTGATCAGCCCTCCGACCCGGGGGTCGTGCAGTCCGCGGGAAAGCACATCGCGCACCGCGCGTTCGATGTCCGAAGTCAATATCTCGATGCGTCTGCTCATGGGTTCGCGCTTCTCTCGCCGTTGGGCGTAAGTGATATGGTCATTTTGTCAATCTCCGCCGCGGCGTCGCCGACGCGGGCGAGCAACTCCGCCGCGAGGGCCTCATCGGGAAAATCCTTGCCCGATGCGGGGGGTTGCAGCTGATCGCTGACATCCGCGGCGTCGCCGTTGGCGATGATCTCTCGAAAACAGTCGCCAAGTTCGGCATCCGGCCCGATGGCCCGCAGTTTGGCGGTGATGCGGTCGAGGCATTGGGCCAGATGCTTGCCATCGGAGCCGACCACGGCAAGCCCCATCCGCGCCGCGTGCATGTTATCGAGCAGGCCGACCTCGGCCACCGCGGCCTGATGCTCGCGGTGCAGGCGGTCTTTGAGGGAAGAGACCACCCTGCGCTTGTCCTTGAGCGACGCCGCGCCGTGGATGAGGAGTTCAAACTGAAGGATGCCGATGAGCATGAGGAGAAGGAACCTACGGATTTGCACAGGCAAGCACGGGGCCAAATGGCAGATAGCACATCGCAAATGGCAAAGTCTGGGGTAAAAGGCAGGCTGGGATCACTTGTCGGGAGGAGGAGCTTTGCATCCGCCCTCCCGCCCCCGCTCTCCGCCGCGTGGTTTACAACGTCCGCTTCACCTCGATCTTCTTGTAGCACTCGAGCACGTCGCCGTCCTTGATATCGTCGTAGCCATCGATCTTCATGCCGCACTCCATGCCAGCGCGAACATCCTTGGCGTCGTCCTTGAGCCGCTTGAGCTGGCTGAGCTTGCGGTCGTGCTCGACCACCACGCCGTTGCGGGTGACGCGGATAAGGGCATCGCGCTGCACCGTGCCGTCGGTGATGTAGCAGCCGGCGATCGAGCCGACCTTGCTGATCCTGAAAACCTGCCGCACCTCGGCGTGGCCCAGAACCTCTTCGCGAAGTTCGGGGGCGAGCAAACCTTCGGCCGCCTTCTTGAGATCGTCGGTGATGTCGTAGATAACCTGATAGGTGCGGATTTCGACGCCCTTTTGCTCGGCGAGTTGCCGGGCCTTGCCCGATGGGATGACGTTGAAGCCGATGATGATCGCCTTAGAAGCGTCGGCGAGGAGCACATCGCTCTCGGTGATGCCGCCGACGGCGGCGTGCAGCACCCGAACCTTGACCTCGGCGCTTTTGACCTTCTCGCACTCGCCCTTGAGCACATCGACGGTGCCCTGCTGGTCGGTCTTGAGGACCACCAGAATTTCCTTGACTTCCTTGTCGGTGATCTGCGTGAAGATGTTGTCCAGCGTGACCTTGGGCTGGGCGAGGGCGACGTGGCGCTCGCGGATGCGACGCTGGTCGGCGGCTTCCATCGCCTTCTTGAGCGAATCGACCACGTAGAACTTGTCGCCCGCGTCGCAAACGACATCGATGCCTGAAATCTGCACCGGAGTCGGGGGGAGCGCTTCTTTTTGCCGCTTGCCTTTGTCGTCGGTGATGTCGCGGACGCGCCCGAAGGCCCGGCCCATCACGACGAAATCGCCGACTTTCAGCTTGCCCTGCTGGACGAGGATATTGGCGACCGCGCCGCGTCCCTCTTCCATCTTGGACTCGACCACGGTGCCCTGAGCGGCGCCGCCGAAGTCGGCCTTGAGTTCCAGAAGTTGTGCCTGGTAATCAAGGGTTTCGAGCAGTTGCTTGATTCCCTCGCCGGTGGTCGCGCTGGTGCGGACGACTTCAGTATCGCCGCCCCACTCGGTGGGGTTCAGCCCCGCGCCGGCCAACTGGCCCAGGGTCTTCTGCACCTGAGACTCGGTGGCGTCGGGGCGGTCGATCTTGTTGAGGGCCACCACGATGGGCACCTTGGCCGCCTTGGCGTGATTGATGCTCTCGATCGTCTGAGGCATCACGCCTTCGGGGGCGGAGACGACAAGCACGACCACGTCGGTCATCTTCGCCCCGCGCGAACGCATGCTGGTAAAGGCTTCGTGGCCGGGCGTATCGAGGAAGACCACTTCCTTCTTGTTGCCTTCGACATCGACACCGACGACGAACGCGCTGGTTTTCTGAGTGATGCCGCCGGCCTCGCCCGCCGCGACGCTTGTGTTACGGATTTTGTCGAGCAGGCTGGTCTTGCCGTGGTCGACGTGGCCCAGGATGGTGACAATCGGGCCCCGCGAGCGGAGGTCCTTGACCTCGCGCCGCTGGAAGTCGCCCGAGACGACTTCTTCGGCGGTCTGGGCCTGTGTCACTTCAAGGTCAAGGTCAAACTCCATCATGATCTCGATCGCCTTTTCGGTTTCCAGCGCGTCGTTGATTTTCTTCATGATGCCCTGCAGGAAGAGTTTCTTGACGATCTCGGAGGCCTTGACGCCGGTTGCCGCGGAAAGGTCCTTGATGGTGAAGGGGGCTGAAATCCTGATGCGGCCTTCTGAAGGAGCATCCTCCGCCAGTTCGTGCGCCGCCTTGTTCTGTGCATCCTGCTTACGTTTCTTGAGGAAACCGCCGGCCCGGGCGAGCCGTTCCTCGCGCTCGATCAGGTCCTTCTCGGAGAAGATCGTCGCCGATGCGCCGACCCAGTCGGAATCGCTTCGGCCGCGACGACGCTCGGGGACGCCTCCGCCCGTCGATCGCTTGACGCCCGCGCTGCCTCCCGCGCCCGCGCCGGGGGGGGTTGTGCCGGGAGTGTCCTTTCGGCGTGCGTTGCGGTTGCGGTCGTCATCGCTTGTTCCGCCGGGCCTGGTGCCCGTGCCGGGAGGGCCGATGCGGCGCGGCCGCGGGGCTTCGACCTGCTCGGGTGCTTCGACGCGCACGACCTTGGGGCCGGCGATGCGCACCTGTGTTTTGGTTTCAAGTTTCGGTCCCGCGGGGGCGACCGAAGTCGGGCGCGAGGGCACGTTCATGGGCGCCGGTGCGCCGCGGCTGGCTTGTCCTGCTCCGGCTCCCCCACCCGATCCGGTGGCCGGATGGGCGTTTGGCCCCAATGGGCCGCGGGAAGGTGGTGCATCGCCGCGGCTGGGTGGGCGAGACAGAGATTCGCTTCGTCCGGGCGCTTCGTGCCCTGGGCCGGTCTGCGGAACGCGCGTTGAAGTGGGCGGCGCGTGCGGAGTGCTGGAGGCTTGCGGATTGGCGCCCGTGGGTGGATGAGCGGTAGTCGATTCGATCCTTCCTGGTGCAGATCGATTGCCTTTGGAGCCTCGCCCCTTGGATGAATCCGACCTGCTGGGCCCCATCGTTTGGCTGAGGCTCGAAACCGGCTGCTGGTGGCCGGGGTGAGTCCTGATGGCCGTGGGTGGGGCGAGGGGCGGCGTCGAGGCTGCGGGATGGTTCGGAGCGTGGGGAGCGTGGGGAGCGTGCGGGGCGGTGGCGGACGGTGTGAGCGCAGTGCTGTTCGCCTGCGCATCTTTCGAGAGAGGCGCCGTGCCGAACTTCACCGCGTCCGCCGATGAGCGAGATGTAACCGCAGAACCGGTCCCCGTCGTCGGCGACGTGGGCGAAGCGGACGGCGTGGCGCCAGCCGCGGCGGGGTGCAATGCGGCAGTCGCGGCTTCCGCGGCCGCCTTTGCTTCGGAGGCTCGCGTGGCCGCGCTGGTGGCCCATGAGGGGCGCGTGGTCGAAATCGTGGAGGCGGGTTGGGATGTGATGGTCGGGGCGATCTGCCTGGCCCGGTGCAACGTCGGATCCACGACCGGAACCTGAGCCTGCGCGGTGAGGAGGTGCGTCCCATGCGGGGCCACGGGCGTGGCGGGCGTGGCGGGCGAGGTTAGCGAGGTTGGCGAGGTTGGCGCGTGGGGGGGCGCGTGCGCAACCACTTGGCCTGGCGCTTGTGAAGTCGGCGTCGCCGGCGCAACGTGCGTAGGGGGAGCAGTGGGCGTGCGCACCGGCGCGAGGGCACCGGCGTGGCCAACGAGGATCGCGGATGGGTGAGAATGCGATTGGTCCGCCGCGGCGGTGTCTTCGTGAGCCTCCGTTGCCGCCGCTGCGTCCAAAGGCTTGACTTCGGGCGTGGGTTCGATCTCACCTGCGCGGTGCTTTCTGCGGTGCGTTCGATGGCGGGCGTCGTCGAGGTCGATCTTGTCGGCGGTTTCGATAGCCGTGGCGATGCCGCCATCCTGCGCGTGGGGGCCGAACCACTCGCGGATAGTCGCTTCCAGGCCGACCGAGACCGTGGACATATGCCCCTTGATGGTGCTCTCGGGGATGCCCTCGGCGTGGCACTTGGCCACGATGGTCTTGGACTCAACGCCCAGTTCTTTCGCGATCTCGAAAATTCGTTTTTGCGCCAAACAACGGACTCCAGTAAGAGACACCCGACACCGCTACATCACCAACTACCACAAACGTTCCATATACAACGCACCGCACACAACCGACTCGCCGATACCGGGCGAAATCCCGGCGCCGGAGCGGGCCGATCATCCATTCCCGAGGATGTCCGCCGCCCGTGCTTCGGCATCGACCGCCGGAACCGGAGCAGCCGCTCCATCTCCCGACGCCGCGACCCCGGAGGCGGCGACACCTTCACCCGCCTCCCCGATCCCGGCAATACCATCCGGACCCAGAATGCCCGCGTCGAACACCGTCGCGGCCAACGCGGCGTCTTCCTTGGCCTTGCGTTCCTTTTCTTCCTTCTCGCGCTGCTGAATCTGGGCAACTTCTTTGGCTTTCACCGCGCACGTCTCCACGACGGTCGTGGCGATCTCGCTGCTCACTTCGAGTTCGTTCATCAGCACCTCGACGCCGACTTCTTCGATGTCGAAAACGCTGACCATGCCCAGCGCGGCGAGTTTGTCGGCCATTTGCTCGGTGATGCCTTCAACGGTCTGCACGGTGGCGTACATGATCTCAAGGCCCTTGCGGAACTCATCGGGCGTGAGGATGTCAACATCCCACCCCGTCAGCCGCGCGGCCAGCCGGACGTTCTGCCCGCGCTTGCCGATTGCGAGGCTCAACTGGTCGTCGCGGACCACCACGGTCGCCCGGCCCAACTCGAAGCAGAGGGAAATTTCGGCGACTTCCGCGGGCTTGAGAGCATTCTGGATCAGAATCTGCGATGATTCGTTCCAACGCACAATATCAATCTTTTCGCCGTTGAGCTCATCGACGATGTTCTTGATGCGGCTCCCGCGTACACCGACGCACGCGCCGACCGCGTCCACCTTGCTGTCAATCGAAGAGACGGCGATCTTGGTGCGATACCCGGCCTCGCGGGCCATTGCCTTGATCTCGATGATCTTTTCCGCCACTTCGGGCACTTCAACCTCGAAGAGCTTCTTGATGAAGTCGGGGTGGGCACGCGAAAGAACGATTTTGACCTGACTGCCCGCGTCGCGCACATCGAGAATCATGCACCGAACCCGGTCGCCCGCGGCGAACTGCTCCCCGGGAATCTGCTCGCTCCTGGGCATGAACCCCTCGGCCCGGTCGATCGTGACAACTAGGCTGCCGCCTTCGTACCGCTGGGAGGTTCCGGTGACGATCTCGCCCATGCGTTTGGTGAACTCATCGAGGATGCTGGTGCGCTCATCATCGCGGAACTTCTGGATCATCACTTGCTTGAACGTCTGGGCCGCGATCCGCCCGAAGGCTACCGGGGGCATGTCCAGCGGCTCGCCGTGGCGCGTCATCACAAACTGCCCTGAAACGGGGTCGAGGACGCATCCGAACTCTTCGGTGTCCAAGGTGTTGAAATACTTCCGCGCCGCGGAAATCATCGCCTGCTCGAGGTCGCGGATCAGGATTGATCGATCGATGTTGCGCTCTCGCGCGATCGAGTCGAGAATCTGCATCATTTCTTTGGTATTGAACATTGCGGGGATTTCCTTTCAGGACGCTGGGAGGTTGAGTTGTCGGATTATCGAAATGTCGAGACGGGTAAACGGGTTCGGATTTTCATTCAGGGCCGGGGACGAGGAAGCCAAACACAAAAACACAAGAGCCACAAGCATTGCTTGTGGCTCCAACCGGCCCGCCGCGTCGGCCTTTCGGCCCCGCGAGGGGGGACTCACCGCTCGCCGAGAACGCATGGGGCGTACGCGGCGTAGGCGTTCGAAGGATTGTGTCCTCTCGCGCTTATCGCATGCGTGCCTCCGCGTGTACGCGGTCAGCCCACCAGCGGCACACCTGGGTGTGCGCGTTGATTGATGGCCGATTATCGAGCATGGGTTGGAACCATACAAGTCATGTTTTAACTCCCGGGCCGATTCCTGCGGCGAGACCGACTCGCCCATAACCGACCCGATTACTACGGTCTATGGTAGGGAGCATCAAGGGTCCGTATCCACTCAATTCGAATTCGCCCGTTTTATACGCCATACCCATCCAACCACGATGAGGCGTTTCGCAGCAGGCGCGCTGCGGCCACCGCCGCCCTCCAACAAAAAACTCCCGGCCAAACCGGGAGTTGTTGCAACGCTTCTCTCAATAGTCCTCGAATCGGACATCCGATTCTATTGATCCGAGGTCGGCACAATCGCCGTTGCTTGCGGCACGACCTGCGACTTGAGCGGCATCACCCTCGTCGCCCGATTCCGCACGTTCTGCGGCGTGCTGCTGATCCGCAACAGGCCCATAGTCCGACGCAGAGGCGTGGTGTTTCCAACCACCCTTGTAGGCGGGCGATCCGTGAGCGCCCGCGGCGAACGCGAAATTCCAAGCCGGCGCGATCCTGTCGTGCGCTGCGGTGCCGCGCCGGGAGGCCGGCTTCCTGAACCTTCGCCGGTGGGCGGCGGCGGGGCGGGCGGGGCGGGGGGAGTGGGTGGTGCAGGAGGAGGGGGCGGTGCCGGGCGTTCGGGTGGTGGTACGGGGGCCGGAGGATCGACCTCACGGCCACCTGCCGGTGGCGCGGGCGGAGCCGGGGGTTCGGGTTGTGGCGCGGGCGGAGCCGGGGGTTCGGGTTGTGGCGCG
>Ga0163144_10016580_pt1 | contig 15086 bp, 9 predicted proteins | sample OliLak19BULKMAT1_FD_123175 | JGI IMG/M metagenome (GOLD analysis project Ga0163144, IMG submission 123175) | Freshwater microbial mat bacterial communities from Lake Vanda, McMurdo Dry Valleys, Antarctica - Oligotrophic Lake LV.19.BULKMAT1 | ecosystem: Environmental > Aquatic > Freshwater > Lake... | reverse complement strand
TGCCACCAATGGCACATCCAGTTTGTACGCGGATTGCATCTTCTCTAGCACCAATTGAGTGACACCCTCAAGCTCTTCTTGGGGGAGTTCGAGTACCAATTCATCATGCACCTGTAAAATCATCTTGGCGCGTGGAAACTGCTCATTAAGTGCGTGATATAAGTTAATCATGGCAATTTTCAAGATGTCTGCAGCTGTGCCTTGAATGGGCGCGTTAATGGCAACCCGTAGCTCGGATTGGGCTTCTTGGGCGTTAAGATTGCCTTGCATTAGCCGATGAAAATAGCGTTTGCGCCCCAGTAGCGTTTCTACAAAGCCATATTCTTTGGCTTTGGCTTTGGTGCTTTCGATGTAGTGTTCTACCATCGGTAGGCGTTCAAAGTAGGTTTTAACGAACTTATCGGCTTGTGCCAGCGTTAAATCGCTATCACGCGCTAAACGAAATGCTCCCATGCCATACATAAGCCCGAAGTTGACGCGCTTGGCAAAACTGCGTTGCTCTGATGTCACTTCTTCTAGGGGAATGCCGTACACGGTGGCAGCAGTGGCTTTATGGATGTCTTGCCCCTCATGGAAGGCTTGCTTTAGGGTTTCATCACCGCTGATGTGTGCCATCACGCGCAGTTCAATTTGGCTATAGTCTACGGCAAGGAGGGTATAGCCCTTTTCGGCAATAAACGCCTTGCGGATTTCGCGCCCTAGATCGGTACGGATGGGGATATTTTGCAAGTTGGGGTTAGAGCTACTAAAACGTCCTGTGGATGTGCCTGTTTGATTGTAGCTGGTATGAACGCGCCCCGTTTTGGGGTTAATGAGGGCGGGGAGTGCGTCCACATAGGTACTCTTTAACTTGGCTAGCTCGCGGTATTCCATGATGACAGGAATAATGGGGTGTGCGCCATGCAATGCCTCTAGTGTGGTTACGTTTGTAGAATACCCAAACGTCGTTTTCTTTAAGCCCTTCGGCGATAAGTTAAGGCGTTCAAACAGCACTTCATTCAGTTGTTTGGGGCTGTTGATGTTAAACGCGCCACCCTCTGCCATGTCATAAATGCGCTGTTCTAGGGCGTGCAACTGTTGTTCAAATTGTGCGCTCATTTGCGCCAAAAATGGCACATCGAGCTTTGTCCCTGCGCGCTCCATACTGGCAATGATGGGAATGAGGGGCATTTCTATTTCATAAAAGAGGCGTTCTGTGCCTTGCTCACGCAATCTATCGCTTAAAAAACGATACGCCTTCATGGTGACAACGGCATCGGCGGCGGCATAGGGCGCAACGTCATCAATGCCCACTTCTGCCATTGTAATTTGCTTTTTGCCCTTGCCAATGAGTGAGCTAATTTCTTGCATCTCTATCTTAAACTCTTGGCGTGCAAAGGCTTTTAGCCCCAAAAATCGGCTGATGGGGTCACGTATCCATTCAGCAATCATGGTATCAAACGTAATCGGCGTAACATCAATGCCCACGTTCTGAAGTGTCATCAGGTCAAAGGTGGCATTGTGCGCCACTTTGGGAATGTTGGGGTTGGTGAGCGCGGTCGTAAGGGCTTTAACAACTTGCGAGAGGGGCAATTGCTCGCGGACGGTTTCTTCAAAGAGCGTGCCTGCGCCTTCTGCAAGGTGTCCTACTGGCACATAGTAGCCCGTTTTGTCATCGGTGGCTAGTGACAAGCCAACCATCTTATCGCGCATGGGTTCTGTGCCTGTCGTTTCGGCATCAAACACAATTACACGGGCGTTATTAAGCACCTGAACGAGTGCATCAAGCTGAGCTTGGGTGGTAACGGTAATCGTTTCGTACTGAAAGGGCGGGGCTTCTTCTTCTGATGTTTCTTCAAGAAGCGCATCCGTTTGTAGGCGTTTTAGGCGGTCTCTTAGGCTACGAAACTCTAGCTCCCCAAACAGGTCATCCACACGCGCCTTATTAAAATCAGAAGCCACACAGGCATCAAGGTTTAGAGTAATGGGCATATCGCACTTGATGGTGGCGAGTTCACGGCTTAAGTATGCCATCTCGCGCCCGTCAATTAACTTTTGCTGAATACTGCTCTTGATGCTTTCCAGATTGGCATACACGCCATCAAGTGTTTCATAGGCTTGTAAGAGGGTGGTGGCGGTTTTTTCACCAATGCCCTTCACGCCGGGTATATTGTCCGAGCTATCGCCCATGAGGGCTTTAAGGTCTATCAGTTGCGTGGGCTTTAGTGCGTATTTTGCCTCAAACGCAGGCACGTCATACACAATATCATCGCCCTTCCAGCTTGGAAGCTGAACGCGGACGCGAGGCGCGAGCAATTGCAAAATGTCTCTGTCACCCGTGATAATGTGAACGTTTAGCCCCAGTGCTTCGGCTTGGCGCGTCACTGTGCCAATGACATCGTCGGCTTCGCTGTCATCCAGTTCTAGAACGGGGATATTGAACGCTTCAACAAGCTGATAAATGCGCGTAAACTGTGATACCAGTTCGGGGGGCATGGCATCGCGCGTGCCTTTATATTCGGGATAGAGTATTTCGCGCCCACTTAAGCCCTTATCAAAGCTAACGGCTAAAAAGTGTGGTTTAATTTCAAGCAGTTCTATCAGTTTGGTGGCAAAGCCCATCACGGCAAATGTGGTTTCGCCCGTGCGCGTTTGCATTCTTGTGCGCTCTAATGCAAAAAATTGCCGATAAGCCACCGCGTGACCATCAATTAAATAAAGCGTGGGGCGTTCTAACATGCTATTTCCTAAGCGTAAAAGCGAACATTTGCGCTAATTATAACACAAGGTTTATTCGCGCACGAAGTTAATAAACTCCTGAATTTCTTCAATGTTCATTTCTCTGGCAGAAGGCATAATGAGATAGCTATCCGACCACAGCGTTTCTGGCACAACGTAGGCGTTGATGCTTTGGGCAATTTGCGCCGAAAGTTGCATCAGTTGGCGGACGTGCTGTTGTGGGGGGACGGCATCGGGGGCATCCACACGCAAATAAATAAAGTCCTCGTATACATCAAGGTTATAAATTTTCCAGCCCTCGTCGTTAAGGCGGCTATCAATTCCCACCACCAATTTTTGCGCGATTTGACTTGTCAGCTCGGCTTCGGGATTGCGTAATATCCACACAAAACTATAGGGCGCAAGCGTTTGAGGTGACGATTCTTCTTGAACAGGTACAACGGGCGGTTCTGGTGTGGGCAGGGTTGGGGGTGTGACAACGGGCGCAATGCCCTCTTTAGGCTCGTCCAGTTCTGCGATGGGTTCTTCGAAAACGGTGGGTTCTGGCACGCTGGCAAGGGCTTCTACCAGACGTTTGCCTTGCCGACGAATAGCACCCAAAGGCGTTGTGCCAATAAACAGTAACGACAACACCAAGTTTTCGGCGGTTCTTTGGCTATACAGCATATAATCCGCGCCCGTGTTGGGCATGGTGATGAAGTTAATTTGGGCAGGCTGTCCTTCTTCACTAAGCGCATCAAGAAGCTGACTTTTAATTTCCTCTATTTCTTGCAGTGGCAATTGCCCGCTATACGCCACAATGTCATCGCCCTGCATCAAGATGAGGGCTTCTGCCATTAGCTCCAATGACATGCGCGTTAGCCCTAAAGCCATTTGTGCAATGCGTGGGTCTTTGGCGACGGATAAACGCGGGGAGAGTGTGGGGGTTTCGCGCCCTTCTTCGTCGATAATTTCGGCAAAACTGCTGTTAAATTGGCTTTCATCTAATGTCTGTAGGGATGTTTCTTCAAAGGCGTGTTCGTCTAGGGCGTGCGTTTCTTCAATGATGCCTTCGTCAATCCCTTCCTCGTGTTTGCTCTCATTGTTTAACGAAGCGGGCATATTCTGTGCTTCTATCACAGCAGGACGCGAGCGCACAATAGGCGTTAGACGGTCTGTTTCTAAGGTTTCGTCCGCCAACACTTCTAGTGTTGCCTTTGAGGGAAGCGTGGTGGTGGCAGTGTAATCAAGCGGTGAATCATCTATCACTTCTATCATATCGGTACGAAAGAAGTCGGGTTCGCTGGCATAAGGCGAGGGCGACTGCGACTCTGTTACACGCTCCATAAAAGACTCTGCGTTATAGTTGTCTATGGGCGTTGATGTATCTAGCGCGCTCTCTAAAATTTGCGTGGCTAAAATTTGCCGTGATGCGCTTCCCGTTTGGGGCGTTTCATCATCAGGGGCAATAGACTCTGGCGCAACAATGGGCGTGGCGTTGGTGATGTGTGATTTAAGGTCGTTGAGCGTTGCGCTTTCTTCAAAGCTAGGAATGGGCGGTTCTTCTGCAAGCAGGCGTTGGAAGATTTCTTCAGAGCGTTTTTTAGCCTCTGCCTCTTCGGCTGCGGTATCTTCTAGCTCTTGCTCGGATAGGGCAACAGTTTCGCTTTCATCAGTAATCGGAAAAAGCGTTCTTGTGTCGGGTTGTGAATCAAACATTTGTTGGATGGCAGTTTCTAGCAAGTTTACAAGGCTTCTGATGGGCATGGGCAAATCGACCACCGCTTGCACATTTAAGCCTTTAACAAGGGCTTCTATAGAAGGGTGATTTGGCGAAACCACAATGCCAATATCAGGCTGAAGTAGGCGAATTTGTTCGACAATGCGCTCACCGCTCATGTCGCGTATGGTAAAATCAATTAAAGCGACATCTTGGGGCGAATTGCTTAAGAAAGAAAGGGCATTTTGGGCAGATGCAAAAGATGTCACTGCAAAACGACCATCGCGTTCTAGCGACTCTTTAAGGTTGATAGAATAACCAACATGGCGTGTAACGACTAAAACGCGCTTTACTACTTGCACAGAACAACTCCTTAAGAACGTCACCGCGACCCACGCGACTCATCTTCAAGTCTTAATTGTACTCTGTGTGTGCAATACGGCAAGAAAAACCCAACTTTTCCCTATTGTTTGGTTGCTAAAAGTCGAAAGAAGTATTACATTAGATGCTGACAGTAATCGGAGCTAAACGGCTTACTCTTATGACAACAATTTTGGTAGTAGAAGACGCAAAAGATTTACGTGAAGATATGCTAGAAATGCTAACATTAGAAGGGTTTGGCGTGTTTGGCGCAGAGAACGGGCTTGTGGGTCTAGAGATGGCACGCTTGCACCACCCCGACATTATTATTTGCGATGTTATGATGCCTGAGCTTGATGGCTATGGCTTATTAGAGGCACTGCGTAAAACCCCCGAAACTGCCACGATACCCTTTGTTTTTCTAACATCACGTACAGAGCGTGTCAATGTTCGGCATGGGATGGTTTTGGGCGCAGATGATTATTTGACAAAGCCTTTCTTGGTGGGGGAACTTTTAGAAGCTATTCGCTCGCAGCTTAAAAAGCGTTCTGACCTAAACGAAGTGGTAAACAAACGCCTAAGCGAACTGCGCGAAAACATTACAACGGCACTTCCTCATGAGCTACGCACCCCCCTTAATACCATCATCGGCTTCTCGGACATGCTGATTAGCGAGGCGCAACGCCTAAAACCCGACCAAGTTGTTGATTGGGCAACTCACATTAACACCGCTGGACATCGCCTGTATCGCATGACCGAAAACTTTTTAGCGTATGCCCGTATTACCATTGCCACTGATTCTGCTGAAATGCGCGCCACCTATCAAGAAGAGCGCGTGATTGGGTCTGCGTCTATGATAGAAGCCCAAGCGATGCGCGTTGCGTCGCGTTATAAGCGTGATGACGACTATATCATGACCGTAGAAGATGCCGATGAATTACACATTAGCTATTCTGATATGCAAAAGGTGCTGGAAGAATTGCTAGATAACGCTTTTAAGTTTAGTGATGCGGGTACAAAAATAGAGATCATTGGGCGAGTAGAGAATAATGGTTATACCGTGCAAATTAGCGATAACGGGCGTGGCATTAGCCCTGAACGTGCTAAAAGCATTGGCGCATACATGCAATTTGAACGCTGGTTTTATGAACAGCAGGGCATGGGGCTGGGGCTGGCGATTGTTACACAGCTGATGAACCTGTACGAAGGCACGTTTAGCGTTAAGCCCCAACAGGGCAAGAGTGGCACTGTTGTAAGTATTTGGGTTAAAGTGGGGTAAAGATTTTGTACCTTTGCCCCTTATGGCGTATAATAAAAGCTATTGGGTTTAAGGCTTACTAAGGGCATTTGCTCCTATCTTAGGATGACGCATGAAAAACTTATTCAAACGTTGGCAACTTATCGTGGTGTGTGTATTGGTAGCCATTGGCGCGACAGCCTGCTATCAAGAAATTGGTGATGTGGCACAGCCTAATGCTGTTTCACAATTACCCACCGAAATTCCTACTGAAACGCCTACGGTTGCTCCAACTGCAACCGATTCACCAACTGAAATTCCAACGGAAACACTTATTCCAACAGAGACCCCCACACCTACTGAGGAATTGTCGGCTTTTTCTGTAGGGACAGAAACCCCCACACCAACGGCGGTGGTTGTTAGTGTATTGCCCACAGAAGACACAGGTCTTTTGTTACTCTCTGATGGACAAGCCCAACCACAACAACCCAATCCATTTGAACTAACGGCAACTGTTTTTGTGGCACAAGCCACCCAAACACAAGAATTTAGCCTCACACAAACAGCAATTGCGCTTGGCATTGGTTTAGAACCCACTCAAGACTTCTTTTTCGCAACCCCCACGCCCGACTTTGTGCTAACGCAGGCTGCGCTTGACCAGCAGCAACAACCCCAACAACCTGTCTTTACAGGTGGTACATGCGTTCATGAAGTCCTTCAGGGCGAAAACATGTTTAGACTGTCCTTGCGCTATGGCGTAAGCGTGGCTGACCTAGCGGCTGCCAGTGGCATTACCAACTATAACTTGATTGTTGTGGGGCAAAAAGTGAACGTTCCCGGCTGTGGTACCACCGGCATTACACCTCCTCCCACATCGTTCCCCACACAAACCTTTAATAACACAGGTGGTACAGGTGGCGTAGGTACTCCCAACTCTGGTACAGGCGGCGTGGGTACAGTGCAATCGGCTCACATTGTTCAACAATACGAAACCCTCTTTGAGCTATCGTTGCGCTATAACGTTTCTGTATCGTGCATTGCCAATGTCAACGGCTTGGCGAACATCAATAGCATTAAGATGGGCGAAGAACTGCTTATTCCTTCTAACTGCTAGCTTAGAGGCAAAAGCACGCCAACAACCGTAAAAGTAACCATAATAAGGGGCATAACAGCCCCTTTTTGCATGGCACAAAAACTTTCGATACCGTGATTGCTAGTTGTTCTTTCTTGAGGACTTTGCCCTCAAACACCCACAAGGGTTAGCGTCCCTTGACCCTTTTATGCCCACTTTTTGCAAAAAGTGGTGGCGTTTGGGTAAAACCCTGTAAAAGTCAGGGACTAGCAATCAGGGTTTCAATATAAAAAGGAGTGTTACCCAATGGACATGAAAGAAACGAAACTTTCTAGCACGCACATTTATCAAGGGCATGTAATTAAGGTAGAAGTGGACGAGATTTTGTTGCCCAATGGCAAGCAAAGCAAGCGTGACGTGATACGGCATCCGGGCGCGGTGGGCATTGTGGCAGTGGATGATGATGGCAACGTGCTGTTGGTACGCCAACATCGCTACCCTGTGGCAAAAGACTTGCTCGAAATTCCCGCAGGCACGCTTAACCCCAACGAAGACCCCCTGGTGTGTGCTGACCGCGAACTACGCGAAGAAACGGGCTATCAACCTGTAACGCTTGTTCCTATTGGGGGCATTTACATGGCGCCCGGCTATACCGATGAATACTTGCATTTGTTTTATGCGTCTAAAGTCGTGCTGGAACCACTTGCGCCCGATGATGATGAATTTTTAGCACTAGAGCGCGTGCCTTTTGGTGAGGTACTAGCGATGATTGAGGACGGCAGAATTGAAGATAGTAAGAGCATTACGGGCTTGCTTAAGGTGGCGCGTCGCTTAGGAATTTAGTAGGGTGTCCTTTGGCGGGGCAAAAGCGTCTTCTTTAGAGGCAGTAGCCCCTTGTTTAAGCGGGTTTCATCCATAGCTTTCCCTTGTTTGAAGCGTGGGTAACGGCTATAATGTCCTTTCGTTTCGTAAAGCACAGACCCTATAGAGAAGATGCAAATCATACGCCGTGAGGCGTATTTTTAGGAAGGTAGAGAGAACCGTGAACGTAAATGAATTGATGCAAGCGGTGGCGATGACCCCCCTTGAACGTCCCAAAATTGAAGCAGGCGATACCGTTAAGGTGCATTTGCAAATTAAAGAAGGCGAAAAGACCCGTATCCAAATTTTCCAAGGTTTGGTCATTCGCGTGCGCGGTGGTGGCAACAGTGCCAATTTTACAGTGCGCCGTATTGCCAGCAATAACATTGGTGTGGAACGTACTTTCCTACTTCAAAGCCCCCGCATTGAAAAAGTGGAAGTATTGCGCCGTGCAAAAGTACGTCGCGCACAACTGTACTATCTTCGCGACTTGCGTGGTAAGGCAGCTCGCCTAAAAGAACGCCGATAAGCCAATGTTGCGCCCACTCATTGGCATTACTGCTTATACGCGCAAACTACAAAATAGCCCTTGGGATTATGACGCATCCTATGCAAGCAACGCCACCGCCATTGAAAAGGCAGGTGGCTTGCCTGTTTTAATCCCTGCGAAGGTAAGCGAAGAAACGCTTCGTGCCATTTACGAGCGTTTGGACGGCGTGTTGTTGCCTGGTGGTGGAGATGTTGACCCGATGCGTTATAACGCCGATAAGCACCCAACAACGGGTAATATTGACGCAGACCGCGACCGCACCGAGATGACATTGGCGCAATGGGCTTTTGCGGATGATATGCCTACGTTTGGAATTTGCCGTGGTATTCAGGTGATGAATGTGGCACTAGGTGGGACGTTGGTTCAGGACATCCCTAGCGAAGTGGACACAGAATTAAAGCATGACCTAAACTATGGTGAACCACGCGCTACAGTGCTTCATGATGTAAAGCTAGAACTCGATAGCCGTTTGGGTCGGATTATTGGCGCAGACCGTGTCCCTGTAAATAGCCTGCATCACCAAGCTGTAGGCACACCCGCACCCAGCGTACGCCTTACAGCTTATTCTCCCGACGGCGTTGTCGAAGCCCTAGAAGTGCCAAACAGGCACTTTATGTTGGCGGTACAGTGGCATCCTGAAGACTTGGTAGATGATGATGAGCGGATGTTGAACCTCTTTAAGGCATTTGTAGATTCTGCCCGCGAGCGCATGACCGCCAAGAAGTAATTGCAGCTTATTAAAAAACGCCCCCATCAACCGATGGGGGCGTTTTTGTTTACTTATTCGTCCTCGTCCTCATCAGGCGTAGGCGTTTTTGTGCCTTTGTCCTCATCAGGCGTGGGCGTTTTTGTGCCTTTGTCCTCATCGGATTGGGCGGGTGTTTGTGTGGTTGCGCCTGCTTGTTCGGGGGTGAACAAGGGGAACGGCGATGTTTTACGGCGGTCATCGGGAACTTCGTCATAGGGCAGTGCGACCCGTTGCCCCTCGGTGGGCAAAATGGGAATACGGACAAATATCGTCGAGCCAGGGAACTTTGCCATATCTTGACCAGGGCTTTCTACCCAAATTTCACCGCCATGCCCCTCAATGATACCTTTGGCGATGGTTAGCCCCAAGCCGGGTCCCGCCCCCAAGAACTTGGTTAAACCGGTAGAGTGTAATTGAGTGTCGAAGCCACGATAGAACTTTTGGAAAATGAGTTCTTTATCTTTGGCTTGAATCCCAATACCGTTGTCCTTAAACGCAAACAATATACGCTCTTTATCGCCTTCTTTGCTGGCGGTTTCTAGCCGTGCCGATACTTCTATGTTGCCACCGTCAGGCGTGTACTTGATGGCGTTAATGATGATGTTGCGAAAGGCTTGTACCAAGCGTTGCATATCGGCTTGGATGTGGGGTAAGCCCGTTAAACCAATGCGCTGTAGGGTTTGGTTGCGTTGTTCAAAGGCTTCTTTTAGGGGTTCTATCGCCAGCCTTACTACAATTTCGGGTGTGGTGCGAATAAAACGTAAGTCCATCGAGTTTACGTCAAGCTGGCTTACGTCTAACATCGCGCCAATCAGTTCTTCCATGCGTTCGGTTGATTTACGCAAGTTTTGTACAAGCTGTGTTGCTTGCCCTTTTTGAAGGGTGTCACTGTCGTTAAGGCTGTCCAGAATGTCGGTGTAGCCTCTAATTTGTGCAAGGGGGGTGCGTAGCTCGTGGCTGGCAATGGTGACAAAATCTGTTTTGATGTTATCCATTTTTTCTAGCTCAACTTTGGCGTTACCAAGCCGTTTGTTTAGCTCACGCATCGAGTTATTTAGGTGGTACAGGTCATCAATGAGACGGGCGTTACGAAGCGCATTGCCCACTTGTTGCCCAATCACTCCTAAAAGTTCCATATCGCGCCGTGTATAGGGCGAGTCGTCTGTTTTACGACCACACGCCAGTAAGCCTATCAACCGCCCGTCTGCGACAATGGGTACGAAAACTTGCATCGCAAGGCTACCAAAGAAAACGCGCTCTTCCTTAACCACGCTTTGGTAGGTCATGCCATATTCCATGTCAAATAATCCCAACGGCACTTTTTCTACGGCAAGCGACTGGTAGATGGGGCTTTTCTTTGAGAGAAAGCCGTTGCGCGTGGGCTTATCAATGGTGCTACCGCTTTCTAGCACAATTAGCTCTACTACGTCTTGCTTACGCCATGTAGTGTTAATTAGAATCAGCGCAGAACGCTTAACGTTCATCACGTTACACAGGGTGCTATTGGTGGCATTCACCACTTCTTCAAGATTGGGCGCAAGTGCTACACTACGGCTATATTCGGCGGTTGCTAATGCAAGGTTGGGCGCGGTGGTTCTTACAAATGTGGTAAACACCCAACGAATGATTTGGCGGGCAGGCACAAGCATCAATGCCACCAACAACGCCAATAACCCCAAGCCGATAGTACCCGCCTCACTTTTTTCAATTTCAATACGATTGATAAGGTAAAGTGTGCCAAAAAGCACAGACCACGCTACCCCCGTAAAGGCAATGGTTTGGATGCTAGACAAGAAGGTTTCGCGTAGGTCAATAAGGCGGTGACGATAGCACGCCAAAATTGCGCCCCCAAGCGAAGCAAATGAGAGTAAACAACCGACATCCGTCAGTATGTTTGTGCCACTCATCAGTAAAATGCTTGCCCCCAGTGCGCCATTTGCTACCGTTAGCCAAAACGCCGAGCGATTAGCCACTTCTGGCATGGGCGCAATATAAAACGTATAGGCGCAAACACTAATGAGCAACACGCCCATTATAAACAAGCCACCAAAGCCCGCCCACGTGCCTAATGAAGGCGCAGTATCGCCCCACATGCGCCAGCCCACAAAGTTAATATTAGAGCCAAACACAGCACCTAAAAACACCACCGCCCAAACAATAGACAGCACCACCCAAACCCGTTGTAAATTCAAAATGGGTCGGCGAGATGTGGTATCTTGGATGATGAGTGCGCCCATTGCGCCAACAAAGCCAATCAGCGCCACATGCGTAATGACCAAGGAGGAAATGGGCAGCTCGGCAGGAAGAAGCAATGTGGCAACTGCAAGCGTTGCCAGCCCCACGACCATTAGCACCCCCTGGTAACGAGGCATCTTTTGGCGTAATGCAATGACAACCCCGATGAGTCCCAAATGTGCGATGAGAAGGATTCCCAATACGCTGTTAAATGTCATACATGCGCCCCCTATGGGTTACTTCAAAATGTAATGTGTGCCTTTTCTAGACCCCACCTTGATAAGGATACCTTTTTCTACCATATCTACCAAGTCTAAGCGTAGGGTTTCTGCCGAAATGCCTTGGCACAAGCTACGATATTCGCGGTTGGTAATAGAGCCTTTTTCGCGGATATACTGTAATGCGCGTGCTTGGCGATGGTTGGTATTGCGCGTCCATTCGGGCGCACGCGGTTTTTCACGGGCATTATAGAGCGTTACAGCAAAACTATAAGGGCGTGCATCAAAATAGGGCGGGCGATGCCCTGCTTGCTCCATGACTTCCATCATGCGGTCAATCCCTAAGCCCAATTCTTCAATGTAACCCCATTGAAACATGGCGTTTACAAGGCGTGGGTTACGGCTAAAGTGTTCCTCTTTGATGTTTTCGATGGTAATAAAGCCCGGCAGACCCCCAGGAGAGATGACCTCTAGGCGGTCGCTGTACATTCTTATTTCAATGCGTCGCCCTCTTAGGCGATAGTCACGGTGGCATACACTGTTGACGATGGCTTCACGAACGGCAAACTGAGGATACTCGGTTTTTTCTTCGCGTTCTAGCCCTTTTACGACTGCGCTAACCGCCATCTCACTCCAAATGAGATTCCATGCGCTCTCTATCAGACGTGGCAAGGGTCCCGTGAGTTCTTCACGGCGCACATAGCCCGCCAAACCGCTTTCTCCGCGTGGCGTTGTGCCAACAAACTTGGCAAAGACTACACTACTTTGAGGTAACCACTGTTGTGGATATTCGGTAAACATCATAATGCCCATCATAGTGGGCTTGCCCTCGGCGTTTAGTGCGCCCACTTCTTGAAGCAGATCCTCTATTTTGCCGTTGTAGGGGCGTTTGGTGCGCTCGGCACGCTTTTCTAAATACTCGTCAATCATGCGCCTGCTAAAGTCTTCACGGGTCGCACTAGGGACAAGTTCAGCTTCAAATTCGCCTGTGCTTTTGGTGCTGGCAAGCCGAATAATTTCTTGACCACCCAAAGGGCGGTTTTTAGTGCCACTGCGAATGAGCATCCTCCCATCGCTAAGGCTGTGAAGCTCTAGGCTGCGGGGTACGCGAATGGCATATACCGTAAAGGTTGGCTTGGCTTCGGCGGGTTTGGGTTCTGGCTTTTCTAGGGCAGCCCTGATGAGTGCGTCCTCTTCGTCCTCTGCAAGGTCAGAAGTAGCGAGTGTTGGGGTCTCATCGTCTTTGGTATCTAGAGCATTTTTTAATGAGGCTTCAACGTCAAAGAGGGTGGCTGTGTCACGCTTGTAAAAGGCGGTAGGTTCTTCATCCTCAAAGTCATCATCTTCAAAATCGTCTTCGTCCACCTCTGTTAGTTGTACTTCCTCCCATTGGTCAATCACCACGGGGGGGCTACACAGTTCATCGGCGTTTTTAAGCATCTTTTGGATGATGTCGGGGTCAATTTTGGCTGATGACGGTTTTCCGTCTTCAAGGATGCCCACGACCACAATACCGCCCTCGGCGTTGGCAAAGGCAACCAAGGTTTCAGAAAATGCTTTGGGGTCGGCTTTGCTTAAGAAAGAAAGCCTAGGTCCTTGCCCACTTTTAATTTGGTCTGGGGTAATCATAGCTGGTCACTTTGGAAAGGATATAAGCATCGGATGAACGTCATACAATAGCGCAAACAAGACTTTGCGTTATCATTAAAGGATATTGTAGCAATAGATTGGCGATAGCGCATGTTCAAACGTCTCAAAAGCCTGTTGAATTTACCCTACGATTTGGCAAATGATACCTTAGTACAACTTCCTTTACTGGTGCTTTACATCACGGATGGCTGTAATAGCCGTTGTGTTAGTTGTGATATTTGGCAAAACCCCCGCCGAAATATGGCGTTAGGGCTGGCGCAATCGTTAGCCGAAACCGTAGAAGAACTAGGAGTTCGTTGGGTGCTTTTAAGTGGTGGTGAAGCCATGCAACACCCCGAATGGGCAAGTATCGCCCAAATGTTTCGTGAACGTGGCGTGCGCGTGATGCTTCTTACCAATGGTTTGATGGTCAAAAAGCAAGCCGATTTGGTCGCATCACATGTAGACGACCTTATCATTAGCCTTGATGGGGGAACAGCCCCGACCTACCATGCGATTCGTGGGGTAGATGCGTTTGATTTGCTCTTAGAGGGCATTGATGAAGTGCGGGCGCGTGGCGTAAACGTCACCACACGCACCACCGTACAGCGTGCAAACTGGCATGAAATTCCACAATTGATAGACGTTTGTCTGGCGCATGATGTCAATACGATTAGCTTTTTGGCGGTAGATACCAGCAATGAACTGGCGTTTGGCAATCGCACTCTTGGCACGCAATCCGCACTTTTACCCACATTAGATGACATAGATGCCCTAGAAGCACAGTTAAAAGTGTTGGCGGTATCGCATAAAACCCATTTTGACAGTGGCAGAATTGCCGAAAGCCCTCAAAAACTTCAGCGTACTTTGGTTCAATACTTTAGGGCTTCTTATGGGGTAGGGGCGTTTTTGCCCCCGAAATGCAATGCACCCCATTTTAGTACGGTGGTGGGCGTGGATGGCGCGTTGCAGCCCTGTTACTTTTTACCTGCGTATGGTCGGATGATGCCGAAGGGGGAACGCTTGCCCCAAGCCCTAAATACAACGCCCGCGCAAGCCCTACGCAATGCTTATAAAAATGGGCAACGTGCCGAGTGTAAAACCTGCGTTTGCCCCCTGTACAAAAGCCCCAAAGCCCTGCGGGAGATGTAGCCCATGATGCGCTTATTTCGTCAGTTCAAACGTAGTCCCAAAACACTCGCAAGCGTGCCTGCTTATGCGTTGTGGGCGCAGAACTATCCCGCCCATGCCCACAATACCTTGATGCAACTAGAAGAAAGCGCAATGCGCTTGCTAATGCCAGACCTTGCGGGCAAGCGTATTTTGGATTTAGCCTGTGGCACAGGGCGTTATGGACGCATTGCCGATGAGGGCGGTGCAGGTGTTGTGATGGGACTAGATAATAGTCACGCCATGCTGGAACGTGCAGAAGTGGCAGAAGTGGCTTTGGCAACTAACGAAGCCTTGCCTTTGCGGTCTGCATCGCTCGATGGGGTGCTGTGTGGGCTGGCAATTGGGCATTTGCCCCGTGTTACGCCCACCCTTAGCGAAATAGCGCGTGTGCTTGCGCCCAATGGTGTCGCGCTTATCAGTGACTTTCACCCCTTTCAGTTTTTAAGGGGCGCACAACGCACCTTTACTGCCCCCGATGGGCGCGTGTTTGCGGTAGAACACTATTCGCACCTGATAAGCCACGTTATTACAGAGGCGCAAAATGTGGGCTTGCACCTGAGCGCGTTGCAAGAACCCACATATGATG
>Ga0163144_10016578_pt1 | contig 15086 bp, 15 predicted proteins | sample OliLak19BULKMAT1_FD_123175 | JGI IMG/M metagenome (GOLD analysis project Ga0163144, IMG submission 123175) | Freshwater microbial mat bacterial communities from Lake Vanda, McMurdo Dry Valleys, Antarctica - Oligotrophic Lake LV.19.BULKMAT1 | ecosystem: Environmental > Aquatic > Freshwater >... | reverse complement strand
GTTTGCCTATATAGCAAAACGGACACATCACATCACTCCAAATTTCTACGTTCATTGTATTTAGTTTTAATAGCCACAAAGGTAAACAATGCACTATGGTTATTAATGCGGATACGCTTTACAGGAATGTTTTTTAAATTAAATTATGTTAAGTTTCCTAACTTGCAAAAGCTAAAAATAGTTGATTTAAATTTTTTTGTGAAGGAATTTTAATTCCTAAAATTTTAATATCAAAGCCAGGCTCTATGCCTATTACGAAACCAGTTTCGGTAATTTCTATGTTGGATATGTTAAATGGACGTAAAGCAGAATTGTATTTTTCAGCGGTAGCTTTGTCAAAAAAGGAAAGGAAATCTGACTTGTAATAAATGCCCGGTTTAATTGAGTCAAAAGAACCAATAACACAAAAAAAGAATTTCCACTCTTTCCTAGTTTGAACCATGTTACTCGAATATGAAGAATCTGTTTCTCTACGTTCATATTGCGTCGTTCGAACTCTCACAACAAAACTTCTAGCAGGCGAACCAACCAAAACTTGGCTAAATGAACCGTATTTCTTGTCATATAATTCAGATTTTTTTAATATGGCGCCTAGTTTAGATTTTTCGTCTGAACTCGCGGGTGAACATACTTCTAAAACGTTTTCGATGGTTTCATCTAAGCGACTCTCAATTACTTCGCGCATTTTTTTCCCATGATACAACCAATAGAAAAGAAAAATTAAACAAACAAAACCACCAACAAAAGCTAAACCTTCTAAGATAGCATTATTGAAAACTGCCTCACTTGTACACCAAGAAATCCAGAGTCCGGTTATGAATATCTTAACCACTAGCCCAAAAAAACGAGAACCCAATTCAGATTTAAAAGATAAATCCCCCTTCCTAATCTTTCGAATGGCTTTGAACTTTAATAGAAATATAGCGATGAAAATGCCTAGGATAACCCAGGTAAAAGGCTGTGCCCAAATGCGGGAATGAAAATCATCACCTATATCGTTTGCTGATAAAAAATAGCATATAGTAAATAAGAATAATACTATCCCATTCAAAATTTCAAATAAAATTCGAATTATTACTTTTAATACTTTCATCTAATTGTTTATTTTTTTCATCGTTGTTATGAGCCAAAAGTACATTAGAGTTATTGTCAAAGCTAAAGAATTATTTTAATGTTTTGACTATTGAGTTAATAGTTATAGAATTTTTTAATAAAATCTATTAATTTAAATTCAAATAATTGTTCGCAAACATGACTAAGTCTGTTATTTTTTTTGTTTTTGTTTTTACAAAAATATTTTGCTTATGATTTTCAACCGTATTTTTCGAAATTTTTAAAATTTCAGCAATTTCTTTACTTAACAAACCCTTGCAAAGTAATTTGATAACTTGAATTTCTCTATCACTAAGCTGTTTATCGTAAACAAAAGGTTGTAAAACTACCTCACTGTTTTCACAATAATACAATGTTTCTTTTTTTGTATTGGTGTCCAAAACATACATGGTACATTTTGAGTTAGATAGCATGTGTTCGTAATTGGATATTTTACAAAACACATACCTTGGCATATTATTTTCGTAATAAATTTCAGGAAATTCCATTAGTCGCCAAGTAAAACTTTTATTTTTATTCTGCATTCTAAAAAGCTTACTAAATTTGATGTTACTGCGTTGTTTTGCTGTTTTTTTTGACAGAAACGTAGCCATAAAAACCAAAAAGGCTTCCATTTTTGGCAAATCGTCAGGGTGAAAAAGCTTGCCAATATCACATGGCGCCATTCCCTCCCAATCTGTTTTTGATAATGGTGATTCTGTTTCAAATGAACCTCCAACTTTTACGATTTTGGAGGTAAAAAAATCGCCGATATACCAAAAACTTTTTGTAAACGAGAAACGATTAGCGCAATTAATGACATCAGAAAAAGCAACCTCCCAATCTTTTTGTCCTTTTATCACTTCACTTGTAAACACATTGTCAAATTGACCTTGCTTTGCCGCTGCAATTAATTTTGTTTGCATGAATTACTTTTTTAGTTGGTTATTTATTTTATTATTAAACACCTTTAATCATTTTAGGTTGTAGAGAAAATACATTTTGTCATTAAAAACAGTAGTGATAAATTACTATTTTTAAATTCATAAACACAAATTACCTTAGCCAAATAAATATAGTAATTTTTTTTACGCTGTATTCATTTTAAATTTAAACAATGATTAAAAAAGTACTTTTTATAACAGCAATGGCATTTATAGCTACATTTTCAGTAAATGCACAAAACGAGATGGACATGGGTGGAGCACCGCCAAAAGTAAAAAAGAAAACGAAGAAAGAAATTACAAGCCCTGATAAGCATAAGTATACTGAAGTTCAGAAGAAGTATCAAAATCAGATCGTATTTTCAAAATCGGAAATTAAGAGGGACCAGGAAGATGCTAGCGCCTTTGTAAAAACTTGGGAATTGGGAGAACCTTTATATTTTAGAGTTTATCACTCGCAAACATTAATAGAATCTGAGTATGATTATCATGAAAAACAGAGTAGAGAGTTTAATGAATATGGTTATGCATATTTTTCTGAACAAACAGTAGTTTTTATTAATGGTAAGGAAATGGCTGATTTTGAAGTAGCTTCCGGCGATAAAGAATATGTAACTAATTGGGTAACAAGTAGCGGTACTGTTTATGATTCTTCTCAGGAGGAAAAAACATCAGGTTCAATATCTAATGTACTTGCCAGAGCCTTTCATGCTTTAGGAAATGATTTTAAAGAAGGAAGTTATGATATTGAAATAAAAGTATACGCAATGCCTAGCGTGTTGGGAGGTAACGTGGAAAGAAGTAAAGATGAACGGCATGCATTAATGTATTCAGGAAAAATTAAAATAAATGTTACAAAAGAAGGAATGAATAAATTTGCCCCTTATTTATGCAGAAATATTTTAAAGAAAAGCGGACAAATGATAGATCCAGCTATTGAAATCCAAATTGCAGAATCATTTGGCAGATCATATGGATATAAAGCACTTTCAGCAAATATTATTGATTCAGATTGGTCGATAAAAAGAAACGAATTTGGCGTGGTGTTATTTCGCTTTATTACATCTGAAGTTGCTTACATAGACAAAGACGGGAAAACGGAGATTATGGAAATAACTGTAAAACAAGATCATGACGGTTCAAAATTTCAAAACTCGGTAAGTCCTTACACTCTAACATATGATAGGCCGTATTGCGCATTTTGTACTGATTATAAAAAAACAATAAAATAATAAAAAAATACCAAGCTATAAACATATAACTTTAGTTGAAATAAAACATGAAAAAACATAATAACAAAATCAAAACACTTTGTTTACTTTTATTTATAGTATTTAGTGCTAATTCATTTGCCTTTAAAGGCGATGTAAGAGCTATTGTAAAAAGACCAGGTAAAAATGAGTTATTTATTGCGGGTGAGTTTAAAACGTTGTTTGTATTAAATAGTTTAACTGGTAAAACAATTCGTACATTTTTAACTCCCAATGGCGCTGTAAAATTGGCATTCACTAATGATGGTACTTCGTTATTGGCGGTTTATAATAATAAGTTAATGTATTTAGATCCTGAAACTGGCGCTTTGAAAAAAACGATTGCTGGTAATGGTTTTTTTATTTTTAATGAAGGCGATTACATTGTTGATGTTCATAGGTTTGGAAATAAAATAAGTGTTTACGCTAGTGCAGATGGGACTTTACTATTTAGTCATCCATGTGCCTTTTCTCCAGATTTTGTGTGTTTAAATGCTGATAAAAAGGAGCTTCATGTTTTTAGTACTGAACAAGCATTAGTAGGTGATTCTGCTTTTGTTACTTCTAAAAGTATGAAATCAGTGAGTTACAATACCTTTAATTCTAGTTATCTTAAACAGCAAAGTGATAGTAAAGGAGTGAGTTATTTTACCATTTCGTTAACAGATCAAAAAGTTAGCAGTATTAAAACGAGTCCTTATTCTCCATCTAAAGGTTCTTTCGGATCTGCATTTAATTTTTATAAAGATCAATTATTCCTTTTAAGTTATGACTCATTTTATAAAATGAATTCATCTGATAAAATGACGCCTATTGAATTTGACGAATCAGGTTATTCTTATTCTGCGGCACGTTCCGCTGATGGAAAATATATGGTACAAGCGGGAAGTAAAAAAGGATTTATTTATAATTGTGAAACCGAAAAATTTACTCCCTTTGAATTTGGTAAATCATTCAATAGTCCATACTCAAAAGATATATATGCGAACAAGGATACTATATATATGCTTTCAAAAGATTATTCGATTGATATATTTACAACCAAAGCATTTATCATAAAAAAAACGTTCGTTAATTTTGAGCCAGATAAAGGGAAGTTTGCCGTTTTATACAATAATGGTTTTACAAAAAAAGAAGCCAGAGATAAAGAAGCAGAAATTATTAATGCCGAATTAAAAAAAATGAATTTACCTGTAATTGATTTAGAAACTGTTATAGGTAAAGATGATGTGTTGCTAACAATATTTAATACGGTTGAGGAAGCAAATAGTTTTACAAAAACATTGAGTGATGCTCGGTTAAATTATATAACGATTATTGTTCCGCTTGAAAGTTAAGTTCTGTATGGCTTATGATAGATTAGCTGTCGAGTGTTGAAATGAAATCTTTAAACAACCAAATGGCACTTAATTTACTAAAAAATAAGATCATCTATTGAAATTTTAAATAAATAACATAAAAAAAATCTTATTACTCGTACTTGCTACTGTTACATCTTCTACTATATTTGCACAAGCAAAATTTTACATCAATGGTAAATTAGTTACTGAGTTAAAATCTGGAATGATCGATTTAAAAGTTACTGTATCAGTTCCAAAAGAAGTAATGGAACACGACCTAATAGAACTAACAATTGATTACATAGCTGACAACAATTTGTTACATAAAAGTAAATTTAAAACCTATAAAAAATGATGATAATAATAGCAACAATAATGTTTAATATGATGTCCTTTGGGCAGTTTACAATAAACTCATATGACAATACAAAAACCAATGATAATTTGGAAGAACATTATACTACTAGTACTTTTATTAAAGACACAAAAATACTTATTGAAGCAATCAAAAATAAGAAAATAGAAGTCAAAAAAACTGATTATAGAGAGGTTGCGAAAATTCTTAGGCTTGAAGCTGATGATTATGGAATGACTAAAAGCATTGAATATGATAATGATATGATGCTCAACATCAATTGTCCAGTAAGGACAAAGTTTAAACATGTAAGAATTATTAATTACCAATTTGCTCCAGTTTTCGATAAGAAGGGTATTGAGTACGGACATATTTCTTTATATCTAAATACGGAATTTGGTAAGCCTAAAGTGACTCTAAATGATTCTATAGTATGGGAGTTTAATGGGCAAAGAATAACTCTAAAAAAGGATAAAGACCCGCTAAATTTAAATTTCAATATTGTTATAGAGTCATTGGCTAAAGAGGATTAGTATTCCTACTCTCAAAATTGCTTCAAGAAGATAAATGTAAATAATTATGATGGTTCAACAATGAAAGGATCTTTTCAGTATTTCAAAATAAATTTAAAAGCTAAATACTTATGAAAAAAATATTAATATTCCTAGCTATTTCGATTGGTCTTTTTTTTCTATGTAAACCGACTATAGAAAAAGAAAATAATTCGTGGAAAAGCAGTGTCAAAAACGTTGAAATTCTTAAAAAAAATTATGTTCAATTTACTCCTTTTATTGAAGAAGAATATCAACAAGCAAAGGCTATTAGAGATAGAGCCAGTGATATTAAAGATGAGGATAAGAAACTAAAAGTTTATCAACAGGCTAATGAAACGCTAAATAATGGCGTTTACCATAAACTTAGTAGTGTTTTATTTGATGAGGAAAAAATTAATGAGGTCATACAAAAATACAAAGAAGATAAAAGTAGGTATGAGGAAAATGAAAAAATAATACCCTTATATGAAAGTGCTGTTGACGCTAGAGATTTATCAATAAACGTAACTCAGCAAAGAGCATATGATAATAACCAAGATGCATTAAAAGTGCTTGCAATCGCATCAGGTAAATTAAGTTCAGCTATTTCTAGTTTAGAAAAGCTGAGGGCTAGCATTAATAAAAAAGATGCTGCAAAATACAAAGACAATGACGATAATATACCAGAACAATTAAAACAATTTAAAGAAGACTCAGCTCCTCAACAATACACATACGAATACTGTGGAAACACATTTACTGGAAGCAACTGTGTAAATTGTGGTGCAGGAAGGGAAATGTATGATGGAACTAACTAATAGATAAACTAGATTCAGATAATGTGAGTTCAAAGCATTCACTTTACTACATTATCTCTTTTAACACTTATGAATGTGCAAATTTTACTTTTTCAGAATGGATTAAATATTATACAACTGACACATCAACAAAATATAAATTATTAAAAATACCATGTTTTACTCCTTAGTTTGGTATATTCATTCATATAAAACTTAAAAATAAATTATGAAAAAAAATATTTTAAACATGACAATGAGTATCCTAATGCTAGGAATCTTATCCGTTAACGCACAAGAAACTAAGAATTTGAATGATGTAGTTGTTGAAAAATTAGAAACAGTTTGTGATTGCGCAGATGCTAAAGCTGTTGGGTTAAAAGAAGAATTAGCAGCTAAGAAAAAAGGTGGATTTACGGCTGCAGAGGCAAAGGCTTGGGAATTAAAATCAACAGAGGTATCGAGTCATTGTATGGGTAAGAAGGGTTATACGTATGACCAATTTAGAGAGTGTAATTCTATGAAGGAAGTAATGAAAGAAATGGAAGCCTATATGAAAGAAAAGAAAGCGAAGAAAACAGAACTTACTTTTGATGATAAAGTATCTGAAACATGCTACTGTTTTAAATCAGCTAAAGAAGACGGTGGAGATTTAGGTGCTTGTTTTCAAAAACAAAGTAATTATGCGAAATCTGTAGGTGATAGAAGTAAAGAATTTATTCAAACAACTAATAAATGTCAATAACTTAAAATTAAAATGATGAAAAAAATAATAACAATACTATTAATAGCAGTGATAGGGTTAATTTCTTGTAATGCTCTAAAAATGGATGCTGATTTAGTAAAATCAATGACCATCGGTTATGATAAAGGCCTAGTAGCCGGTATTTCTGTTGGAGATAGTTGGGTTAAAAGAGTGGTAAAAAAATGATATATGCCAAAGGAACAAATTACATCAAAAATTGATGCATAATCATAATGAAACCTTTTTTTAAAAAGAAACCCCTAAAAATTCCTTTTTTTCAAGTCAAGTACTTTTTTGAATACTCAGAATACTTTGGTAGTTGGAGATTTCACAAACACAACTCAAAGATGAAAAAGGGATTTATTAGAGGTTCCTAAAATTTATTCTTTTATTAATTTACCAGAAATATTTCCGTTGTTAGATTTTAACGTATAAATATAAAAACCATTATTTAGTGCATTTCCATTTATTTGAATAGTATTATCGCCCGCATTAAACCATTTTTTATCTTCTTTAACAACTACTTTTCCGCTAACATCTGCAACTTCTAGTTCATATTCATCATTTGCAGTAGTTACAAAACGGATAAGCGTTTCGTTAGTAAAAGGATTTGGATAAGCGCTAATTTTATTTACGTTGTAATTACGATCATTTAAACTAGCTACACCAGTATTAACTGATTTAATTAATCCACTTGCGCCAACTACAAATCCTATTCCACCTGCAGTAACCGTTATGCCATCAAAAAATTCGCTACCCATGCCAGTGAATTCGTAATCTTTATTCCAAAACGAACCATCGTATTTTAAAATTATACCTCCACCGCCAAATCCTGGAGAAGTTGCCGCATAAGCTAAATTATTATTTACTGTAAAAACACTATTAATACCATAGTCATTAGTTGGTAAAGCCGTGTTTTCGGCAATCCAAGAAGATCCACTAAATCGAAATACTTTTGAGCTTTTTCCTGTCATAAATCCGTTTATTGAATTATTAAAGTTAACAGAAAATAAATCTTCAGTAGCAGGGGTAGTTACGTTGTTCCAATTTGTACCATTGTATTTTAAAACCCTTCCACTTGAGCCAACAGCCCAACCTTCATTAGCACTTATCATATATACATCATAAAATAAATTAACGTAATTAGAGGCACCGACCTGAGTAATCCAAGATGTGCCACCATTTGTTGTCATCATAATTCTACCCAAATCACCCGAAATCCACCCAGTACTTGCATTAAGAAAAAAAACACCATGCATGTTTACAGAAGTGTTAGTAGTTAATGTAGACCAAGATGTACCATTGTACTTAATACAAACCCCATTATCTCCAACAGCATAGCCAGTATTAGCGTTTACCATAAATACTTTGTTAAGGTCATTCGTAGTTCCGCTATTTTGTTGAGACCAACTAGCGCCCGCATTTGTTGTGCGTACTATTTTGCCTTGCCGGCCAACAGACCAACCATTATTATCGTCAATAAAGCGAACTGAAAATAAATTGTTTGTAATACCACTGTTTTGATCAGCCCATGTTTGCGAAAACATTAAAACAGGTAAAATAAGCCATGCGAAAAGTAATTTGTTTTTCATAATTATTTGTTTTAGATTTTATATCACAAAGTAACAGCCATATCCTAAAAAATACGTTTATTAATGTTGCATAAGTGTGTAATTATGTTGCATGGTATTTAATACACTAATAAACAAGTTGTTATGATTTGAGTTGGAACATTTTTTATAAATAAAAATTTAAAAAATACTTTTAAAACCTAGCTAATTAAAATTTATTTAAAAAATTTAACTGATTTTAATGTAAAAAACTAAATTACTTACTTTTTAATCATCAAGATTTTTTTTAAAATCCTTAAATTCATTTACAAAAACAGAAAATTAACACACATAAGTTTTATTTAAAGTGATAATGACATAGAAAAATTTAAAAAGCTTATCTCGAAAAAATATTTATTAATGTAATAATATAAAAAAACCTTAAAGATTAGATTGGAAAGAATAATGAAATTAAATTATAAATTATATTTTACCGTAAATATAATCAGAAACATAATTTTTATTCTGTTTTACTAAAAATCTTAGTAATTTTTATTTAATCTTAATAATCTTTCTAAACAATAAATTATTTTTTAATAGTATTAAACACTTTAATAATTACTCTTCGGCTTTGCTGAGGCTGTTGGTCGCTAGAAGTAATAGTTTTAACATCAGCATCGCTTTTTGTAATAATATTTTGAATTTGTTTTTTTAAAACTTTCTTTTTAAGTAAATAATTTTTTACGCTTTGCGCTCTAGCTTTCGACAAACTTAAATTAGATATTTTTTTATTATCGTTAATTTTACTATAACCCACAATTAGTTGAATTGATAAACTTGGATACTGTTTTAAAACCGCGCTATTGGTTTGCAAAATAGTTTCAGCTTCGGTATTTAAAGTGTTTTGTTTTAAATCGAACAAAATGGGATTAATATTAAAGCCTAAAAACTTTAATTGTTCATTATTTAATTCGCCTTTAAATATTTTTAAGTCAACGCTTACTAATGTTTTTACTGTATCTACTATTTTAGTTTCAAATTTATTCTCAATTATATTACAAGCAACTATCGGCTCTAAACAGCTATCACAATACGCAATAGTTTTAACCGAAATAGTGTAAATACCAGCACTTAAATAATCGTAACTTAAAACGGCTCTATTATTACCTATTATTTTACCATTTATTTGCCAATCGTAACTCAGGGCTTTATAGGGTTGCTGTAAATTCAAATCAATCGTATTTTTAAAATCCTCGAGCTCAGTATCGCTAATTTTTAATGTTGTTAAAGTGCTTAAATTAGCAGGACAGGTTTTATCTATAGTATTAAAATAATTAACTTTATAAATATCCATACCACCAAAACCACCTATACGAGAAGATGAAAAATAACCAGTACTTTGATTTTGAGTTTGAATTAAAAAAATATCGTTTCCGGTCGAATTTACTGGTTGACCAAGATTCTCGGGTTGCGACCATTTTCCATTTTCAAATGTACTTTTAAAAATATCGTAATTACCATAGCCTAAATGCCCTTTGCTACTAAAATATAGTGTTTTACCATCTTCGCTCATAAATGGTGCATCTTCGTCGTAACCAGTATTAATAGTACCACCTAAATTTTCAGGAGGTGTCCACTCACCATCGCTTATTTTAGTAGATTTGTAAATATCATTTCCGCCTAAGCCATTTTTCGAATCGCTTGTAAAATAAAGTGTTGTTCCATCTTTAGTTAAAAATGCGTGGCTTTGATAATAATCTTCATTTATTGATTTATTTAATAATTTAGCTTCCGTTTTTTTTAATTCGTCAAAACTAGTTTCATAAATTTTACCATTTTTAAAAACAAATAATTCTTTTCCGTCGCCTGTTATCGAAATTACCGATTCGTTACCACGTAAATAATTTGATTTTAATTCTGAAAGTTCGTAAGGCTTAGCATCAGAAAATTTTCCATTTTCTAATTTTGAAATAAACATACTTTCATAATATTTAATATCTAAAATATTTGTAATTTTTTGTTTTTCGTCTTTTCTTTTTGATGTAAAAATAAGTTGATTTTGTAAATTAAAAACAGGCACATATTCTGGTGCATCTGTATTTATTGTTTTACCAACGTTTACAACATAGCAGTCACTATTAAAAGTAGATTTTATTTTATCAAAATTTTGCAATGCATATTGGCAATCTAATTTCCGTTTTGTAACATCTTTTATAAAATCTAAATTATCATCTTCAAAAGCTTTTACTTGGTTTAATTTAGTAAAATAAAATAAAGCTTTAGCGAATTGCGCGGTAAATTGGTAACTTTTACCTAAAGCATAACTTAAATCGGCAACAGTATCTTTGTTTTGGTTTTTTAGTGCTTTTTCTAAATATGGTAGCGCTGTGGCATAATCTTCTAAAGTTTCGCTTAATAAAAAACCCATACCTAAATTAGCCTTATAATTATCTTTTTCTATTTCTAAAGCTTTTAAATAATTTTTTTTTGCTTCTTTAAAATCACCTCTATCAATATTTTTTCCAGCCCGTTTAATATACCAACCTACTGGCTTAAAACCACTGCAAATTAGCGTTACACAAATCAGTAATATTGTAATTATTTTTTTATACATATTTATTTAAAGGTAAATAAATTAATATACAAAGCAGTGTACTCAATAAAATATTTATAACAGCGTATAGTTGAAAACCATTTTTAAACAGCAAAAAAGTTTCGTAACCAAAGCTACTAAAAGTACTTAAGCCACCGCAAAATCCAATAATTAATAAAGGCTTTAGGTATAAATTAAAAACTGGCTTATTAGTAAATAACCACACGGTTACTGCAAAAATTATACAAGCTATAACATTTGAAATAAGGGTTGCTAAAGGTAAATTAATTTTTGTTTTTTGAATTAATAAGCCAATACAAAAACGCATTACAGAACCTATACCACCGCCAATAAAAACTAATAAAAAATTCATATTTAAAAACCCTAAATTACATTTTTTTTGATTTGATTAATTAAACAGATTGTTTATATTCGTAAAATAAATTTATACATGACAGAAATTTTTCTTAAAAATAAACTCAGTACTCAAACAAATGTGTTGGTAATTACCGCAAAATTTGAAAACGAATTTAATTTACCCGATAAAGTAAACGATTACATAGTTTCTGAACTTAAAAAAGAAGGCACAAAAACCTTAACCTATAATTACATTGGCAAATACATTTCTATTTTAATTGTTGATACAAAAAAAGAACAAAATGTACTTTTAGAATTAGTTCGTAAACATGGCGCATTAGTAGCCGATGGCATAAATACCGTCAAACACAGTGATATTTATATTTACAATCAAACTAAATTAAATTATTTGTCGCTTGCCGCAGCCGAGGGCATTGCCTTAGCAAATTACCAATTTATAAAACACAAGCCCAGCCAAACAAAAAAAGCACATACCCTTAAAACCATAGTAATTGCCAATAGCGCTATAAAAGAAACTGAAATTAACAATTTAAATATAAGTTGCAATGCCGTTATAAAAGCCCGCAATTTAGTAAACGAACCAGTAAACATTTTAAACGCAACAGATTTGGCCCTTGCATTTAAAACTATGGGTAAAGAAGCAAATTTTAAAGTAGAAATTTTTAATAAGAAAAAAATTACCGAACTTAAAATGGGTGGCTTGTTAGCTGTAAATGCAGGTAGTGTTGATGAACCAACGTTTACCGTTATGGAATATAAACCCGCCAACGCCAAAAACAAAAAACCTTATGTATTGGTTGGTAAAGGCGTAGTTTACGATACAGGCGGTTTAAGCCTTAAACCTACTTTAAATAGTATGGATAGTATGAAGTGCGATATGGCAGGTGCAGCAGCTGTGGGTTGCGCTATGTATGCTATTGCAAAAGCAAAATTAAATGTACATGTAATAGCTTTAGTACCTGCAACCGATAATCGCCCCAATTTTAACGCCTTTGCGCCTGGAGATATTATAACCATGATGGACGGAAGTACTGTTGAAATGCTTAACTCTGATGCCGAAGGACGAATGATTTTAGCCGATGCCTTACATTATGCAAAGCAATACAAACCCGAATTAACTATAGATATGGCTACCCTTACGGGCGCCGCGGTGGCTGCCATTGGTAATTTTGGTATTGTGGGTATGGGCACTGCTTCACAAAAACAAAAAGATAGTTTACATAAAAGCGGTTTTAATGTTCACGAACGTATTGCCGAGTTTCCTTTTTGGGAGGAATACGATGAGCTATTAAAAAGTGATATTGCCGATCAAAAAAATATTGGTGGTCCGCTTGGAGGAGCAATTACTGCAGGTAAATTTTTAGTTAAATTTACCAATTATCCCTATTATCATTTAGATATTGCTGGCCCTGCTTTTTTAAGCGCAAAAGATAGTTACCGAGGTAAAGGTGGCACTGGATATGGCGTTAGATTATTGTTTGACTTTTTTAAAAATATGTAAAATGCGATTACTACTAGTATTTAATTTATTAATTTTTAATTATTGTTGTTTTTCGCAAGATGTAAAAAATGGCTTAATAGTAGTGCACGTAGACCCCAGCGGTAAAGCAGAATTTAAACAAAAAATATATAATTACCATTTTTTAAATGGCCATTTTATAGGCCGAGATGAGCTGCTAACCGTTAGTGGCAAAAAAGATGGTAAGGATAATATTCGCACCGATATTGGCATAAACACTCTTTACAACAACCGCTATTTAATTACTGGCATTGGCAATATTATTGATTTAAAAGATAAAAAAGTATTATTTGATGGCAGAGCAACTTTAATACGCTGTGGTAACGATAGCGCTATTTTTTACACTAACGATATTTTTAAAGGTAAATTTTATTCGGTTTACAATTTTAAAACAAACAACTACGCCGAAGTAAAAAATTTATTATTTAAACCAAAATTAGGGCTAGATGTGGAGTTTGATAAAACCACACAACCCTATAAAATAAATTTATACCCACAAAGTAAACCAAAAGTTGAATTAGTAAAAGATGCTGGTTACGGACAGACTGGTACTACCGATATTAGTAAACCCGACCCAGCTATGTGGTGGATTGATAAAAGTAATTTTGCTTATGCAAATTTTAATAAAGAAAATACCGAGGTAATATTTTATAAAGTAAATGTAGATACCAAAGCCAGCACGCTTATTGGTAAAGTAACTATTAAACCCGAACTACTATCGGCTAAATTGCAAAAAATTAGCAATACACAAACAATACTATTTTGTGGAAACAAACAAATTTTTGTTGATGCTACAGCAAACACAGTTACTGATTTAGTATTTACAAACCCTAGTAATGGTTTTAGTGCCGAGTGTAAAACAAATAGTTATGGCCACTTAATAAAACTAAACGAAAAAGAAGTTGGTAAATACCATTTTCAATTAAAAAATTTTAAAACCGAAACTAATATTGCCGCCATTGTTAAAGAATTGATAATGGGCCCAGAAAGCTACCAACAAGGTTTAGGAGTTTGGAATAACGGCAAACCTGGCTGGGAAACAGTTGATGCCGAAGATGTGTTAACTTTAGTTGGTTTTATAAAAGAGTAAAATTTTAAAATAAAAAAATGTTTCTAATTACAGAAACGCTTTTAATTAAATTACAGCAAAGTAATTTATTGTTTATGCCATTTTATGTTTCTCTAATTTAAAGGAAAAAGAGAAAAAATAATTATAAAATGTTAAACCACTTTGGCATTGTAACACATTTAGTTTATGTATTATTACAAATTGTTTTTTAAACAACCATAATGTAATAAGGGTCGCTGGTGGCAACAACTTTATTACCTTTACTAATTATTACTTTGCCCCACAAACATACACCAGGTGTTAAGCCACTAACCGTTACTTTACTTACCGTACTTGCTGCCACCTGGGCCCACGTTGCAATAGGGTTGGGGCTAGTAAACCATTATTATGCGGCTGCACAGTAGCTATTTATATCCATATCAACACTTCCGCTTAGTTTACCCAATTTTATGGTAAATGTTTTTGTGCCTTTGCTTACGGTTTCGCTTATACCAAAACCTGCACTTAAAGCTGTGGTTTTATCGCCATTTGCTTTTAGCCATACATAAATCCCATACACTTTTAGGTAAGCATTTACAGTTTTAGCTTTGGCTATTACAAGGCGGTACTGGTTTTATCGCTTGGTTTTTTGGCTGTTATAGCGGCATTAAATTACTAATAGCTGTTGCAAAAGCTGCTAATGGCTCGTAAGATGTTGTAAATGATAATAATTAGTGTTCTATAATATACAAATATTTGTTATATGTGTATTCAATTATGGCAAGAAAATCAAAATTAATCCGAGCGGTATTAGAAAAAAATTTAGAACAACAACTCAAGAAAGTAAAAGGCTTTCGGCGTGTTCAGCGGATATTAGTAATACTAAGTTTGCATAAACAAGCACAAGCAAGTAAAGAACTATCACTACAATTTAATTTAAGT
>Ga0163144_10016576_pt1 | contig 15086 bp, 14 predicted proteins | sample OliLak19BULKMAT1_FD_123175 | JGI IMG/M metagenome (GOLD analysis project Ga0163144, IMG submission 123175) | Freshwater microbial mat bacterial communities from Lake Vanda, McMurdo Dry Valleys, Antarctica - Oligotrophic Lake LV.19.BULKMAT1 | ecosystem: Environmental > Aquatic > Freshwater >... | reverse complement strand
TCCACTGAAATGACTTGATACTCTTTTTTAATGACATCGATTGAAGATACTTTTATGTCATATAGGTCATAGCTATTGGTAAAATCATAGTAAATAGTATCATCATCCACTTCACCTTTGATCCATTCCTGTAATTCCCTATTTATCAGTGAATCATTTTTTGTAAAAAGAACAGGGACAATATCCATTCTTTCTTTATACAATCGTGTTAACAATGCATTCAAGATAATCTTCATAGTCTGCATTTACCGTAACACCTTTTTCTGGTTAGGCTTTTAAAAAGTCTTTGTCTTTTGAAAAAATGATGCATTCGGTTTTGTTTTTTGAACACCATGCTTCTACTGATAAAAGAGCGATTGCATCCGGAAATTCATGTTTTTTTTCTCCGGTATTAATTGGAAAAGTTCCTTCAAAATATTTTTTAAAAATCTGCTCACTGTCAATAACCGGGTATTCAATAATGTTGGTATTTGCATTTAAAAGTTCCTCATCCAGCAATGCATCAAACGCTTCGGCTATAATTTTTATCTTCGAAAACTTTACCAACTTGTTTTTTCTTTCACGCTCTTTCTTAACACTGACATCTGCCGATCATTCAATAACTCATTATCTTTTTCGATTGCTACCCTTGCCTGCTTTTTGATCCTTGATTTTATTTCGTTTACTGTTATGATCGGCAAAATTAAATTAATACTTGCAACCTTTGACAGGTTAAGGAACTCATTGATTCTTTTTCCCTCAAGAAAGTTTTCTCGAACAAATATGGATGTATCTAAAAATATATTTTCTGGCATAGTTGGCAAAGCTATTTTAAACACCTCACTTTATTAGTAACCACTTTTTGCAAAATGGAAATAACCAATGGCTTTTAGAATCCTTGTCAGCTAACAGCTTTCTAAAATGTTCAGATTTCTCATGTACCCTTATTTCTCTTCTTGTTCTATTAGGATATCAAAAAAACCTCAATAAGTTTATAATTTTAGCTACTGATAATCAATAATTTAGGTTATTTCATAATAATTTTTTTACCTTGTGTAACCTCAATGCATATTAATAATATAGGGACAAGATGAATTACGAAACAATCATAGAACAGCTTAAGCATAAGGATTCTCAGGCTTTGGAAAGCCTTTACAATACCTATGGTGTCAAGTTTTATGATTATTGTATCCGGAAATGGGAATTGTCTGAAGATGCCGCATGGGAAGCAGTTTATCAAACCCTTGAAACAGTGGTTTTAAAAGGGGCGAAATATCAATTTAAATCCAACCTGCATTTTCAGAATTTTTTGTTCAAAGTGCTGTTGAACTTTTTACGTCAACTATACCGGAAACAACAGGCAGGACGTTCCGATTTGGAGTTTGTGCAACTGGATGCGGATACTGACATCTCGGTTATTCAAAGGCAAATTGATAAAAAAACCTTTGTGGATTATTATCAATCCGAATCAGTTGAACCGGAGATCATGCGCACTTTAAATCATGCACTTGCCCAACTAATCCCTGCGGATAAAGATTTGCTTTTATTAAAGGCACAAAATTATACCTATGATGAAATAGCAGAAATACTTGGTATCGAGAATAATCAGTTAAAGGTGAAGCATCATAGAGCAAAACAAAAATTAATTAAACTTTTAAATGAATCCAAATTATGAACGCAAACAATCATATCGATATGCTGGACGAGACCTTGAAAATATTTTTTCTGGAATCGGCAAAAACAGATGAAACAACTTTGCATCAGGAATTGTCTGTAATTCTTTCAAATGATCAACTCGTTGAAATGCCGGATGCTATGCGGCATAAGTTAATGAATCGGTTAAAAGATGCTTTGCAGCAGGTTTCCTTTGGGCAGTTAATAACAGAAGCTCTCCAAAGTAACAATATTGAAGCAGACAATTTAGCTGAATTAACCGGGTTGCCAGTGCCTGTGCTGAAAGAACTACAGGCGGATACTGTTTTTACCAATAATGTTCCGATTGTTTTTATGAAAAAATTACTCAATTCATTAAACATATCCTATGAGGCAGCAGAACAGGCTATACGAAATACGTTTAAATTATTACAGCATCGTATTCCATCCTCTGCTTCCTTTAATGGCGTAACGCCTGCTTTTAAAAAAGGTAATCTTTCTTCAAGAGAATCCTTTATTAAGAACATGCCAAAAACTTCTGGTAAGGAATTGTTTCAGAATGAGGAAGCTCTTAACCGTTATTTAAACAGATTAAATGAACTGATGAATAGTTAATTATGGAAAACATGGTTAGATGGTCATATTCAACTATAAACACACTTAGGCAATGTAATAGAAAATATTATTTTGCCCAGGTGATGGCTACTCATGGGCGTAAGATTCCACAAAGACGAAAAGCATATGAATTGAAAAAAATGCAGAATCTTACTATGTGGAAGGGATCTGTTGTTGATAAGTTTATGGAGAAGACTGTGATTCCTGCCATCAGGGATAAGAAGGAACTGGATTTTACGGTTTTCGGTATGCAGGCAGTAGAATTGGCCAAAAATCAGTTTCAGTTTTCACAGGCAAAAGCTTATAACGATGCAGGGCTAAAAAAATCTGAGGCCGATAATGAATTTTGTATTCTGGATGTGCATGAATTAGGCAAACCATACAAAGAAGTTGAATTGGCTGAAGCTTATGAAACCATAAAACAGGCTATTGAAAATATACCCTCACTTAAAATGCCGGATGGGACTTTACTGATAACTTATTTAAAAGAATGCAACCAACTGGTGCCAAACGTAACCAACTGGAAAGTGGAGATAGAAAACGCAAGGGTAAGCCCTCAGATAGATTTAATCGCCTATCACAACTTTAAACCTGTTGTTATAGACTGGAAACTATCGGACAGTTTCATAGCAGATTATTCGAGGCAACTTATTATTTGCGGCATCACTGTTTATCTGAAAAGACTGGAAGGAGATAAGCAGCCTTACCAATACAGTGACATACAACTTTATGAAGTAAACCTGTTAAACGGAGTAGTTAAACAGCACGAGTTTTCTCAGGAAGTGATCAATGATACGATTGATGATATTAACCGCACCGCAAAAGATCTTGGATTACTGCATGTTGCTTATGAAGACGCAGATATTGACGAATATGGGCTTACAGAAAACGAAGTCTCTTGTAAATTATGCTCATTTCGACCTTTATGTATATATCTTTTATTAAATCAAAATGAATACGATGAGGAATCATACCTTGAATTTGTTCAGAATAACCAACTTGCCTGATTTGGATTTTTCCTATAAGTTAGTGGAGACTGATTTGGCTAAATTAGAAGGCAAAGAAGACTTGTATAATAGGCAAATGCTTAAAATAGCACAAAAGGTAGCTTCGTTAACAAGCGGGCCTGCAGCTTCTATTCACAAAGATGGAAAGTTATTCATAGCAATTCCATCCAATAAGTTAATGGAGAACTCTAAAATTGATATTGCGCCATTCAGCGTTAATGTAAAACTGTTACCGGATGTCTATTATATTCTTGCTGGTAAAATAAACAATGATAATTTAGAAGTGGTGCAAAAGTTCCTTGATTTTGAAATGAGGCGACAGTTGGGCAACAATCCACAACTTTGGAAATTGGGCTCCGCACAGTTCTTTCAGAAAAGACCTGTACAATCCAATGCAGATTCCAATATCGAAATTTTCGGTGGCTTCAACTACAAGTTGCTTACCCTTGAAAATGGCCAATTCTGTATTGCTCTGGATATTACGTATAAGTATATCGACAAGCATCCGTTGAGTTATTATATCAAAGAAACGAATGCCCAAGCTCATGGTTCAAATTTCAAAGGCCGAAAATTCCTATATCAAAACTGGGATAACTGGTATACAGCTGAACTGGTTGGTTTTGGTAAAAAAATAAAAGACCACGAATTCATGTCAGATGGTAAAACACACAAAGTTTTTGACTACATACTGTCAAAGGGACAAAGAGCCAGGTTTGATATTAAGCCGATCTTGAAACCTGATGACATTACGATGTTTTACAAATATCCGGGCAGGTATATGGAGCCGCATCATGGGGCTTCCTCCCTAGCAAGAATGTTATACCAAACAAACGATCCCGAAGTGAAATCCTTGCACCGCTTCTCAATTAAAGACCCGACAAAAAGATTCGATACCATCACTAAGATTATTAACACTTTCTTCCAGCGACTTTCTTTTAATGGAAAGCAACTTCAAATTAATAAAAATCCAGAAACGGAGAAAATAAACCATTTTGGTATGCCTGATTTGTTATACCATGGTGATCAAGTGTTACACACAGGAGAATCAGATTTCGACGTGAACATAAGAGATTTTGGATTGGAGCGTAAGAAATACCTAATGAATAATGGCGTAATCACCAGGACAGGCTTCGACCAGCAATTCCTTATTATTCCCGATTCGATGGACAAAAATGTGGTTACGGCAATCAAGAAAAATATTGAATTTCAGATTAACAAACTTGCACCAGGATTTACTGAGTTTAAGGTCATTAGGTACAAGACTGATATTACAAAAGCGGCTTCTTATCAAGTGCAGGATATTGAAAAAGTTCTTAAATCACAAAATGCATTGTGTGGGTTTGCTTTATTCGTTTTGCCCGACATCAAAATAAGATCCAAAAGGCAAATCACCATTTTTCACGATTGCCTTAAAAGCAAGTTTTATCCGGACTTAAAAGTTCAGTGTGTATCTGGTTATAAAATCAGTAGTTATTTTCAGGCCTTTACTGCTACTGGAGATATTGAATACAAGGTTCCGGAACATCTGAAACCTAAGTTCCGCTCTTATTTGAATAACCTTGTCTTTGAACATCTTTTAATGAACCGGAAATGGCCGTTTGCACTGGCCAATAACCTGCACTATGATATTTATGTTGGAATTGACGTGCATGACCGATATGCGGGCTTTACTTTTTTCTTTAAAAACGGACAACAAATATTTTTCTCTTCAGAGCAGGTTCCTAAAAAAAATAAGTCCCAGCGGGCTGAAAAATTAAAGGCGGGCCTGCTGCATAAAGTGCTGTTAGAAAAATTAAAAATCTTTATCCCTTTGCATGCACCAAATCCTAACAGCATCGTCATTATACGTGACGGCAGAAGTTTTGGAGAAGAGGAAAAGGCATTGGCGTCAGTAATAGGGGAACTTGCCAAGGAAGGTATAGTCAATAAATCACTCTTGAAATGTGGAGTAGTGGATCTTCATAAACAAAGTATCATTCCCTTTCGCCTTGCCTCTCAAACGAACGCATATAATCATTTGGAAAATCCAATTGCAGGTACCTATAAATTGATAGCACCAACAGAAGGTTTTTTGTTTAATACCGGCTACCCGTTTCTAATACCAGGAACTGCTAAGCCATTACATATTTCTTTAAAGGCAGGCGATCTGAACTTCCTTTATATTCTCGAAGATCTTTTTCATCAGAGCATGCTGGCTTTTTCTGCTCCTGACAGAAGTAATGCTTTGCCAATTACAATAAAATTGATTGATACGCTGCTTGAGCCATTGGCTGCAGCAACCGAACAAGAGGAGGAAGAAGACGATGAGCCTGTAGATGAAGAAATGCAGAACATCACTTATTAACAATTAAAAAATCTATTTTATGAGTGAGATTAGCGTCCTATCTAACCAATACAATAAATTAGTTGAAACATCCGACAAGGTGAATAATTCTGTAATTGTTTACAAGAAGAAGAAGTTGCTCAGCGAACCTTCTAATCTGAAAAAGTATCCTAAGCTATTTATTTCTTCGGATGATTCACATCTTGCAAAAAATACACTTCTTTCTTTTCTCATTAACCTTAAGCAAATTCTTGAGGAAGACAGAAAAGAATCTGAATTTATTCCATCCATTGTTTTAGAGGACTATAAGAAAAAACTAGATGCCAATCAATATCTGAAAGAGGACATTGAATCATTGATAAATTTTATTGATAAAGACCAGGTTATTTCTGAAGAAAATATTTCCATATTAGATGGAATTATGTCTGTTTTAGATAATGAAAGGAATATATTATTTCGCAAATTAAGAACCGCTAGAGGATGACCAAGTTTATAAATGCGATATTCTTCGATTTAACCGGAAGAATAGAGAAAATGCTGGAGGAATTAGCATCACCTGAAATCAGTAAGGAGATGGATCCTGCTTTTTTACAGGAAACCGAACGGTTATTGCTGGAATTGAAAAATGAAATTGCCGCTTTAATAAGTTCAGGAGATTTGGAAATAGAGGCGTTGGCATCTAACAATATTATCAAGTATAATACACTACATGAAGGATTATTGACTATTGAACTTTTCCGGTATTTGATTATCATCAATTACGGTGATGGGGAGGAATATTTTAAGAAAAAAATAAAAAGAATATACACAGAAATTAACTGCTTACAGAACCCTCCAATTATTACAACCATTAGTAATTCCGAAAACTATTATTGGGCATTGCCCAGCTATGATATTATTGCTGTGCCTACTGGAGAGGAGCGGAGTTTATTAAACTTACCTGATTTGTATCACGAAATGGGGCATTTGATATATAATCAGTACGCCTATTATTTGAAAGGCTCCATCGAACAGTCCCTTAAAAAATATTACGCTGATGAAATACAGCGTGTGGTGAACGAACAAAGGTCTGCTTTACTGATTACATTTTTCAGGGAGAAGCTGAATTACTGGATAGACAGTTGGGTAATGGAATTTACCTGTGATATGATAGCGGTGTATTTAGTTGGTCCAGCTTATGCGTGGACTAATTTGAAACTGACTACGCTTAGTAGTGGAAAAGACCAGATTTATTTAGACTCCCCTTCGCATCCTTCTGATGAGGCAAGAATGAGGGCCATATTTTATTTATTAGAAAAAATGGGACATACAGAGGAATTAGCTGAGATCAAATTATCGTGGTCGGACTTTTTGAATGCTACTGCAAATGGTGTCCCACAGAACTATGCTTTCGTATTTCCACAAATTTTCCTTCAAGAATTAGCTAATAACGTTTTAGCAGGCTGCCAGTCAATTGATTTAAAAAGTTATCAGGAGCAATTGGGAATACATGGTAATCCAGTTTCTAAGGTTCTTAATGATGCCTGGAAAAAATTATTTGTTGCTCCGGCTGAATTCCATCAATGGGAAAAGGAACAAATTGAAGCAATCAAAGTGCAAGCTTAACAAAATGGGAAATAACGATACAGCAGCAGCACTTACAAAAGACTTTATTCATTATACCAGTCAATCACTTTTTCTAACAGGAAAAGCTGGTACCGGTAAAACTACTTTCTTAAAACAACTTAAGGATAATATAAATAAAGAAGTTATTATTGCTGCGCCTACAGGAGTAGCTGCTATCAACGCCGGAGGTGTCACGTTACATTCACTTTTTCAATTGCCTTTCAAACCTTTTATCCCTGCTGTACGCCCATCGAACAATCATCACCTCAATTGTATCTATAAAAATGAATTGATTGAAAGTATTCATTTTAATAAGGAAAAGGTAGGATTGTTGAAAGCCCTTGAATTATTAATTATTGACGAAATATCAATGGTACGGGCTGATATGATGGATGCCATCGACGTGATTTTAAAACACGTAAGAGATCAGCAGGATAAACCATTTGGAGGTGTGCAATTATTGCTAATCGGGGATCTATTGCAATTACCGCCCATTGTGAAAAATGAGGATTGGGAAATATTAAAACAGTATTATCAATCTCCATTTTTTTTCAGATCAAAAGTTTTAAGCGAATATCCTTTGTGTATTATTGAGTTAAAACATATTTATCGGCAAAGTAACGCAGATTTTATACGAGTGTTGAATAATGTAAGGAATAATGAAATGACTATTCAGGATTACTCATTACTTGAAAAATGTTACCGTCCTTCATTAACTACTACTAACCCTAATGGTTATATTACTCTTACAACTCACAATCAACAGGCCGATACCGTAAATGTCCAGATGTTAAATGCTTTACCATTTACGGGTTATAGTTTTGATGCTCAAATAAGCGGCGATTTTGACCCAAAAATGTTCCCTGTTGAAGTGAAGATCTCTTTAAAGGAAGGAACGCAGATTATGTTTATGAAAAATGACAAGGGAGATACCAGAAGATTTTTTAATGGTAAGATTTGTATAGTCACTAAAATTGAAGTCGGAGATGTTTGGGTTTCGTCTCCAGGGGAAAGGGATTTTCTACTTGAAAAAGAATCATGGAAAAATATTCAGTACAGGTATGATGCCACAGAAGGTAAAATAAAAGAAGATGTTATTGGTGAATTTAAACAATATCCGATACGTCTGGCATGGGCTATTACCATACATAAAAGTCAAGGATTGACTTTTGAAAAGGCGATTATTGATGCTGGCAATTCATTTACTGCGGGACAGGTCTATGTTGCTTTAAGCAGAGTAAAAACTTTAGAAGGTCTTTTGCTAAGATCAAAAATAAACCCTGATAGTATTGTTTCGAATGAGGAAGCATTAGCTTTTATCAATAATGGGATTGAAAATGAAGGAAATCTCAATGCGCTGTTGGAAACAGAAATGAAAAAATATATTCTTCAAAAGCTGGTCGATCTTTTCAGTTGGAAACTAGTTGCCCAGTTAGTTACAAGCCACCGGGACAATTATAAAAAATGGAACTATGATGTAAAATCAGATCAGTTTCGTTGGGAAGAAGATTTGCTTTTATCCCTGCGAAAGCATCAGGAAACAGTTATTAAATTTAAGCAGCAACTGGAAAATCTTTTTTTGCATTCTTCTGGTGGCCTAACTCAACTTCAAGACAGAATCAAATCTGCGTCTACCTATTTTATTAATGAAATTGATTGGAAAATAATTCCGTTATTTGATACAAACTTTAAAAAAGCAAAGGAGGGTAAGTATGATAAAAACTATCTGGTTTCTTTGGATTTAATCAATAAAGGATTTAAAAACTTAAAGAAAAGTCTATACAATGTACTTGCAATTTCTGATGAAATTGTTGAAGGGTGCGATTTCAAAATCATTTTAAGTAGACTGAGGGAATTGAAGATGAACAGCCATGAAGAGGAGCAGGAAAGTCCAATGATTAAAAAGAACGGAAAAATATCTCCGAGCAGCAGTAATTCTTTTAAACTTTTTAGAAGTGGAAAATCCGTTACGGAAATTGCAAAAATCCGTGGGCTTGCGAATCATACAATAGAATCACATTTAACGGATTTTATTAAAACCGGTGAACTATCTGTGTTTGATATTATGTCAACTGAGAAAGTAAATGAAATTCTAAGTGAATTAAATAATAATGAACATGATTTGAACGCAGTAAAAGGGAATCTGGGCGCTAATTATTCCTACTTTAATATTCGTGCTGTAGCAAACCATTATTTATTAATTCAAGAAAAGGCTATTTAATCAATAATTCCTCTTTTAAGATACTAAATGGGAAATTATGGAGTCAACTCAATTAAGCTTTTGTAAGCTGGGTTATTGTTATTCTAACAACCTCCCCAATTCATTCGTAACTGGTAATATCCCTTTGATTTTCAGCGGCGTTTGTTTAGATGTTTTAAACGTGGCCACACCCATTGCCTTATCAATACTCTTTACAGAAAATTCAGCAACAGTATCATTTTTCTCCATGCAAAGTACAATATCAATACTAGAGTTTTCATGCGAAAGCTTTATCTTTTCTTCAAGTACATTCAGGTATAGAAATTAAGTTGCCCGGTATATTCTGGTTTAAACTTTCCTTTCTTTAATTCTAACGCAACAAATCATTGCATTTGGCGGTTGAAAAACAGCAGATCAATAAAAAATTCTTCGCCATCTAACTCTACCCGGTACTGGTTGCCAATAAAGGAGAAGCCTTTACCCATGCGTAAAATAAAATCCCTTACCTCTGCTACCACTTTATTTTCAATATCCCTTTCATCATCGCTATCTTCTATAGAAATAAAATCCAACAGGTATTCGTCTTTAAAAACCTGCAGAGCTGAAGGTTTTAATGTATCGGGTAAGGTTTTAGAGAAATTGTTGGGCAACTTCCCTTGCTTTTGAAAAAGCTGCGCATTTATCTAATGTTCCAGCACTGTTACCGACCAGTATTGAGAAGCCGCGTGAGCCATGTAAAAGAGCCTTTCTTCAAGGGTTTTGCACTTGCTTAATAGAACAATGTGATGAATGAAACTTAACAGCCAAAAGGCGTCCAAACCCTCTGTGTGTAATTCTGCCGTTACTGACGACATAAATGCTTCCACGTTCTTATTTGTCAATTCTGCCATTGCAGACGGCAGAATTGACAGGGGCTGGTATTCGGTATAAAATTGTTTCATTTTCATTAAATTACGATAAGAGAAACCCTTAAACCCGGAAGCTGCTTTTGCAAGTCGGTTGAGATTTGTTCAATAACTTTTGCTCCCCATTTTTCAGAATCAATCTTTTGGGTAAGCATTTGGCCCGTTCTTAAGTAGAGGGATAATTGCTCCCTGTTAGCCAGTCTTGCAGCCTGGTAGCGGCTTTGTATGATGCTTTGCTTTAGCTCTGTTATAAATAGAAGATATTGTTTTGTTGCTTTCATTTTTGATGATCTTTAATTATTAATCAATTAAGTTTTCATTTTGTGGACTAAATAATGAATTCCTCTTCTCTCTTTACATCATCTTTAAAAGAAGTGAGCCTGCCGGCATGTTCCTTTTTTACTTCATTTCCAAAACTGTCGAGATAATTTTCCGTTGTTTTTATATTAGAATGACCCAAGGCTTCCTGAATGTATTCTGTACTCACACCACTTCGTTTAAGCTGGGTAGAAAAACTATGGCGGGTTACAATAGTGGTGATTTTCTTTTCTATTTTTAGTTCAATTGCAATCTGAGCCATTGCCTCATTAATCAATCGCCTTACGTTATTTAGTAAATTAAATTGTTCTAAAGAATTTAACCCCGTCTGCATTAATGGAAAAATGAAGTCTTGTGGCAAACGGTTTATGTTGCCATGTGTTTTTATAATTTCCATCAAATCTTCCGTAATAAAAACAGTAATTGGCTTGGGGTTATTCCTTGTCGAATTATCAGTTTTTGAACGTTCAAAAATTAGATACTCTCCCTGTATATTCTTCCACCTCAGAAAAATCATATCCTTCACATTCATACCGTTGGCCAAATAACAGAATAGCCAATAAGCCTTTCCAATAGTAAGTTTTTCGTTACTTGATTTGTAATAAAATACCAGTTTCAATTCGTCCTGAGAAAGTGCTTTCTTCAGGTTTCGGGAAGTTGGTATTTGATATTTTTTTCTTCCGAAGGGATAACAATTTTCCCTCGTGATAAGTCTATCTTCAATAGCTTCATTAAATATCGAACGTAAGGGCCTCAGCACAATTCCAACAGTTGTTTTAGTTGCTCCCCTGCCCAACATCCAGTTTTCATATTGATATAAAAAACTTACGGTTATCTCCGAAAATAAAACATTACCCTTAAATGCTTTTATGGAGCGATAGGTACGCTGATAGTTTATGGCACTACCTACACGACCTTGCTCTAACAGCTTTTTAATGTAAGACAGAAATGTTATTGAGATTGTCTTGGGCTTGCTATGGTCTTCATTGAAAATATTAAACCGCCTTAAGAATGGAGCATAATCAAAATTATCTGTTATTTTATTTTGCTCATCAACAAAAGGCTTTCGTTGATTAAGTTTAAAAAAACGTGCATTTAAGTCAACATAATCCTCCTTAAATTTCAAAAAATCAAAAACTTCCATTTGGTTTAGAAAGGAGTTGGAACCAAAGACAATTTCATTTATGGTTTGCCTCAATTTCTGCAACTCCGCACTTACCTTATGTCCCGACAATCTTTTGTAATCGGGTTCACTAAGCTCAAACAAGGTGAGATAGTCCCTTGTGATGCGTTGGTTTGTTACTCTGAGTTTTAATGGAAATTTTCCATTTTTCTTTATCCTTCTTGTATCAAGGATAATTGAAGTTGTTGTTGCCATGATGTTTGATTTTCATTTTCACTTTTCCATCTCCTCTAAATTTTGCAAACAGATTTGCAAACAAATCATTGTAAAATGCCATAAAGTAGCGATAAGGCAGTTATAACAATAATGATGCAAGTAAATGAAAATCAATTTGGTAAGTTAATCTACGTTAAAGCGTGGTAAAATAGATTAAGAAATAAAACACACTCAAAATCTGCCATTCGCAAGGGTGTGAAGGTTCGATTCCTTTCGTGGGCACTCAAAAAAAGCGCTTTAATCATATGATTAAAGCGCTTTTTTATTTTAGGGGATGCGACAGGTGTGTACGTTGTTAGTAGTCACTTTTAAAAAACCAAGGAGACCATTTTTTATCTGTCCAAAAACCTTTGATTTTCTTTTTCACGAGCCTTCCGTTTTTTATACCAAACAACTTTTGTCCTTTGAAAAATAACTTGTCGGGACAAGGTGTTCGGTTCTGCCCACCCGAAGAAAGTCCCTGCCCTGCATATTGCTCCTGTGTTAGTCGCTCTGGAATTTCGTCAGTTGATAAAATCAAGGTGTCATTTGATAAGCCCATTTTATTCTTATAGCTGATAGTGTCGAATGTTGGAATAATTCGAAAACAAACAGTATCATTCTTTATTGTCCAGGTTCCTTTAGACCAACTTGCTGAAAGGTCAAGATGCCAGGTGTATTCAAAAGTATTGTCAGCATTAAGTTGGATGCGACTATTAAAATGGTCCCGATAATGCCCAACGATCTTGTCTTGAGCTAACATATTAAAGGGAAGTGTCAGCAAAAGTATTATTGTCAAAATTTTCATAGTAGTTTGGTTGTCAAAGTACACACAAGGAGTATAGCTTGCTGCAGGGCTGGAAGTAATTGTTTGTCCTGCACAAAACTGCTGCGGAATAAAAATATAAATGTAAAAGTTATCAATTAAAAGTTCAGCGATGTTTGTCCCAAATTGAAACAATAATTTGTAAAGTGGCAATTCTATTTCCATCAAACCCCACTCATTTATACGTTTGGTGTGGGTTATTTTATTTCAAATAATAACAACGAAACATAAAATTTTAAACTAAAAAATAGATTTAGCGTGAGTTAAAATCATAATAGCTTTTTGCTTCCAATCATATTGATCTTTAATAAAAAAACAACCCCTAGAGACTGATCCTGCGGATCATTGGGTATTACTAAACAGCCAGTTGGTCCGATAAAATATCCTGCAATTTCTATAGTTGGATCAGTTTCCGACTGATTGTATTTTAATGCTAACACTATGTGATTCTGTTTATCCCTGACTTCAAGTCTGTAGTCGTCATTTTGAAAATAAAATAAATTAGGTTTATAAAGTTTCCATTAATTGAAATTTATAAATCCAATTGTTTCTTCCTTTTCTAAGTCCTTGAATTCTAATGACACATAAAGCCTTTCATTGTTATCGACACCGACAATACACTCAAATTCGATCTGATCTTTTTTAACGAAATTTAGTATATTAAATCCTTTACTTAATTGATCTGCAGTAATTCCATACGAATCCGTGCCAATTTTAAATGTTATTCTGCGTAGAATTTTGAATTTTTTTATTACTATTCCATAAATTTCGGGTGCTTTTTCAGTTATTCCCTTAAATGTATATGTTTGTGATGCTTCAGAAAAACTAATACTGTCTTGTGTCTTTATTGGTAACGGTCTGAGTTCTCCCGAAATAAAATTCTCTTCATCATATTTTTCCTTTGGTGACTTAAATACTTCACTAATTTTCTGTAAACCCTGCAAATGCAGCACAGTTAGGGGTACTGCATTACTTTAACAAAAGAACACTGCCTTTCATTTCAATCTTTTTCCCGTTAATTCCGTTTCCTTTTAGTAACCACATATAATTTCCTGCAGACTGCAGCTGACCTTTATAGGTTCCATCCCAGCCATCCATAAATTTATTAGTTTCAAAAATCAGTTGTCCGTACTTGTTATAAATTCTGAAAAAATCTGTCGATATAATTCCCGCAGGTATCGGTCTGAAAATATCATTAATACCATCTCTATTGGGAGAAAATGCATTGGGCACATAATACCCTTCATTTGCAAAAACTTTCACCAGCAATGTGTCTCTATCTTTACAGCCAATTGCGTCCGATACAGTAACAATAAATTCTGTATTATTGAATAATGTAGCCTTTGGATTATAGACGTTTGCAGCATTAACGATGTTTGCAGGTTGCCACCAATAACTACTTCCACCGGTTGCAAGCAATTGTATAGTTGATCCGGATACAATATTGGTATCATTGCCAGCAAATGCATTTATTGGTGATTGCACTTTTACCAGCACACTGTCAGTTAGTGCATAATTGCATCCTGCCTGATTTATTTTAACCGTAAGTTTATAAAGAGTTGTACTAGCTGCGTTTGCAATACTGATCGCTGCACCAGGATTGTTTAACCCGGATACCGGAAGCCAGGAGTATGCAGGAGCAGTATCTGCAAGATTAAATATCATGCCATGCAACAACGCTGTAGTATTGGGACAAATGGCGGTATCATTACCTGCAAATAAAACCGGCGTTGGTTGAATTGCAATTACAACAGGCTTTATTACAAAACAACCCGATACATTGATTGCCTTAATAAAATAAGTACCTGCTGCAACCCGGGTAGGATTAATAAGTGTATCTGTAGCTGAAATATCTTTCCAATATCCTAACCTGATACCATTTGTAGAACCAGCAGTTATAGACATTGCTGTGATATCTGTAGCAGCTGTATTACATAAAGCCCCAGGATTTTGAATCACAAGATTAGGCGTTGTTATAAGAGTAATATTTGTTGTAATGATACTGTCGCACCCATTGGAATTAACCAGTACCGAAGTATAAATACCACTACTATTAACAACCAGTCCACTTGGCAAAGTATATTGTAAATCGCAGCGTGAGATTTTTTCACTAACAGTGGAATTTTGCTTTACTATTAGTTCTAAACTGGCAACAGAATCGCAGCCTGCTGCGTTCAGTAACGTAATAGTATAAATGCCTGCGGAGGTATAAATATTTCCGTTCCAATTATAGGGTAACTGGTTACTACAGATGGTTTGCCTGGTACTACTGCTGGT
>Ga0163144_10016575_pt1 | contig 15087 bp, 5 predicted proteins | sample OliLak19BULKMAT1_FD_123175 | JGI IMG/M metagenome (GOLD analysis project Ga0163144, IMG submission 123175) | Freshwater microbial mat bacterial communities from Lake Vanda, McMurdo Dry Valleys, Antarctica - Oligotrophic Lake LV.19.BULKMAT1 | ecosystem: Environmental > Aquatic > Freshwater > Lake... | reverse complement strand
TCGGAGCGCAGGCTGTGAGAAAAGGTCTCGGCGATGAAACGGCCCGGAATGGTGGCGGAGACTGAAGCCAGGGTGACCACGCGATCCGGGCGGGAAGGCGGGCGAAGCAGCGCGCGGGGGACCGGCGAGGGGGCGGAAAAGTTCCGCGAAACCCGGTCTAAATTTGAAGTTCTTTCAAAGGCGCTCATATCCGTCGCTCGCGCAGCGACGGTGAGCCAGGAAGCAAGGCACCTGCTGTCAGCCTTTACGGCTGACCCCCAGCGGACCGTCGCAAGCCACTTTAACTACGATTGTCTTGTCACCCGTTTGCATGTGCCTTGGGGCAAGGTACGACAACTTTCTCCATCGTCAAATTGGGCCGCGATTAGAGAGTGCATCGACACTGGAAGAACGAACCTTGAGTAGAAACTTTCGCCACATCCACGACGAGGACTGGGGCGTGAGATGAATGACCCTGGCCACTAAGCCTGAACTCCGGAATTGAACTCGCGCCAAGCCGCCAAGGCGCAAAGGGAGAATGGTTTTGAGGTCCGACTTGCCTTCACGGTTCCAGTGGGCCGGAGACGCGGCTCCAAGACTTCTGCTTTGCGTCTTGGCGTCTTGGCGCGAAATCCTGTTCCGGTTTTCGGGCTAAGTCTGCTCCGCAAGCTGCCGGAGGTAATCGAAGGAAAATAATCCAGAGCCGTGGCCGTCAGCCCACAGCGGTTGCACTGCGTAACCGCCCACGAATTGCGCGCGGACAAGCCGGAAAGAATCCGGCCCCAGCGGGCGGTCCGGACCTTTGTAGAGGTTGCCCATGATATCGCGCTCGCCCTGACATCCGGCGCAGGGGCAGTGTCGGCGCAATTTCTCCAGCTTGATGAAGCCTTCGCTGCCGTCGTCCCATTTGATCGCAAGTTCGTCGCCGATGGGCTGGAGGTCGGTTGGTCGCATGAGCCGACATTGCGGACTGCACGGGATCCGGCCAAGTTTTTCCTTTCTGGTCCTGATTCGCCTTGATTCCAGCGATGGCAGGCCGCACGGTGGAAAAGTCAACTCACGGTTGGTCACGCGAATTGCTCTGTGCGCAAGAACAGACCAAGGAGAGTCATGAATACCTATTGTAAATTCAGCAAGGTCGGGGCGGTTACGACCGCAATTCTACTTTTATGCACCGGGAACATCTGGGCGTTCAAGGCCACCGAAAGGAAAGCCCTGCCCGATCTGGACCATCGCCACGCCCGCGCCGATGCGCGAAAGGCTCTGCCTGTGGAGAAGACCACTGCCCTGCGGAATCTCCAGTCGCGCGTGCCCGGGGCGAAGGTCGAATTTGATCTCCTGACTGGATCGCCAAAGCTCGTCACGGCGAGCGGCGGCTTCCTGACCGGCCGTGATGGGAAGGGAGCGGCGGTTTCAGCTTCGACCCTGGCCGGATTTGGCCTGGCGGATTCGCACCGGGTCACGAAGGCGTTTCTCAAGGAGCACCGGGCGCTGTTCGGACATGGGCCGGAGGCGCTGGATAAGGCCCGCGTCGTCCGAGATTACACCACGGCGCACAACGGCATGCGAACTGTCATCTGGGAGCAGCAGGTGGATGGCATCCCGGTTTTTCAGGCGGCCCTGATCTCGCATCTCACGAGCAAGAGCGAACTCGTCAGCATCTCCGACCTGTTTGTTGCTGACGCCAACCAGGCGGCCGCGCGGGGCACGCCCAATCGCGCGGCGCTCATCGGCGCGTCCGGCGTGCCAGCCAGGAGTGCCCTGGCCATCGCGGCGCAAAGCGTGGGCGAGCAGCTAACCGTGGAGAAAGTCACGGCCGCGGGCGCCGTGGCGGACGGAGCCGAGCAACGACAGAAACTCAACGCGCCAGGATTGAATGGCGATTCTGATGCCAAGCGCATCTGGGTTCCCACCGACAAGGACACTTTGCGTCTCTGCTGGGACATCGTCCTGACCAGCCGTCAGCGCGGCGAAATGTTCCGCGTGCTGGTGGACGCCGGAACCGGCCAGGTGCTGGTGCGCCAATGCCTCACCAAGTATATCAGCGATGCCAGCTACCGCGTTTTCACCAGCGACAGTCCGTCGCCATTTTCCCCGGGGCATTCGACACCCTTGACCAACCAGCCGCCGCTCGCGCCCCGGACGCTGGTCACCCTGCCCGCCCTCAACACCAATGCTTCGCCCAATGGCTGGATCGAGGATGGCTTGAACGAAACCCGCGGCAACAACGCCGATGCCCACACGGACCGGAACGCCGACAATTCGCCGGACCTGCCACGGCCGCAAGGCTCGCCCTTCCGCGTCTTTGATTTCCCGATGGATTTGAACACACAGGATCCAACCAACTACGCGGCGGCAGCCGTGGTTCAGCTGTTCTATGTCTGCAATTGGATGCACGACCGGCTTTATGAACTGGGTTTCACGGAGGCGGCGGGCAATTTTCAGGTGAACAATTTCGGCCGCGGCGGCTTCGGCAATGACGCCGTGCAGGCGGACGCGCAGGATGGCAGCGGCACGGACAACGCCAACATGTCCACTCCGCCCGATGGCTTCGCGCCGCGCATGCAGATGTATGTCTTCACCCAGATGTCGCCGCGCCGCGATGGCGACCTGGACGCGGAGATTGTGCTTCATGAATACACGCACGGCTTGAGCTGGCGCCTGGTGGGCGGAGGCCAGGCGCTGGGCACTTCGCAATCGGACGGCCTGGGCGAAGGCTGGTCAGACTGGTATGGACTCTCGCTCCTGAGCGAGCCGGGAGACGACGTGAACGGCTGCTATGCGGCCGGAGCCTATGCGAGCCATCGGATTGGCGGTCCCAATGATCTACAGAACTATTACTTTGGCATCCGGCGCTATCCCTACAGCACGGACCTCGCGAAGAATCCACTCACCTTCAAGGACATCGATCCGGCGCAGGCGGACAACTGCCTTTCCGGCGCGCCTTATCACACCGCCATGTTCGGACCGTGCTCGAGCAGCGGGGCCGATGAAGTCCACAGCCAGGGCGAAGTCTGGTGCGTGACCCTGTGGGAAGCGCGTGCGAACCTCATCGCCAAATATGGCTGGGCCATCGGCAATCAACTCATCCTGCAACTGGTGACCGATGGCATGAAGCTGACCCCGCCCCAGCCAAATTTCCTCCAGGCGCGCGACGGCATTCTCCTGGCCGATCAGGTCAACAACGCCGGCGCGAATCTGCCGGAATTGTGGGCCGCTTTTGCCAGGCGCGGCATGGGCTTCAGCGCCACTTCCACGCACAGCACCACCACGGCGGGCGTCCAAGAATCCTTCGACGTTCCGGATGTGCTCCGCATCACGCCGGCAAACGGCTTCACCAGCCGCGGAGAGGTGGGCGGTCCTTTTGACATCTCCTCCCAAATCCTGGTCCTGACCAACACCGGCACCAACCTGCTCCAATGGACGCTGGTCAACACCTCGGTCTGGCTGAACGCGGCCCCGGCTGGCGGCACGCTGGCTCCGGGAAGTTCCACCCCAGTGACGGCGAGCCTCAACGCCACCGCCCACACCCTGCCGCTCGGCATCTACACAGCCACGGTTTGGTTCAGCAATCTCGTCACCAGCGTCGGCCAAAGCCGCACCTTCACCCTGCGCGTGGGACAGCTCGATTACTTCACCGAGTTATTCTCCGGGGATAACGATCTTGATTTCCAAAGCTTCACCTTCACGCCGAATGGTGGGCCCCATTTCTACTCCGTCTGCCGTGAAGTGGCGACGAACTTTCCGACCAGCCCCGGAGGCGGCACGCCTGTCTTTCTGACCGACGACTCCTACAGCTTCGTCTCGTTGCCGGGCACCAACACCGTGGCCATCTACCATCGTCGTTCCAACGTCTTCTTCATCGGCAGCAACGGCTACCTGACGATGGACTCTGGCGACGACGATTACTTGGAATCCTTTGCCACGCACTTCCTCCTTCCGCGAGTCTCGGGCGTCTTCGACGACCTCAACCCGACCGATGGCGGCGCAATCTCCTGGAAGCAAACTCCGGATCGAGTGGCGGTCACCTTCGAGAACGTGCGGGAGTATGCCTCCGCAGCCACGGTCAGCTTTCAGATTGAACTCTTCTACGAAGACACGATTCGCATCACCTACCTCGGGGTCGGCGTCGCCGACGGGCTGGCGGGTCTGTCCGCCGGCGAGGGTGTTCCGATTGGATTCGAGGAAAGCAATTTCGACGGGTATGACGGGTGTGCGCCCCCGGATGACCTCCTCATTACCCCCACCACCGGGCTGGTGGCCCGCGGCTACGAGGGCGGGCCGTTCACGCCCTCGAACCTTACTTACACGTTGAGCAACGTGGGCACGAATCCCCTCAATTGGCGGGCGTCGCATACCCAGTCCTGGGTTACGCTCTCCACGGCGGGCGGCTCCCTGATTCCGGGCGCGAGCACCAGCCTCGTCGTCTCGCTCAACCCGCAGGCCGGCTCGCTGCTTTCCGGCACCTACGCCGATGGCGTCACCTTCACGAATCTTAGCTCAGGATACCCTCAGGATCGCGTCATGGCGTTGCTGGTGCGACCCATCCCGGGCGAGATCGAGGTGAGCGATTCCATCCCGCCGGCGACCGATCTGCAGATGCCCTTCGGCGATGTGATCGTCGGGCTGAGACGCACGGAACAACTCACCATCACGAACAGCGATCCGCTTCATCCGTTGGTGGTGAGCGGCATCACCCTTCGCAGAGGGACGGTGGGCGCGGCTTCGGCCCCGACCCTGAAGGTTGAACTGCCGCCGGTGAACGCCAGCATTGCGCTCGCCGGTTCCTATCAGCCTCAAGATCGCATCAGCGCGGCGCGCGCCAACACCACCCTCCAGGTGCCCGCCGGGTATGCAGTGTCCAGTTCCGCGTTGCGCGTGCTCCTGGTCGTCAGCGGGCTGGAGCCGTCGCGTCTGCGAACCGCGCTGGAGGCGTTCCCCGATGTGGTGGCGGTTGATTATTTCGATGCAGCCGCATCGATCCCGAGCCTGCCCTTGCTGGCCGCTTACGATGTCGTGGTCGTCATGTCGGATAGGGAGTTTGCCAACTCCGCCCAGACTGGGGATCGACTGGCGGACTACGTCGATGGAGGTGGACGGGTCATTGAGGCGGTCGCGGCCTTCGCTGGCGGCGGCGGGTGGGAACTGGGCGGCCGGTTTGTCTCGGGTGGATACGAGCCGTTCATTCACGGGCCTCCGGATTTCCGGACCCACACGCTGGGCTCGCACGCCACGAATCACCCCATCATGGCGGGCGTGAGCAGCCTGACCGACGGCCTGCCTGCGGCGGTGACGCTCAGGCCAGGAGCGGAGTGGGTGGCGGATTGGAACAACGGCACGCCGCTGGTGGCGGTGCAGGCAAGCCGCGTGGTCGGGATTAATCTCTTCGCCTTCGACGGCGGCGATTACACCGGCGAAGTCGCGCTGCTGTTTCACAACGCCGCCGTTTACCTGGCGGGCACTGCCTTTGCGCTGACGAACCTTCCGGCTTTGCCCGTCTCGATTCCGCCCCTGAGTTCGGCCACCTTCAATGTGGTTTTTGCGCCCAGTGCGGTCGGCACCAACGCCGCAAGCGTGGCCATCGAAAGCAACGACGCCGACGAACCTGCCGTGGAGGTGCAACTGACCGGCCGGGGCATTCTCGATTACCTGCTCGTGACCCCGGCAGCGAACTTTGTCGCGCAAGGACATCCCGGCGGCCCCTTCAATCCCGCCATGGCCACCTATGCCTTGAGCAATGGCGGCCCCGCCGCGCTCGATTGGACCGTCTCCCACACGCAGACTTGGGTGAATGCGCTGCCCCCCGGCGGCGCCCTCGCTCCAGGCCAGTCCGTGAATGTGAGCGTTGCGTTTACGGCTGCGGCCAATGCTCTTGCCGAGGGAATTCACCTGGATGCGCTCACGTTCAGCAACGTCACCTCGACTCACTTCGAGAATCGAAACGTTCGACTGAGAATCTTCACCAGCCCGATCATCGCGGTGTCGCCCGCATCAATGAACGTCACCAATGCGGAGGGGCGATCCACCAACCTGACCCTGATGGTCAGCAACCAGTTCAATGCCGACGCCAGCCTGACTTTCAGCATCGCGGCCCAGGAAACCGGTCGCTCGATCCAGTCCATCGCCGCCGCCGGAGTCGGATTGCCGCCGCCGGGCCGGGACTTCACGCAGGCGGCTCCGAACATGGCCTACACTCCCGGCCGCCTGCTCGTGCGGTTCACGCCGGGATTGAAAGCGGCGCAGCGCACGCAGATGCTGAATGGGCTGGGCGGCGCGCTGATCGTCCGCGAATACAAGATCGTGCCGGGGCTGTGCCTGGTGAAATTGCCGGCGGGCCTGGCCGTGGCGCAAGCCTTGCAGACCTTCAACCGCACGGCCGGGATCATTTATGCGGAGCCGGATTACGTCGTCAATGCCGTCGCCATTCCCGACGACGCCCTCTTTGATGAGTTGTGGGGGATGCACAACACCGGGCAGACCGGCGGCACCTCCGGCGCCGACATCGACGCGCCCGAAGCCTGGGAGATCAACACCGGCAGCCGGCAGGTCGTCGTCGCCGTCATCGACACCGGCGTGGACTACACTCACCCCGACCTCACGAACAACATCTGGACCAACCCTGGAGAAATTCCGGGCAACGGCCTCGATGACGACGGCAACGGCTTCGTGGATGACGTGCACGGGTACGACTTCGTCAACGGAGACGGCGACCCGATGGACGACCATTTCCATGGCACGCACGTCTCCGGCACCATTGGCGCGGAGGGCAACAACGGCATCGGCGTGGCTGGCGTCTGCTGGAAGACGAGCATCATGGCGTTGAAGTTTCTTGATGCCGGCGGCAGCGGAAACACGGCCGACGCCATCGCGGCCATCGAATACGCCACGCTCATGGGCGCGCGAGTGATGAACAACTCCTGGGGCGGCGGCGGCTACGAACAGTCGCTCAAGGACGCCATCGATGCGGCCGGAGCCGCGAACATTGTCTTCGTGGCCGCGGCGGGCAACGACTTCGGCAACGACAACGACGTCACCCCGCTCTATCCGGCGGGATATGACTCGACCAACATCCTCTCCGTCATGGCCACGGACCACGACGACCTGAGGTCGGATTTCTCGAACTTCGGCCTCACCACGGTGGATCTGGCCGGACCGGGTACGGACGTGCTCAGTTGTGCGCCCGGTGGCGGCTACCAGTTTTTGAGCGGCACCTCGATGGCCACGCCTCATGTGGCCGGTGCCTGCGCACTGCTGCTCTCGGCGAACCCCTTGCTGAACGTGGCCAGCCTCAAACAGGCCCTGTTCTCCACCGTGGACACCAACCTCATGGGCCTGTGCGTATCCGGTGGCCGGCTCAACCTGGCCCGCGCGCTGGCCAGCGTCGGCGCCACCTGGATCACCATCAGTCCATCCGGCGGCACCAATGTGCCGCCCGGCGCATTCGTCAATGTCACCGTCGGCTTTCACGCGGGCGATCTATCCCCCGGCAGCTACACCGGCCGGTTGGTCATCGCCTGCAACGACCTCATCACTCCCGGCGTCACGATTCCGGTGAGCATGAGAATCGTGGCGGATTCGTTGCAGGTCACGCCAGCCAGTTTGTTCTCCATCGTCGGTTCGGAGGGCGGGCCGTTTGCTCCGTTGGCGATGGCCTACGCGCTGACCAACGTCGGCAGCTCGGCCGTGAACTGGAGTGTGGCCCACACTCAAAATTGGGTCAGCGTCGCGGCTGCCGGTGGCACGCTGGCCGCAGGCGAATCTCTGCTCGTGACGGGCTTGGTGAACTCCGCGGCCAGCCTGCTCGCCACCGGCCTTTATTCGGACACCCTGGTGTTCTCCAACACAGCCAGCGGCGCGATTCGTCCGCGCCCGGTGTCGCTGTCCGTGGTGACACCCAAGTTGAGCATTGGCGACGTCCAGGTTCTTGAGGGCAACTCCGGGACGACCAGCGCCGTCTTCACGGTCACGCTCACTCCCCCGACGGTCAGGACCGTCACCGTCGCCTTCGCCACCGTCGATGTCACGGCGCAGAGCGGAAGTGATTACGCGGCCACGAACGAAACCCTCACCTTCCTGCCCGGCGAGACCAACCAGTTCATCACCGTGCGCGTGAGCGGCGATACGAACCAGGAGCCGAACGAGCACTTCGTGGTGAACCTTTCCAACGCGGTCCATGCCACTATTGTCGACGGGCTGGGGGTGGGCACCATTCTCACGGATGACGGAATGATCGTGGCCGTGTTTGACAACCCGCTCTATGTGGACACCGGGGGCGGAAGCGGATCGGAGTCGGACAACGTGCAGGCGTCATTGACGAACCTCGGCTTCCAAGTGGTCACGTTCACCGACATCCCCGCCGCCGTGGCGGCACACTCCATCCTGCTGTTCCCCGAATTCGAAGTGCGTTCCCTGGCCATGGACCTGACCGGGATCGAGCGCGCGGCCCTGTCCAATTTCGTCGCGAATGGCGGATTGATGATCATTCATGGTCATGGATCCAACGCAGGCGAGTTCATCAACACCGTGTTTGGATACAGCGTGGTGGAATCACCACAGACCGTCGGGGGGACACTTTACAGCCGGACGCCATTCGCGACGGGAACTCAGTTCGAGGATGATCCCCTCACCCTTGGGGGTAACAACGGACAGATCACGCTGGGCGTTTCGAGCCTGCCGCCCGGCAGCCTCACCCTCTATGCGAATGGGACGCAGGGAGCCGTGGTAGAGATGTTCCCCGGCAATGGCCGACTGATCTTCCTGGGCTGGGATTGGTATGACGCAGTGCCCACCGGTTTGCAGGACGGCGGCTGGCTGACCGTGCTCGAAAGCGCGGTGTTGGAAAGAGGGCCCGTCCTTCCAAGGCCGCCATTCATTGTGGAGCAACCGGCCAACCGGACCGTGGCCGTGGGCGGGGCCGCGACCTTCAGCGTGACAGCGATCGGCACCCCTCAACTCAATTACTATTGGCGGCGAAATGACACGCCCATCCCCGGCGCCAACAGCGCGAGCTACACCATCAACGACGCGCAGCCAGCGGATTCCGGAAGCCAGTTCAGTTGCCTGGTCAGCAATGCGCAGGGGACGGCCCTCAGTTCCTCCGCCACACTGACGGTGATCACAGGCCAGACGGCGAGCGTGTTGCTCATCTGGGATATCAACACCGGTGGCACCCTGGCGCTGAGCAACGCGCTCGCGACGTCCGGCATCACCGTGACCATGAGCGCCACTCCCGAGAGTGGATACAACGGGGCAAATCCAAGCCCGGAAACCTTCAGCGCCGTCATCCATCTCAACGGCACCACCTACAGCGAGGACATGCCGCTGGCCGGCCAGATCGCCCTGTCCAATTACGTGGCGGGCGGCGGCGGCTACATTCAGAACGAGTGGGATGCGTATGAGTTCTCTGAAGGCAGAATGAGGCATCTGCGCGATCTGATCCTGTTCACTCGCGTCGACCAAGGAGCCGAGGGCAGCGTGACGCAGACCAATGTTCCCGCGCAGGCAGGCCATCCGGTGCTGGCGGGCGTCCCTGCGTCCTTCACCTACCGTACTTCTTTCAATTATGGACCGGCCCGAACCTTTTCCACCAATCCCGTCACCGTGCTGATGCGCTACAACCAGTACGACGCCGTGGCCGTCCGCCAGTTCCGCCTGGGCCGCATCGTCGGATTCAAGCACGCGGGTAACTACGAGAGCGGAGTCAACTTTAACACGTTGTCCAACGTGAACGTGCAGCAACTCTACATCAACGCGGTGCGCTGGGCCGGGAGGGCGGCCCCGGCCCAGTCCGACCTGATTCATTTCGATGATCTTGAGCAGACCACTGCCGGGCTGCCGGTGCCCGACGGCTATCACGGGCTGACCTGGAGCAACTTCTATGAGTTGAACGGCATCGCCTATCCCTTGCCCAGCGGTTACTCCAACGGCGTGGTGTCCGCCAGCAATGTGGCCTTCACCACCTTCGGCTATCCCGCCAGCATTCTCAGCCCCAGTCCCTTCACGCTTGTTTCTGCCTGGCTCACCGCGGCCTGGACGCCGAATCTGCAGGCCAGAGTCAGGGGCTATGCCGGCGGCGCACTGGCTTACGACCGCACTTTCACGCTGCAAACGCAGGCACCCACCCTCGTGCTTTTCAACTACGAAGGAGTGAGCGAAGTCAGCTTCAGCACCTCGGACAGCTCCCAGCTCGTGATGGATAATGTGTCGGTGCTGACCGCCGCGCGGCCCATCCTGCTGATCGCCCGCGGCCCGGGCGGACAGGTAAATCTCAGCTTCATCAGCCTGGCGGGTGTCACCCACATCCTCGAATACAAGAACGCGCTCAGCGATTCCGGATGGAATCCCCTCCAGACCTTCGCCGGCGACGGGACCATCAAGAACTTCCCGGACATTCCGAGCCCGGCCGTCCGGCAACGATTCTACCGCCTTCGCCTCCCGTAGGCGGGAGCGACAGACCCCACCGGCGTTCAACGGCGGCTTCAAGAAGCTGCCGCGAATGAGACTTGGAACTTCCCTGCCGTGCGCCTATACCGTCTCCCCATGCACAAACTGTTACTGATCGATGACGAAGCGGACGTGCAATACTCCTTCCGCCGGATTTTTGATTCGCCGGAAATCGAGCTGACCACCGCCGCCAGCGGCGAGGAAGGCCTGCGCCTGTTGCCCCGCGCGAAGCCCGACCTCGTCATCATGGACGTGCGCATGGGCGGCATGAACGGCCTCGAAACCCTGCGCCGCCTGCGCAAGCTCGACGCCAAGCTGCCCGTGATCATGATGACCGCCTACGGCACCACGCAGACCGCCATCGAGGCGATGAAGCTCGGCGCCTACGATTACCTGCTCAAGCCCTTCGACGTGCCCAAGCTCAAGAAGATCGTCCACGACGCGCTCGAGGCCGCCCGCGCGATGAAGCAGGTCGTCTCCTACGAGCCGCTCCTCGAGTCCGAGGATTACGATCTCGGCATAGTGGGCCGCTGCGAGCCGATGCAGAATGTCTTTAAGCTCATCGGCCAGCTCTCCGTCTCCGACGCCACCGCCCTCATCACCGGCGAGAGCGGCACCGGCAAGGAGCTCGTCGCCCGCGCCATCTATTCGCACAGCCAGAGGAGCAGCCAGCCATTCCTGGCCATCAACTGCGCGGCCATCCCCGAGAACCTGCTGGAGAGCGAACTGTTCGGCCACGAGAAGGGCGCGTTCACCGGCGCAAGCACGCAGCGCGTGGGCAAGTTCGAGCAATGCAATCATGGCACCATCTTCCTCGATGAGATTGGCGACATGAGCCTCCCCACGCAGACCAAGATTCTGCGCGTCGTGCAGAACGGCACTTTCGAGCGCGTCGGCGGCAACCAGTCCATCAAGGTCGATGTGCGCGTGATCGCCGCGACCAACAAGCCGCTGGAGAAGGCGGTTGCGCAAAAAGAATTTCGCGAAGACCTCTTCTACCGCCTCAATGTGGTGCGCATTGCCATCCCGCCCCTGCGCGAGCGCCGCACGGACGTCCGGCTGCTCGTGAATTATTTCCTCAAAAAGTTCGCGGGCGAAACGCCGCCCAAATCAATCACGCAGGAAGTCATCACCGCGCTCGAACACTACCACTGGCCCGGCAACGTCCGGGAGCTGGAGAACGTCATCCGCCGCGCGCTCGTCGTGGCCAAGGGCGACGCCATTCTCCTCGGCGATCTGCCGCCGGAAGTCACCGGTGGACCCGTCGCCCTCTCGTCAGGTGAGTCCTCCACCGCTGGCGCATCGGGCGCCATCGCAGGCGCGGCGATGGCAGGCGATGTGCCCGGCCTCGCGCGGGCTCTGTTTCAACTGGCCCGCAAGGACACCAAGCTCAAAGTCATCCCGTGGGTGGAACGCGAGCTCATCGTGCAATCCCTCCAGGAAACCGGAGGCAACCAGGTGCAGGCGGCCAGGCTGCTCGGCATCACCCGCGCCACCCTGCGCAAACGCATCGAGAAGTTCGGCATCAAGCAGGAGCTGGCCATCAAATAGCCGCGTTTCGATTCGACCCTCGGCGGCATCGTGGCTGTCGCCACCGGGAAAGAGGGAACAAAGTGGTCGCGCAAAACGTCAGACCAGCCAGGCGTGGAAGTCGTCTCTCCCATCACCGCGTCATCCATCCGCCGCGGAGCACGAGGTCATCGTGGTGGAGGGAGCAGCCTGGTCAGAGCGCAAGGCAAAGTCCGGCAAAGCCCAATGGCGAAGCTGAGCCGGGAGCGGTCGCTCCATGGAAATGGATCAGATCGTGAAGTCGTCGCACTCGGGCTTGAACAGCTCGCTGGGCGAATGCAACATGCCCGCGCCGACGGTCTGGTTGGTCCCCTGCTCCACCAGGATGAAGGCCCCGGTCAGGCGGTTCGTCCCGTAGCCATCAAACACCAGCGGCTTGGAGGTGCGCACGCGAATCTCCCCGATGTCATTCATCGCAAGTTCGCCCGGCTCCGGCTCGGGATCGAAGGTCTGGATGTTGATGCGGCTGTCGAGATTCGTGATGATGGCCTGCACTGTTTGCGTGGCGTGCTTGAGGAAATACTTCTTCCCCGGCTGCAACGGGCGCGGGTTCATCCAGCAGACGCGCGCGCGCAAATCCGCCGCCATGCCCGGCAAATTCTCCTGCCCGATGATCATGTCGCCGCGGCTCACGTCGATGTCATGCTCCAGCACCAGCGTGACGGACTGCGGACAAAACGCCTCGGCCAGCGGCCCGTCGTAGGTCCAGATTTCCTTCACCGTGCTGCGCTGTCCGCCGGGCAGCACCATCACCTTCTGCCCCACCTTCACGATGCCGCCGGCGATCTGTCCGCTCAGGCCGCGGAAGTCATGCAGCTTCAGGTCCGTCGGATTGTTCGGGCGATTTACCCACTGCACAGGGAGGCGGAAGGCGCTGAGGTTCCAGTCACTCGCGATGTGAACCGTCTCCAGATGCCCGAGCAAGGCGGGGCCGTCATACCACGGCGTGCTCTTCGAGAAGTCCACCACGTTGTCACCGTTGAGCGCGCTGATGGGAATGAACTTCACATCCTTGAACGCCGCCAGCTTGGGCAGGAACGCCTCCACGTCAGCGCGCAGCTCGAGGAACCGCTCCTCGCTCCAATCCACGAGGTCCATCTTGTTCACCGCAAAAACCATGTGGGGGATGCCGAGCAACGCCGCGAGGCAGGTGTGGCGGCGGGTCTGCTCGATCACGCCCAGGCGCGCATCGACGAGCACGATGGAGAGATTCGCCGTGCTGGCGCCGGTGAACATGTTGCGGGTGTACTGCACGTGCCCCGGCGTGTCCGCCACGATGAACTTGCGCTTGGGCGTCGCGAAGTAGCGATACGCCACATCGATGGTGATGCCCTGCTCGCGCTCGGCGCGGAGGCCGTCGGTGAGATTGGCCAGGTTAATCTGCCCTCCGCCCGTGATGTCGGCGGAGCGTTCGAGCGCCTCGATCTGATCCTCCATCAACGACTTGGAATCGTAGAGGAGCCGGCCGATGAGCGTGGACTTGCCATCGTCTACCGAGCCGCAGGTGTTGAAGCGCAGAATTTCAATCGGATGAGTCATTGCGAAAATACGTCCGTCGTTTATGACGCAAACCGGGGTGCTTCGACAACCATTCTGTCACGGCGCTTGAGAGGCGCGATGCAGGCGTCGCGCCGCGGGAAGGGACTCAGAGCCGGTTGGTTCCCTTGGTTCAGGCCTCCAGCCTGATGGTTCACGGGGGCATCCGTGCCCCGTCATGCAGGCGACAGGATGCCGCCCGAACCGGCAGACAAGATGTCTACCCCACATGGGCAGACACGCTCTCACCCTTCGCGGGCCAGCTTCAGGATGGCGGCGATGTTCAATTCGGCCTTGGGCACAAATCCGCTGACCTCGACGTATTCCGGGACTTTTGTTCCATCGGCGCTGCGCTCGCTGCAATGATCGTTGTCACCCCACGGTCCGAGTCCGTCGAGAGTGGGCACCGAGTCCCAAATTTGATTCCCATCACTCAGGCCGCCACGCTCCTCGACGTTTACGCGCTGCCCGATCTCCTGGCCCGCTGCCGCCCATAGGGCTGCGATGCGGTCGGTGCCGGGATTGCGCGGCCACGGACGGCTCTCGCTGAGGATTTCCACTTCGATGGTGCAGGGAAAACGATCGGTGACGGCGCAGAGGTCACCGGTTCCGGCGAGCGCGAGAAGGGCGGACTTGCCCGCGTTGTAGGCCTCGGGGGTGAAGGCACGGAACTCGCCCTCGGCGACGGCTTCGTGCGGGACGCGGTTGAGCACGGTGCCGCCGCTGATGGAGCCGACGTTGAAGGTGAGGTCGCGCGAGTAATCGGTGAGCGCGGCGATGCGTTCGAGGAAGCGGCTGAGCTGGACGATGGCGTTGGCGCCGTGGCGATGCCGTCCGCCAGCGTGGGCGCCGCGCCCGGCGACGCGAACGCGCCACGTCCCCCTGCCTTTGCGCGCGACGACCATGAGGGTTTCGTCGCCGAGGCGGCCTTCAGATTCAAAGACGAGCGCGCCGAGTGTGCGCGGCTCGAAGCGCGCGCGACACACGTCGCCGAAGTCGTGCGAGAGCACTTCCTCGGAGGAATTCCAGATGAGCTTCCATGTGATGTCCTCGAAAGTGTCGGGTGCGTGTTCACGAAGGGCATGGAGCACGAGCCACATCATGGCGGTGCCGCCCTTGATGTCGTGCGTGCCGGGTCCGTAGATGCGGTCGCCCTCGCGCAGCCAGTGAAAATTGTTGCGCACCTCCTCCTCCGGCGGGAACACGGTGTCGAGGTGCGAAATCATCGCGATGCTGCGCCCCGTGCCGGTGAGGCGCCCGCGGCGGGTGAGGACGAGATGATCGCCGTAGGCGGGGTTGGTGGAAGGAACGGACTCGGCGGTGAACCCCAGCGGAGCGAAGGCCTGGGTGGTGAAGTGCGCCAGACGCTGCACGCCGTCGCGATTGGCGGTGAAGCTGTTGATGTTCACCATGTCGCGGAGGAGATCCAGCGTCGCAGGGAGGCGTTCGGTGAGAAATGATTTGATGGCCGCGCGGTTCTGCATGAGTCGAGACTCCGAGCTTTGCGGCAGTGCGTCAATCGTGGGAAGCAGCCGGCGAGTTGGATCGGCCTTGGCCCGC
>Ga0163144_10016571_pt1 | contig 15090 bp, 11 predicted proteins | sample OliLak19BULKMAT1_FD_123175 | JGI IMG/M metagenome (GOLD analysis project Ga0163144, IMG submission 123175) | Freshwater microbial mat bacterial communities from Lake Vanda, McMurdo Dry Valleys, Antarctica - Oligotrophic Lake LV.19.BULKMAT1 | ecosystem: Environmental > Aquatic > Freshwater >... | reverse complement strand
CGCGTCCCCGCCAGCGCGTCCCCGCCAGCGCGTCCCCGCCAGCGCGTCCCCGCCAGCGCGTCAGCCCGACGCGGCGCGTCGCGCGGCCACCGCCGCCCGTCCCTCGTCGTAGGTCTCGCACCACGTGACGTCGGGAACGTCCGCGGTCCACGTGTGGTGGAACGACCGCAGCTTCCCGTGCCGATCGGGCATCACGACGACGGGCCGCCCGAGGAGCAGGGCGAAGATCGACGCGTGCAACCGGTCCGTCGCGACGACGCGGGCCGACCCGATCAACGCGAGGCCCGTCGCGAGCCGGTCCTGCTCCTCGGCGTGGTCCCGGCGCGCGATCGCGGCACGACGTCGCGGGGCGTCGCCGCCGAGGACGCCGAGGCTCTTCGCGAGCCAACGCCTCGTCCGCCGCGCCCCCGCCCGCGGCGCGGGCCAGTCCACTGCCGTGGACACGGGCGGCGGCTCGATGACGCGCCCCCGGCGCGTGCGGACCGACTCCTGGTCCGTGCGCAGGAGCCACAGGACGTCCTGGGTCGGCGGCGCGGCGGGGAGGTCACGGAGCAGGAACGCCAGGTCGGGCGCGAGGATCGCCTCGAGCCCCCACCGCGCGCGCACGTGCGCGACGCTCTCGTGGTCGCGCAGGAGCAGCGTCAGCCGACGCGCGCCTCGGAAGACCGGCGCCGCCGCGTCGAGGGCGGCGGGCGTCGTGTAGTGCACCGTCTGGGGCAACTGGACCGCGCGGACCTCGGCCAGGTCGGCGAGCGCACGCGCGCGGAGCGCCGCCTGCGACGGCCAGACGTCGCCGAAGGTCCCGCCGCCCGCGAGGAGGAGGGTCCCGTCGGCCCCGAGGAACCGCCGCGCGACCGCGGCGTCGTAGGTGCGCCGGTCCATGTCGAGCACCGGCGTCCCGCGCGCCGCGAGGTAGCGGTGCGTGGCGACGGCGATCGCCGCGTCGCCGACGTTCGTGATCCCCGAGCCGACCAGCAGGGCCGGTCGGTCGCGGGGCACGAGCCGGTCGAGCGTCCGCTCGAGCTGCGCGGCCAGGCGGGCGCAGCGCTCGGGGGCGGCGAGCCCCGTCATGCAGGCTCCCCACGGTCGGGGAACCGCGCGAGCGCCGCCTCGACCCGCGCGACGAGGGGGTCGGTGGACCCACGCGCCTTCGCGTGCCTCGCCAACTGTCGGAGGCGGATCCCGGACATGGAGTCCGCGATCGCGACGACGCGGTCGAGGTCGGCGTCGGCAAACGCTCGCGAGAAGCAGGGCAGCGCGCGTCCGAAGGCGATCCGCGCGAACATCATCACCACGAGGCACTTGAAGCAGCCGCCGCAGTTACGGTCCCAGACGCCGGGCCGAAAACAGACCCGGAGGTCCGCGACGGCCTCGGGCCAGTCCCCCACGGCCCCGAGTTTCTCGAAGCGGTCGGCCTCGTGGCCGTCCGCACGGACCGGGAATGCGGGCGTCGCGAGGTGGAGCGGGTCCTCGACGTCGGCCGGCCACCAGCGGCGGGCCTCGTCGGCGGTGAACCCCACCGCGAGGAGCCCGACGCCCCGCGTCGCGCGGAACAGGCCGAGCATCGCGCTGAGCGCGGTGTTGTTGCTGTGGGTCCAGTTCTGCTTGGCCGTCCGCAGGTTCGTCGTGACGCGGACGAGCGGCACCCCGCGGCTGTCCGTCAGGCGCCGCGCGCGCGCGTAGGCCCGCGCGAACGCGTCCCGCTCGCCCACGGGGATGTCGGCGCCCGCCACCATCATCGCGGTCCCCACGGGGGCGACGTCGGGCCCGCGGTCCGGGCGCGTGTGGCGGTGGAGCGAGTACGCGGAGTCGAGGCCGCCGGAGAACGTGAGGATCGCCGGGCCGGTGGGCGCCCGGGACCGCACGGTGCGGTCGGCCTCGAGCCGCGGCACGCCGTACTTGTCCGGACGGCGCCCGTGCCAGACCTCGGCCAGCCGCGCCGCGCTCGGAAGGCGTTCCTCGGTCACCTCGCCGTGCACGTGCAGCACCTCGGCACGGCGCATCGCCCCGAAGAGCGTGACGAGGAGCGCCGCGTCGCCGACCGCCGCGGGCGGGACGTCGGTCCCCGCGGGGACGCGGATCCACAGGCGCTGCCGACGCGCCCGCCACACCTTCAGGCCCTGGAGCAGGTCCGTCAGCCGTCGCGGCCACTCCACGGTCGCGGCCACCTCGACCACCGGACCGCCGCCGTCGGGGTCTTCGACCGTGCGCGCGGGCTCCGGCCAGACGTGGGCGACGCGCGACATGGGACCAACACGACCTCCGCCGTCCGCACGACGACACGTCGCTTCTACCAGAAGCGACCCCGCCGCACGCCGCGGGCCCCCGGGCTCAGGCTGGCTGCGTCGCGAGGAGGCGCTCCGCGAGCGCGGCCGGCGCCTCGCCGTGGGCGTGAATACGCCCGAAGAGTTCGACGCTCACCAGCGGGAACCGGCGCACCGGGTCGGCTTCGATCGCCGGCAGCAGTTCCTCGGTCGCGGCGCGGCTCCAGCCAAAGGCCTCGGCGACGTACCCGTCGCGGAGGAGCGCCGACGCGCCGCGGTGGTGGGCGACGTTCACCGGGAAGCCCTTCTTCCGGGCGTACACGATCTCGCGCGGCAGGCGCTCGGCCGCCACGCGCTTGAGCAGCCACTTCCCCACCCGGCCCCGGAGCTTGTACTTCAGGGGGAGGTGGAGGCCCACGTCGGCCAGGCGGTTCGACACGAACGGCACACGCGCCTCGATGGACGCCGCCATGGAGACGCGGTCGTGCCGCAGGAGGATCCGGCTGAGGTAGCGCCGCATCGCGTCGACGCCGTTCGCGACGACGGCGCGGTCCGGCCACGAGCCCACCGACGCGAACCGGGCGAGGAGCAACCGTGCGCGGGCGTCCTCGATGGGCGTCAGCAACGCCTCGAACCGCCGGTGCGAGTCGCGCTCGCTCCGCATCGTCTGGTAGCGGAACGGCACGGCCTCGAGTTCGCGGAGCCGGGTCCGACCTGCGTGGGACCACCGCGCCCACGGCCGCGTGGCCCGTACCCACTGTCGGTGCGTCCGGTAGAAGAAGTCGTAGCCCCCGAACGCCTCGTCGGACCCCTCGCCGGTGAGGGCGACCGCGATGCCGTCGGCCCGCGCCGCGCGCGCCAACACGAGGGCCGCGACGTGGCTCTCGTGGCTGCTCGGGAGCTCCTCGCGCTCGACCGCCTCGGGCCAGGCGCGGAGGAACGCCTCGCGGTCCACCCGCACCGGGCGCAGCGGCAAGCGGAGGTGCCGGGCGGCGAGCGTGGCCGCCGCCAACTCGCTCTCCGGGCCGCCGCTGTCCATCGTGTAGGCGACGAGGTCGGGACGGACCTCCAGCGCGATCGCGGCGACGAGGTTGGAGTCGACGCCGCCGCTCGTGAACGCGGCCACCGGCGCGTCGCTCACGACGTGCGCACGCACGACCTCCTCCACGGTCCGCCGCACGCGGGCGTGCGCCGCCTCGAGCGGTTCGCGCGCCCCCTCGACGATCCGCGCCGGGTCGACCTCCGCGACGAGGTCGCACCAGACGCGGCGCTCCGTGCCATGGGGACCGACGCGCCAGGCCTCGCCGGGGCCGACGTCCTCCACGCCCAGGAACGGCGGGGGCGGGGCGTCGCACAGCCACGGCACCCCCTGCCGGACGATGCCGTAGCGGTCGATCGGGAACGTGGTGCCCGGCAGTGCGCGCAGCGCCCGCACCTCCGACCCGAACGCGACGCGGGCCGTCGTCGCGTGGACGTGGAGCGGCTTCGTCCCGAAGCGGTCGCGCACGAGCCACAGCGCCCGCACGCGCGCGTCCCACCACGCGAACGCGAACATGCCGTCGAACCGCCGCGACGCCCGCTCGACGCCCCAGCGCGCCACGGCGTGCATCACGACCTCGGCGTCGCCGTGGCTCCGGAACGCGACGCCCTCGCGGGCCAGCTCGGCCCGCAGCTCGCCGTCGTTGTAGATCTCGCCGTTGTAGACGAGCACCCCTGCGCCGTCGGGCGCGACCAGGGGCTCGGCCGCCGCGTCGGACCGGTCGCGGATCGCCAAGCGGACGTGGCCGAGCGCGACCGGGCCGTCGGCCCAGGCCCCCGCGCCATCGGGGCCGCGGTGCGGCATCGCCGCGGCCATGCGGGCCGCGTCCTCGCGCGACGCCGGCGCACCGTCGCGTCGGTAGAACCCCGCGATTCCGCACATCAGGCGCGCCTCCGGGACGAAGGGCGCCACGCTACCCCGTCGCGGGCGCCCCGACGAGGGCAACACGTCCGACCCGGCCGCCCGGGCTCGACACCCCCCTCCCCCACGCGGTTCACTGTCGCCGCTGCCCCACGGATCCCCCCCAAGAAGATCGTCGGCATCCTCGGCACCGGCACCGTCGGCGACGTCCTCGCCGACGGCTTCCTGAAACACGGCTACGCGGTCGTGCGCGGCTCGCGCGACCCCGCGAAACTCGCGACGTGGAAGGCGAAGGCCGGCGCGAGCGGCCGCGTGGGTACGTTCGCCGACGCGGCGAAGGCCGCGTCGATCGTCGTGCTCGCGGTCAAGGGCACGGCGGCCGAGGAGGCCCTCGGGCTCGCCGGCATCGAGCACCTCGCGGGGAAGGTCGTGATCGACGCGACGAACCCCATCGCCGACGTCCCGCCGAAGGACGGCGTGCTGTCGTTCTTCACGACCCACGCCGAGTCGCTCATGGAGCGCCTGGCGCGGCGCGCGACGAAGGCCCGCTTCGTGAAGGCGTTCTCCTGCGTCGGCAGCGCGTTCATGGTGAACCCGACGTTCCCCGGGGGCGAGCGGCCGACGATGTTCGTCTGCGGCGACGACGCGGCGGCGAAGCAGGAGGTGCGCGAAGTCCTCACCCAGTTCGGCTGGGACACCGAGGACGTCGGCGGCGTCGCGTCCGCGCGCGCGATCGAGCCGCTCTGCATCCTCTGGTGCCTCCCCGGGTTCCTCCGCAACCCGTGGACCCACGCCTTCCGGCTCCTCAAGGCCTGAGGGGCTCCTCAAGGCCTGAGGGGCTCCTCAAGGCCTGAGGGGCTCCCCGAGACGTGAAGGGGCGGGCGGATCGCGGCCCGCCTTCCGGCACGCGAGGCCCGGCCCGAGGCGCTACCCTGTCGGGATGCGCCTCGTCCCCGCCCTCGCTGCCGTGCTCGCGCTGGCCACGCTCATCGCGTGCGACCCCCCCGCGACGCCGCCCGCCGCCCCCGCCCCGAAGCCGGTGGCGCCCGCCGCGACCCCGCCGGCCGCGACCCCGCAGGCCGCGGATGCGTCCCCGACCCCCGCGACGCCGTCGGAGCCCCCCGCCATGACCTCGACGCCGCCCCCCGCCCCCGCCGCGACCGGTCTCGCCACGTTCGGAGGCGGGTGCTTCTGGTGCACCGAGGCCGTGTTCCTGCGCCTGAAGGGCGTCGTCGCCGTCGCGTCCGGCTACGCGGGCGGCACGGTGGCGAACCCGACGTACGACGAGGTGTGCACCGGCGAGACCGGGCACGCCGAGGTGATCCAGGTGCGGTTCGACCCGGCGCAGGTGCGCTACGAGGACCTGCTCGAGGTCTTCTTCAAGACCCACGATCCCACGACGCTCAACCGCCAGGGCGCCGACGTCGGGACCCCGTACCGCTCGGTGGTGTTCACCCACGACGACGCGCAGCGCAAGACCGCCGCGGAGGTCAAGGCGGCGCTCGACGCCGCGAAGGCGTTCGACCGCCCGATCGTCACGGAGATCACGCCGCTGAAGCTCTTCTACAAGGCCGAGGCCTATCACCAGGGCTACTACGACGCAAACCCGCGGCAGGGCTACTGCCGCGTGGTGATCGCGCCGAAACTCGAGAAGCTCGAGAAGGTCTTCGCGGACCGCCTCAAGCGCTGACGCGCGTCGGGTCGCCGCCGGGGACGACCGACCCGCGGGCCTCGCGTCCGGTCGCCGACGGCCGCGCGGCCACGCCGGACGGCTTCGGCGTCGGCCCCAGCAGGGCCCGATCGCCGCGATCGGTCGGCGTCTCTGCCTCGGGCGGCACGTCGCCGGGCGACGGGCTCACGACCGACCGCGCGGGTGCGGGCGGCGCGGGCGGAGGCACCCCGCTCCCGACGTCGCCGGAGGCCGGCGACGTCGGGAGGGAAGGAAGGCCGCACCTCGGTGCGAAGGCACGGCCGGACGGGCAGCTCGAGATCAAGCGCCTTCGGCGGGCGTCACCGGCGTCTCGGGCGGCTTCGGGGCCTCGGGCGGCTTCGGGGTGCCGTCGCCCATGCCAGGCCCCTGGCGGCGGAAGCGGCGGCCCGGACGATCGTCGCCGTTGTCGCCGTCGTCGTCGTCGCCGTCGTCGTCGCCGTCGTCGTCGTCACGGTCCCCGCGCGGGCCACGACCCGGCGGCGTCCCCATGCGACGGCCGTCGGGTCCGCCCTGCGGCGGGCCCATGCGGCGGCCGCCGTTCGAGCCACACTTCGGGCACTCGCAGTCGCACTCGTCGTCACTGTCCGGACGGGCGTCGCCGTCGCGCGGCCCACGCCCCATGCCCGGCCCCCCCATGGGCCCCATGCCCATGTGACCGCGCCCCATCGGGCCCATCGGCCCCATGCCCATCGGCCCCATGCCCATCGAACCGCGATGCATCGGGCCTCGGCCCTGCGGGCCCCCGGCCATCGGGCCCCTGCCCATGGGTCCGCGCCCCATCCGCCCCATCGGACCGCCCGTCCCCGGGCCCATCCCGGGGTGACCCGGACCGCCCTGCGGCCTCGGCGGGTGGAAGTCGGCCTTCGTCACGACGTCGTCGTCGTTGCGATCGAGGCGGGCGAACGCCTTCTCGCTCCGCGTGTACTCCGCCTTCGTGAGGAAGCCGTCCTTGTTGGCGTCGTACTTCTGGAGCAGGAGCTCGAGCATCGACTCCGGCAGGTCGGCCGGGTTCGGGGCCTCGCGTGCGGGCTTGGCGGCCTCGGCGGCCGGCTTCGGGGCCGGGGCGGCATCTTCGGCCCACACGGTGGTGGCCACGGCCGCCACCAGGGCGACCGGCAGGCCGAGCGCGAGAGCGCGGCGCAGTTGGGTTCGGAACATCGGGAACTCCTCGTCGGGTCCACGTCGGACCTCACCCCATGGACGCCGCCGCACCTTGCGGAATCCTTGCGGGAGCGACCGCGCCGGGGCGGCGATCTGCAGCGCTTCCGCTTCAGGAACCCGCAAGGTCGGGGACCCACCGTGACCTGCCCGCCCCCGGTGGCGTAGGCTCGTCCCCCGGAGCCCCCTTCCGTGTGCCCGCGCATCCTCCTCGTCGAAGACGACCGTCGACTCGGCGAGCAGGTCGTCGAGACGCTGAAGACGGCCGGCCATGAGGTCGTCTGGCTGCGGGACGGCGACGCGGCGATGCGCACGTCGCCGGTCGGGTTCGACCTCGCGATCCTCGACCTGATGCTGCCCGGCGCGTACGGGCTCGACGTCCTCAAGCAGTTGCGCAAGACGAGCGCGCTGCCCGTGCTCGTCCTGTCGGCGGTCCAGGCGACGCCCGACAAGGTGCGCGCGCTCGCGCTCGGCGCCGACGACTTCGTGAGCAAGCCGTTCTGGCCGGAGGAGCTCCTCGCGCGGATCGAGGCGCGGCTGCGGCGCCCCGAGATGCGCGGGGCCGGCCGCGTCGAGGTCGGCCGCCTCGTCCTCGACCTCGAGGGGCGCACCGTCGCCGTGGACGGCCAGCCCGTGCCGCTCACGCGCCTCGAGTTCGACCTGCTCGCGGCGCTCGCGCGCAAGCCGGGCGCGGCGGTCTCGCGCGCGTGGCTCGTGGATCACGTCCTCGACGGCGAGCGCGACGGCGCCGACCGGACGCTCGACGTGCACGTCTCGCGGATCCGCCGCAAGCTCGGGGGCGCGGCGCGGCAGGTGGCGACGGTGTGGGGCGTGGGCTACCGGCTCGAGGCCCACGCGGTGGCGGGGGACGACGCATGAAGCTGCGCGCTCGCCTCGCCCTCGCCGTCGCGGCCACCGCGGCCTTGCTCGTCACCGGCTGGGTCGTCGTGTCTGCCCGCCAGCGCGACGCGCGCTTCGACGACGCGCTGCGCGAGTTCGCGAACGCGACGCTCGACGCCGGTGGACGCGACCGGTGCGAGGCCGACGCCGGCCGCTTCGTCGTCCACGTGCCCGGCCCGGGGGCGATCCCGGGGCGGATGGGCCGCGGGCCGTTCCGTCGCGGCGACGACCTCCTGCCGCGCGGGCCGCGCGTCCGCCCCGACGACGACGGCCCGGAGCGCGGCGCGCCGCCGCGGACGGGCGAACCGCGCGCGGACGGTCCTCGACCGCAGGGGCCCGGCCCCCAGGGGCCCGGACCGATGGGCCCGGGGCCCGGCCGGCCGCGCGAGGAGGACGGGACCTGGCTGTGGGCCTACGACGCAGCGTTCGTCTCGGCCAACGCGGCGGCGCCGCCCCTGCCCGCCCCGCTGCGCGACGCGCTCGCCGGCGGTGCGCGGACCGCGGCGACGGACGGGTCGATCGGGGACCGACAGGGGCGGCAAGTCGCGGTGCGAACGGCCTGGCCGGACGGTCCGTGCGCCATCGTGATGGTCCGCCGGATGCGTCCGACCGAGGCGGGCGATCTCTCGACGCTGTGGGTCGGCGGCCTCACGCTCGCGCTCGGTGTGCTCGGGGCGGTCTGGCTCGCAGCGGGCTCCGTCGTGCGGCGCCTGCGCCGGCTCGAGCAGCACGTCGGCCGCACCGAGCCGGCGCCCGGCGCCGCGGAAGCCGTCGTCGAGGGCGACGACGAGGTGACGTCGGTCGCGCGGGCGTTCGACCGCGCGGGCACGTCGATCCGCGCGCACCTCGCGACCGTCGAGGCGCGGGAGCGCACGCTGCGCGACTTCGTCGGCAACACGACCCACGACGTCGGCACGCCGCTGACGGTCCTGCAGGCGCACCTGACCGCGCTCCGCGACCAGGCGGCGGAGGGGCGCCCCGCGGACGGCGAGCGGGTGCGGCGCGCGCTCGAGGAGACGCACTACGTCGGGATGCTCCTCCACAACCTGGGCGCGCTCGCGCGGCTCGAGGCCGGCGAGGTGCACCTCGACCGCCACCGCGTGGACCTCGCGGGCGTGTTGCATCGCGCCGTGGACCGTCACGCGCCGGTCGCCCGCGGGCGCGGGGTCGCGCTCGAACACGCGGTGCCCGAGGGCGCGGTGGAGGTGCTGGGCGACGTGACGCTGCTCGAGCAGGCGGTGAGCAACGTCGTGCACAACGCGGTCTCCTACGCGGACGCCAACGTCGCGGTGGTGCTCGAGACCTCGGGCGCGCCCGCGACGGGCTTCCGGCTGCGCGTGCTCGACGACGGGCCCGGGATCCCGGCGGAGGAACTCGCCCGCGTCACGGAGCGCGCGTACCGCGGGCAGACGGGCCGCACGCGCCGACCCGGCGGCGGCGGGCTCGGCCTCGCGATCGTGAAGGACGTCGTCGAGCGCCACGGCTTCACGCTCGCGCTCGCCCGGATCGACCCGCGCGGGCTCGAGGTCACGATCGCGGGCCGGCTCGCGACGTACACGCCGGTGTCCCCCACCGGCCGGTCCCGCGCCTGAGCATTGCGGAAGGTCTCTCGGTCGGCAGATCCGGGCTCGTGTTCGGAGCTCGTGCGGCGCGGCGTCGCGTCGAGCGCGCGGGGTCCCGATCCGATCTCTTCGCCACCACCGCTCGCTCCAGGATCGTCGGGTCCGTGCGCTCGCCGTGCGCGAGCCCGCGCCCGCGAGTCCGACGCCTCGGGGGGACGTCCCCTTCCTCTCCGACCTTCTAAACCTCTCCGACCTTCTGAAGAAGTCTCCTTCGCTCGGTTTCCGGCGGGCCAAGCCCCCCGAAAGCGCGCTCGGCGCGCAGCCCCTGCGGGCCCGCGCGTCGCGGCGATGACGGCGTCTTCGATGCCTTCCCAGGCTCTCGGGCGTCGGCGCGGTCCGGCGATCGAGGCGCGCCCGGACGCGGACGCGTCGAAGGACGGCGGGACCGCCCGGGGAGGCGTCAGCCAAGGATCGTGCGCGGACGGAGCACGACGTCCCGCGGATGAACGCCGTCCGTTGCGAGCAGGGCGCGGATCCCGCCGACGGACCCGCTCCGAGGCTGGACGAACGCGCCCGACCGCACGTCGAAGCCATCGACGTCGTACGTCCGGAGGAGCAGCGCGAGGTCCGCGTCGGTCAGGTGCCGGACCTCAACGAGCGCCGCGAACGCCGCATACCCCGAGGCCGCCCCGCCGAGCCCACGCAGCACCGCGAGCTCATGACCCTCCACGTCGAGCTTGACGAGCACGTGGGACGCGGACGGGGGCGTCGCGTCGGCGAGGAGCGCCGCGAGCGTGATCGCCTCCACCTCGAGGCGCTCGAGCCGATGTCCCCCGCCGTCCGGGACGTCGGCGAAGACGCCCGTCATCCCCGACCACGTGCGATCGACCGCGAGTTCGATCGGCCCGACCTGGTCCGAGACCGCGGCGGCGACGATCTCGACCGGGAGCCCCGCCTCGCGCATCGATCGCTCGAGGTGACGGCGGACATAGGGGTTCGGCTCGACCGCGACGACCCGCGTGCCGGCGGGCGGATCGAAGTCGACCAACATCTCGCCGTAGTTCGCCCCGACGTCGATCACGTGTGTCCAGCGCCGCGACGCGAGCAGCGCCCTCCACAGGACGAGCGCGGTCGGGTCGAGGTCGCCGCCGCGGGCGACGAGCGCCGGGCCGCGCCAGTCGTCCCCGTCGACGTAGATCCGACGACCGCGCGCCGAACGAGCGAAGGTGGCCTCGGTGACGGGGCGGACGCCGGTGCCGTCGCGCGGTTGCGCGACGGGCCACTGCGGCAGCTCGGGAAGTCCGGGGGGGCCCGTACGCCCTCGGATCGCCCGGGAAATGCGCCGGAACGCGGCGCCGAGCCCCGAACGGGTACGCCCGCCGACCAGGTAGCGCAGGCGACGGCGCAGGTGGTCGATCTCGACGACCGCGGCCGGCTCGCCGCCGAACGCGGCGACGAGGCGTTCCGCCGCGTCCTTCCAGGGCGCGCGGAGCCCACGCGCCTCCGCGGCGGCCACGGCCTCGGCGAGGCCGTGGATCGCGTAGGGCGTCGGCTCGAGGCGCTCGATGTCTTCGACCGCGGGCACGACCCCGCCCAGCGCGGACGGCACGGCGAGCCCGAGCCCGCAGAACGTCAGCGCCGTCTGGATGCACTTGCGGCACCGGCCGCAGGCGGTCCCGTCGGGGCGAGACGCGTCGCACGGCCGCATCCAGCGGAGGGCTTCCGGCCAATCGGCGACGGCCGCCGCCTTGTCGATCCGGCGCGCCCACGCGCCATGGTGACGCACCGGGAAGCCCGGGCGCCCGAGGAGCGGGTCGGTGAGCGGCGTCGTCTCCGACGGGAACTGGAGCCGGTCGTAGGGGAGCCACGACGGCATCGCCACGCCGCCGCCGCGGCTCGCCAACAGCATCGACGTCGCCATCGCCGCGAGGAAGTAGCCGAGGAAGCCGGGCAGCTCGGACGCGAGCTCGCGCCAGTTCGTCGAGGCCTCGTGGAGCGGACGGTCGAGGGACCGCGCGCACGCCTGCACCGAGGCGAGGACCCCCGCCCAACGGCGGGCGTCGCCGAGAGGCACGTCGAGGCCCTGGATCGTCACGAGCGCCGCGAGTTCGCCGCCCTCCGCGAGCGTCTTCGCCGAGAAGAGGCTGTCGAGGCCTCCGGAGAACGGCAAGATCATCCCGCGCGCGAGCCGCGGGGCTTCGTCGTCCGTCGTCGAGGTGCCGCGGATCACGACGCGGCGGAACCGCCGCGGGAGCCACATCGACCAGATCCGCTGGTACTCGTCGAGGTTCGCGAGGAGGCCCCGCGAGACGGGTCCGCCGACGTCGACGTCGCGGCCCACCGCCATGGCCTGGTGCACGACCGAGACGACGAACGCCTGCGCCGCCGCCGCCGGCTCGACGACGACGTCGGCCGGGATCCGGAACCAGAGCCGATACGGGGCGGCGGCGACGCCGGCCACCTCGCCGGCGACGACCTGCGCGTCGCCCTGGCGGACCGGCTCCTCGAGGCGGATCGTGATCCGACGGTCCCGCATGTCAGCGCCGCCCACCCGGCTCGAATTCGTTGACCCTCGGCGTCGCCGTGGGCACGGGGGTCCCGAGGACCGGCTCCAGCGCCACGAGAACCGACGGCGGGAGCCACGCTGCGAGCGTGCCGAGCCCGGGCGCCTCGCCGCGCGCGCGCCGGATCTCGGCCACATGGCCCGCGAGGTAGGCGAGCCTCCACGCGGCCCGCAGGGCCGCGACGTCGTCCCCGCGACGGACGGCGGCGCGGTGCGCCCGTCGCCGGGCCCAGAGGTCGAACGGGATCGCCCACGGGACGCCGCCGGTCCGGAAGCGCGCCGACGCGAGCCTCGACGTCCCGAGGCGCCAGCGACCTCGGCCGTAGCGGTACGCGCGTCGCAGCAGCGCCGGGACTTCGACGTCGGTCGCGCTCACGTGGTGATGGACGACCGCGTCGCGCGCGTACCACGCCCGCACGCCGTCGCGCGCGAGGCGCAGGAGGAGTTCGGTCTCCGAGCCCATCGCATAGGCCGCGGTGCCGTCCGGACCGACCGACTCGTCGAAGCGCGCGCCCGCGTCGAAGTGGGCGCGGCGGATCGCAACGGACGCGCCGACGCCCTCCGTCGGGTCCACGAACCCGTCTGCGTCGCGCTCGACCCAGCCGAACGCGGGGCCGCGTCGGACCGCCGCGAGCACCCAGGCCGGCGGATCGACCTCGAAACGGGGGCGGACGGTGCCCACGATGACGCCGGCCTCCGGGTGCGCGTCGGCGGCGGCGCGCATGTGCACGAGCCAATCCCGGGCCGGCGTCGTGTCGTCGTCGCTCATCACGACGAGGTCGCCCTCGAAGCGCTCGACCGCACGATTGCGGGCCGCGTTCGCCGACACGTGCTCCACGGCGCAGGTCACGAGCGGCAGTACGCGCGCGCGGGCCGCCAGCACGGACGCCGTCGCGTCGCGGCTGCCGTCGTCCACCACGACGATCCGATGCCCGCCGGCGGGCGACACGAGCGACGCGTACGCGTCGAGGGTGCGGGCCAGCATCTCGGCGCGGTCGCGGGTGGCGATCAGCACGGTCAACACGACCGCTAGATAGACCGGACCCGCTGCGGCGGCAAGCCCCGACTCGGAACGTCACCGGCGGCGGACACCCGTCGGACGCACCGAGGGCGGATAGGATCGGCGTGCGGCGGGTCGCGCAGCGCACGTCCCGCCGTCCCCCCGTCGGAGCGAAGCGTGCGATCCCGAGCGTTGTCCTTGGCCGCCCATCCGCTCCGGCGCGTGTGGCGCGCCGTGACCGAGTACGAAGCGCCCGCGACGCCCCTGATCGCCGCGGCGCGCCGGGGCCTCGTGCCCGTGGTCGAACGCCTGCTCGACGCGGGCGCCGACGTCGAAGCGACGGGGCGTCGGGGACGGACGGCGCTCCACGACGCGGCGGCGCGCGGCCGGGCCGAGGCGGCAGCCCTCCTGCTCGCTCGCGGCGCCGACGTGCGCCGACGCGACCGCCGAGGGCGTGCGCCGCTCGACGCGTCGAACGTTCCCGTCGAGACGCTCCACGCGATCCGGCAGCGGTACCACCGGCGGCGGACGGACCGCGCGCTCGCCCCCGAGGCGTCGGACGGGTCGAAGGCGTGGGCCGCCGCGCTCGATCGGGACGGCATCGTGAAGGTCCCGGGCCTCGTCGCCCCGGCCCTCCTCGCGCAGTTGCGCGACGACTTCGAGGGCTTCGTCGCGCACCTCGAGGCGACGCGGGCGCGGGGGGGCGGCGCCTACCGGCACTACGACGAGGAGGAGCACGTCTGGGAGAAGGACCGCGCGCTCGTGGGCAACAACGCGTTCAAGTATTCCCCGGCGTTCGCCCGGCTCTGCGGTGGCGCGCCCCTCGTCGACGCGGCGACGCGCTACCTCGGGAGGCCGCCGCACGTCCAGCGGGGCGGCGCGATGCGGTACCTGCCGAGCCCGGCGACGAGCAACGACATGTTCGGCTGGCACCACGACCTGGAGGAGCAGCGCTTCAAGGTGATGCTCCTGCTGACGGGCGTCGGGGGCGACGGACAGCACATGAGCTACGTGCGCGGCTCGCACCGGCTGTTCCACCCGTACCGCATGTTCCGCGAGAACGCCTGCGGCCTCGACTACGTTCGCGCGCGACTCCCGGCCGTCGAGATCTTCGACGCCATGGGCGAAGCGGGCGACGCCTTCCTGTTCGACTCGAACGGCGCGCACCGCGGGAATCGCCGGGAAGGTGCCGCGGTGCGCGACGTGCTCACGGTCGAGTACTCCGCCGACCGCAGCCACATCTGGGGCGGCAACCTCGACCCGCGCGCCCTCGACGGCATCGGCAGGTCCGGCGCGGCCGCGTTCGAGCGCTTCCTGCACGCACCGAAACCCTGGGACCGGCCCATGACGCGCTCGCGCCCGACGTGGGTCGAGCACCTTCCGCACGTCGAGCGCTGGCTCGACCCGCCCGACGGACCGACGCTCCCCTGACGCCGCACGCCGGGGCCCCGCCCCCGTCGCGCCGTCGGGTCGGAGCGGGGGCCGGTTGCGGCCCGTCGCGCGCGGCGTCCGTGACGCCCTCCCCTTCGCGCGGCTTCCGGTGGGCCACGCCCCCTGGAGACCCGCTCGGCGCGCGGCCCCGGCGGGCCCGCGTTTCGCGCCTGCGACGGAAGCGTCGAGGCCTCCCTCGACTTTCAGCGCAGCGGCGCGCGCGGGCCGGGCGCGGACGCCGATGCGGCGAGGCGGCGGACGCGGTACGGCGTCTCGAGCCGGAGCACGGCGAGCGCCGTCGCGAAGACGCGGCCGCCGGTCTGCCGCTCGTACGTCCCGAGCGGATCCCACGAGCCGCGCGCGCGGCCCGCCGTCGCCTGGTGCGGCACGAGCGCGCCGCGCAGGCGCGCGAACCACCCGCTCCACGCCTCGCCGCCCGCCTGGAACGTCGCCTCGGTGCCGTACCACCACTCGTACAGCGACAGGTGCCCCACCTGCACCTTCACCTTCCCCTGCCCCGGCACGGTCAGCTCCTTCCACGCGATCTTCCAGTCCGGGCGGTCGCGCGCCGCGAGCGCGAGGTGAGCGCGAGGTGAGCGCG
>Ga0163144_10016570_pt1 | contig 15090 bp, 8 predicted proteins | sample OliLak19BULKMAT1_FD_123175 | JGI IMG/M metagenome (GOLD analysis project Ga0163144, IMG submission 123175) | Freshwater microbial mat bacterial communities from Lake Vanda, McMurdo Dry Valleys, Antarctica - Oligotrophic Lake LV.19.BULKMAT1 | ecosystem: Environmental > Aquatic > Freshwater > Lake... | reverse complement strand
CGCACGCAATATTCCTTGGTCTTTAGAGAAATCAAAGTAGGTTTTAATCTCAGGTGTTTCTTGTCCTTTGGTGTAGCGTAGGTTGGTATCCATAGGTGGAGCGTGGACAATTTTGCCAGGGTTAAAGATATTTTCAGGGTCAAAAGCATGCTTGACAGCTTTGAGTAAGGTGTAATTTTTTTCACCAATCATTTGAGGAATAAACTCTGCACGCAGTCTTCCATCCCCATGTTCCCCACTGAGCGAGCCTTTGTATTTTTTGACAAGGGTCGCTATTTCTTCGGCTATCAATCTAAATTGGGCTTGCCCTTCTTCCGTTTTGAGGTTGAGAATAGGGCGAAGGTGCAATTCACCAGAGCCAGCATGGGCATAATGCACAGAGTACATCCCATGTTTTTTGAGGATTTGGTTAAATTCGGCAATGTATTCAGGAAGTTCTTGCACATCTACAGCGGTATCTTCTATGACAGGAGCAGGCTTCTCATCTCCAGGGATATTTGACAAAAGCCCCAAACCTGCCTTGCGTAGATTCCAGACCTTGCCCGCATCTTCTTTGCCCACAATGGGAAAATGATAACCAAAACCCAAGGATTGCCATTCTGAAATTAAGTCTTGAGCAGTGCTTTCACATTCTTCTTTGCTTTCTCGGCTAATCTCCACCACCAAAATAGCCTGAGGGTCATCTTTCACAAAAAACCTGTTTTGGCGTTGTTCTACGTTGGTTTTGGTACGCTCAAGTACATAGTGATCCATCAGCTCGCAAGCAGATGGTTGGTATTTGAGTGCAATCAGATTGGCACGCAGAGATTCATCAATGGATTCAAAATGTCCACAGATTAGCACTTTTTCGGGAGGAGGAAGTGGGATAGTTTGTAGTTTGATTTCGGTCATCATGCAGAGTGTTCCCTCAGAGCCAGCAATCAATTTACAAAAATTAAAATCTTCTTTGTTAGCCGTAAAAGGAGCAGTTTCCAGAAGTAAATCTAGGGCATAGCCTGTGTTTCTTCTTGGAATATTGGGCTTGGGAAATTCTCTTCGAATTTCTTCTTGAAAATCGCTTTGGCTTAAGATTTCTTGGATTTTTTGATAAATCTTATTTTCGAGAGAGTTTCCCTTGCATTTTTGCTGAAATTCTTTTTCGCTAAGGCTTTTAAAAACTACCTCTGAGCCATCACTGAGTAAGGCTTTTACCTCCAAAAGATGCTCTCTAGTACTGCCATAAATGATTGAATTAGAGCCACAAGAGTTATTGCCGACCATTCCGCCCATCATTGCACGGTTGGCAGTAGAGGTCTCTGGCCCAAAGTATAAACCGTGAGATTTGAGGTAGAGATTTAGCTCATCACGCACGACTCCAGGTTGTACTTTTACCCAGTTTTCTGAGGTGTTTAACTCTATGATTTCGGTAAAATATTTAGACATATCCACCACTATACCATCACCTACGACCTGCCCAGCAAGCGAAGTACCCGCAGTACGAGGAATGAGAGCCACCTTGTGTTTTTGGGCAAAAGCAACCAAAGCCTTCAAGTCATCTTCGGTTTTGGGCAAAGTAACGGCAAGGGGCATTTCACGATACGCCGAAGCATCTGTAGCGTAAAGTATTCTCATGGTGTCATCTAAGTAAAGTTCACCTGAGAAATTGCCTTTGAGTTCTTCTAAGGCAGGTATAGACTGTTGGTAAAGCACGTTTTGTGAGGTCATGGTTTGTAATTTCTTTTGATACAAAGTTAAATATTTTTACTCCTCCTACATTCAAAGTAAAGGTATTTTAACCAAAAAGAATTTGATGATAGAAATTGTTATTTTTTAAAGGAAGGGTATTTTTTTGCTGTATTTGGAGGAAAGTAAAATTGAAGTTAGTATTTCAAGTCTATACGCTTCAGTTAAAAAAGTCTTACTGTATGTATTGTTTCAAGCTAAGTAGATGGTTAAAATTAATTTATACTTTAGTCTTGTTATAAAGGGCTGATTATGAAAAACTTACTAAGATAACTCATCACTCATCACTTAAGACATAATAGGTTGATTCATAGTTTTTGATGCCTATTTTCATTTTTATAATTTAAGATAGAAGAATTTGTTTAAATTTGTTGTAGCACATAAAATACAAATAATTTATAAAAGATATATATATGTTATCTGTAAAGATGCAGTCTTAGAAATTGTATGAAACATAGTTATTTATTTACTTTGCAGAGTATTAAGTATGGTGATTTTCATCACGAATTTAGTGATGGGCACCTATTTAAGTATTTTGTACAAATCAAACCTGTTTCAAAAAATATCAGACTTTATTTATAATTAATAACTTACCATTGACTCTTATGCTTGATACTAACTTTGATAATATCCCCTCCTTAGATCTTTCTGAGTTTACGTCGGGAAGCCTAGTCCAAAAACAAAACTTTGTTGCGAAGCTAGGTGATGCCTTTGAACACATTGGCTTTGTAGCCATCAAAAATCACGGACTAAATGATGTATTGGTAACTCAATTATATGATACTTACCAAAACTTTTTTCAGCAACCTGATGAGTCAAAGTATAAATATGAAGTGCCTAACATTGCAGGTCAAAGAGGCTATACAGGCAAAGGCAAAGAACATGCAAAAGGTCGCTCTACAGGTGATTTGAAGGAGTTTTTTCACGTAGGGCAAGCTGTAGCCGAAGAAGATGTAGCCAATTTTGATTATCCAGAAAATATATTCTCTAATGAAATTAGCTACATGAGAGAAGTAAGCCTAGAAGCTTATCGCACGCTCGAAAACACAGGGAAAGAAATCTTAAGAGCCATTGCCTTGCACCTTCGCTTGGAAGAAGATTACTTTGATGATAAGGTGAAAAATGGCAATAGTATCCTCAGAGCTATCCACTATTACCCTATCGAAAACCCTGATGAAGTGCCAGAAGATGCAGTGCGTGCAGCAGAACATGGGGACATCAATTTGATTACCCTGCTGATGGGTGCGAGTGCAGAGGGTTTGCAGATACTAAGAAAAGATGGCAAATGGATACCCGTAACAGCACTTCCAGACCAAATCGTGGTCAATGTAGGAGATATGCTAGAGAGGCTTACCAATAATAAACTCAAATCTACTATACATAGAGTGGTGAATCCTCCTCGTGAAAAGATGCACACTTCCCGTTATTCTATTCCTTTTTTTATGCACCCTCACGGAGAAATGGATTTGACTTGCTTAGATTCTTGCGTAGATGAGCAAAATCCCAAACAATATGAAGACATTACAGCAGGACAGTTTTTAAATCAGCGTCTAGCTGAAATCGGTTTAAAAAAATAGTGCTTACCTTAGCGACAAACTAGGCAATTATGCAAATCAAAAAAATTCGCAATTATATTTTTTTGAGAGATGTGGCATGGCTATCTATTATGGCTTTTGGTGGACCTCAGGTGCATATTGCTTTATTTATAGAGATGTTTGTCAAAAAAAGAGCTTATCTCTCCGAAAAAGATTTTATGGAGTTGAATGCCTTGTGCCAGATATTGCCAGGGCCATCTTCTACTCAGACCATTGTGGCATTGGGTTTTAAAATAGGAGGGCCTACGCTTGCTTATCTTACTCTTGTGATTTGGTGTCTGCCCGCCGTTACGGTGATGACCATTTTTGGATTAGGCTTTTCTTACTTTCAAGACCAAAGTATTTCTCTTGAATTTTTCCGATTTGTGCAGCCTATTGCAGTGGGGCTAGTAGCACATGCTGCCTTTCGGATTATACGCTTAGTCGTTAATACTTATACAGGTTTTGTGTTGATGAGTATTTCCGCCTTAGCGGCTTATTGGTTTAGTTCACCTTGGGTTTTTCCTTTGGTGGTAATAGGCGGAGGACTCGTAACTGCTTTTAATTTTAAACAACAAGAGAAAGAACACGATAAAAAAATAAAGATTAGATGGGGTAATTTTGCACTTTTTGTGGGTATAGCATTATTGGCTGCCATCTTAGGAGGAGTTACTAAATCGCTTCCTGTTCGTTTGTTTGAAAATTTTTATCGAAATGGAAGTTTTATTTTTGGAGGAGGGCAGGTATTAATCCCTGTGCTTTTTACAGAGTTTGTGCAGTTTAAGCACTACCTATCAGCAGATGAGTTTCTCTCAGGCTATGGTTTAGCACAACTCGTGCCAGGGCCTGTTTTCTCCTTTACAGCTTTTATAGGGGTACTTTCTATGCGTTCTTATGGCACTGGTGGACAAATCTTAGGTGCTTTTATGGCATCAGCGGGTATCTTTTTGCCTGGAACTTTTCTTATTTTCTTTGTTATTCGTTTTTGGGAACAGCTCAAAAAATACAGAGTCGTCAAGGCATCCTTGGAGGGAATACACGCCGCAAGTTCTGGACTAGTAGTGGCAGCAGCTTTGCTCTTGTTTATACCTTTGAGTGGAAGTGTAATTAGCATTGCCATCATTATTGCTACTATTGTAGTTTTAGAATTTACTAAAGCACCTCCTCCTTTATTAATTTTCTTAGGGCTATTGGCTGGCTTTATTTTTAGTGCTTAATAGAGATTATTACGACGTTTTTAGATTGATAATACCGTTAAGCGAAGACGCTCTAATGAGGAAAAGAAGAGGCTTTAACGAGGAAAATACTGATATATGATACTGTTATTTGACACTGTTAAAACTTCAAAGCAAAGACTGTTATATCATCTTTCTGTACTGCTCCATCCAAGTGTATGTCTAGCTCGGTATTGAGGCATTCTAGCTGTTCTTTGACTGGAAGATGAGTCATTCCTCTCAAAAATTCTTTAAATCTACTTATTCCATATTCTTCTAGCTGGGTATTGGGCTGATTCATAAGTCCATCTGTGGTGAGGTAAAGAGCATCTCCTTTTTTGAGTTTGATAGTTTGATTCTCGAAGGTAATTTGTTTTTGAATATCTCGTCCACCTATAGAGCGTGGTGAACCTTTCAGTTCATTGATTTCCCACCCTTTGCTATAAATCAAAGGGCGATTTGCCCCTGCAAAGGTAATATTCCATTTATTTTCCCCTTCTAAAGGCTCTTCCAAACAGCATAGGCAGATGTCCATACTATCCGAACCTAAGTTCTGATTTTGATGAAGGGCTATTTTAAACTCGGTATTGAGTGTTTCTAAGATAAGAGAAGGATCATCAATGCCTTGTTCACCTATTACTTTATTGAGGAGGGTATTACCAATCAAAGACATAAAAGCACCTGAAACGCCTTTTCCTGTGCAATCTACTACGGCAACAAAGTATTTTTCACGGGTTTTCATAAACCAATAAAAATCACCAGACACATCATATTGAGGACGATAAAGCATAAAATATTTTTTGAAGTATTGGTCTATTTCGTGCTTAGGCAATACAGCTTGCTGAATCCTTTGGGCGTAGTTTACGCTTTCCATCAGGATTCGGTGCTTGTGCTCTACTTTATATGATTTTTCTCTAATCTCCCTGATGCTTTCTTTTACTTTTGCTATCATGTATTCTACATCTTCTGAAAGCAATCCCAATTCATCTTTGGTATTAATCTTAGAAATTTGTACTTCTTCGGCAAAATTACTTTCTACTACTTTATGGATAGAATAAGACAAACGGCTGATGGGCTTACTTAAAATACGGATAATCAAAAAACCAAGAACTATTATCAAAACCGAACCAAGAAAGATAATGACTAGCTGAATCCAATTATTCTGACTTCTGAGAGTATTTACTTGCTGATTGATAGATTCATTGATAAGTACGAGGTTTTGTTCTATTTCTTTTTCGGCAGATTTTATTTTACCTTTAATCCCTTCATTTTCTGAGAAGCCAATTTTTGCTTCTGTTTCGGCTATTTCCCTAAAAGTTTTTTCATATTTAATTAGTAAATCAAGAAGTGGCTTATTATTTTTGATTTCATTGGCTAGTTGTTTTACAGCTTGTGAAAGCTTGGTAGTATAGCTAGTATCTTTGCGAAGCATAAAATCCTTTTCATGACGACGAATCATGAGCAACTTAGACATATCATAGCTTGCAGTCGTATTTTCTATTTCGTGAATGTAATCCCTCATATCTCCTTCCAAGCCATCATCTTTAAATCCTCTTTTGCGAGTCAATGCTATAATATCAGTAAAGTTTTTTTCATAATCATCTAATGCTTGGATAGCTTTCTTGGTTTGCTGGATGACTTCGGGGGTGCGTATTTCTTGGAAATCTTCCAAGGCTTTCAAGTCAGCTTTAATCTGAGCTATGAGCTTGTAACGTCTATCAAGCACTTCACTTTTACCCGTTTTATGAAATCTAGGATTAATCGTTTCATCCTGAAAAAAGACATACTCATCCTTTTCGGCAGTCTGTAGATTAAGTTCTATATTTTGCAATGTGCCTAAGATATTGGTAAGTCGTTTTTCACGAAGGTCAAACCAAAAATCGGTCAAAGCCAAGAAACCAACAATGGCTAAAAAAAGTACAAAACTAAATAAAAGCTTTGCTTTTATGGTTTGGAAAATGGTAAAGATGTTCATCGTTTTATCTGCTCCTAATTATACCACAAAAGTACAACTTCTTAGGCAAGAAGATTTTAAGCGAATGTTATGCTTTCATGAAGTTTATAGTTGTCTTTTAGAATTTTCTTATAAAATACAGATAATCTTAAAGCTCAAAACTCAACCCATCATACGCTAGGTGAATATTAGGAGGAAGTTCTTTTTCTACTTCTGCATGCAAGCCCATTCGGTGGCTAATATGCGTAAAATAAGTTTTCTCAGGTTGGAGTGATTGGGCTACTTCCACTGCTTGGTTCAGTGTAAAATGCGAGATATGATCTTCTTTTTGGAGGGCATCTAGGATGAGATAGCGTGTGCCTTTAAGCTTCTCAAACTCCGCAGGAGGAATATTGCTTACATCGGTCAGATACGTAAAATCTCCAAACCTAAACCCAAAAACAGGCAATCTATAGTGCAAGACATCAATCGGGATAATCTGGACTCCTTGTATCTCAAAAGGCTCATTTTCAATGTGATGCACTTCCACAGAAAGTACTCCTGGATATTTTAAATTGTTATCTACAAAGATATAAGCAAACTCTTGCCTTAGCTGGTCTATCACAGGCTTTCGCCCATAGATAGGCACATCTTGATGTTGCTTAAAGTTAAATGAACGCAAATCATCCATTCCCGCAGTATGGTCTTTGTGCTGATGTGTATAGAGGACAGCATCTAATTGTTTAATGTTTTCTCTAAGCATTTGCTGCCTAAAATCAGGGCCAGTATCTATCACAAAACTCTTTCCTTGGATTTCTATATGGATGGAGGGGCGTAATCTTTGGTCTCTATAATCTAAGGATCGGCATACTTCACAATCACAAGCAATGGCTGGGACACCTTGTGAAGTGCCACTTCCTAAAACAGTTATTTTCATTGTATTATATTAAAATCTTTCTATCTCATTTTTGAGAAGGTGTAAACAAGTCTTGTTTTTGTTTAATCAACTCTTGATAGATTTTGTTTTCTTTTTCTTCAAGGGGAGCAAATTGCCAATCTACATTTTGCAATATTTCTACCAAGCAATTCACTTTGCCTTCTAAGGGATAATACTGATTAACGACTATCACTTTTTGTTGCTTGATGATGCAATATCCGGATTTGAAATTCCCTTTTTCGTAGCGAAGTGTATAGCCGCCTTGCTTAAAAATATTTTCTAATCTATTAAGATTACTCGTTGTGGGTTTTAGACTCATATTTGGTTTTTTTATTACCTGTAAAGGCAATGGCGAAAGGTTTTTAAACCATTAAGAAGTTAAGAATAGTAAGTTATCAAGCAATAACGAAAGGTTTTTAAACCATTAAGAAGTTAAGAATAGTAAGTTATCAAGCAGTAACGAAAAGTTTTTAAACCATTAAGAAGTTAAGAATAGTAAGTTATCGAGCAATAACGAAAGGTTTTTAGACCATTAAGAAGTTAAGAATAGTAAGTTATCGAGCAATAACGAAAGGTTTTTAGACCATTAAGAAGTTAAGAATAGTAAGTTATCAAGCAATAACGAAAGGTTTTTAAACCATTAAGAAGTTAAGAATAGTAAGTTATCAAGCAATAACGAAAGGTTTTTAGACCATTAAGAAGTTAAGAATAGTAAGTTAATATGTGATGAGTTTTATTAGTAAGGTTTTGATAATCAGTTTTTTAATAATACAACTCATCATTTATTTAGGTAATAAACATTCTTACAATTTTACTTATAGAGGTGCAAGCAAAGACGCTTGCACCAGTATTTACTAAGATTAAAACTTACTCATCAGGAGACATCTTCTTAAGCAAGGTTACTAGACTATCAAAATCAATGGGCTTAGGAAGATACTCATCAATCCCTGCTGCCTTAAAATCTTCTATAGAATAATTTTGAGCATTGCCAGTGATAGCGATAATCGGGATTTTAGACTTTGTGCTATCACTCAATGCACGAATCTGTCTGGCACACTCCATCCCATCCATCTGAGGCATGTTAATATCCATCAGAATGGCATCGTAATCTGTTTTTTCTAGCTTTTTAAGCACTTCTTTGCCGTTTTTGGCAGAATCAATGTCATAGTTTTGAAACTCAAGAACTTTTTTGGCGATGTTTTGAATTACAGAACTATCTTCAGCAATGAGTATTTTTTTGTTGTTCATGTCTTAGTAATATTAAAATTTAAAATTCTTTATATTTAATTATTGGGTAATTAGGTCATTTTTTTGGTCATTGGGTTATTAGGTCATTTTTTTGGTCATTGGGTTATTAGATTATAAATCAACCCTTCAACCCTTCAACCCATCACTAAATCCATCAATCCATCAATCCTCCTCATTTTATGTAAAATTAAAAACTCATTAGATTAAACTCACATAATTTTCCCTAAATTCTGCAAAATACTTTGCTAAAGTCTCAAAATCTGCCTCAATTTTAGGATAATTTCCTGTTTTTAATGATTTTTCTATCTGTGTGGCTTGTTCGGCTACTTTTTTTACGCCTAGTGTGCCTGCATTGCCTTTGAGAGTATGCAAACATGAACGCAGTAAATCCCAATCTTTTTTACGAAGTCCTTTTTCACATTCTTTGAGTATTTCATTGGTGTCATCCTCAAACTCTTTCAAAGACTCTTTGATAAGTTCTTTTCCTCCGTATTTGGCAAGTTGGTCTAAGACTTTCATATCCAAAATGCTTACTTTATCTATCTCAGTAGTATTTGATTTTTTAGTTAATTTACCTTTAAGGTTTGTCTTTTTCTCTATCTCTTCTTTCTCTGGGGCTAAAAGATATTCTTGTACTTTTTTGATTAAAGTCTGAGCTTTGATTGGCTTTGCTACATAGTCATCTAAGCCTTTGGAGAGAAACTTCTCACGGTCTTCTTGCATAGAATAGGCAGTCATCGCAATGATAGGAGGTAGCTTTATTTTAGGAATCTGCCTTAGTTGATATGTAGTCTCTACCCCATCTAGGTCAGGCATTTGTATATCCATAAAGATTAAATCATAAGCTTGATGAGGTTCTTGGTTCTTGATTTTGTAGAGACATTCTTGCCCACTAGAAGCCAACTCTATGACACAACCTGCTTTCCTTAGAATCTCTCCTGCTACTTTTCTATTTACGGCATTGTCATCTACGATAAGGACTCTCGGGATAATATCCCCAAAGTGATTACCAGAGCTAAAATCAGGCGAAAAGGTTTCTTGATTAACGGGTGATTCATTAGAAATTTTTGACTCTATAACCATCCAAAAAGTACTGCCTTCTCCTACTTTAGATTTCACACCGATTTTGCCTTTCATCAGTTGAGTAAGTTCTTTAGAAATCGCTAAACCCAAGCCCGTACCAGAATAGGATTTAGAAGAAGAATTATCTAACTGACTAAAAGTATGAAACAATAGCTTTACATTTTCAGAACCTATCCCTATACCTGAGTCTTGTACTTCTATTTTGAGTTTGACTTTATCTTTGCGTTGCCCTTCCATAAATATTCTTAGCCATATATGCCCTTTTTCAGTAAACTTGATAGCATTAGAGGTTAGGTTGGCAATAATCTGGAGAAGGCGAGTTTCGTCTATCTCAAGGCTTTCGGGGATAGATTCATCTATAAAGTAATGCAATTCAGTTCCTTTACGACTTGCTTGAGACATAAACAAGGTATAAATCTTCTCTAAGGTAATCCGCAAATCTATAGGACGTGTATGGAGTTTCATCTTGCCAGCTTCTATCTTAGAGAGGTCTAAGATGTCATTCAAGATATGAAGTAGTGTTTCAGAAGATTTTTTGATGGTGTGCATATAGCCATATTGCTCTTCACTGAGTGGTGTATCCATCATGAGGTCTATCATTCCGATGACTCCATTCATAGGCGTGCGAATTTCGTGGCTCATATTTGCCAAGAAACTTTCTTTGACCGCCAGAGAGTGCTCAGTGATTTCTTTGGCACGAAGTACTTCTTCTGTAGCTTTCTTGAGTTCAGTGATGTCTCTCACTACCCCTTCAATGCCCATAGGGTTATCCTCATCATCATAGACTAGACGAATATTAGAGATAGACTGTATGAGTTTTCCATCTTTGGTTTTGAGGGTTATTTCAAAGTTTTTGATTCGTTTTTCACGGGTCAGGTCTTCAATGAGTGTACTCAGGTTTCGTTTTTCTAACACTATATTAGCGATGCTTTTACCTAGTATTTCTTCTGGAGGATAGCCTGTAATCTCTTGGATAGAAGGGCTTATGAGCGTAACGACTCCCTCTAAATCAGTATGATAGTAGATATCTTGAAAAGACTCAAAGATATTTCTAAATTTATTTTCACTCTCTACCATTGCTATTTCTGAGAGTTTCTTCTCAGTAATATCATGTGAGATAGCAGAAACTTCTTCTATAGAGCCATCTTCTAGCCTGATAGGGTTGAGATAGACCTCTCGCCATCGATAGACATTGTCTTGAAGCTTATCTTTAAGCTCAAAGTGTTGCATTTCGCCTTTAAAGGCAAGCCTATACTTTTCTTCCCAAAACTCATACAAATCACTTTTTATTAGTTTTTCACGAAGATTGAGCAGACTGGAGTTGGGTTGTGCTTGTAGTTCGTATTGTTGATGTAGTGAGTTAAGGTAATTGGTGTTATGAGAAGTCAGTTGATATTTGCGATTGATAGACCACATCATGTGTGTGCTACTCTCAAAGATAGCCTCCAAGCGAGCAGTTTGATTGCTCAACTGTTCTTCGTTTCGTTTTCGCTGAATAGCTAGGGCAATCTGCCCAGAGATAAAATCCAACAACTCCAAATCACTGCTGTTATAAGTGCTTCGGCTTCGGTAACATTTGACAGAAATCAAACCAATCACTTCATTTTCAAACTTAAGCGGCACACCTATCCATATTTTGGGTAAAGGACCGAAGAGTTTGATTTTGCCCTGATGCAACAAGCCAGAAATCTCTTCTTCGTACAAAAAAAGTGCTTTTTCACGCTTCATTACATAATCAGTAAGCCCCATTCCTGCACGTCTTCTTCTGATTTTGGCTTCTTGGTCTCGGGCTTCATCCGTATAATAAGGAAAAAGAATCTCTGTCTTGGTCTCGTTATAAAGTTTGATATAAAAATTACGAATATCTATGACTTTGCCTAGTTCGTGGTGAATCGTATGGTAAAGTTGATCAAGATTTTTACTTTTTACGGTCAGATTACCAATGCTATAATAAAGTGTTTGAGCTTTTTCGGCACGTATTTTATCGGTGATATCATACATGATTCCTCGCACTGCCACAGGATTTCCTTGCTCAAAACGTATATTTACACTGCCTTCTAGGTAAATCAATTTACCTTTTCGGCTCATCAAGATAGTTTTGATTTTAGATTCAGTTTCACCCTTAAGTACATCTAATACCTTACGGTAAGTACTTTTTTTGGCAGATTCGTGTATGAGGTCTTTTACATTGAGTTGGGAAAGTTCTTCATTGGTATAGCCTATTTTATTTTTAAAGGCACGATTCACAAAAAGCAAATCACCCTGAGTAGAGGAAATAAAAATCAAATCATTGCTATTGTCAAAAAGGTCTTGGAGGGCTTCGTTGCTACGCTTAAGGGCAAGAGATACTTCTCTTTGTTGAGTTACATCCTCTCCTATTTTAGTCAAACCTGCTATATCACCTTGGTAGTAATTCAAGACTACAGAGTTAAAATTAATATAGCGTATTTCACCTGATTTAAGGCGAAAACTGCGGGCTGCATTTTCCCAAAAGCCCTGCCTTTGCATTGCTTTTTGATACTCGATACGGCGACTTTCTTGCTCATCTTCTGGCACAAATACCTCAAAATAATCTTTGCCAATCACTTCCTCTGCTTGATACCCTGTGATGTGCAAGAGATATTGATTACAATAAATAATTTCTCCTGCCTTACTAATCTCGATACCATAAAGATTTAGATTATCTACAGCTTGCTGAAATTTAGCTTGATTTTCTTCGGGCAAAGAAGGAAGTGTTGCCTCATTTTTTTTACTTTGAGGTTGTTGTAATTTTTGCTCAAGCAGTCGGTTTTTTTGCTTAAGTTGTTTATTTTCAGCCTCTAACAAATCCCAATCTCTTACTGAGGGCATTTTCTTTTTTATTTTAGGATATAAATCAGTATTTCCAAGAATTAAATTAGGCATTAATCTTCAAAAAGTAAAACCTTCTGTTGAAATTTTATAATTTAAGGCTGATTTTGAAAGTAAATATTATTCCTTTTTGGTTAAATTTGTAAAAATAAAATGAATATGGAAGAAGAAAAATTAAAAGAAGAAAGCACTGATATTATTGAAAAAGATGAGCAAACTCAAGAGATAGAAGATACAAGTGGAGATAAACTGCGTACTTATCCCTTTGGTGACCCCACTAAAGTAGATGTAGATATTCGTGAAGACAAAATGTCTGTATTCCAATACATGCGTGATTATGACCGTGGAAGATTGATTATTGATCCTGCTTATCAGAGAAATTTTGTCTGGACTCCCAGCCAAATGAGCCGTTTTGTAGAGTCTATTTTATTGGGATTTCCTTTGCCTCCTTTTTATGTCAATCAAACCGTAGAAAATAAATTGGTCATCATAGATGGTTTGCAAAGAACGACTACCTTACATCGCTTCGTCAATGATGAATTTGCACTTAAAGAGTTGAAAACTTTGCCAGATATTAATGGGAAAAAATTTTCAGAACTTCCTGAATCTTACCAATCCAAAATACAATCTAAAAAAATTCAACTCTATATTTTGAAACCTTCTACCCCTATTGAGGTAGTTTATGAACTTTTTGATAGAATCAACACAGGAGGAACTAAACTTGAAAGTCAAGAGGTAAGAAATGGAATTTTTTTAGGAAAAGCCACAGAATTACTCGCTGAACTTGCCGCCCAAGATTACTTCCGAAAGGCTATAGACAATGGCGTAAGCCCTAAAAGAATGAAAGATAGAGAAATGGTATTGCGTTATATTGCTTTTAAAATCTTTGACTATGAGCGAGATTATGCTGGAGAGTTGGGTGAGTTTCTAGAAAATGCCATGAAAAAAATCAATAAAATGGGAGAAGAAGAAATAGAAATCTTAAAACAAGATTTTAAAAGGGTAATGAAACTCACTTATGATTTTTTTGAGAATCGTAATTTTCGTTTTCCTATCTTAGACAAGGAAGGAAATATCACCTCAAGAGGTTTTATCAATACCTCTCTATTTGAGTCTGTAAGTTGTTTTTTCTCTATCAATACAGATGAATTTCTGCACATACACAAAGAACAAATTATTCAGAATTTTAAAGAATTAATCACACACAAAGATTACCTTGATGCTACACGAACTTCTACAGGTTCAAAATCAAAAGTTATCACCAGGTTCAAATTAGCACAAGAAATTTTAGGCAATATCTCTACACAATCATAACCCTACAAAGCCATGCTTACACAAATCAAACTCAAAAACTTCAAAATATTTAAAGAGGAAACCAGTTTTCCTTTAGCTAAAATCAACCTACTCACAGGCATTAATGGAGGAGGAAAATCAAGCCTTTTGCAGGCTCTTTTGCTGATGCGGCAAAGCATTGAGCAAGATGAAAACACAAGCCAAATCTATCTCAATGGGAGTTGTGTGAGGTTGGGTAGTTTTGAAGATGTAAGCAATGTTGATTCGGTAGAAGATACGATTGGAATAGGATTTTCACTACTTAATCTAGAGAAAGAGTTATCTATTGATTTAGATTACTCTTTCATTGAGAATCCTGCAAATCACTCAGCTATAGATTTAAAAAATCTGAAAATATCTTCTAGTCACCTATTTTATAATAGACAATCCCCAGAAAAAACAACCAAATCTATTGAAATTTACCAAAATCAAGCATCTTCTGAAATCCCATACTCAGAAAAATGGCTAGACACAGATTTAGAAATTACCAATAATAAAAATCTGAATGGCTTACATCGTTTCTTTTATCTTTATATTAAAATTGAGGAAAATCAATTTCTTGCTGATACATTCTTCAAAAAATTCAATGAAATCCACTACGTTTCTGCTGACCGCATAGGTCCCAAAGATTTTTATCTCAAAGAAAATCTAGGTAAATTTATCAATGTAGGGGCAAAAGGTGAAATGACAGCCAATGTACTTTCTTATAAAAAGGGTGATAAGGATGATTTGGTGAGTGATCACTTGTATCTAGGAGAGGATGCCAAAACCCTCATCCAACAGACCGAAGAATGGCTCAGGGAGATTTTCGGAAAAGCAAAGATTAAAGTAGAAGATAAAGACGATATTATTTATTTATACTTCAACACAAAAGATGATGGTAATTGGTACAAACCCTCCAATGTAGGTTTTGGGTTTTCATATATTTTGCCCATTATCGTATCAGGGCTTATAGCCAAAGAAGGAGAAATCTTGATTGTAGAAAACCCCGAAGCACATCTGCACCCTAAGGCACAATCCAAACTCACCCAGTTTTTAGCCAAAGTAGCCAGTGGTGGCGTGCAAGTATTCATAGAAAGCCACAGTGAGCATATTTTGAATGGGTTACGCATAACTTCTATCAATCAAGATATTAATATAAATAATGAAGATATAAGTATCCTATATTTTCACGAAAAAGAAGACGGTTATTTTACT
>Ga0163144_10016568_pt1 | contig 15090 bp, 18 predicted proteins | sample OliLak19BULKMAT1_FD_123175 | JGI IMG/M metagenome (GOLD analysis project Ga0163144, IMG submission 123175) | Freshwater microbial mat bacterial communities from Lake Vanda, McMurdo Dry Valleys, Antarctica - Oligotrophic Lake LV.19.BULKMAT1 | ecosystem: Environmental > Aquatic > Freshwater >... | reverse complement strand
GGGCGTGGGCGGGCGGCCCAGGGGCTTATTTTGGGGAAGCATCGGTTCCAGCAGAGCCCATTGCGGGTCGCTCAGATCGGACGGATAGGATATAGTTTGCATCCCCCCCATTTTCCCCACCCCCTCGGACAAATACCGTCCTGCCCCCTCACTATTTACATTCTAAAACAGGCTCTTAGACGCAGATTCTAAACAAAGCCGATTGAATCATTCATGCGGTTGACACACGGACTTCGCACACTTGGGCCTTGAATACATCGAGAATGAACACACGGTCAAACGAGGAGCGAAACGTCGCTGGCTCAAAGTCCTCGTCAGGACTAAAGGCCGAAGAGATATGTTGCCCGTCGGCAACAATTACTAGCCAAATGTTTCGGCAACGTTTCCGATATTCAACGACTTTGCATTCTTTCTCGCGAAGCACTGCTTGCACTCGGTTGACATCACCACCGAGTGGGCCGGCTTCGTCGCAGCCCCAAAAGCTCTTACTTAGTTTCAGACAGTAGATGCCGATTTGCCCGATGTGCTTTCCTAGCGTCCCCTCGTCTGGACATGACCAATCAGGTCGCCAACAATCGCGGCCTTGAGAAATCAATCGGGTCACTGTTTGAACGATTCCATGCACCAACATTTTCCGATCCGATTTAGTAGGCTTCACGTTGGAAACCCAAAACACAGAGACCTGAATCTGTTTATTCCTTACTTTCTCGAAGCTTGCTTGCGCTTCTTTCACGATTCTTTCCTGAATCATTTCAAGTTCCCGGACTGGTGATCCCCGCTTGCCTTGGTCTTGAACATAATCGGTGATTTCAATTCCAAGACTTCCCTCCGCAAAACGGAAATCCGGTCGCTCGTCTTCGTAACTCAGCGGTTCGCCTTGGGGGAAAACAGGACATTTTTCCTGACACAATCGTAGCCACCGCAATTCTCGTTGCTTCTTAGAAGACTGTGACATTTGTCAATTCCGCTTTAATTGTGTTTTGCCGTTCCCTCTAATAGTCCAGCGAAACCCAATTGCATTCAGCCGACGGAAGTGATGCTTGCTCATTTTGCCATTCTTCTTCAACTGACGTTGAGTCGAGACCCATCCGCCAAGAGGCCGATTGCCGGCCCACTTGGCTGGCACATCGCAATTGCGATGTTTGCCTTTGAACTTTACCAGTTCCTCGAACATTCCTTCCCAGTAGGACTCCAATGGATCCCAGTCAAAACCGATCTTCGTCAATCGCGAGGCGCGTTCTTCTTCGATAGATCCTTTCCTCTGCGCGGAGCGTTGGACGTTAACCCACATGGCCAGATGATGAAACTCACGCGACTTGCTGGACACCCTACAATGTCCATGCACTCGCTTGAAATTCTTGAGTTGGGCAAACATATCTTCCCACACCGTTGCAAAGGGATCCCAAACGAAGCCCACGCGGTTTAGCTTTTGAAGACGAGCTTTGTCCAGTTGTTTCCGCCTGCTTCGCTGAACCAAAACCCAAGTCGCAAGCGCGCGATAATCAGGACTTCGCTGTGGCACTTTGCAGTGGCCGTGTTTTCGTTTGAAGGCGATCAATTCGTTGAATCTCGCTTCCCATCCCGCCTTTTTTGGATCCCAAACAAAACCCAGTTCGTTCAGTCGCATTACGCACTGTGGATTCAGAGTGCGACGTCGGCTGCGTTGCGCGTGAACCCACCGAGCCAACTTCTGGTTCGACTTGTAGGAGCGAGGGACGTTGCAATCACCGTGCTTGAGCTTGTGTTTCATCAAAGCAGCAAACATTTGTTCCCAAGTTTCTTCCCGGAGATCCCAATTGAATTCCAGCTTTTCGAGAATACGAGTTTGCTCGTCGCTCAGATTTCCACGCCTCGCCCTCTGCTTCGCTACCCATCTCCCAAGTTCGTAATTGTTTTGATCCCTCGGCGACACGTTGCAATGCCCTTGATCGTGATTGAATTCTTTCAATTTTAAAAGCATCTGGTCCCACGCGGTCTGGCGCGTGTCCCACAAAAACCCAAGGCCTCGAAGCTTCTCGACGCGCTCCGCTGCTAACTGGTCTTTCTTTTCGTCCTGGCGCTGTCGCACCACCCACCGGGACAAAGCCTGATTCCGATGCCAGCCCATCGGGACGGCGCAATGACCGTGCTCACTGTGGAAATCCAACAAGGCACCGAACATTTTTTCCCAAGCTGAGTCGAACGGATCCCATATAAATCCGATTGCCTCCAAGCGGCGCACCCGTTCGCCGGTCAATCGGTAGCGATTGCTCCGCTGTCCGCTTACCCAGATTGCTAGTTGCCGATACTGAGCGCTTCCATAAGGCACATTGCAGTGGCCGGAGCGGGCCTTAAATTGTTGCAATTCGCCGAACCGTTCATCCCATAAATCCCCAAGACGCTCGATACACTCTGTCGTGATTGCGTTCCGGATTGCCTCCAATGTGAAGCTTGGCCCACATATTTCCACTCGCTGCCGAAACCGGGAATCATCGAAACCTTTCGTCTTTCCCTTTTGCTCGCGCATCGCGCGAATGATTTCCGCCAGCATGTCGTCTTGCTCTTGGAGCGACTGAAGAACATCCCAAATTTCATCGAACTCGGCGCGGCTGACGGCGACTTCAACGGTTTCGCCAGAAGCCAGTTCGACATAAAGCGGCACAAGCACGTAACCAGTCGTCTTTCCCGGTGACCGTCGCATCGCACGTCCGGTGGCTTGCACGATGTCCACACGGCTGCGTCGCGGAGCAAGAAACGCCACCATATCCACGGCAGGCACGTCAACGCCTTCGGTCAAGCATCGGGCATTGGAAATAATCCCGCGCTTACACTCGCGAAATTCTCGCATCACCCGCTCACGCGAAACGGTCGGCATCGAACCATTGACATGAAGCGTTTTGAATTCCGGCAGATGCGTGACAACACCTTCGTTGCCACGACTGGTAAATGATGCAGCGGAAGCAACGGTGCTGTGAAATGTGAAAATTTTGTTTACGCCATACTTGGCAATGGCATCTACGAGCGCAATCTGGTTGGCAACCTGTCGCGCACGAACGGAATCGCCATTCACCAAAACTTCGCTCCGGCTCAACAACTCTTTCGTCACTTGTTGCGAGGTGATAACCGAGATAACAACTTTGTAACGGCAGATGATGTTGCGCTTCGCCGCTTCGCCAAATGGAAGACGATAGGCTTGCAAACCGTAAGTTTCCGGCTTGTCCATTGAGAAAACCAGTTGCGCATCTCCCGCTTTATTTTTTTTGAGTGGATTGTAGTGACGCGGCGTGGCGGTCACGAACAACCGTTTGCGGATGGGCAGATTTTTGTCTTCGAGAGCGAAAGCAAAGTTGCGTGCCTCGCGTCCAGCGGTTTTGTGCGCTTCGTCAAAGATGCCGAGATCAAAAATTTCACCGGCCTGCATCGCCTCGCCGACGACGGTGGCGGATTGGTAGGTGCAGAAGATGATTTTCGTTCCGGCAAAGCTGGAGTTCAGAAAAGCACGGACGCTGGCGGAGTTCGTGGAGACTTCAAAATCCAAATCGGATTGCGCGGTGGTCAGCGCGTCCAATCCTTCTTTCACCGTGGCATCGGAACAGACGCAGAGATAAGCGAGGGACGGGAGGCTGGTTTCGCGCAGCCATTCGTGCAACGTTTGCCGCAGCAACGCGAGCGAGGGCAGCAGGACAAGGATTTTGGCAGCGGTGGTAGGGCGCGTCACTCCGTGCGCGCCGTCGGGGTGAACCAGAACGCCCTCGTTGACAGGCGGCGCGCACGGAGTGACGAGCCCTACCGATCCGAGTTCGGTCATTCCACCGACGTTGGCAATATGTTCCGCGACCCACAAAGCGACCAGCGTTTTGCCCGTGCCGCACGCCATAATGGCGGAGACGCGGTCGTGTTCTTTGAACGCGGGCAGGATTTTTTCCAGTGCTTCGGTCTGGTGCGGCTGCGGAGTTTTGCGGGGCGCTTGATAATTCGAGTCCGCCAGCCACGCTTCGATGGCTTTGAAATCGTCGGCTTCGAGCCGGTCCAAATCCGATCCACGGATGCAAAAAAAGCCACGTCGTTCGTTCATCACAGACGGAAGTGCGTCGCAGTTCGTGAGCAGGATGCGGCTATGAATGTTCGGGCTGTCGGCCAAACCCATGAAGGTGGAAACCTCACGCCAAGTAAGTGCAGGTCTGCCCGTGCGGAACTTGACCTGATATGCGCTGTGATGACCGAGAAGCGTTTTCAGCACGCCATCAATGCCGTAATCTTGCGTCCCCAGCTTGAACGAGGCGAGCAGGTCACTCGGCACACTGGCAAAAGGCCAGACGGTTTCGGCATCATGCTTGCGTTGTGTGGCGAGATAGGCTTCGGCGAAAACTTCAAAGGCGTCGCCCCGAGATTTTTCATCGGGTAGATTGGTGATGCGTTGCTCTAATTCGGCGAAGGTGGTCACGCCAGACAACAAACTTCGCTGAGCAAAAAGCTTTGCCTTCGGGTGACGAGCCGTTGTCATGCGGACAGATTACCAATTTGATTGCTGAAGAAAAGCTCTGCCGCATCTTCAGTCTGGATTGATGGCTCTGTTTCCAACGGCCGCCCGTATTTTCTGAATCGTGAGTTCCTTCCACGGGTGATGTTATCGGCTAAATCGGAGCGTCGTTTCCTTTTCGCTCTGTCGGAAGCGAAGGGAAAAACGAGCGTTTGTTGACGATGACTCAGGCAGTTGGTGCAACCAGCCCCGAAACAGCAGTCGGATTTTTGAATTTTCAATTTAATGAAGAAAACCCATCAGCCGAAATATCGTCGTGTCCTGCTGACACTGAGCGGGGAAGCGCTTGGCGGCGAGGCCGGGTTCGGAATCGATCCCGATGCGGTGCGCGACAAGTTCCGTCTAAACAAACCAGTGCCTTAGTCAGAGGAATGTTTGGCAAGGGAATGGAGAATTCCTCTGACTATCATTCCCCTGCCAAGTCCAGTTGAGTATTCTGTGAGAATGGAATCCGCCTTCGTTTGCCATCGGCGCGACGATCAACTACCCAGTTGCCGCCGATGATCCTGCTTGGCGTGCAGGATGCGAAAGACAATGACGTGGTCGCCTTCGAAACGGTAGAAAAGTTTGTAGGGGAAACGGACGGTGAGCAAACGACGGAAGCCGCGATAGTAAATGGGGCGGCGCTCTGGGTGTTCCTCCAGCAAATGAACCGCGTGGCGGATTTCCTCCAGCAATTCATCACCCAACCCTATCCGCCGAGACTCATACCAGTGCCGCGCTTCCCGCGCGTCCGCCTCCGCGTTGGGCCGGATGATGACGCGCCAGCTCACGGACGAGTCGGTTTGCGCAGTCGGGCTTCAACTTCCTCCCACGTCGAACCCGCTTGAGGATTTTTCTGAAATTCTTCCAACTCGCGATCAAGCAGCGCCTTTTCCTCGGCGGTGGGTTCGCCGCCTTTGAGCAAGTCCTGCTCTTCCATCTCGCCGATGCGCTCAAAAATTTCGCGACGTTCTCGCAGTCCCAGTTTGGGCAGTTCGTTCAAAATCTCGGCTTTGCTCATGGGTCGAATCTAAATTTGCTGGTGAGTGTTGGCAAGTGGTTTAGCGCCGCAGATGGGTTGGGAGCGTAGATCGGATTTGGCAACGCTTTCAAACTTCCCGACACCCCGCCCGCTGAAAGAACTTCCGGACTTTTTTCTGTGAGAATCCGTCTCCGTCTGATTTTCGCCTTTGTCAAACTTCGGCGAGACAAGTTCCGCCTGGCCCGCCAGGTCCGTAGTCAGGAGAATTTTTGGCAAGGGAATGGAGAATTCCTCTGACTATCATTCCCCTGCCAAGTCCAGTTGAGTTTTCTGTGAGAAGAGAATCCGCCTTCATCTGATTTCGGCGCGACAAGCTGTTGGAAACGCGGAATACGGAACGCAGAGTGCGGATTTCTCCATCCACGCCGGCTTGACGCTCCGCTCGCGGCGCGCCACTGTTGGCGAAGATGAAAACCATCAGCGCGCAACAAGCGGTGCAGCAGTTCGATGAGTATTCCGATCTCGCCCACAACGGCGAGAAAATCCTGGTCACGCGCGGCGGAGAGCCGTGGGTCGTGCTGACATCTCCCGCCGCGCCGCTCCAGGCTGAGCCGGGTAACGGCAGGTTGAAGTGGCCGGATTTCGCAGCCCGCCTCGCGGCGCACTATCCCGCGCCTGTCGCCGGTCCCACGGCCACAGAACTGCTCGCGCAAGACAAGGAAGATCGGTTTTGAGGGCATCTTCGACAGCGGATTGCTGTTCAAGCTGTATTGGCAGGAACCCAACACGCCCGCCGCCCAGACCATCGTGCTGCAATATCAGCCGCCTATTTTGTTGTCGCGCTTCAACGAGGTGGAGATGCTCCATGTCGCGCGGCGCAAGACATGGCTCCGGGGACCAACCGGTCAGCCACTCCTGACGGCGGCACAGTTTCAAGCCGGGTTGACGTTGCTGGAGCAGGACCCGGCCAACGGAATCGTGGCCCGGCTTGAAGTGGATTACGAGGAGGCGTTCGACGCGGCCTTGGAACTTTCCCGGAAACACGGACAAACGATTCCGGTCAAAACCGCTGACCTGCTACACGTGGCGATGATGGAATTTGGGTTCGAGCATTTCGTCACCGCCGACAAACAGCAGCACGACTTCGCTACCCGCGTGGGGATTCATTCCGTGTTTCTTCCGCCGTAAGGCCAAACCCCATTCGCGGGCGGTTCCCGAACTTCCCGCCTCCCCGCCCCACCGGAAGAGCGGGCGGACAGTTTTCTGTGCAATTGGAATCCACCTGCGTCCGCCTTCGGCGAGACAAGCCGGCGGGAACGCGGAGTGCGGAATGAAGTCAGCAGCCCTTTGCCGGTATGCGGGGGCGTCTGGCTCACGATTCATCGCCGTCTTGTCAGCCCCATTTCGCCGTTGTATTGTCCCGACATGAAAAGCAGCCATGCCTCCGCGCCAGTGGAGCCGGAAAAGCTCAAGCCCGTCCTGCACGAAAAGATCGAGCGCATGAACGGCGAGCAACTCGTGTTGCTTGACCGCGTGTTGCTGCAACTCGAAGCGGAGCAGGCCGCCGACCGCCTGGGTGAGGCTTTCGATGCGGATCACGCGCAGGGCAAGCTGCGGCGTGTGGCGGAGTTGGTGCGGCAGTTCCGGGCGGAACACCGTTACGCATGACGGTCTGCCTCGACACAAACGTCTTTCTGCAAATCTTCGGGCGGAAGCAGCCGTATCATTAGATTCTCAGCGCGATGTTGGAGGGCCGGCTCACGCTGGCGGTGTCCAACGAAATCCTGCTCGAATATGAGGAAGTCACGGTGAAACTTTCCGGTGCCGAACGTTGGCGCGAGGTTGAGGCGTTGCTGGAATTACTCGACCAGCTTCACGGCAACATCCGGCAGATCGAGCCGCAGTTCCGGTTTGCGGTCATCTCCCAAGACCCGGACGACAATAAATTCTGCGACTGCGCGATTGCCGCAGAAGCGGATTCTGTCGTGACGGACGACGCGCATTTTGCCGCGCTCAAGTCCGCCGGATACAAACCCAAGCCGATGGCACCGGAGGAATTCATCCGGGTTCATCTTGTCGGCGGGTAATTCAAGCCTGCAACTTCAAAGGGCGTCCCGTCCCACCGGAAGAAGTGGCGGAGAATTTTCTTTGGGAAGGGAATCCGCATTCATCGGATTTCGGCGCGACAAGCTGGGGGAAACGCGGAGTGCGGAATGAAGCCGGAGACTCACGCCAACCGTCGCGCCCAATACCCGGGTCGGCGACTCAAATGCGCCACCGCGACAATCCAGATGCGGGCGGGCTAATTCATAGACGATGCGAAATGGAAAACGCTTAGTGCGAAAGCTGAACGTGTCGAGAAGTCCGCGTCTGCCGAGTTGAGGTTGCGAGCGAATCAATTCCTGCACCGCCTCCACTGCCGAGATGAATTCGTCGCCCAGCCCCGGTCGTCGCTGGTCGTAGAAGCGGGCCGACTCAATGAGTTCGGCGGCGGCCAGTCGGTGATAGGCGGCGCGCTTCATGGAGCTTCTTGCGGGCTTCCTTCATCACATCCCCGGCCGGGATTTCTTCTGCGCGGCCCGTGCGAATTTCCGTCACGCGGGACGCGATCTCGGTGTTCCAAGCGGCTTCGATTTCAGGCGTGGCAAAATCCTCGACGCTCGCCATGAGTTTCTCGGCAAGTTTGATTCGCCGCGCCGCTGGCCAGTGGAGCACTTTTTCTTCGATGAGGTCTGGTGCAATTGGAATATCGTGAGTGTCCGTCACCGCCCCGGCTTTTGCAAGCATCGTTCTACCCGCTGCGAATGAACGGAAACAAGCCCGTTTCCGGAATGTTCACAATTCCAAACTTCCTCCCTCCCCGCCCCACCGAAAGAACTTGCGGACAATTTTCTGTGAGCATCCGCCTTCGTCCGACTTCGGCGCGACAAGTTCCGCCTTCATCGGATTTCGGCGCGACAAGCTGGCAAAAACGCGGAGTGCGGAACGCGGAGTGCGGAAACATGTTGAGAGTTTATTGTTGAGAGTTTTCGGCGCGGCGAGCACGGTTGCGCAGTTGCCTTTCCGCTCCAGCCATTTATGCTCTCCCATGCAAAACGGACATGGCAGCGCGGTTCTGGAGGAGATGCTCGAACCGGTCAGCCGTTGTTTTGGATTGGAGACGGCGCGCGCGCTCGTGGGGATGCAGGTGAGTGAGCGGACGCAGGCACGCGTGGAGGCATTGGCGGAGAAGTGCAACGAAGGCCAGCTCACCCCGATGAACGCGCCGAATACGAGGCTTACGTGCAGGCCGGCACGCTGATCGGAATTCTCCAGGCCAAAGCCCGCCGGGTGCTTGCGCAAGCGAAGGCCGGTTGATGGACGAGCGGCTGCGCCAGCCGGTCCGGCAGCGCGCGGTTGTATGAAGCCGATCACGCGTGAGTGGGCGAAGAAGGCGGAAGACGGCTTCAAGGTCGCCAGTCAGATTCTCCGCCGCCGGAAGCGAGGTGGAAAAACTCAGGGCTGACGCATCTAGATTTAAATTTCTCATTAACACCGTGGCTTTAGCCCGGTGAAATCGTGTGGAAAATAGATTCGGCCGTTTCAACGGCTTCGCCGCGGGTTTCGATAAGCCATTGAAAGCGCTGAATCTCTCATCGTGGGCCAGACACCGGGCTAAAGCCACGGTGTTAATGAGAGTGATGCGCCACACGGAATTTAGATGCGCCCGCCCCGTGGAAAACTGAGCATTTATTGACGATGACTCAGGGGCTTGGTACAACCAGCTCCGAAACAGCAGCCGGATTTTTGCATTTTCAATCTAATGAAGAAAACCCATCAGCCGAAATATCGTCGTGTCCTGCTTAAACTGAGCGGGGAAGCGCTCGGCGGCGAGGCCGGGTTTGGAATCAATCCCGACGCGGTGCGCGACATGGCGCAACAAATCGGCGAGGTGCGAAAGCTGGGAGTGCAGGTGGTCATCGTGATCGGTGGCGGCAATATTTTTCGCGGGCTGGCGGGGAGCGAGCGCGGCATCGAACGCGCGACGGGCGACTACATGGGCATGCTCGCCACTGTCATCAACTCGCTGGCGTTGCAGGATGCGCTGGAAAAAGATGGCGTTGCGACGCGTGTGCAGACGGCCATCACCATGGTGCAGGTGGCCGAGCCTTTCATCCGGCGGCGCGCGGTGCGCCATCTGGAAAAAGGGCGGGTCGTCATCTTTGGCGCCGGCACCGGCAATCCCTATTTTTCAACCGACACCGCCGCTGCCCTGCGCGCGAACGAAATGGGCGCGGAGGTCATTTTGAAGGCGACGAAAGTTGATGGCATTTACGACAAGGATCCGAAGAAGCATCCCAAGGCCAGGCGTTTCACTCAAATCAGCTATCTTGAGGCGCTGCAAAAGCAATTGAAGGTGATGGACTCGACTGCCTTCTCGCTTTGCATGGACAACAAGATGCCGATCATCGTTTTCGATTTGTTCAAGTCGCACAATTTGAAGAGGGTTGTTCTCGGCGAAAAAGTGGGGACGCTGGTGACGGGATGATTTCTTAATCTTACTCGTAATCTTAATCTCAATGTTTAATGATGTTTCAGTTTAAGAGTAAGATTAGGATTAAGATAAAGAGGAAAAAATTATGGCACTCGACGACATTTTGTTGGAAGCGGAAGAGAAGATGATCAAGACCGAGGAGGTGGTGCAGAACGAATTTGCCGGGGTTCGCACCGGAAAGGCGTCGCCCTCGCTGGTGGAGAACATTCTCGTGGAAGTTTACGGATCGCACATGCGCATCCGCGAGCTGGCCGGAATTACCGCGCCCGAGCCGCGCATGTTGATGATTCAACCGTGGGACACGACCTCGATTCAGCCGATCGAAAAAGCCATTCAAAAGAGCAACCTCGGATTGAATCCGGCGGTTCAGGGCAAATTCATTCGAATCGTCCTGCCGGAACTGAGCACGGAACGACGCGTGGAATTCACGAAGGTCGTCAAGAAAATGGCCGAGGACGGACGCGTCGCCATACGCCATGTGCGCCGCGATGCTTTGGAGAACTTAAAGAAGGAAGCCAAGAACGCTGTGACCGAAGACCAGGTGGAGGCGGCCGAAAAGGAAGTTCAGAAACTCACCGACCAATATGTCGGCAAGATCGATGCGCACGTCGCGGCCAAAGAAAAAGAAATCATGACGGTTTGAGTCGGCGGCGGCGATCAGCGCGGAGCGGGACTGCTGTTCGTGGGCGGGGCCTCGAAGTGAATGACCGTTTCTCCCGGTTTCGCGTAGCTCAGTTTTTCCCGCGCGAGCCGTTCGACCGTCCGCGGATCCTGCAATGCCTTGATCGAAGCATCCAGTTTTTTCGCGGTCTCAAGTTCCTTTTCGATTTTGGTATCGAGATCCAACTGTTGCTTGCGCATTCGCTCGTTCGTTTTGATCACCGGCGAATACCAGAGCGCGATCCCGAGCACGGCTGCGATCAGCAGCAGAAAAATCACAACCCGCGTCAGCTTATCCCAAATGGTCAGAGTGGCGTTCAATGGATCGAGTAAATCACGACGCCCCGGAAAATAAAAGAGGAGAAATCATTTTGGTGCGGCGGGCATTGACGGGGTCAATGGAGCATTCCGCAGGCGTCTTTGACCACCCAGTCGGATTTTTCCAGCGCGACTTTGGCGGCGATGGCCTCGACGGACGTCAACTCCTGGACGATTCGCACCGCGCGGTCGCGAAGCTTCACGTTCGACGGATTCAAATCGATCATCAGGTTGCTCTTAACTTTTCCGATTCGAACCATTGCGATCGTCGTCAAAATATTCAAAACCAGTTTTGTGGCCGTGCCGGACTTCAACCGCGTTGAGCCGGTCAGGATTTCCGGCCCGACGTTTGGAGCGATGATGAGGTGAGGGCGGTTCCCCGTCATCAGATTCATGTGCGGGTTGAAGCAAAGCAGGACGGTCTTGGCGCCGCGCCGTTTGGCTTCGAGCAGCGCGCCCCACACGAACGACGTTCTTCCGCTGGCGCTGATGCCCACCACGACATCCTTCCTGCCGATCCCGTTAAATCGCATCGCTTCCTCACCCGCGCGCGTGTTGTCCTCGGCGCCCTCGACTGCTTTCCAGATCGCGGTCTGTCCGCCTGCGATAATGCCCTGCACCATGTGGGGCGGAGTGCGAAAGGTGGGCGGGCACTCGCTTGCGTCCAGGATGCCGAGCCGGCCGCTCGTTCCTGCCCCGATATAAAACAGTCTGCCATCCTGTTTGAATGCCTTGACGATGTATCCGATGGCTTCTTCGATTTTCCCAGCTTCCTTGGAAATGGCCCATGGAATTCTCTCGTCCTCTTTCAGCATCAGTTCGATTGCCTTTGATACAGGAAGGCGGTCCAGATCAATTGAAAGTGGATTTCGTTCTTCGGTCGGAGATAAGGCGAAGGCTGCCGCGATGGAGGAAATGCATTTTGGTTTGGCCGCCTTGACGTTGTTCCGTGCCGCTTTCCCGGGGTGCAGGTGCGTCCTGGCCAGATCGATCGCGCCCCAGACACTTTCGCGATCCAATGGCGCGACGACGGCCTTGGGCCATTTCTGTAGGATTCGACGGCGAACCATCGCGGCGAATTTCGGCTGCTTGAGCAAAATTCCGCCACTCAAAATGAACTGAACGGTAACCCGCTGGGTCGCGAGGCGGCGCGCGCAATCGACGGCATCCTGCGCAAGGCTCGCCGCAGCGCCCGTCAGGATGTCGGTGGCGATTTTGTCTTTTTTCTCCCAGGCGGAGAAGACCTCGATCGCCAGTTCCGCCACGTCATTCTTTTGGGCGTTCAGCGCCCACCCGATCAGGTCGTTTGGATGATTCAACTGGAGCGAGCGCAGAACCCGCTGGCCGAGGAACGAAAGTTTCTGGTCACGGTCGAAATAGTAAACGGTCGCTTTCAGCGCGCGCATTCCGATTTCGTAGCCGCTGCCCTTGTCGCCGAGGATATGCCCCCATCCGCCCAGCTTGGCGGTGGCGCCGGTGGCATTTTTTCCGTAACAGCAAGAGCCCGTGCCGCTGATGATCAGGACGCGAGCGCCGGATTTTGTGCCGGGTCGATTTTTGGCGGCGGCCAGGCCGGTTTCCAAATCGTTCGTGGCGTGGCATGGCACGGTTGGCCAGACCTTCCCGGCGGCTTTGCGGATGCGATCCCGATCCTGCTCGGTGCGCGCGCCGGCCATGCCAATGGCGACACCGGAAATCTCGAACATGCCATCGCAAGCGTTCCGGATTTCGGCGAAATGCTTTTCCAGTTGCGCATCGTTGACGAGGCGCAGGTTGGCGGGGCCCGCCGTGAATTTGAAAAGCGTCTCCTCGTCGGTGCGCGCGGCGATCACGTCGCTGTGGGTTCCGCCGCATTCGATGCCGAGAAAGACTGGCAAGTTCAGCCGCGCGGAATTTTGCTTTGTCTGCATCAAGTTGGTTCGTGTCAGCGGGGCCAATTTATGAAACTCCTGTGAGGGCTGCGAGATTTAAATGGGCTTTTGAACTTTGACGAGGAATCAAGAATTTTCGGGTGAAACAGTCGCGCCTGGAGTATCAATTCACCATGACCGAAACCGAAAAGGCGATTTTGCAGACCTTGCTTGAACTGGAGAACACCGTTCGTTCGATGGCCACGGCGAACCCAAAACCGAGTTTGCTGCCCCTTTTTGAGCGGTTGGATTCGCTGACCCGGCAACTCCCGCGGGACACCGAGCCCGATCTCCTCCACTATCTGCACAAGAAAAGTTATGAGAAAGCGCGGCTCCTGCTCCAGGGCCGCGAATCTGAGAACGTCCGCGGCACCTGCCACTGAAGGCTCGCCATGTACGACGACACCATTGCCGCCATCGCGACGCCTCTGGGCGAAGGCGGGCTGGCTGTGATCCGGCTTTCCGGCCCGGCGGCTTTGATGATCGCAGAACAGAGTTTCGTTCCCATCGGAAAATCTTCGCTGAAACCTTCGCAGGCCCTGACGCACACCATTCACTATGGAAAGATTGTGCAGGATGGCCGGATCATCGACGAAGTTTTGCTCGCGGTGATGCGCGCGCCGCGAACGTTGACCCGCGAAGACGTGGTCGAGATCACCTGCCACGGCGGCTTGCTGCCCGCGAAAATGGTGCTGGACGTTGTTTTGGAAAACGGCGCGCGTCTGGCCATGCCCGGTGAGTTTACGCGGCGTGCGTTCCTCAACGGGCGAATCGATCTCACCCAGGCGGAGGCGGTGGCCGATCTGATTTCCGCGCGAACGGAATTGGCCTTGACTGCCGCCAATGAACAACTCGCCGGAAAGCTTTCCCAGCGCATTAACGAACTGCGCGACGACATGATCAAAATCCTGGCGCACGTCGAGGCGCACATTGATTTTCCCGACGAAGACATCGCGCCCGACACCAAGGCGCAATTGCTGCAACGGCTGGAAAACGCCGTGGTGTTCATGGAGCAACTTTTACGCACGGCCAACGAGGGGCAGATTCTTCGGCGCGGCATTCGCGCCGCCATCGTAGGTCGGCCGAACGCGGGCAAATCCAGTTTGCTCAATCAATTGCTCGGACATGATCGCGCCATCGTTTCGGCCATCCCCGGGACGACGCGCGACACCATTGAAGAAACCGCGAACATCCGCGGGTTGCCCGTGATATTCGTCGATACGGCGGGCTTGCGCGATTCCGTTGACGAGATTGAGATTGAAGGGATTCGCCGCAGCCGGGAAACATTGGGCAGGGCGGATTTGATTTTGCACGTGCTGGATCACTCTGAGCCGCTGACCCCGGCGGACAAAACCTACCTTGATGAATTTTCCGGAAAAAAAAGAATTCTGGTTCGAAACAAAATCGATTTGCCGCCCCAGCTTTCACTCCCGGAAGATTTGAAAACCGTGGAGGTCTGTTGTCTCAGCGGAAAGGGAATTGAAAACCTAAAGGAAGCGATCAAGGAATTGGTCTGGGCTGGAGAGATTCGCGCCGAGATGCTGCAGGTGATGATCAACTCGCGGCATCAGGAGGCGCTCAAGCGGGCGAAAACCGGCACACAGCACACCATTGATGCGCTCCGGGAAAACCTAACGCTGGAACTCGCCGCGATGGATTTGCGCATCGCCGTCAACGCCATCGGCGAAATCGTCGGCAAAACCACGACGGAAGATTTGCTCGACTCGATCTTCAGCCAGTTTTGCATCGGGAAATAGGGCGAGCCGCGGGTGAGGAATGCTGCGCTGAAGTTGGTCGCTCACTCCCAGATTTTCAGGGCAATCAGTTGTTTCGTGGCGGCCTCGGCCCAACCGCGATTGGCCGCCGGGCTGGCCGGGCTGGGATGGAGGATTTGTCCCACCTGGATGCCGGAGCCTTCGGTCGAGAGTCGCGCGCGGGCCGCCGCGAAACCACCCACGCCAATAAGCCATTCCGGCTGCAGGATCTCCACCACGCGCAGCAAATGCTCATCGCACACGGCCAGCAACGGCTCGCGCTCGGAGGCGGGCAACTTGTCTGGCGTGAGATTCGCCCCGCTCTCGGCAAGGAAAGCGAGCGGGATATAATTGGTGACAAAATGGTCCGCGAAGAATTTCTCCGCAAGCCCGAATCGCGCCGCAAAAAGGTTCCAGACCCGCCGTCCGCT
>Ga0163144_10016567_pt1 | contig 15090 bp, 6 predicted proteins | sample OliLak19BULKMAT1_FD_123175 | JGI IMG/M metagenome (GOLD analysis project Ga0163144, IMG submission 123175) | Freshwater microbial mat bacterial communities from Lake Vanda, McMurdo Dry Valleys, Antarctica - Oligotrophic Lake LV.19.BULKMAT1 | ecosystem: Environmental > Aquatic > Freshwater > Lake... | reverse complement strand
GCTGCTCTTGCCGCGCGGCGCTCACCCAATTCAACTAGTCTCTGGGGGTCAGGGGGCGGTGCGCGATGCCCACGACCCCGTTGCCCTTCCTCCGCACGGAAAAACGCCCGCGACAAAACCGCATCGGATCGTGAATAATACCGGGTCAAGGATGGGCTTGATGCAACAAATGTCGGTGCAAGGTTGCCATCGGTAATGCGCACAAGGATTGCAGTGAAGGGGACGTAGCAAAGTAGGTACCGGCCGCCGGACGGTACCTGATGCACGCTGTGCGTTGCTGAGTAAACCGGCGAGCCGGATGCGTAAGCGTCCGAGTAGCGTCGATCGCGTTCGAACGCAGTACGTGAACGAGGCGCACAGGTCCCGTCCGGCGGCCGGGACCTACTTAGAGACCCTTGCACAACGGGCTGTTTCTCGGCCGATTTGGGGCCCCCCTTTCCTTTGGGCTGCATTCGCGGAGACTGTGCTATTATCCAGCAGACGGATAACTGCCCCTGGAGGGCCAAATTCCCCGACACCTTGCGGCGTCCAACGTGCGCAGTTCCATGGATTAGGACATGCCAAATTTGAGTGTAACGACTACCCTTGGCCCGCAGCAGCGGGTCGCGATTGAATCCGTAACGCCGCACGTGGATGACGGCCGCTACCCGATCAAACGCATTGCCGGCGACACCGTGCTCGTTGGCGCCCGCGTGTTTGCCGATGGCCACGACCTGCTGAGCGCTGTGGTCAAGTATCGGCACGAGCAGGCCACATCAAGCGACGCAGCGCAGTGGCACGAGACGCGACTCCGACCCTTGGGCAACGACTACTGGGAAGGCGAGTTCGCGGTGCCCGAACTGGGGCGGTATCTGTACACCGTCGAGGCCTGGATCGATGGCTTTGCAACCTGGCAGCGCGATCTGGGCAAGCGCGTGGCCGCGGATCAAGACGTCTCGGTGGACATGATGATCGGGGCCGAGTTAGTCCAGGCGGCGCTCAGCCGGGTTTCCGCGGATGATCGGTCGTGGCTCGAACCGATGCACCAGGCGCTGACCAATGCCGGGGATCGGGCAGAGCAGATCCGCGTTGCCACGAGCGACGACCTGGCCGAGTTGATGCTGCGGTACTCGGATCGACTGTTAGCGACTCGGTACGATCGCGAGCTGTCGATCGTCGTCGATCGCCAAAAAGCCCGCTACGGCACCTGGTACGAAATGTTTCCGCGGTCGTGCGCAGATGCGCCTGGTCGTCATGGTACGCTGCGCGATTGCGCGGCCCGGCTGCCCTACGTGGTCGACATGGGTTTTGACGTGCTCTATCTGCCTCCGATTCATCCGATCGGACGGCAGTTTCGCAAAGGCAAGAATAACGCCGTCACAGCCGAGCCAGGCGACGTGGGCTGCCCGTGGGCGATTGGCGCGGCCGAAGGAGGACACAAAGCGATCCTTCCCGAGTTGGGGACTCTCGACGATTTCCGGCGACTGGTGACTCAGGCGGCGGCGCGGGGCATCGAGATCGCCTTGGACATCGCTTTTCAATGCGCGCCGGATCATCCGTATGTTGCCGAGCATGCCAATTGGTTCCGCAAGCGGCCAGATGGAACCATCCAGTACGCGGAGAACCCTCCCAAGAAGTACCAGGACATTTATCCCTTCGATTTTGAGACCGAGAATTGGCAGGGCCTGTGGAACGAGTTGAAGGACGTGATCACGTTTTGGGCCAAGGAAGGCGTGCGGATCTTTCGCGTCGACAACCCTCACACCAAAGCCTTCGCGTTCTGGGAATGGCTCATCACGGAAGTGAAGGCCGAGTATCCCGACGCAATTTTTTTGGCCGAGGCGTTCACCCGGCCGGCGGTCATGCATCGCCTGGCTAAGCTGGGCTTCACGCAGTCGTACACGTACTTCACCTGGCGGAACACCAAAGCCGAGCTCACCGAATACTTCACGCAACTGGGCGAAAGTCCGGTGCGAGATTTCTTTCGGCCGAACCTGTGGCCCAACACGCCCGACATTCTCAACGAGTACTTGCAGTTCGGCGGCCGGCCCGCGTTCATGGCTCGCTACGTGCTGGCAGCGACGCTGGGCGCGAGTTGCGGGATCTATGGCCCGCCGTTCGAGCAATGCATCGGCCAAGCCCGGGAACACGGCAGCGAAGAGTATCTGGACTCGGAGAAGTACCAATTGCGGCACTGGCAACTCGACGCGCCCGAGAGCCTTGCGCCATTCATTGGCCGTGTCAATCAGATTCGCCGCGAGCAGCCCGCCCTGCAAAGCGATGCGCGGCTGCGGTTCCACCCGGTCGACAACGACAAATTGATTTGCTACAGCAAGCACACTTCGGACCTGGCCAACGTGATCGTCACCGTGGTGAATCTCGATCCACACCACACGCAAGGTGGGTGGCTGGAATTGCCGCTTGCCGAATTAGGAGTCAATGCGGAGTATTCCTTCCAAGCCCATGACCTACTGGGCGAGGGACGGTACCTTTGGAATGGGCCGCGAAACTATGTCGAGTTGAATCCAGCGGTTTCGCCGGCGCATGTTTTTCGGCTGCGAAGGCGCGTGCGGTCGGAATCGCAGTTTGAGTATTTCTTATAAGCAACGTGGAGGAACACGGCCACGGATGAAACAAGGACCAAACACGGATACGAATGATTCCAATCCGTGTTTCATCTGTGTTCAATCCGTGGCTCCCACTCCTTGATGTTTCGCGAAGTCGGGATGTGCCGCGATTCAATGGAAGAAGGAATCGGCCGTGATGGAATTCGATCGGCAATGGTACAAGGATGCCATCATCTACCAACTGCACGTTCGTTCGTTTTGCGATTCGACCGACGATGGCGTGGGTGATTTTCGCGGACTGACGCAGAAGCTCGACTACTTGCAGGACCTGGGCGCGACGGCCGTCTGGCTGCTGCCCTTCTACCCCTCGCCATTGCGGGACGACGGTTACGACATCGCCGACTACGACCGCGTCCATCCCAGCTATGGCACGCTGCAAGACTTCAAGGTTTTCCTGCGGTCCGCCCACGAGCGCGGACTGAAAGTCATCACCGAGCTGGTGATTAACCACACGTCGGACCAGCATCCTTGGTTTCAACGCGCGCGGAGGGCCAAGCCGGGCAGCCGTTACCGAGACTTCTACGTCTGGAGCGACACCGAGGACAAGTACCGCGATGCCCGCATCATCTTTAAGGATTTCGAGACGTCGAACTGGACCTGGGACCCCGTTGCCCAAGCGTATTTCTGGCACCGCTTCTATCGGCACCAACCTGACCTGAACTTCGAGAATGCGGAAGTCCGCAAATCGATCTTCCAGGCATTGGATCATTGGCTGGAGATGGGGGTCGACGGACTCCGGCTCGACGCCGTGCCCTACCTCTTCGAGCGCGATGGAACCAACTGCGAGAACCTGCCCGAGACCCACGCCTTTCTCCGCGAGCTGCGCGCTCACGTCGACGAGCACTTTCCGGGCCGCATGCTGCTGGCCGAAGCCAACCAATGGCCCGAGGATGCCGTGGCCTACTTCGGCCAGGGAGACGAGTGCCACACGGCCTTTCATTTTCCGGTCATGCCGCGGATGTTCATGGCCGTGCAGATGGAAGATCGCTTCCCGATCATCGATATCTTGCAGCAGACGCCCGAGATTCCCGAGTCGTGCCAATGGGTGGTGTTTCTGCGAAACCACGACGAGCTGACCCTGGAAATGGTCACCGACGAAGAGCGCGACTACATGTATCGCGTCTATGCGCACAATCCGCAGGCCCGTATCAATCTGGGCATTCGTCGCCGGTTGGCCCCCTTGCTAGGCAACCATCGTCGCAAGATTGAATTGTTGAACTCGCTGCTGATGTCGCTGCCGGGTACGCCGGTGATTTACTACGGCGACGAAATTGGCATGGGCGACAACATTTACCTGGGCGATCGCAACAGCGTCCGCACGCCCATGCAATGGAACCCCGATCGCAACGCCGGTTTCTCTGGCGGAAACCCGCAGCAACTCTACCTGCCAGTCATCATCGATCACGAGTACCACTACGAAGCGGTCAACGTCGAGACGTCGCGGGGCAATCCGCATTCGCTCTTCTGGTGGATGAAGCGGATGATTGCGATGCGCCAGCAAAATGAGGTTTTTGCGCGGGGCACTTTGCAATTCCTGTTGCCCGAGAATCCTAAAGTGCTGGCATTTATCCGCACTTATAGGGAGCAGTCCATTCTGGTCGTGGCGAACCTTTCGCGTTTTTCGCAGTTCGTCGAGATCGATCTTTCCGCGTACCGCGGGTCGAACTTAATGGAGCTGTTCGGACAAACGCCCTTTCCGCGGATTGGGGACGCGCCCTACTTGCTCACGCTCGGGCCGCATAGCTTCTATTGGTTCGCGATTCAGACACCCGTCGAGCAGCAGGCAACCGGCGGCGACGCCACGATCGGGGCGCTGTCCACGGGGGCTCTATCGACAGGTGCGGCGCACGCGAATTTGCAGCCGACGACCCTGTTGCCGACCCTGCACGTATCACGAGTCTGGTCGCACGTGTTCAAGGGACAGGCCCGCAGGGCGCTCGAGAAATCCCTGCCGAGGTTTTTGGTCGTACAGCGCTGGTTTGCCGGCAAGGCCAAACCGATTCGCACGGTGCATATCGCCGATACCATTCCACTGCACCTGGTCGAAAACGGACAGCACGCGGTACTAGCCCTCGTTCGTGTCGAGTATGTTAGCGCGGAGCCGGAAACCTACGTCGTGCCGTTGGCCTTCATTTCGGGCGAGCGCGCGACCCAATTGGTTGCCGACCAATCGCCGCTCGTGGTCGCGCATCTGCACGTGGGCCGCGCAGGCGCCGCGGACCAGGCAACGACGGAAAAGGTCAAGGGCGAAGTGGGAATTCTCTACGATGCCTTCGGTGACGAGCAAGTCGCACAGATATTGCTCGACGCGGTGGCTTCGCGACGGAAGTTCTCGGGCGGAGAGGGCCGGGTTCACGGTCAGCCCACGCGATCGTTCCGCGAGCTGCACGGTCCGGCCGAGGATTATCTCTCGTCTCGCGTGCTGAAGGCCGAGCAGAGCAACAGCTCCCTCGTCTACGGCGATCGATTGTTGTTGAAGCTGTTTCGCCGCTTGCAGGAAGGTGAGAACCCCGATCTGGAAATCGGCTCGTTCTTGACGGATGTCGCCCGGTTTCCCAACATCGCGCCGGTGGCGGGCAGCATCGAATACCGAGATCGCGCCGGCGTCGAAAGCACGCTGGGCATCTTGCAGGGCTTCGTCCGTAATGAAGGGGACGCCTGGACCTACACCTTGGATGCGGTCTATCGGTTCTTCGAGAACGTGCTCACCAAGCACCGCACGATTCCGGCCGAAGGCTTGGAGTTGCCACGCGCGGGACTGGCGCGCCTGGCCGAACAAACGCTGCCGCCGTTGGCGATGGAAATGTGCGGCGCGTACTTGGAATCGGCAGCGTTGTTGGGACAGCGGACGGCCGAGTTCCATCTGGCCTTGGCGAGCGCCGCGGACCATCCCGATTTCGCTCCCGAGACGTTCACTGAGCTGCACCAACGCTCCGTCTACCAGTCCATGCGCGGGACAGCTCGGCGGACGCTGCGTTTGCTGCGAAGCAAGCTCAAGGAGTTGCCCGATAATCTCTGCGCGGAGATCAAAGCGGTGCTGGCGGTCGAGCAGGAGATCATGGATGGCTTCAAGCGACTCGTGGGACGCAAGCTCGGCGGCGCACGGATCCGCTGCCACGGCGACTATCACCTGGGGCAAGTCCTGTTCACGGGCAAGGATTTCGTAGTCATCGACTTCGAAGGAGAGCCGTCGCGCAGCATCAGCGAACGCCGGATCAAACGCTCGCCCTTGCGCGACGTGGCCGGCATGATTCGTTCGTTCGATTACGCCAGCCAATCGATCCTGCTCAACCAGTTGACGGGCATCGTGCAAAAGGACGAGTTGCCCACGTTTCAGCGGTGGGCCCAGTTCTGGTCGTTCTGGACGAGCGTCCGCTTCCTGCAAACGTACTTGCAGACGGTGGGCACTGCCGCGATCATTCCACAATCGCGCGATGAAGTGCAGCTTCTGCTGGATGTCTTCCTACTGGAAAAAGCCGTGTACGAGCTGGACTACGAATTGAATAACCGCCCCACGTGGGTGTGCGTGCCGGCGCAAGGGATTCTGCGCACATTGGAATGGCGGGGGTGAGCGTGGCACGTCCCTGAGGAGCCGCGCAAGAATAACTTGGTCAATTAGCCACGGATTGAACGCTGATTGAACACGGACGACAAATGCAATCACGAGATTAGGAGAGCTCGAGATCCCGAATACAACACTTGTTCTCGCCGTTTCCCCTGGTTCATTTTTTTCGTGGCCCTCTTCATCTGTACTACAAACGTTGAATTTGCACGCGTCTTGCGCGGATTCTTGTCGCCCTGTGCAGTCGGAGGACGGGACTGGGGTGGTAGCCAACTCACGCAAGAATCGCGAAAGCCCGAAAGAGCGAAATTGCGAAACTATTTCTGGTTTTCGCTCTTTCGGGCTTTCGCGATTCTCGTGGTTTATAAGGCAACATCGAGCAGACGATGTGGCGCTTGACGGTAATAACGCTCAATACCCCTCGATTCTCTTTCGTATTTGGTTCCGGCTATGCCGGGCTGGGTTGATCCGTGTTTCATCCGTGGCTGAGAATCGATCAACTTACTTTCGCGCGATGCCTGAGGAACGAAGGGCGTGGTTCGGCGATGCATCACGCCCTTTGCTGCGCTCAGAGCGTGCCACCCAGCGAAGGTCAATCGTCAAGGGCAACTCGACCCTGTTCCAACCATCGGTCGCGCCCTAGAATCCGGCATGCCATTTACTCTACTGACCGACGACGACCTGCATCTGTTTAACGAAGGCACGTACTTGCGGGCCTACGAGAAGCTCGGCTCGCATCGCGTGCAGGTCGCGGGAGTTTGGGGCACCTACTTTGCCGTCTGGGCTCCCAGTGCGCGGCAGGTCTCGGTCGAGGGGGATTTCAACGGCTGGAATCGCACTGCGCATCGGCTCGACGCTCGTGGGCAATCGGGCATCTGGGAAGGCTTCATTCCCGGCGTCGAGCTAGGCGCCCGCTACAAGTACTGGATCGTCTCGCAGAGCGGCGACTACGCGATGGACAAGGCCGATCCATTCGCATTCACCGCCGAGACGCCGCCGGCCACGGCTTCCGTGGTTTGCGAGCTGGACTACAAGTGGAACGATGCCGCTTGGATGCGCGAGCGGCGCGGCCGCAACGCAATCAACGCACCGATCTCGATCTACGAGCTGCACCTGGGCTCGTGGATGCTCGCGCCCGAGGGCCGCGAGAATATCTGTTCGTATCGCGGACTGGCAACGCGGCTGGTGAATCATCTGCGCAGCACCGGTTTCACGCACGTCGAATTCCTGCCGATCATGGAGCACCCGTTCTATGGCTCTTGGGGATACCAGACCAGCGCGTACTTCGCGCCCACGCGCCGCTACGGCACGCCCCACGATCTGATGTACCTGATCGACTACTTGCATCAACACGACATCGGCGTGATTCTCGACTGGGTTCCGTCGCACTTCGTGACCGATGCCCACGGGCTGGGTTACTTCGACGGCACGCACTTGTACGAGCATGCCGATCCGCGCCAAGGATTTCACCCCGATTGGAAATCGTTCATCTTCAATTACTCGCGCAACGAAGTGCGCAGCTTTCTGCTGGCCAACGCCATGTTTTGGCTCGACAAATACCACGTCGATGGACTGCGCGTCGACGCCGTTGCCTCGATGCTCTATCTCGACTATTCGCGTAAGGCCGGTGAATGGATCCCTAACAAGCATGGCGGAAGAGAGAACCTCGACGCGGTAGCGTTTCTTCGCAAACTGAATGAGCTGGTCTATCGCCACTATCCCGATGTGACGACGATTGCCGAGGAATCGACGGCCTGGCCTAAGGTCTCGCGGCCCGTGTACGACGGCGGCCTGGGCTTCGGCTACAAATGGGACATGGGCTGGATGCACGATACGCTCGACTATCTCTCGAAAGATCCCATCCACCGCAAGCATCACCACAATCAGATCACGTTTCGCTCGGTGTATGCCTTCTCGGAAAACTTCGTGCTGCCGCTGTCGCACGATGAAGTCGTCCACGGCAAGCGATCCCTACTCGAGAAGATGCCAGGCGACGACTGGCAGAAGTTCGCCAACCTGCGGCTGCTCTTGGGCTGCCTGTTCGCGCAGCCCGGTAAAAAGCTGCTGTTCATGGGGGGCGAATTTGGCCACCGCAGCGAGTGGAATCACGACGACTTGCTGGATTGGAAACTGCTCGAACTCGCGCCACACGAGGGCGTCCGCCGCTGGGTCGAAGACCTGAATCGCCTCTATGTCAATGAGCCGGCGCTGCACGTGAAGGACTGCCACCCCGACGGATTCCGTTGGATCGACGGCAGCGACGCCGCGCAGAGCGTTCTCAGCTTCTTGCGTCGCGCGAACGAGCCCGAGCAAGACATTTTGGTCGTTGCCAACTTCACGCCCGTGCCTCGGTCGAACTATCGCGTGGGCGTGGCCGCCAGCGGCTTTTGGGAAGAACTGCTCAACGGCGATGCCCCCATCTACGGAGGCAGCGGACAGGGCAATGCCGGCGGAGTGCAAGCCGTGCCGATTTCGTCGCATGGCTATTTTTGGAGTTTGAATCTGACGCTGCCGCCCTTGTCGGTGGTGTTTCTGAAGCGGAAGGACCGAACTTGAATTGCCGCTAGGGGTGGCAACTCGGACAAAGGCCAGCGACCATGCCGAGGCGAAATGCGAGCAGAGGACGGGCGGACAGGATTGACGGGATCGACCGGATGAAGCGAGGAGTGAGCGTGTTTCTTTTCGTCCTCCCCCGGCACCATCCTGTAAATTCTGTTGATCCCGTCCTCCTCACTGCCTTCGTTGTCTGCGGGCTGTGCGTCACTGCATGAGGCATCGTCGACGGTCCGAAGTTCGTCGGCGTCTATTCCGTAGAAAATTGACCAAGTGATTTTTGAGCGGCGGATCTCACGCCCCAATCAATCAAGTTCGAGGCACTCATGATCGATCCACCAAGTACGCCGCTGGGGGCAACGTATTTAGGCGATGGCCGCTGCCAGTTTCTCGTCTGGGCGCCGAGGACCAAGAAGGTCGACCTGCACATCGTTCATCCACGATCCTCCCTCGTGGCCATGACGCCCGCGGCGCGTGGATATTTTCACGCGATCATTGAGGATCTGACACCCGGCGCGCGTTATCTCTACCGGCTAGACGAAAAGAACGAGCGGCCCGATCCGGCGTCGCGGTTTCAGCCCGAGGGCGTGCATGGCCCCTCGCAGGTCATCGATCCCGCGTTCGCTTGGAGCGATGCACAATGGCAGGGCCTGCCATTGCACGTTTACATACTGTACGAGCTGCACGTCGGCACGTTCACACGCGAAGGAACCTTCGACGCGATCATTCCCCACTTGGACGAGCTGGCGGCATTGGGCGTGACAGTGATCGAGCTGTTGCCGATTGGCCAGTTTCCTGGCAGCAGGAATTGGGGCTACGACGGCGCGTATTGCTTTGCCACGCAGAACTCGTATGGCGGACCTGACGGCTTGCGACGGTTGGTCAACGCTTGCCACCAGCGGGGCTTGGGCGTCGCGCTCGACGTCGTCTACAACCATATCGGGCCGGAAGGGAACTACCTGGGCGAGTTTGGTCACTACTACACCGACCGCTATCACACTCCCTGGGGCAGCGCGCTGAATTTCGACGACCGCGATTCGGACGAAGTTCGCCGGTATTTCATCGAGAACGCGCTCGATTGGATTACCGATTTCCACATCGACTCGCTACGACTCGACGCGGTGCATGCCATCTTCGACGAGTCGGCCCGACCGTTCCTGCGCGAGCTTGGCCAGGCGATTCAAGAGCGCGCCAAGCAACTTGGCCGTCACGTCGCCGTGATCGCCGAGAGCAACAAGAACGACACCCGCCACAGCGACTCAGAAGCTCACGGCGGCTACGATCTCGACGGCCAATGGAACGACGATTTCCATCACAGCCTGCACGCGCTGCTCACAGGCGAAACGATTACCTACTACGCAGATTTCGGCTGTCTGGACCAGATGGCCAAGGCCGTGGCGGAAGGTTTTGTCTTCACAGGCGACTACTCGCCGTACCGCGGTCGTCGGCATGGCGTGTCGTCGCGTGAACTTGCTGGTGAGCGGTTCGTGGTCTTCTCGCAGAATCACGACCAGGTCGGCAATCGCGCCCTCGGCGACCGGCTGACGACGATCGTCGATCGCGAAGCGCTCAAGCTGGCGGCTGCCCTCGTGCTGCTCTCGCCCTACGTGCCGATGCTGTTCATGGGAGAGGAATACGGTGAGACCGCGCCGTTTCTGTATTTTGTGTCTTACGAGGATGAGGCGCTGGTCGAGGCCGTGCGCCGCGGCCGGCAGCGGGAATTCGACGAGCACAACTGGGTCGAAGAAATGTTCGACCCGCAAGCCGAGAGCACATTCCGCGCCTGCCTGCTTAATCGCGAGTTGCGCGACGATGCTTGGCACGCCGCGCTGTACCAGTTTTATCGTGAGCTCATGCGATTGCGCAAAGCGACGCCCGCCCTCGCGGCGCTCGACAAGCAGAGCATGCGCGTGGTTCCCAACGAGGCGACGAAGACGTTAATGGTCCACCGCTGGGCGGGCGACAACCACCTTGTCGCTCTGTATCAATTTGGCGAGGCTGCCATTTGGCAGGGTGAACTGCCGTCGGTGGCCTCGTCGCAGAGTAACGCGGCAAGTCGCTGGAAAGTCATCCTCGATTCGGCCGACAAGCAATGGCACGGGGCTGGCAGTGAGTGGCCGAAACAGCTTGCACCGGCGGGCGCGGTTTCGATTCCGCTAAAAGCTCGACAGGTAGTCGTGATGGAGTTGGCAGGGGGTGAGTAATCGGCCTCGCACGGGCCGCCGGCCGAATAATGCCCGCGGCAGATCGACAAACCTCCTTGTGGCATGTATCCGCCGTTTGAGGAATAATGGTTATCCAACGAACAGCATGTTCCCTGATGATCACGCACGGAAACACACACCTGCGGGAGCAATGATGAAGTCCTATCTGGTTCTTGCCGCGGCACTGGCCGTCGCCGGATCGTTCCAACGTTTGGCCGCCGCCGAACGTACCTGGAAAGCCGCCGCCGCCAAAGTAGACATCACCCCCGAGATTCCAATGTGGATGTCGGGCTACTCCGGACGGGATCATGTGGCCGAAGGCAAGCTGACCGACCTGTGGGTCAAGGCGCTGGTGCTTGAGGATCCGCGCGGAGAACGAGTCGTACTCGTTACGTTTGACCTGGTCGGCATCGACCGCGACACCTCGAATGCGATCCGCGATCGGTTGGACAAGCAGTACAAGCTCTCGCGCAAGCAGATCGCCCTGTGCTGTTCGCACACGCACACTGGTCCGGTTGTCGGTCACAACCTGCGAGCCATGTACTTTCTGGATGCGGCGCAGGGCAAGCTGGTCGATGACTACACCACACGCCTGGTCGGCAAGGCGACGGAAGTCGTCGGCGAGGCGATCAAGAAGCTCCAGCCCTGCCGCATTGCCTGGGCCAATGGCCACGCCACGTTCGCGGTCAACCGCCGTACGAATGTCGAGGCCGACGTGCCACGGCTCCGCGAGCGGGGCGAACTGAAGGGGCCCGTGGACTACGACGTGCCAGTGCTCGCCATCCGCGATCTCTCCGGCAAGCTCGTTGCCACGGCCTTCGGCTACGCCTGTCACGCCACCGTGCTGTCGTTCTATCAATGGTCGGGCGACTATCCGGGCTTCGCGCAAAAATACCTGGAAGAAAAGCATCCCGGCGCGACCGCGCTGTTCTTCGCCGGTTGTGGGGCCGATCAGAATCCACTGCCGCGGCGCGAAGTGAGCCACGCCGATCAATACGGCCGCCAACTGGCCGACGCGGTCGATAACGTGCTCGCGGGCGTCATGCAGCCGGTCACCGGCGAGTTGGCCATGTACTACGACGAAATCCCGCTGCCGCTCGCGGCGTTGCCGACGCGCGAAGAGTTGCAAAAGCAGACCAAGTCGGACAATAAGTACGAAGCCGTAAGGGCGAAGATGCTGCTGGTGCAGATCGACGCAGGCCAGCCGCTATCGCCCACGTATCCCTATCCGGTGCAATCGTGGCGGCTGGGGCCGGGGCTGTTGTGGGTCACGTTGGGGGGCGAGGTCGTGGTCGACTATTCGTTGCGGCTGAAACACGAACTGGGCCAAAACCGGACCTGGGTAACCGGCTATGCCAACGACGTCATGGCCTACATCCCCTCGCGCCGCGTACTGGCCGAAGGAGGCTACGAAGGTGCGACGGCGATGCTCTACTACGGCCTGCCGACCATCTGGTCGCCGGAGGTCGAGGAGATGATTGTGCGCGCGGTGAGTAGGCAGACGAAATAACGGGCTGCTGAAAGGAAGCTCTGACGGGAGTGCGTGTCGCTGGAGGTTGCGCTACCGTAGCTGCGCCTGTCCCCGCTGCTCCCCCTTCAGTACGCACTCGCCTCCAGCTTCAAATCCGCCCGCGCCCAGGCTTTCTTGAATCGAGCCTCGGTCTCAGCGGCGTCATCCGCGCGGCCCTGGGCTTGCAGACTTTGCGTTAGCCCAAACAGCGACCAACCATTCTCAGGGTACTTCTTGAGATCCTCAAGATAGAGCACCTCGGCATCCTTGGGTCTTCCCGCTTTCAGCAGCGCGGCGCCCAGCGTTTGCCGCGTGGGATAGAACCAGGCGGGCGGTTCGTCGTATAACAGGGCGTCTTCCAATCGCACGGCCTCGCGCAGGTGGACTAGCGCCGTGGCGGTCCGCTTTTGCCGCTCGGCCAGATCGCCGGCGAGCAAGTTGTACGCCACGCTGAGCAGATGGTCGGCCCGGTGCCGCATCAGCAATCGATCGGGCGGCATGGCCGCGATGATTTTCGCGAGGTTCTCCAGCTCCTCGGCCGCCGCGTCGGGCTTGCCTTGGGCGGCCAGCGCGCGGCCGCGGGCGTAGTGCCAGATGCCCGTCGTGTAGGTCAGGTCCTCGGGCGGTTTCGGCTGCTTAAGAATTTCTTCCCACTTGCCGAAGCGAACCAGCGTAAAGAGGTGCGTCGGCACGAAGCCTTCGAGCATCGGCATCTGGCGGACCATTTCCGCCGGCACGAGCGCCGTGAATTCCTCGCCCGCCTTGAGCGCTTCGGTCGAACGGCCCTCGAAGCACAACGCCGACCACAGGAAGTGGACGTTGTGCGGGTAATACAGCATCGGGTAAACGCCTTCGGGCTGGTTCTTGGCGATGTAGTCGCGATCGACCTTGGCGGCCAGGATGTTGCAATCGACCGCGTCCTGATACCTGCCCAAGCGCAAGTAAATATGCGCCGGCATGTGAACCAAATGGCCGGCGGCAGGGGCGAGCCCACCCAATCGCTCTGCCGAGGGGAGCCCGCGCTCGGGCAGATGCGACGCCTCGATGGCATGGATATAAAAATGATTCGCGCCCGTGTGGTCGGGGTTTCGCTTCAACACGGATTCGAGCGTGGAAATGATCTCTTCGGTCCCTTGCAGCGGACTGCCATCGGGCGCCCACAGGTCCCAGGGACGCAAGTCCATCATGGCTTCGGCAAAAAGTGTCGCCGCGTCAAGATCGTCGGGATACTGCTTGACGACTTTGCGCATCGCGTCGGCATAGGCGCGATCGAGTTGCTTGCGGTCGGCCTTGGGGTTGCTGGAATAGCGCGTGGCGAGGGCCTCGATGTAGGCACGGTCCTGCGGACTGGCCGCGGAAGCGAGTTTGAGCGCTTTCTGCACGGTTTCATATGCCGTTTTGGAACGCTCTTCGTCGACTTCGACGTTGTAGTTTGGTCCCAACGAAAGCGCGATTCCCCATTGGGCCATCGCGCACTGGGGATCGAGTCGGGCGGCCTCTTGGAACGCGCGAATGGCCTCGTTGTGGTTGAAGGCGTACATCAACCTCAGCCCTTGGTTGAAGTACTGCTGAACCTTGGGCGAGCGCGTGGTGACCGAGTGCTCGGCCTTACCGAGCCCCTCGAAAATTGGCACGGCTTGCGCGCTCGATTGGGACTTGTGCTGTGCGGCGGCGCGAGTCGAGGTGCCCACGGCCGCTGCTAATATCGAACAGGCCAAGGTGGCTGCGAGTCGGAGAACATGGGTATGCCGCGACCGTATGTGCCCGGCCAACGCGCGTCTCGTCGTAGAGTTGAGAGCGGGCCGAGAATCTTTGCCGTGTCGAATGTGGGTTTCCACAGTTGCCTCTCAACAAATGGTGTTGCCCCACGCGCCTTGCGCGGGTCCTAGACATCCACCATTTCCCTAGCCCAGGCATTCATGCCTGGGAACGCAATCGCAAGCGATTCCGTTGTGAACGCCCTTCAGGGCGGAATGCCTTGGATTCGGGATTGCGCCTGCTAAAGCGGACAAAGACTATTTCATAAGGGCGTCGAAATCCCAGGCATGAATGCCTGGGCTAGGGAAGAATTGCATCCCGTTGATTTGCAGTTCCATCCCAGCCGTTCCTGCGTGTGCTCATTTCTCCTACGTCTACTCCCTGGCCCGTTCCAAATACTCGCCGATGCGGGTGTCGACCTTGATCAAGTCGCCGATTTCGACGAAGGCTGGGCACGACATCTCCGCGCCGGTTTCCAATTTGACCACCTTGGTCAGCTTGGTAGCCGTATCGCCGCGGATTGCCGGCTCGCAGTATTCGATCTTCAGCACGACGTGGTTGGGGGGCGTGACCGTGATGGGATTATTGTTGAACAGCACCATGCTGCAAACCATGCCCTCTTTGATGTATTTCCAGGCTTCGTCGACCTGGTCGGTCGTGAGCTCGTACTGCTCGAAGCTGATGTTGTCCATGAAGACAAAGTGGTCCGCCTGCCGGTAAAGGTACTGGGCGGCGATTTCGGTGATGTCGGCGGCTTCGAGCGAGTCGCCGCCCTTGTAGGTGCGTTCGAGCACGGTGCCGCGGATCAGGTTCTTCATCTTGCACTTGTACAAGGCGTTGCCCTTGCCCGGCTTGACGAAGTTGCACTCGACCATCTGGTAGGGGTCGCCGTCGATC
>Ga0163144_10016559_pt1 | contig 15093 bp, 12 predicted proteins | sample OliLak19BULKMAT1_FD_123175 | JGI IMG/M metagenome (GOLD analysis project Ga0163144, IMG submission 123175) | Freshwater microbial mat bacterial communities from Lake Vanda, McMurdo Dry Valleys, Antarctica - Oligotrophic Lake LV.19.BULKMAT1 | ecosystem: Environmental > Aquatic > Freshwater >... | reverse complement strand
GGTAGGCACTCAGGTCTTCGATCCAAGGCGCCAGTTGCTCGGGCGGGCACGGAACAAGGAGTTGCTCGTCGACCCGCATCAACGCTCCTGCCGGTCGTCTCGGGGGGCGTCGCGGGGGGCGTCTCGGAGGGCGTCGCGGGAGGCGTCGCGGGGGGCGTCGCGGCCGCCGAAGGCCCTCGACAGCAGTGGGCTCTTGGCCGCCAACAAGCCCCCGAGATCATCCCCTGCGTCGAACACGGGCCGCCATGGAGTGGCATCGGACTCGTCCGCCGCGACCGGACCGGCATCGGTCACTGAATCAGGATCGACTGCCGCCGTGGGATCGTCGGCGAGCGGTGCAACCAACTCGGCGACCGTGGCCTCGCCCGGCTCGAGGTCGAACAAGGTCGGGTCGGCGTACACCGCCGTCGAGTCGGCATCGATGACTTCCTCGGGCGGCGCAACACGACGACGCGCCCTTCGGACGGGTGGCCCACTCGAATCCGTCGCCTCGACCGAGGGAAAGAGCCGTGGCACCGGTTGGCGCCGGTCGTCGAGCGACCAGCCGATCGGTACGACCATGGCGTCGGCGTGGCGACGGCACAGTGCTCCTGCCCGTTGACGCGAGCCGGTGCCGGCAGTGGCGCGGTCGAGCCAGATCACGTAGGGGTCGGCCTGGAATCCGAAGGCCACCTCCGCAACCTGGCTGCATCCCGGACGCTCGCACAAGCCTGTCATTACTGGCGAGGTTACGTGATGGGCGTGAGCGCGGGCTGACCCTCGAGCACGGCGACGACGTTGCGCGCCGCCAGTGTGGCCATCGCCATGCGCGTTTCGACGGTGGCTGATCCGAGGTGCGGGATGAGCACCACATCGTCACGGCCGAGGAGCCCGGGGTGGACCTCCGGCTCGTGCTCGAAGACGTCGAGCCCGGCACCGGCGAGATCGCCCCGCTCGAGCGCCTCTACGAGTGCGCTCTCATCGACGACGGGACCGCGAGCGGTGTTGACGAGGAACGCCGTGCGCTTCATCAGGGCGAACTGCGCGGTGGACACCAGGTGGTGCGTCTCCGTCGAATAGGGGCAGTGCAGCGAGATGACGTCGCTCGTCTCGAGTAACTCGTCGAGCGGGAGTCGCACGGCGCCGAGTTCGCGAGCGAGCGCCGGATCGACGTCCCGCCGATTCGTATAGGCGATGGTCATTCCGAACGCTGTTGCCCGCCGCGCGACCGCCACGCCGATCTGGCCCATTCCGATGATGCCGAGCCGTTGGCCCTGAATGCTCGTGCCGAGCATCATGAACATCCCCCACCGCCATGGCTGACCGGACCGGATGAGCCGCTCGCCTTCTGCCAACCGACGCGTGGCCATCAGTACGAGCGCCATGGCGATGTCGGCGGTGGCCTCGGTGAGGACGCCAGGAGTGTTGGTGGCGGTCACGCCACGACCGACGCACGCGGCGACGTCGATGTTGTTGTAGCCGACCGCCACGTTGCTGACGACCCGCAATTGCGGCCCGGCGCAGTCCAGTAGTTCGGCATCGACGCGCTCGGTGAGCAGCGTGACCAGGCCATCGGCACCATTCACCATCCGGAGAAGTTCTGCCCTGGGCATCGGCTGCGGCTCCGTCCAATCCGCCACGGAATGCCCGGCCGCGTGCAGCATGTCGAGTCCGCACGACGGGATGGCGCCGGTGACGACGACCCGGCTCATGCGGTCACCCACGCTCGCAGCCGCCCCAAGCCTTCACGAATCTCGAATTCGTCGATGCCCGAGTAAGCCAGCCGTATGTACTGCTGCGATTCGCCCGGTTGCGGCCGTCCGAAGTGCCGCCGCGTACAGAACGACACCCCTGTGGAGTGGAGTGCGGCCGAGGCGAAGTCTGCGACGTCGTCGAAGCCGAGCGCGCCCATCGCACCGGTGACGTTGACGAAGAGATAGAAGGTGGCGTGGGGGCACGCGGTGTGGAGCCCGGGGATGGCGTTCACCGCTTCGACTGCGGCATCGCGTCGGTGCCGAAGCACGTCGCGCAATGCCGCCGACGGCGCTTGGTCCCCGGTGATGGCCTCCACCCCGGCCCACTGGACGAAGTGCGTGGTGCAGGACTCGTCGTTGGTGTTGATCTTCGTGATCACGTCGGCGATCGAGCGCGGGGCGATGGCAGCCCCGAGCCGCCACCCGGTCATGGCGAACTTTTTGGAGAACGTGTAGAGGATGACGGACCGTTCCTGCATGCCCGGAATGCTCACGATCGACCGACTCGAACCGGAGTAGCGCATCTCGAAGTACGCCTCGTCCGACAGCACGAACAGGTCGTGGCGCTGGGCGAGTTCGGCGACAGCCTCCATCTCCTCGGCTGAACTCTCGGCCGACAATGGGTTCTGGAGATCGTTGTAGATGATCGCCGTCGTCTTCGGCGTGATCAACGACGCGAGGTGGTCGAGGTCGAGTGCGAAACCGGTGGGAGTCTCGACGTACCGGTACGGCAGGCCCGTCCCGCCGAAGTACTCGATCTGGCTCTCGTAGATCGGATACCCAGGGTTCGGGTAGAGCACTTCCTCCCCCGGCTCCATCACCGCTTGGATGAACTTACCGATGACGGGCTTGCCACCCGGTTGGACGACGATGTTCTCGGCGCCGTACGACAGGCCGCGACGTGCTCCGACATCGGAGGCCAAGGCGTCGCGAAGAGGGGTGATACCAGCCGCTGGGCAGTACCCGGTACGGCCGTTCCCGATCGCCACGTTCATCGCCTCGACGATGGCGGCCGGCGTCGGCAGGTTCAGGTCGCCCAGATGGAACGGGTACACGTGATGACCCCGCGCCCCCCACTCCGCCGCGGCCTGCGACACCGCGAATGCAGTCTCTGTGCCGAGGCGATCAAGACGGGATGCGAGCAGCATGCTTCGACTGTACTTTTCCCTGCGTCCGAGTGGCGCGTTCTACCGCCCGGTCGCTCGCGAGGACGAGGGAGTGGCGTTACAGTCCCCCGCATGGCCGTGGGGAGCTTGCCTGGGAACCGTTGGCGCGGACGGACCGGTCGAGGAGTGGCGCTTCTCGTCATTGCTGCGGCGTTGGCCTCAACCACTCCGGCAACGGCGCAAGTGGTCGACGACCCGACACCGCGGCGGTGTGGCCCCGTCGCCGTCATCGGCGACTCGCTCACCCGGGGCGGGTTGGTCACGCTCGCCAAGAGCTTCGCGGCCGCCGACATCGGGGCGTTTCGCATCGACGCGAAGTCGCTACGGCGAATCACCAAGCCCAGCGGTCGAGTCGTCTCCGGCGTCACCGCCGTCGAGAGAATGAAGGTGTCCGGGTTCAGCCCAGAGGTGTGGATCATCGGGCTCGGCGGCAACGACTTCGGTGCGTACCGACGCGGGCGGGTGTCGTTCGTCGCCGAGATCATCGCGATGCTCGATGTGATCGGACCGGGCCGGCGGGTGGCGTGGCTGACGATCTGGCACGGCCGGACCCCGGCGCTGAACCGGGCCTTCACCGAAGCGCTCCGTCAAGTGGCGAGGAACCGTCCCGAACTGGAAGTCGTCGAGTGGGCGTCGGTACTCGCCGCTCATCCACGCTGGTTGCGGCCAGATCTCGTTCACCTGACAACGGCCGGCACCCGGGCGCGCAACGCGATGATCGTGGAGGCGGCCAGGTCGATGGCGTGCGCCGAGCGCCCGTCCTGACTCCGGAGCGTCGCGCGGTCACACGACGGACCAGCGCCGAGCGCCGGCCATCCTTGTCAATGGACACTGCATGCGATCAGATACCCCGATGGCCACTGATCTCACGGGACCCACGACGGAACTGCTGCAGGCGCTGATCCGCAACGAATGCGTCAACGACGGCACGCCGGATTCGGGCGGCGAGACGCGCAACGCCGAACTGCTCGAGTCCTACCTGAGCGATTCGTCCGCCGGCATCGAGCAATTCGAGTCGCGCCCCGGGCGCGGATCGGTCGTGGCGCGCATCGAGGGGTCTGACCCGACCGCCCCGACGCTGTGCCTCATGGGTCACACCGACGTCGTACCGGTCAACCCGGCCGGGTGGTCCCGTGATCCGTTCAGCGGTGACGTGATCGGCGGGGAGGTGTGGGGTCGGGGCGCCATCGACATGCTCAACATCACCGCGTCGATGGCCGTCGCCTTCCGACACTTGTCCCGAAGCGGCTGGTCGCCACGCGGCACGCTCGTCTACTTCGGAGTCGCCGATGAGGAGGCCGGCGGGAAGTGGGGAGCCGAGTGGATGTGCGACCACCAGTGGGACGCCATCGGCGCCGACTACGTACTGACCGAGATGGGCGGGTGGTCCAACGTGGGTGCGGACGACGTGCGCCGGATCGTGGTGAACACCGGCGAGAAGGGCATCGCGTGGCGTAGGTTGCGGGTGTCCGGCACACCGGGGCACGGTTCGATGCCTCTCGGCGCCGACAACGCGCTGATCAAGGCCGCCGAGGTCATCCGCCGATTGTCGGTGTACCGGCCTGGCGCCGCCATCGGCGAGATCTGGAAGGCCCGGGTGGCGACCATGCCGCTCCCCGACGACGTGAAGGCCGGCCTGCTCGACCCCGCCCGCATCTGGGAGACGATGGAGGCACTTCCCCTGGCGGTGGCGCGTACCTGCCACGCCCAGACCCACACGACGTTCTCGCCCAACGTGGTGCACGGCGGGCGTAAGACGAACATGATCCCGGACCTCGTCGAGATCGAGGTCGACATCCGCACCGTGCCCGGCACCACGCAGGCCGATGTCGACGCCCACCTCCATGCCGCCTTGGGTGACCTCGCGCATCAGGTGGACATCAGCACGTTGCAGGCCCACGACGCCACGGAGTCGCCCCGCGGCAATGCCCTCTGGGCTGCCGTCTCGAACGCCACGCAGGTGGCGTACCCCGGCGCATCGCTCGTCCCCGGAATGATCGTGGGCGGCACCGACGCCCGTTTCTACCGCGACAAGGGGGCCATCGCCTACGGCACCGGCCTGTTCTCGCCGCACGTGACGTTCGAGACGTTCGGTAGTCGCTTCCACGGCAACGACGAACGAATCGACATCGAATCACTCGGCCTCGCCGCCGACTTCTGGATCCACATCGCCCAGGAGATCTGCGGCTGACCGAACCGACGTCGCCGGGTCAAGCCGCGCCGAGAACGGCCGAGCGGGTCACAGCGCAAGTTCGCTCAACGCGTGGATCGCGATGCCGGCCAGACCGCCGACCACGGTGCCGTTGATCCGGATGAACTGGAGGTCGCGCCCGATCTGCAGTTCGATCCGGCGGCTGGTCGTCGCCGGATCCCACTTGGCGATCGTCGATTCGATGAGCGCCGTGACCTCGTGGCGGTAGTTGGCGACGACGTAGGTCACGAACCGCTCGACTGCGTCGTCGACACGTGCTTGTAGCTCCGGCTCGTCCCGCAGGCGAGCGCCGAGCCGCGCCAGCGTCGCCGCGATTCGATGCTGCAGTTCGCCGTCGGCTTCACCGGAGGCTTCGACGAGCCGACCCTTGACTCCGTCCCACAACGATCCCATCCAGGCGCGGACATCGGGATAGGCCAGCAACTCCTCTTTCAGTTGCTCGCCTTTGCCGCGTAGTTCCGGGTCATCGCGGAGGCGCCCGGCGAACTCGATCAGCCGTCGCTCGGCCGACTTGCGCAACTCGTGCTGCGGGTCCGCTTGTACCTCGGCAAGGAAGCGCTCAGCTCCTTCGTACAACTTGGCGAAGAGCCGGCTGTCGATCGGACTGGGTACCCACCACGGAGACTCCTCGCCGACCCGGGCCCGCAGCACCGCCTTGTTGTCCGAGAGGAAGCCCCGTGCCCCTTGCAGCACTGCGGAGAAGAGGCGCTCGTGCTGATGGCCGTCGATGCCGAGTTCGATCACCCGGCCGGCCAACGGAGCGATCGGCGTGTCATGTACCCGCCGCTCGATTGCGCGCTCGAGCCCGAGGCGTACCTCGCTGTCATCCAAGAACTTCAACGACGTGTGGATCGTGTCGGAGACGGCGACGGCCGCCCGCGCCGCATGATCCGGCTGGGCGAGCCACTCGCCGAGCCGCTGCCCGATGTGCGCGCTGCGCAGGCGTTCGTGGATGACCTCGTGCGACATGAAGTTGCTCTCGACGAACGTGCCAAGCGAACTGGCGATCTGATCCTTGCGCCGCGGGATGATCGCAGTGTGAGGGATCGGGATTCCGAGCGGATGACGGAACAGCGCGGTGACGGCAAACCAGTCGGCCAGTGCTCCCACCATCGCGGCCTCGGCGAACGCTTCGACGTACCCCCACCACTCCGGATCCGAGTGCTGCGTCCTGGCCAACACGAAGAGTAGGGCGGCGGCGACCAAGAAGGCGGTGGCCACCAGCTTCATCCGGCGCAGCTCACGCCCACCCGGGATCAGCTCGTCCATCGCCGTGTGAACGCTAGCCGAGAGTGAGGAGACCTCGGCCTGAGTCGCCGCGATGTGCGCTTCGATCCTGCGCAGTGTCGTTCCAAGAGCTCTGGCGAGACTCTGCTGAGGTCGGTTTCACATCCGGCGCGCGAGGCGTGAGATGGGAGATGGGAGATGACGTCACTTCGAGGTCGCCGGATCTCACCGCGGCGGATCCGCGACCTGCGCCCCCGATCGCACGTCCGTCGTCTTCGACCACTGCAACCACCTGTACCGCTGCCCCTCCGTGCTACCTGACCGTGGGGACGAGTTCGAACGCCTTCGTGTGCGTCGGGCGGACCGTGTAGAAGTCCTTCGTGTTGAACGAGGCGAGCCGGATGATCTTCAACCGCTCGGCGACTGCGACGAGCGAGGCGTCGACGGTTCCCAACCCGAGGTCGGCATACCGCTCGACCAGTTGCGCGACCCGCGCCTAATCCTCTGCCGTGAGATCCACACGTGCAAGCTCACCCCGATTCACCGCGCCAAGGAAGAGCACCTCGGCTGCCGGCGACACATTCGTCTCGATCTGCCAGGCGCACTCGACGATCACCGGGACCGGCACGAGCCGGGTCTCGGTCACGTCACCGTGATCGACATCCCTGACAAGTGGACCCCAACAGCATCATGCCAGCCCGACCCCTGACCGCGTCTGCACGTGAGGAGATCCGTGCCGGGATCGAACGCGGCGAGACCGACGAACGGATCCGTGACCGCCTCGGGCGGCTGCGTGAAACTTCCGACATGTCTCGCGGCGACACTTCGTGGGCGATACGGGGCTCGAACCCATGACCTCTACGGTGTGAACGTAGCGCTCTAGCCGACTGAGCTAATCGCCCGGCTGCCGCCACGATACCAACGGCGCCTGGAGGACCAACTCAGCCATCGACGAGGCAGGCCCAGCCACGGCCCTGGCGGTCGCGGCGGGTCTCAGTGTTCGACGGGCAGATCTGATCGAACCCCACGACCGTCACCACCACCGCATCGTGCGATCCGGCGCAGTCCACCTCGCGGGCGTCCCCGTTGGCCTCGATGATCACACACGACCCCTCCGTGAGGATGTTGTCGGGACCCTGCTGCACCGGCGCCTTGGACAGCGCCCCCGCCGTGAAGATGAAGATCACGGCCAGCACGAACACCATGACGAACGGCCAGATCGGGAACCGGCCATGTGTCCCTCCTGCCGGGGCGGGCACCCACACGGGGTCCGCCGCGTCGACATCGGGCTGACTCCGGATCGGGCCGACGCGTGTCGACGTGATCGGTCCCCGCAGCGAGGCGTCGTACAACGCCCGACGGCCCGGGTCGGACAGCACCCGCCACGCCTCGTTCACCGCCGCCATATCGGCGCCGGCGGCCGATCCGGCGGAGTCCGGGTGATTGACACGGGCGACGGCGCGGTAGGCGACGCGGATCTGGTCGACCGGAGCCGACGATGGTACGCCGAGGCGTTCGTAGTGCGTAGGCCCGGCCACGTCGCGAGTCGCCTACTCCCCTACCCGGCCGACCCGGACGGCCCGGCCGACTCACACGGCCGAGGCGACACCGACGGCTGAGCCAAGACCGACGCCCCTGCGGCAATCGTGCCGCCAGCGCGCCAGTAGACGCCGTCGGCACGGTCGAGGTACTCCTCGTCCACGAGGTACCGCCGCAGTGCGGCGGTGTCGGCATGACGCTGGCCGAGTACGAGGTTCACCATCTTCTCCGTGTACCGCGTGCCCGGTTCGAAGCTCTGGGCCAACCAGTCCAGGATCACGGCCCGTTTCGCTCGGCTCGTCGGAATCTGCAAGAGGCGCCCCTCGGTCACGTAGACCCGCATCACTCTGGCGACTTCCGGCGGTGCGTCGTCATGCTCGGTCGACGCCGGTCGCGCCAACGCCGAACGGGCCGCGTCACGAAACACCACGGTCAGCAGGTGTAGCCCGCCGCCGGCGCCTTGTACGACCAGGCCCGCATCGACGAGCCGCCCAAGTGCCTTTCCGACCACCGTCGGGGAGAGGCCGGTCCGCTCCACGACCGTGTCGAGCGATCGCGCGTCGAGGATGAGCGCAGCCAGTACTCGTCGTCGGTCGTCGTCGGCGAGTTGCCCGACGATGGCCGCGGCATCAGGCACCCTCATCGCCGCACCGTGTCGCAATCGTGTCTCAGTAGCCGAGATCCGGATCGATCGGGCCGATCAACTCGCCACCTTGGGCGAAGCGCCTGACGTTGGCCGTGATGCGTTCGGCCAGCAACTGTTCGCTCATCTCCCGCGTGCTTCCGGCATGCGGCGTGATGATGCAGTTCTGCATCGACCACAGTGGGTGCCCATCGGGGAGGGGCTCTGGCTCGGTCACGTCGAGTCCGGCGCCGCCGATGACTCCCTCGCCCAACGCCCATACGAGATCTTCGGTCACGATGTGGCGACCACGGGCGACGTTGACGAGCCAGGCGTGACGTTCCATCGATTCCATCTCGCCTCGGCCGATGAGGCCGTCCGTCTCCGGGGTGAGCGACAGGGCCAGCACGACGAGATCGGCGCCAGGGAGCGCATCGAGGTACCGGTCGCTCTCGATGACGACGTCGGCACCTTGCATCTCCTGCACCCGGTTGCGCACCACCGTCACGTGGCAATCGAACGGCCGCAACAGACGCAGCAATGACGTGGTGATTCCTCCACCGCCGAGCACCGTCACGCGCGCCCCGATCAGGTTCCGCCCGAGTTGCCCGCCCCACGTGGTGGACCGCAGGTACGTGCCGAAACCGCGCATGCCGGCGAGGGCGAGCGACAGCGCCAATTCGGCGACGGGCTCGGCGTAGACACCCTTCCCGCACGTCCAGCGTCGGTCGTCGTCGACGAGGTGGGTGTAGTCCTCCACTCCCGCCCACGGCAGTTGCACCCACTGCACGTCCGGAGCCGCCTCGAGCGCATCCTCCAAACCCTTCGGATTGCGGGGATGAGCCCACACGAGGGCTTGCGCATCGGCGAGCGGCACGACATGTCCGCCTCCGGCCTGGATGGCCTCGGCGATCCACGTCGGGGCGGTCTCAGGGGCGAGGGCGATCCGGGGTGGGTTGGTACTTGGCATGGTGCTGAGAGGCTATACGTCCGCCGCGCCCCGCCGGGGTGGTGTTCGGGTCAGGCCAGGGCACGGCGGCGCCGTTGACCGCCGAGGATCGCCCCGATCGAGATCACGGCGGCGGCCAGAAGAATCATGGTGCCGAGCACGTTGATCTGCGGTGGGACGCGGGATCGCTTGCTCGTCCACACCTCGACCGGGAACGTTCGCACGTTGCCCGCATTGAGGTACGTGATGGTGAAGTCGTCGAGCGACAACGCGAAGGTGAGCAATCCGGCGGCGAACACCCCGGGGGCGATGATCGGAAACGTGACGCGCCTGAACGTGCGCCATGGCCGAGCACCGAGGTCGGCCGCCGCCTCCTCCAATCGCCACTCGAAGCCGCGTACGCGGGCCTTCACCGTGGTCGCGACATAGCTCACGCAGAACATCACGTGGGCAATGACGATGGTGACGAATCCCCGCCGATAGTCGGCGAAGACGAAGAGTTGCAGCAGCGAGAACCCGAGCACGATCTCGGGCATCGTGAGCGGCATCACGATGAGGATGTTCAGGAATCCCTTCCCACGAAACCGGTATTTGACGAGCGACAGCGCGAGCGCGGTGCCCATGATCAGTGCGAGCACAGTGGCGATGAGTCCGACCAGCAGTGACCTGAAGAACGCGTCCCTGAGTTCGGGGTACTTGAAGGGGTCGGCCCAGGCATCGAGGGAGAACCTGTTCCATTCGTAGTTCTTGGTGCCCTTCGGTTCGTTGAACGAGAAGATCACCATGACCGCGATCGGAATGAAGAGGTACAGCAGCACCAGGCCGGCGAACCCGCCGAGCGCGTAGCGGCCGAGCTTGCCCCTCACACGAGTTCCTCCGTGCCGAGCGAACGGGCGTAGGCGAACACCCCGACGAGGATCAACGCCATCAGGACGAAGCTGATCGCCGACATCTCCGGCCGAAGATTTCGGTCGAGGAAGTTCTCGGCCACGATGTTGCCGATCATCTGCTGGGATGCGGACCCGACGAACTCCACGTTGATGAAGTCGCCAGCAGCAGGAATGAACGTCAACAGGCTGCCGGCAAACAGGCCCGGCATGGCGAGCGGCAACGTCACCTTGCGGAACGTGCGCCAACCGCTGGCGTACAGATCCGGCCCGGCCTCCAGCAGCCTCCTGTCGACTTTTTCGAGGCTGACGTAGATCGGCAGGACCATGAACGGCAGGAAGTTGTAGGCGAGCGCGCCGACGACGGCCGGTGTCGTTCCGATGATGCTCGACGTGTCACCGAGCAGGCCGACCCGACGGAGCAACGCCGGGACTGGCCCGATGTCGGTGAGCAGGACGAGCCACGAGATGGCCCTGATGAGATACGTCGTGAAGAACGGCAGGACGACGAGCGCGAGCAGCAGGCTCTTGGCCCGCTTCGCCCGCATGGCGATGTAGTACGCGAGGGGAAAGCCGAGCAGCACGCACACCACGGTGGCGAGGAACGCGTACCAGAAGGTGCGGCGGAACACCGCCCGGTAGTCGCTGAATACATCACCGAAGTTCGACAGCCCGCCGTCCTTGAGCGATTCCCGACCGAGAAAGATCATCGGGATCACGAAGAAGACCACGAGCCAGGCCAGCGCGGGAAGGGCCAGCAACCACGGTATGGAACGCCGAGTCGGGGTGACTTCGTTCGTCTGGGTGTCGGCGGTGGCGGCCATGGCTACAACTGCGTCGCCTCGGCGAAGAGGGTGACGATCTCCTCCTCCTCGGCCTCGGTGACATCCCTGAACTCGTACAACCTCGCTCCCGGCGGCGGATTCACGAACGGGTTGGTCTGGCCCGCCGCCGTCATGAACGCCGTCGCCCCTTCGACAGGCGAGACATACGTGATCGCCTCGAACAGCGGCCCCGAGACGGCCGGGTCGTAGACGTGGTTGAGGAACACCTCAGCGCCGGCCTTGTTCTTGGCGCCGAGGGGAATCAGGCAGTTGTCGACGAAGCTCATGGCGCCCTTCTCGGGCAGCACGTATTCGATCTCGGGCCGGTCGACGGCTTTCAGCGACGCGATGTCCCCGGACCATCCGATGGCCAACCAGACCTCGCCGGTGATCAGGTCGTCGGTGTAGGAGTTGCCCGACACCTTGCGGAACTGCCCGGCGTCCTGCGCCTCTTTGATCACGGCGAGCGCAGCGCGGATCTGGTCCATCGTCGCGGTCGTCGGTTCCACTCCGGCGTCCAACAAGAACAGGCCGATCGTGTCGCGCCACTCGCTCAGAATCGACACGCGGTTCTTGAACTTCGGGTCGAGCAGATCCGAGATGGCGGTGATCGGGCGACCCGTCTTCTCGGGGAAGTACGCGATGCCCGTCTGGCCCTGCGCCCACGGCAGCGAGAACCGACGGCCCGGGTCCCACGCCGGGTCGGCCATGTCAGCGCGGATGTTGACCTTGTTCGGCATCAAGCGATCATCGAACGGCTCGACCAGGCCTTCGCTCACCAATCGAGCAGCCATCCAGGAGGTGGGGACGACGATGTCGAACCCGATGTCGCGTCCGACCGCCATGTCCGCCTGAAACTTCTCGTAAAACGCGTCGTTGTCATCCAACTCGGACCGGTAGCTCACCTTGAGACCCGTCGCCGCGGTGAACCCCTTCAACGTCGGCGAGGTCTCGGGCTTGTCCTCCTCGATGTACAGGATCCAGTTGAGGATGCGAACTGTGCTGCCCGGCTCCGGCCCGGAGGGCGGGGGTCCACCTTCGGTGGTCGGCACCGCCGCGGTCGTCGGTGTGGGCTCCGTGGTCGTTCCGGTGGTGGGCGTCGGCGGCGACGACGGCGGCGGCGACGACGGGGGCGACGTCGGCGATGTCGAATCGGACTCGTCGCCACCCGACGCAACGGCGGCAATGATCCCTCCCACGGCCACGACGCCGATGGCACCAGCGCCGATCAGTAACCCACGGCGGCTCATGGTGCGCTCAGGAGTCGTTCGGGCCGCATCGTGTGCCGCGCCGCCGGCTACGAGTTCCCTGCCGTCGAGTTGGGCCTGCACCTGATCGACGTTGGTCGTGGTCGCTCCGGCATGCGCCGGCCAACCCCGTAGGGCGTAGACAGCGTCATCTCCCCAGCTCACCCAGAGCGGATCGCCGGGTCGCAGGAACGGAAGGTGATCCTCGGCCTCGACATGTGTGACGATCTCGGTGTCGTCGGCCAGGCGCAGCAGCACCCGCGAACTGGCACCTTGGAAGATCACGTCGCTGACGGTGCCCTGCACTCCGCCGCCTTCACGGGGAGCCTCCACGGAGGGCACGAGTCGCTCGGGCCGCAGCATCACCGTGACCGGATCACCGGGGGCCGCGTCGATGGCGGTGCCCCGGATGCGCTGGCCCGATTCGAGTTGCACCACGCTGCCGGCTCCCGTGGCCTCGCGCAGCGTGGCCCGGAGCAGGTTCGCCGTGCCGATGAATCCGGCGACGAAGACCGAGGCGGGGGTGTTGTAGATCTCATCGGGCGTGCCGATCTGCTCGACGCGCCCCTGACTCATCACGGCGATCCGGTCGCTCATGGTGAGCGCTTCTTCCTGATCGTGCGTGACAAACACGAACGTGATGCCGACTTCGCGCTGAATCCGCTTCAACTCGATCTGCATGGCCTGGCGCAACTTCAGATCGAGCGCGGCAAGCGGCTCGTCGAGGAGGAGCGCGCTCGGCAGGTTGACGAGCGCCCGGGCGAGGGCCACCCGCTGCTGCTGGCCGCCGGACAACTGCATCGGCCGCCGGTCCGCTTTGTCGTCGAGGCGCACGATCTCCAGCATCTCGTGGACTTTTGGCCTCAACTCGGACTCGGACCGGCCCTTGGAGCGGGGGCCGAACGCCACGTTGTCGAACACACTCATGTGGGGGAAGAGGGCGTACTGCTGGAACACCGTGTTGACGTTGCGTTTGTGCGGCGGCACCCCGGCTTGGTCGGCGCCGTCGAGGAGCACTCGCCCAGTGGTGGGCTGCTCGAAGCCGGCGATCATGCGCAGCAACGTCGTCTTCCCGCAGCCCGACGGACCGAGCAGTGCAAAAAACTCACCGCGCCGAATGCCGAAGTCGGCGTGCTGCACGGCGACGAAGGAGCCAAACTCCTTGCGAACGCGTTCAAGGCAGATGACGTCGGCGTGGTCAGTCACTGCCACGCGACCGTAGTACGCGCCACGGACTCGCTACGACGGCCCCCCTTCGACGGGGAATCCATCGTCATTCGCGGGTCGAGCGACGGATTCCCTTGCCCGGCGGCGGCAGGGGAGCCAAGATCGTGCCCGTGGCAGACACCTACCCGAACATCTACGTCGGCGGTCAGTGGATCCCGACTGTCGAGGGTCGCACCGACCCCATCATCGACCCTGCGACCGGCGAGGTCATCGCCCATGTCGCCTCCGCCGGTCAGGCCGACGTGGACCGGGCGGTTGACGCCGCGGCGTCGGCGTTCGAGGCATGGCGGGCGACGTCGCCCGCCGGGCGTTCGGCCGCACTGCACCGCCTCGCGGACGCGGTGGAGACCAACCGGGACGAACTCGTCGCGCTCGAGAGCCGCAACTGCGGCAAGCCGATCTCCGTCACACCGCTCGATGTCGACTTCCTGATCGACAACCTGCGGTTCTTCGCTGCCGGGGCCCGGACCGCCATGGTGACCGCCCCCGGTGAGTACCTCCCGGGCTACACCTCGATCCTTCGGCGGGAGCCACTCGGCGTGGCCGGTCTCATCTCCCCCTGGAACTACCCCGTGATGATGGCGGGCTGGAAGATCGGCCCGGCCCTCGCCGCCGGCAACTGCGTCGTACTCAAGCCATCCGAGCTCACGCCGCTGTCCACGCTCAAGCTCGCCGAGCTGGCTGCCGACATCTTCCCTCCCGGCGTCTTCAACGTCGTGACGGGTGATGGCGAGCACTGCGGTGCCGCCATCGTGGCCAACCCCAAGGTGGCGATCGTGTCCATCACCGGTGAGATTTCGACCGGAAAGCTCGTCATGCGAAACGCCGCCGATACCTTGAAACGGGTCCACCTCGAACTCGGCGGCAAAGCCCCGGTGGTGATCTTCGACGACGCCGACATCGAGGCGGCGATCGCCGCGGTGAAGATCTTCGGGTACTTCAACGCCGGTCAGGACTGCACGGCGTCATCGCGCGTGCTGTGCGGGCCTGGTGTCTATGACGACTTCGTGGCCGGTCTCGCCGAGGCTGCTGCGTCACTTCCCATGGGCGACCCGACCGACGAAGCCACCGAACTCGGCCCGGTCATCTCCGCCGAGCAGCGTGACCGCGTCGCTGGTTTCGTGGAGCGGGCGGCCGCCGCCGGCGCGCGCATCGCCACCGGCGGGGGCACGGGTTCCGGCGCCGGTTTCTTCTACCGTCCCACCGTCGTGGCCGATGTCACGCAGGACAGCGAGATCGTGCAGAAGGAGGTGTTCGGTCCCGTGGTTTCGGTACAGCGCTACCGCGATGAAGCCGAAGCCGTCCGTTGGGCCAACGGGGTCGACTACGGGCTCGCGGCATCCGTCTGGACCAAGGACGTCGGCCGAGCACACCGCGTCGCCAACGCCCTTCAGTTCGGCACGGTGTGGGTGAACGACCACATCCCGATCATCTCCGAGATGCCCCACGGTGGCTTCAAG
>Ga0163144_10016558_pt1 | contig 15093 bp, 12 predicted proteins | sample OliLak19BULKMAT1_FD_123175 | JGI IMG/M metagenome (GOLD analysis project Ga0163144, IMG submission 123175) | Freshwater microbial mat bacterial communities from Lake Vanda, McMurdo Dry Valleys, Antarctica - Oligotrophic Lake LV.19.BULKMAT1 | ecosystem: Environmental > Aquatic > Freshwater >... | reverse complement strand
TTGGCACTTGTGGACTACCTCAGCGAAGTGGACGACTCGACCGATCTCGGATGGGCATTGTTCAATCAAGGGATGATCGGGAAGGTTATCGAAGACCACAACCTTCCTAAATCGGTTGCCCCGTTTCTTGCAGAAAAGACCAAATTTCCCGTCACGGAGGCGTTCGAGCAACTGCTCAATCTGCATCCTTCAGAATGGACGCTTTTTAACTACTCCGCTGACACCATTCGCAACCTGTGCCGCCTGGGGAATGCCATCATCGTAGGACGTGCCGGGAATTTTGTAACAGCAGACATGGCCAACACATTTCACGTCAGACTCGTTGGCTCACTCACGAAGCGAATCCAGCACACTGCCGCAAGGCACGAGATCACCACCGAACGCGCTGCCGAACTCGTCAAAGAGACCGACAAGAGCCGTAAAAATTTCGTCCAGCGCTACGCACAAGCCAAGATCGCAACACCGACCAGCTATCACCTCGTGCTGAATACCGACGACATCAACCCTGAGACGGCGGCGAGGATTACCGGCGACTCACTCCTTGAATGGGCCCATCAGAAAGATCGGCAACTCCGGTTAGCAGTCCATGGGAACTTCGCTTGAAGCCATCGTTTCGATCAAAGCGAGTCACCCGCCGAAAAGCGATGATCGAGGTTTTCCCCTCGCCCTCTATTCAGGCCGCTTCACGATGTAAACAGAGCTCCCTGAGCCGGTCACAATACGTTCCGCAATGCGGCCCAGGATCATGGACTCAATCCGACTGCCGCCCCGCGCCCCGAGGACAACGAGATGAGGCTTGGACTCTCGGATATAGGAAAGGATACCTTCGGAATGTTTGAGAGATTCCTGCACCGTCGTTTTCGCCCGCAGGAGTGATATCCCTTCCGAAAGAAGGACGCTTTCGATCCGTCCGTCGAGAAGGGCTTTGTATTCCTGGGCAAAATCCTCGTCCGCGATAACTGAGGAACTCTCCGAAACACCCTCCATCTTCCAAGGGGGGAAAAAGACATGCAGCACTTCGAGTGGCTCGCCAGTCAAGCGGCTGAGATGGCCCGCCATTTTCACCACCGGCCGGTCGTAAGGAGAGAAGTCAATGCAGGCGAGGATGCCGCCCACACCAGGGTTGGGTCGGCGGGTCAACAGGGTATCGCATCGGCACTCCTGCACGATCTGCTTCGCGGTGAAACCGGCCCGATCCGGAGTGAACCCATGACTTCCCCAGGCTCCGAGAATCACAAGATCCGGTTCGAAGGAATCGGCAACCTTGGCAAACTCTTTGACCGGGTGACCGACAACCAGCCTCGTTTCGATGAAAGATTTCGCGGACTGAATTTCGGATGCGAACCCGGAAAGACGCAGCTTGAGATTGCCGATGATCTGGTCGCTGTCGAGATGGGAGACATCAGCAAGGGAATCGATCAAGGTCTGCTCGACAACATGGAGCGCGAGAATTTTTCGCTGGCTACCCTCCGCCAACTCCACCGCCTTAGTGAGAGCATCCCGCGAGGGTTCGGAAAAATCGACTCCGACCAGAATGCGTTTCATAGTTTCTTATAAGTTCGGTTCCTGGCGATCAGGGTGGATCTGCTGTTGATTCGATTACGACTGTCTTAGTGAATATTGCCCTACTGAACATTCACTTCGCCGGGGGGCTTCTGCTAGGCAGCGATTGCCTCTTCGACAGCATCCTCTGCCGGCGATTGTCCCGCAAACATCTCCTCCGGAAGAGCGATCAAGAAGGACGTCGGAGCAGGCACACATCCTTTGCTCGACTTGTCGAGCCACCAGTATAGATCCATCGGTAGTGAGAAATGCTCCGTTCCCACATTCAGCCGACAACCAAAGTGACTCGACGACGAGACAATCTGCGGGTGATACTCGGAGCGCAGCATCTTTCCCAGCGCCACGCAGACGGCATTTGCGGTCGTATGATCCGCCATCCCCGAGTCGTAACGTTCATACATTTCTTCGATGTCTTCCGTGGTCACATCGAGCCGGACGAATGTCAAGGGGCTTTGTTTCATGCGGCTTCGAGAGGTTGGATGCTGCGCTCCGCAGCCCGGCGCTCGCGGAATCTGCTGGGAGAGACTCCGACGTAACGGAGGAAACTCCGATTGAACTGGGAAAGCGACTGGTATCCGACATCGAAGGCGACTTCGGTGACTCGGTTCTGTGGATTGAGCAACTTTTGCTTGGCCCGTTCGATCCGGCGCCGATTGACAAACTCGGTCAGCGTCATGCCGGTCGATTGCTTGAACACTTTGCAGAAGTAAAAGGTACTCACGCCGACGTAATGGGCGACGCCTTCAAGCGAAACCTTGTCCTCCAAATTTGCATTGATGAACTGCTTCGCCTTCATCACAACGTCGGGTTCGGCGTGACGCTCTTCTAGGAGGAGCCTGTTGCAATATTCGGAGAACTGAATCGCAAAAGCGGCGAGAAGCGTGATCGTTCCCTCGTATTGTTTGATCGGAAGACTCCGTGAGTGAAGCCAAGCCACCTTGAGTTGCTCCACCCTGTCAGCGGATTCACCGTTCTTTTCGAGATGGTCCGCGACACTCTGAAATGCCTTGGCAGACGGATTCGTCGTGAAGACCTGACCGGTTGTCAGGAGCGCCACGGTCTGTCCTCCTGCCCGAACTGGGATCGCGGTCTCGCGGAGATTGGCGAAGCAGGAGATTGTCTGTGCAGAACTCCCGGCAGACTGGTATAGACTCCTGCAGTCTCGCCGACAGGACTGGCAGCCTGTTTGGGAGTCGTTGAGCAGCGCACAAAAGGGGCTATTGTGGTCAGGCACAGTCGCGGTTGATTCCTCGTCGAACGGAATCAGTTGCAGCCCCATCCCGGTAGCATCCATGAAGGCCTTGCGGTAGGTAGCGAAGAGCGGAGCGTTGATCAGTTTCTCAAAGATTCGATTCTCCTGCGAAGCAGTGTTTGTTTCTGATTTCATACGGATTGGATTTTCTTCAAGATCTACGGAAATCCTACCGTGGCTGCCGTCTTTCGATATTCGTTGCGATTCGGAATCGCCCATACGCATCACGGAAGTCTGCCCGTAAGCGATTCTCGTAGAGGCCCTCCCAAAAGGACGCGAGCGGCAATTCGTGAGCATATTTCGTCAATTCAGAGTGAGCGTCGGAGCGGAACGCTGCGAAACTCGTGACATGAACGAGCCCGCATCGCCCACGAGACACCCTAAACCGGCTGAAAACGGCGAACCTTCCGAACCGGCCAACGGGGAAAACAGCGACGTCGGGTGGATTGATCCTGCATCGGCAGACGACTTCCAGAACCTGACCATCGGAGACCTTGAGCGCCTCGCCCGCGAAACCGGTCTCCCCGTAGAGACCCTGCGGAGGGCCGGAAGCTTTTACGCCGACAGCGTTCGGGAAAACAAGGAATACTCAGTCGTTCAGGTCTGCGACGGGACTTCCTGCAGACTCTGTGGCGGAAAAGCCGTCGAGACGATTCTGCATCGCTACGGACACGAATCCCAAAGGGTCTATTGCCTTGGATTCTGCGACCGCTCGCCGATATCGATGATCCCACGCGCTCGGACGTGTGGAGGCAACCCTACCAGCATCCGCAACGTGGCCCCGGAGGCGATCTTGACCAAGCGTATCCTGGGCGGCCCAATCCCCGAAATCGAGAATGCGATCAACGCCGGTGTTTACGCGGGGTTGATCCGGGCCCTTGAGCTCTCGCCCATCCATCTCATCGAAGAGGTGGAAAAATCCGGTGAGCGAGGCCGGGATGGCTCCGGAACTCCGACCGGAACAAAGTGGCGGACCGCAGCGGAATCAACTGCCGATCAGAGATTCGTCATCGCCAACGGCGACGAAGGGGAGCCCGGCGCGTTCCTCGACCGCATCCTCATGGAGCGGGATCCGCACACGATCATCGAAGGAATGATTCTCTGCGGGTATGCAATCGGCGCAAGCGAAGGCATCATCTACATTCGATCCGAGTATCCTCAGGCCGTCGAAGTGATGCACGCGGCGATCGCCGAAGCGCGGAAAAAAGGATATCTGGGAGAAAACATCTGCGGGTCAGGATTCTCCTTCGACATCCGCGTTTTCATCGGAAAGGGCAGCTACCTCTGCGGAAACGAATCCGCGCTCGTCGCGTCCCTCGAAGGGCTGGTGGGCGGGCTACAACACCGCCCTGGCAACCCTTCCCTATTGGGATTGCACGGGAAACCCACCGTGGTCAACAACGTCGAGACCCTTTCCAACATACCTTTTATCGCCCTGAAAGGAGGCCAGGCCTACGCTTTCTACGGAACCCATGCCACCTCCGGAACCAAAGCAATCTGTCTCAATCACGGATTCCAGCATCCGGGTCTCGTCGAGGTCGAGTTCGGCATCACGTTTCGCGAAGTGATCGAAGTCATTGGTGGCGGCGGGCGCGACGGTGAGAAGCTCACCGCCGTTCTCGTCGGCGGTCCGATGGGCTCCATTCTCAAACCCGAAGACTGGGACTATCCAATCTGTCACGAGGTGCTGGACCGTCACGATATTCAGCTCGGAAATGGAGGATTTATCGCGATTCCAGAAAGCGCTGATTTCCGCGATCTGCTCGTCCATCTCACCGAATTCATGGTCCGCGAGTCATGCGGAGATTGTGTCAACTGCCGGGTTGGCTCTCAGGCCTTCCTCAAGGCGGTCGAGGAAAATCGACCCATCCCCGAGCTAAAGTTGATGCTCGACGCGATCGAAGCCGACAGCCAATCACCCATCGGACAGTTCGTCCCCGACCCGATCCGCACGCTTCTCACTGACTTCTCTGACCGGATCTTTGCCGGAGAATAAACACGCAACCTCCTACCCATGAATACATTTCGACAATCGCTGCGCAGCAGGACTCGGAGAAATCGTTCATCATTCGCCGTTCTTCGAACAAAACACTATCTACCATGAACGAAAAACTAGACCTTGAGAAACAAACATTCAGACAGGAACTCGACGAAATGAAAGTTCAGCTCGCCCTCGGCAGGGCGGATGCCCTTGACTATCTCGAAGAGAAACGATCAGACTTCGCGCACTTTATCGACGAGGTTAAAACCAACGTGTCGAAACTCGATTCGCCGGCTGTCGAATCTACCAAGCGGGTCAAAGAGAAACTCGATCATCTCAAGGTGCAACTCGCTCTCGGTCGAATGGAGACTCACGACGCATACAGCTCCCAGCGCAGCAAAATTGTGGGAGCCATCGACGGGGTGCACGAAGACTTCAAAACCCTCGCGAAGGGTGGCCAGTCAGAAGTTCAGCATCTTTGGACTTCGTTCGCAGATCATGCAAAACTCTTCCGCACGAAACTTGAATCGGCCGCTCTGAGCCTTGGGGCGGGAGTTCTCCTCGCGACCCACGAAATTGAGGACACCGCAGAGAAGGTGGACAGCTGGCTTGGCAATCTTGCAAACATGACCCAGGACGAGATCAAGGGGGCGAGAGAATATGTCGCGCGACGCGTAGCCACTCACTCGAAGAAGGAGAACTCCTAAACTCAATATTTCCCAAAATAGGGAGTGAATAGGATGAAACCTCCAACTCCCGTCTGGGGCTTGAACTCACGAAAAAAGAGTTCCCCCTTACTGGTCCTCAAAGACCCCACTTACTGGCCCTCAGAAGCCCTGTAAGCAGGCAGTTCCCTGGAGTACGCTTGATGGAGGAAGGCAGTCAGATCCATAAGTTGCTTGACGCTCATCTGATCGGTCAAGTCGGGCATAAATGGTTCAAGCTCTCCTTGAACCTGGGTGTCGAGGAGAATTGCACGATAGTGTTCGTTGATAACGTGACGGGGATTCGTAATTGCAATGATCAAGTCCTCATAGCTCTTCACGAACCGCACTTCCGCTGCGAGCGCCACCTCGATCCGCTGACTCTCAGGCGGATTCGGAATTTCCTCATTCATTACCGAATGACACTGAATACAGTTCAATACGGAAAAAGCCTGACGCCCCTCGTCTGAGTTTCCACCACGGAACCGAAAGACTTCCTTTTTCGGCAAATCAGCCTTGATCGTTGGGTCTTGTGCGATGAGCGATCCGAAAGCACTCAATGCAACTGCGATCAACATCCCCTCTGAACGCTTGCTGTTTAATCTCATGTTTCCACGATAGACAAACTTCCTCAGATCTCCATGCATTGCTTGCGCAACTCAACGCGCCTCTTGCTGTCCTGGATGTGCCCCTGGATAAACCCGAACCCCAAGCCCCGCTTGTGCACTACTGGTCGTTCGAATCCGTGAACAATCGAGGATACAAGACCGACAATCGGTGAGAAGCCCTCTCCCGGCAGAGTCGCTATCTTCTCCGCAAGTGCAGACTTCTGGTCGAACGACCTGATTCGTAGGGCGAATAACCTCAGTTTGATTCGGTCCCGAACGGCCGTTAAATACCATGCCAGCAATCAATCAGGTAGGGCCGGTCAATGATTCGGACACCGGAGGCAGAGTCACCGCAAGCGATCCGTCCAGGCGGTCGCATCGCCGCTTCGTCATCACTCTGGGTGTTTTCTATTTCGCCTGGTGGTCAGCCTTGGCAATCAATCCAGTCAATCGCAATGACTGGGCTCTGGAGAACATCGTCGTTGCTGGAGGGCTCCTCATTCTCTTCCTTACGTGGCGTCACTATATCTTCTCACGTTTCTCCTATTTTTTAATCACATTGTTCCTGGCTTTTCACGCTATCGGATCCCATTACACCTATTCCGAGGTTCCCTATCAAGAATGGGTCGGGGTTATTGCCGAAAAATTCTCTCTCGAACCGGCAACAATCGGGAGGAACCACTTTGACCGCTTCGTCCATTTTGCCTATGGACTTCTCCTCTCCTATCCATTTCGCGAATCCTTCCTTCACTTTGCAAGAATTCGCTGGAGTTTCTGGAGCTATTTGGTTCCGCTGGCGTTTGCGCTCTCGACGTCCCTCCTATACGAACTCCTGGAGTGGGCTGCGGCAGTCATCCTCGGGGGCGATATAGGGATCGCCTTTCTCGGCTCGCAAGGGGACATCTGGGACGCCCAGAAGGACTCCTTCTGCGCGCTCGTCGGCTCATTGCTCGCATTAACAACCACTGGGATTGTCTTCTTCTTGACCAAGCGCGGTCACCAGATGAAGTGGGTCCGGTTTCAAGAACACGATTGAGCATTTGCCACTTGGCGATCCTTCAACTTTCCCGGAGATCTCGCTCGAAGCGTCCGCCGGAAATCAAGATACGGTGCGCTAAACGCGAGGACCCGGTTGAGTTCTTCTTTGCAGGCGACATGACGCATGGTTGGAGATTCGTGGACCCGAACTCTTCCGCAAGTGAGGGAGAGGACTGGACCCATGAGCCAACTTAGTCAACGAATGGGCACGAATGAACACGAATCAAAAGCAAGTATGAGAGTCAGATCGCCCCTCACTTCGAAAGCGCCACCACCAGCGCTTTCGCGATCGCATCCGGTCCCCTGTCACCAGGGTGCTTCGCCACTCCTTCGCTCTCTGTTTTTTGCAAGACTCTTCACAACAAGCCGGACGTAGTCCTCCCCCTCCTCGCTCGCTGCCATTCTCCTAAAGTCACGACTTCTCCTGCAACGCCGCTACCGCTCCCTCCTCCCAGGTTAACCCCCAATCCCGCATTGCGATGAGCATCGGCCCAAGCGCGCGACCTTTCTCGGTCAGGGCATAAGCCTGCCGTTTGCTGCATCCGGGAACCGGGACCTGCTCGACGATTCCGCGGCGCTGCAGTCGGTCCAGTCGCTCACTCAGGATATTCGTCGGAATTCCCTCCGGAGAAGCCGTAAAGTCTTTAAACCTTGAGCGTCCCAGAAACAGGTCCCGCACCACCAGAATCGTCCAGCGGTCTCCCATGATATCCAAAGTACAAGCGACCGGGCACGGAGACCTCCGCGACTCTTTCCCCGAAATATCCGAATTCGTTGAGGTTCGTGCCATGGCGGTATCGTAACACAAATACTTTCATATTGAAAGTAATTTCACTTGCATTTAGCAAGCAATTCGAGCTTAAGTCTTCCATGCAAGAATCCACTGAACCGAAATTGTCTGCCCCGGGTGCCGGTCTCCCACTGCCCGAACTCCTGATCGCACGGGGGATGGTCAAATGGAACCGCCTCATCGGAAGCACGCAGACATTTGACCGCGCCTTCGACACCCAACGGGAAGTGATCCGTTCGCTCATCGCTCACTGCACTGCTGAATCGGGCGCAACGAGGGTTCTCATCAAACGCCCTCTTGGTCTCGAAGACAGCAGCCGCTACTGGTCCGCCTGGATGACGCTCGATCACTTGCGCATCGTCAACGAAGGGATCTCCGCTATCTATCGCGCCCTTGACGCCGGGATCGTTCCACCCAGGAGCACGAGCACTGCCGACGTCAAACCGAGTCTCAAAGTCGGTCCAGAGATCGTTGCTGCCTACGAGAAATCGTGCGACGACTGGGTCGCGACGCGCGAATCCGGAAGGCAAGAAGCGAGCAAGGTCCGCTATGCCCATCCGTGGTTCGGTCCGCTCGATACCATCGGATGGCGGTTCATGATCGGAACCCATCTCGCAATCCATCGCACGCAAATCGAGCGTATCTTACAGAGGCCGTAATGCCCTCACCGGTTCCCTTTCCCATGCCCCCGAAGCCCCTCGCGCTAACCACGGACCCGATCCGCCAACTCACCTGGCGGATCGCTGTGCCCACCAGTGTGGGTATGTTCTTCCAGACGATGTTTAACTTCGTCGATACCTACTTCGCGGGACAACTTCATACCGACGCATTGGCGGCACTCTCGCTGTCCTTTCCCGTATTTTTTCTCCTTATCGCAGTGGGTAGTGGCCTTGCCCAAGGAGGAACCGCCCTCATCGCCAACTCCCTCGGGTCTGGTGATACCGTTGGAGCTCGCCGCATCTTCACCCAGTCGATTTTGCTGGCCAGCGCTTCAGGCATCCTGCTCACGGTGATCGGTCAACTTGCGGCCCCTACTCTGTTCCGATGGCTGGGCGCGGAGGGTCGCTATCTGGAAATGACCCTCTCCTACATGCGGGTGATTTTAGGCGGAGGAGTGTTTTTCCTTCTAACGATGGCGGTGAATGCCGGACTCTCCGCGCAAGGAGATACCCGACCTTATCGAAATTTTCTGATCGTCGGCTTCCTGGTGAACTGCGCCTTAAATCCGCTACTCATGTGGGGGTTCGGGCCCCTTCCTCCCTTCGGAGTCGCCGGCATCGCCACGGCTACGATATTGGTTCAAATGGGAGGACTCGTCTGGCTTTGGAACCGGGTTCAAAAAACACCGATCGCCGAGAAGATCACCCCGACCTGCTGGCTTCCCCATCTCCCCACTCTGCGCCAGATCGCGGGTCAGTCCATTCCGGCCGCGCTCAATATGCTCACGATTGCCGCCGGGATCTTCGTGATGACCTGGTATGTAAAATCCTTTGGCAAAGAAGCCGTTGCCGCCATTGGAATCGCTACCCGCATCGAGCAGATCGTGCTGATGCCGGTGATTGGCCTGGGCTCCGCTATGCTCAGCATCGTCGGTCAGAATCATGGAGCCGGTCTGCCGCATCGGGTGCGCGAGGCATGGATCACGAATATCATTCAAGGAATCGTCCTGATGATCTTCGGGGGTATCCTACTCGCTGTTTTTGGGCCTCACTTGGTTGGGTTTTTCTCAAAGGATCCCGCAGTCCTCGCACACGGTCAGCATTACCTCTTGGTCTCCGCTCTCACCCTGGGAGCCTACCCCATCCTTTTCGTCACGGTCTTTCTGATGCAGGGAATGAAACGTCCGGCCTACGGACTATGGATCGGCATCTATCGACAGATCGCCGCTCCAATCTTGGTTTATCATGTCCTCGCCTTTACCCTCGGCTGGGGAACCTGGGGCATCTGGTGGGGCGTGGCCATCGTCACTTGGAGTGCCGCGCTTTTTGCACTCTGGTGGGGATGGCGCACCGTCTCGGGAACCTACGTTCGCGGAAGCGCAGGGCTGATCACTTAGGCCGATTCCCCATTCCTTCGGTCGGACAAGCCTTCGGGTGAAGAACGTGGCCAACGGTGTCCACGTTCGTTCAATCAACGGCACGGCGGTGGCTCGCCCAATCGCAACTCTCTGACCACTACCCTGATCACGTTAGCGGATCACCGCGATTTTCCCGTAAAATAGGTGCCTCCCATGACATATCCTATTGGGAGTGTCTCGCTCCCTCGCCCTGTCTCATGATTCGGAAACTGCCCTCTCTTTTCCCAGCCTCTCTCCTCGTCACCACCCTCGGTGCCGCAGAAGCGCCCCTCACCTTCAATCGAGACGTTCGTCCGATGATCGCCGAGGCCTGCTTCCACTGCCATGGCCCCGACTCTGTGACTCGTAAGGCTGATCTCCGACTCGACACTGAAGCCGGCTTCTTCGGCAAAGACGGCGCTGAGGCCGTCGTAATCCCCGGCAAGCCGGAGGAAAGCTCTCTCTACGCCCGCCTCATCACGAAGGATGAGGACGACCTCATGCCGCCGCCTGACTCGCACAAGGAGCTGAAGCCGGAACAAATCGAAGTCGTGCGTCGCTGGATTACCGAAGGTGCCATCTGGCAGCCGCATTGGAGTTTTGTAAAACCCGAAGAACCCGAGAATGCAGCGGTTTCTGATCCCGAATGGATCACGAATCCCATCGACGGGTTCATCCTTGCGGGTCTCGACAAAACCGGACTCACGCCCGCTCCAGATGAAGATCGCCGCACCCTCGCCCGGCGGGTCTCACTCGACCTGACCGGGCTTCCACCCACCCCGGCGGAAGTTGACGCGTTCGTCGCCGACACCGATCCGAAGGCCTATGAAAAACTGATCGACCGCGCTCTTGCGTCACCTCGCTGGGGTGAGCATCGCGGACGCTACTGGCTCGATGCGGCGCGGTATGCCGATACCCATGGAATGCATTTCGACAACTACCGCGAGATGTGGCTCTACCGTGATTGGGTGATTGAAGCCTTCAACCACAATCTGCCTTTCGACCAATTCACCGTCGAGCAGATTGCCGGTGACCTCCTCCCGAAACCAACGGAAAGCCAGCTCATCGCGACCGGTTTCCAACGTTGCAACATGACGACCAACGAGGGCGGCACGATCGACGAGGAGAACATCGCACTCTACGCCACCGACCGGGTCCAGACGGTCGGGTGGGTCTATCTCGGGCTCACCCTCAACTGCGCCCAATGTCACGACCACAAATTCGATCCGATCACCGCCAAGGACCACTACGCCATGGCCGCCTATTTCCGGAACACGACCCAGGGTGCGAAAGACGGCAATGTCAAGGACAGCGGACCGATCCTCGTCATTCCGAACGATGCGGACCGTCCCCGTTGGGAACTGCTGCCCTCCGAAATCGCCGCCGCAACGGCTAACCGAAACGAACAAAGCAAGGCGGCACGCCCTGAATTTGATCAGTGGCTCACTTCGGCGACGCCTACGATGCTTGAGGACGGCAAGCAGAACGACGACCTCGTTGCCCACTTTCCCCTGAACGAAGGGGCCGGCACCGAAATCGTCGCCCGTCTCCCCGTCGATCATCGCATCAAAGCGCCCGAGGCCCTGAAGTGGGCAGCAGGAGGAACCTTCGGCGCGGCTCCCGTGCTCACCAAGGACACCACCCCGAACCTTGGTGACCTGGGTAACTTCGCCCGTGACGAGGCATTCACCATAGCGACCTGGGTGCGCCCGGCGAAGGGCGGCTTTTCGGGTTCGCTGGTCGCACGAATGGACGACGCAGCAAAACACCGCGGCTGGGACGTTATTCAGGAAGATCGCAACCTTTCCTTTCACTTCATCGACACATGGCCTGACAATGCTCTGAAGGTCGGATCGCAACGTCCGGTTCTGACGCCTGAAAAGTGGCAACACGTCGCAGTCACCTATGACGGGAGCGGCAAAGCCGCAGGCGTGAAACTCTATATCAATGGCGCCGAGGTGCCGGTGCGTGCCCTCACCGACACGCTAAAACCCGACGCGGACACCCGCAGCAACACTCCTCTCCGCCTTGGGCAGCGAAGCCAGAGCATGGTCTATGAGGACGGCCAGCTGCAGGATCTCCGGATGTTTCAACGCCGTCTCCTCGCATCCGAGGTCTCGCGCATCCATCAAATCCCGACACTCCAAAAGGCACTCGCGGCCGGTGTGAAACGGAAACCAGAACAAATCGAATCCCTCTTCGCCCACTATCTCGCATCGCGCGATACGAAATGGCAGGAGTTTGATGTCGCCATCCTGCGACTGGAGGACGAGCGGAATGTGATCAAGGGGCGCAGCCCCGTCACCCACATCCAGGAAGAGAAAAGGGACAGCCCCGCCATGGCGAATATTCTGATCCGAGGAGCTTACGACCAAGTCGGTGAGGCAGTCGCCGCGGCACCTCCCGAAGTTCTCCACGATCTGCCCGCTGGTGCTCCCGCGAACCGCCTCGGACTAGCCCAATGGCTCGTCGATCCAGCGAATCCTCTCACCGCCCGTGTGACCGTGAACCGCTTCTGGCAGGAGATTTTCGGTACTGGCATCGTCGCAACTCCCGACGACTTTGGCATCATGGGAGCAGCTCCCAGTAACCCCGAACTGCTCGACTGGCTTGCGGTTACTTTTATCGAATCCGGTTGGGATGTGAAGGCGCTCTTCAAAACCATTTTGATGTCCTCGTCCTACCGCCAAGCGGCCATCGCGACGCCGGAAAAGGTGGAGAAAGATCACGACAACCGGCTCCTTAGCCGAGGTCCGCGCTACCGGATGGACGGCGAGATGATCCGCGATACTGCGCTCGCCGCAAGCGGCTCGCTCTCGAACCGCATGGGTGGCCCCGGCACGAAACCCTACCAGCCCGAAAACGTCTGGGAAGTCGTTGGGATGGGGAACGCGAAGTATGAGCAGGAAAAAGGCGAGAACCTCTACCGCCGGACCGTTTACAATCATTGGAAGCGCATGGCCCCTTCTCCCAATATGGAAATTTTCAACGCGCCCAACCGCGAGGTCAGCTGCGTGCGACGCGACCGCACCAACACGCCTCTCCAGGCCCTCGTGACCTTAAACGATCCCCAGTTTATCGAAGCAGCTCGCCGTCTTGCCGAGATCGCGCTGAAGGAGGGTGGCGGAGATGAAGAACGCACCCTTGACGCCATCGCCCAACGCCTCCTTTCCCGACCCTTGCGAGAACCTGAACTAGCAATCCTCGACTCGATTCGTCTTTCCCTACTGTCCCACTACCAGGCGAATCCCGACGACACTACCGCTCTTCTCTCCGTGGGAGAATCGCCCGCCGACAAGACGCTGGACCCTTCCATCCTCGCGGCATGGACGATGGTTTGCAATCAACTGCTGAATCTAGACGAGGCCCTCAATAAGTAGTTTCCCCATGTTTTCCCAAGACTTCCACATCAATCAAACTCGCCGTCACTTCTTCGCGAAGGGGCGAAATCTCCTCGGCACGGCGGCTTTGGCTTCGCTGCTCGGTCCTCGCCAGATCTTTTCCGCCTCTGGCGGTGGCGAGAGCGCCATGGGTCCGATCCCCCACTTCGCGCCAAAGGCGAAACGCGTCATCTACCTCCACATGGTCGGTGGCCCCTCGCAAATGGATCTTTTCGACTACAAGCCGGAGATGGCTAAGATGTATGACAAAGATCTGCCTGACAGCATTCGCCAAGGTCAGCGCCTTACCACGATGACGAGCGGACAATCGCGCTTCCCGATTGCGCCGTCGAAATTCGAGTTCGTCCAGCGCGGCGAATGCGGCATGTGGATGAACCGCGACCTGCTACCCCATCTCGGGCAACGCGCAGACGACATCTGCTGGATGAGATCGCTCCATACCGAGGCGATCAACCACGAGCCCGCCATCGCGGCGATGCAGACCGGCAACCAAGTCACCGGCCGCCCGTGCCTCGGAGCGTGGTCCTCCTACGGGCTCGGTTCGATGAACGAGAACTTGCCCACCTTTGTCGTCCTCGTTGCGACACCAACCAACCGGGAGCAGGAGCAAGCCATCTCCGCCCGTCTTTGGTCGAGCGGTTATCTTCCGGGCGAGCACGCGGGGGTCTCTTTCCGCAGCAAGGGCGATCCAATCCTTTACATCAACAACCCTCCCGGCGTTCCCGATTCCGTTCGCCGCCAAACCATCGAAGGAATCAACACGATGAACCAACTCAACTACGAGGCCATCGGCGATCCCGAGACTCGTGTCCGCATCCAGCAATACGAGATGGCTTTCCGCATGCAGGCGAGTGTGCCCGAGTTGACCGACATCGCTTCGGAGCCTGAGCACATCTACAAACTTTACGGAGAGTCTGCGAAAACCCCGGGCTCATTTGCCAACTCCGTCCTCATGGCCCGTCGCCTCACCGAACGCGGAGTGCGCTTCGTGCAGATCTATCACAACAACTGGGACCACCACTCCAACGTCGCCGGGCGCATGCCTGATCAGTGTCGCGACGTCGATCAACCCTGCGCGGCCCTCATTCAGGACTTGAAACAGCGTGGTATGTTCGAGGACACCCTCATCATCTGGGGCGGGGAGTTCGGACGCACGATTTACACGCAGGGCAACCTCACCAGGGAGAACTACGGACGAGACCACCACCCCCGCTGCTTCTCAATGTGGATGGCCGGAGGCGGCTCCAAACCCGGCGCGATCTACGGCGAGACCGATGAATTCAGCTACAACATCGTGAAGGATCCGCTGCACATCAGCGAATTCCACGCGACGGTGCTCCAGTTGCTCGGCTTCAACCACGAACGTTTCACCTACAAACACCAAGGCCTCGATGGTCGCCTCACCGGTGTTGAACCCGTCAAGGCAGTCCAGGCCCTCATCGGGTAGATCACGAAGCGCGTAAATTCGTGCCCATTGGCGGCCTCTTTCTCCGAGTAGCGGCGAGCATCCGCGAGCGGCTCGTGTGCAGATTGACCACTTGCTCACGCTCGCAGCCACGCTCCACTCGGCACGCTCCACTCGGCACGCTCCACTCGGCACGCTCCACTCGGCACGCTCCACTCGGCACGTGTTCTTTTTGGTGATTTCGGCTGTCGGTCCTTTCGATTAACCCAAAAACGAACACACGTATTGGCAGATC
>Ga0163144_10016557_pt1 | contig 15094 bp, 11 predicted proteins | sample OliLak19BULKMAT1_FD_123175 | JGI IMG/M metagenome (GOLD analysis project Ga0163144, IMG submission 123175) | Freshwater microbial mat bacterial communities from Lake Vanda, McMurdo Dry Valleys, Antarctica - Oligotrophic Lake LV.19.BULKMAT1 | ecosystem: Environmental > Aquatic > Freshwater >... | reverse complement strand
CAAAGGTCAAGAAACTCCAGGATAAATACAACCACCGCCCTCGCAAGTCGTTAGGTTTCTTGACCCCCTATGAGGTAGCATTCAACCGCCGACCGCGTGTCGGGACTCGTACTTGAATCCGCGTTTTTGCCCTGAAAGGCCCGCCGAACCTTGCGTTTCGGCGTTTCGCGCTAAGAATCGCTACGAACGCAAATTCTTGTTGAAGTACTCAATCGTCCTTTGCCAGGCAAGGTTTGTCGCCTTTTCGTCGTAGCGCGGCGTAGTGTCGTTGTTAAAGCTGTCGTTGTTAAAGCCGTGCTGCGTGCCCGGATATGTGAACATCTCGAATTTGACCCCGGCGGCCTTCAGTGCGGCCTCGTAGGCGGGCCAGCCGGCGTTGATGCGTTCGTCGTTTTCGGCGTATTGCACCAGCAAAGGTGCCTTGATTTTCGCCACGTCTGCGGCGGGCGGTGAGGGACCGTAAAACGGTACGGCAGCGCCGAGGTCAGGAATCCGCGTGGCGAGCAGATTGGCGATACCGCCGCCATAACAAAAGCCGACCGCACCGATTTTTCCGGTGCATTCAGGCAGCGCCTTGAGAACGCCTGCCGCGTTGACGAAGTCATTGTGAGATTTTGATTGCTCCAATTTTGCGAATAATTCGCGCGCCTTGTCCTCGTCTCCCGGATAGCCGCCGAGTGGGAACAATGCGTCCGGTGCAAAAGCGATGAAATTGTCCAGCGCGAGACGGCGGGTAATATCTTCGATGTGCGGATTCAGTCCGCGGTTCTCGTGAATGACCAGTATGCCGGGCAGTTTGCCCGAGGCCTTGGTGGGTGCGGCCAGATAGCCGCGCGTTTTGCCGTAGCCGTCTGGGGATGCATAGTCGACGGATTTCGTTTTGACGCGCGGGTCATCGCTCTTGACTTGCTGGGCTTGCGCAAATTTTGGGTTTAGGGCATCCAGCAGCATTGTTGCCGTCATGCCACCGACCGCGTAATTGGTCGCGCAATTCAGGAACGCACGGCGGTCAATGTCGCCATGCACATATTGGTCGAACAGCTTCATTACTTCTGGTGAAAAGTCGCTGGCAATTTTGGTGGACATGTAAAGTTCCGGTAGATGGCGGGAACGAGAATATTAGTATGCTGGCAAGGTCGCGGCGAACGCTGCGTCCGCATGTCGAATACCGCATGGCCGCCAGTTTTCACATGATCGACTAGCTGGGGTATCCTTCGTGTTTTCCCAAGTTCAATAGCCTCCATGGACAAGCTGTTATCCCACATTGAGCGCATTACTAGCGAGCGTGATCGTCCGCAGATCAACATCGCACTGGCGCATGCCCTGCGCGATTTGCTTGGCACCGGCAGCGTGAGTGTCCTGACGCTGCTGCAAGCGCCGGGAGAAGCCTTTGTTTGGCCCGCGGCTACGGTGGATGACGTTGGGCCGCATATTCACGACGACGGTCTGGCGGTTCCATCGAGCATGGAATCGATTGAGTATTACCCGCAGTTGCTCGCTTGCCTGCAAAGTGGCGTTCGTAGTATCAACGGCGAGGATACGGTTTTCCCGATATTGAAAACTAATGGCAGCGTCTGTGGCTTTGTGACGATCGCCGGTAAGAAGCTCGATGATCAGCAACTCGCTACCGCGACACATCTCCTCGCGATTTTTACCAATGTCTTGTCGCTGCTCGACTACAGTGAAATCGACACGCTGACCGGACTACTTAACCGCAAGACGTTTGACCGGCATTTGGTGCGCATCCTTTACAGCCTGACGTCGGATGACGACAGCAACGTCAAGGCGCTGCGGTTGCCGCGACGCCGTCATGGGCGCACCGCTTTTGTGGATCACTGGCTTGCCGTTGTCGACGTAGACCACTTCAAGTGTGTCAACGATAACTTTGGCCACTTGATCGGTGACGAAATGCTGTTGCTGATTGCGACCCTCATGAAAGCCTCGTTTCGCGCTCACGATCAACTGTTCCGTTTTGGTGGCGAAGAGTTTGTCGCGTTACTCAAGCCCACCGAGGAGCACAATGCGCACGCCGCTTTCGAACGGTTCCGGGAAGAAGTCGCAGCGTTTAATTTTCCGCAGGCAGGACGACTCACCGTCAGTATCGGCTATGTGCGGGTTAAACGGCATGCGCAGCCATCGCTGGTACTTGAGCATGCAGATGCCGCACTTTACTGGGCCAAGGCGCATGGACGTAATCAAGTCGTCAAATACGACGCGGCGATTGCTGCCGCTTCGCATCAGCCGAAGGAGACGGGTTCCGAAGTCGAGTACTTCTAGTCTTCAAATTATGGTTCATCGACTCGAGGGTCAACGCTTGAACCGAATGGTTTTGAAGCCGCGCAGCACTCATTTGTTTGGCGCCCGCGTCCTGCGGAGTATTGGACGCGCAGCGTAGAACGCCACCTGGCGAGCCTTTAGGACCAAAATGCCGTGGTGAGGCCCGCCAATCCTGGAGTCTGTCAAAAAGTCCGCATTGGCATCTCTGGGTTTGACCTTCCGCCACAAAGTCAGCGAGAACTGGGGGCAACCATCAGCTCCGGACGCATCCAAACATCAAAATCGGCTTCATTCACAAAGCCCAGCGCCAACGCGGCGTCTTTGAGTGAGCCGCCATCCTGATGTGCGCGCTTGGCAATTTGCGCGGCACGCTCGTAACCGATATGTGGTGTCAGCGCGGTCACCAGCATCAATGATCGTTGCATCAGTTCAGCGATGCGCTGCTGGTTAACCGTGATGCCACGCACGCAGTGTTCTTCAAAGCTCAACATTCCGTCTGCCAGGAGCCGCACGCTTTGCAGAAAATTGTGCGCGATCAGCGGCTTGAAGACGTTCAGTTCAAAATTTCCCGACGCACCACCGAAATTGATGGCGACATCGTTGCCGAACACCTGCGCGCAGAGCATGGTTAATGCCTCGCACTGCGTAGGATTTACTTTGCCCGGCATGATCGAGCTACCCGGCTCATTTGCGGGAATTGAAATCTCGCCCAGACCCGCGCGCGGCCCGGACGCCAGCCAGCGGATATCATTGGCGATCTTCATGAGCGCGGCAGCCAGCGTTTTCAGCGCACCGTGTGCGGACACCAGTTCGTCGTGCGCGGCCAGTGCGGCAAATTTGTTCGGAGCAGTTTCAAACGGCAAACCGGTTTGGGCGGCAAGCGCCCCTGCGACACGCTCGCCGAATTCGGTATGCGTATTCAGCCCGGTCCCGACCGCAGTCCCGCCTGCGGCCAGGCGATACAGCCATTGCAACGCGGCGACAACAACGGCTTCGGCGTGGTCGAGCTGGGCGACATAGCCCGACATCTCCTGGCCGAGTGTGAGTGGCGTGGCGTCTTGCAAATGGGTACGGCCGATTTTGATGACACCGGAGAATTCGGCGGATTTGTCCCCGAGTGTGGCTTTCAACATCCGCAGCGCCGGCAATAAATGATTGCGTATGCCAGCAGCAGCGCCGACATGCATCGCGGTGGGGAAGATGTCGTTCGATGACTGCCCCAAGTTCACATCATCGTTGGGAAGAATGAGACGCTCCATCCCACGCTTGCCACCCATCAATTCGGACGCGCGATTGGCCAGCACTTCATTCATGTTCATGTTGCTCTGCGTGCCGGACCCGGTTTGCCAGACGGATAGCGGAAACTCATTTGCATGCTTGCCAGCGAGGACTTCATCTGCTGCCTCGATAATCGCCTGCGCTTTTTCAGCGGCGAGCAAATTGAGGTCGCGATTGACGACTGCTGAAGCTCGCTTGACCATCGCCAATGCCATGATTAACGCCTCTGGCATGCGTTCGGTGGAGATATGGAAATGGTGAAGCGAACGTTGCGTCTGCGCGCCCCACAAGCGTTCTTCAGCGACGTCGATTAATCCAAAGGTGTCGCGTTCCTGACGATTCATGTTGCTCCTCTATGCCCGGCTCAATTGCCAAGCAGCCTGTTTGACTGAAGAATCGAAGCATCCCACAGGGATTTCCGTTGGTCAAAAATGAGCTGGGCGCGGGCAGATTTTGCGAGTTTTTACCATGCGGCGAAACACCTGCTTACCTCGCTTCACGGTTTTCTAGCCAATAGTTGTTCTATGGGCGACGAAAAACGGGGGAATATGCTTGGCCAGGTCAATTTGCAGCCGATTTCCTTCAAGTCCGACAGGCTGCTGACATGGAGGTTACACCCAGCTATTTCTTGGACGCAAATGCGTTTTTTAACGCCATCGTGTCGAAGCGCAAAATTGCGCAACCCTGGGTGGCATAGCGATACACTGCGGCAGCCTAAATACCGCACAATCCCGTGTGAATCAAGGCGGTAGCGATCACGGCAAGAACAACAATAACGACCGCAAGCACGATGACGATCACGTTCCCGGTCATTGCTGCCAGTGCCACAAGCGCGATACCGCAGAGAGTTATGGCGAAGGTGATCAGCCCGAAGGCGGCACTGTTTATAACGTTTGCGTTCCCCAATTTTCTTTATGAGTGCATGATAAAACGCTGGGCTTGGCTGCTATGGAGACGACGGGGGTCGGGTGCCTCGCATTTTGGCAAAGCCGGGCACACGTTGCTCCATTTGCCGCAGGATATTCTCATGTACGCGCTGCTCAAACTCTGCCGAAACCCTGGTTGTCGGTGGTGCCTCCGCGGGCGCAGCAATACTGGCTTCTGCGCTGCCGATCGGTACGCTGATCGGTGTCATGAAGACATCGTTTCGGTTGGCGGGATTTCCGCTGTTGGTGCGCGTGTACAACGAGTAGAAGTTGGAACCTGCACTCACCAGCCCCATATAGTCCCCCAGAAAAAAACCGCGCGCGATTGGCGCGATGCTTAGATCGAAGGCGGCAGTGATGCGCCGATCGGTCCAGTTCACGCCATCACGTGACGTCGCGAGCCAGTAATCGGTCAGAAGCGTGGCGGGGTCGCTGGTGTTACTGCGCATATCAAAATAACTCACGCCGATGGTCCCATCGGCACGGGCGTTGACGCTTGGGATCAAGCCTTGCACGGAGGCGTTGGCGTTGACGCGCCCCGGCGCTGACCAGGTCAAGCCGCCATCGAGGGATCGCGAAAATGCGATTGCGTCCCGCGCGCCGTTGCTGAAGCGCGCGTCCTGCCAAACGACATAAAGTTGCCCCTGCGCGCCGACAGAAATCTGTCCGAGGAATCCACTATCGCGGATGGGATTACCGGTTTCAGGATCGCGTGTGCCGATGCCAAGAAAATTGGAAATCGCTATTGGCGCGGACCACGTCAACCCCTTGTCTATCGAGCGCATCACCGCGAAGGAGACCGCCTGCCGGTTGCCAATGTTGATGATTTGGGTAAAGAAATTGACGACGGTCCCGTCAGGCAGGGATGCCACGACATTGCCAATTGTCTGGTTGCCGACGCCGGGGTCGTAAATGATTCGTGTCGGCTCCCAGGTTACGCCACCGTCAGTCGTTCGCGCCAATAGGGTCGGCCCGCGGTTATCGGTCGAGAGCCGGTCCCAGACGGCATACACGTAACGCGAATCAGTCGAATCGGCTGTAATGGCGTTCTTGTCGTTGAAAAATTGCGCGCCGTCGCGAATCAGGGTGACCGGATTTGCCCACGTGCGTCCACCATCTATCGAGCGACTCACCAGCATGGCTGAACTGGAGCCCGCCTGCAATGCCGTGCCGCTAAGTCCAAGTGAGAGCTGATAGGCGTTGCCATTGGGCGAGAACGTTACCCAGGGATCGCTCGCACGTTCAAAATCGCCGCCGTTCGCTGCATTGCCGCCACCGCAGCGGGACACCGGTAGTGTGCTGATTGCCCATGTCGCGCCTGCGTCAAAAGAGGCACCCACAGCAATCCCCTGTGCCCCGCCGTTTGACCAACGATCTTGCTGCCAGGTGCCGATCAAATTGTTCGGATTCGTCGGATTAATTGCAACATGTGGCTCTACCTCGGCATTGGTGTAGAGCGTGCCGGCGTTACTTGCGCCGGAGCAGGTGGATGAAAATCCCGAGGCGGCTGACACCAAACCCGTCACTACCGCAGGCGGGACGGTGGGAACCGTGCCTGGCCCTGTCGACGTTGCCGGACCGTCGCTGCCACCACCGGAGCAGGCGGTGAGTAACGCCGACACAACGAGCAAGAACAAAAACCGAAAATCACGCCATCTCTTGAACACGGCTCACTCTTGGTGGTCGAGGGTTGCGTTCATCTCAGAGCCGAACATTGCAAGCAATTGTGAGAGTGACGCGATTGCAGGATTTGGTCGGGCGCACGGATTGTTTGCTGATGCAACAAACCCGGTTGCCCTGCTGCGGCAACGGCGGGATAGGGCAATGCCTCGACTGGCAGTCTCCCCGGCCCAACCTTATCCGCGCTTGTAGAGTATTTTCTTTGCCCCGCCATCGCAGGTACCAACAACGGTAAGCTCGGACTTCTCGTCCTTCGCTACGGCCGTTAGGGTGAAGTCTTTGACGCCCTTTGCTTTGATCTTTGCCTCGATCTGCATGGTCAACTCCTCGCAGGTGGTCTTGGCTGAAGCGGGTGCTGCCATTGCGCAGGCAACGATAGCGATTGTCGCTGTCACGATTACGGATTTCATATCTATCTCTCGATTGGTAGCAAAAGAAACCTTATGTTAGCCCCTTATGTTAGCCGAGACTCAGCCCTTAGGCACGATCAAAATTTTGCCGTCACGCTCACCCGCTGTTGCGGCGGCAACAGCTTCTTTTATTTGGCTCACGTCGTAAGTCGCTTGTACACGCGCTTTCAGTTTTCCGGCTGCAATCAACTTTGCCAATTCGCCAAAGACGGCCATTTGCTGTGGCGGTGTCGCTTTGCGAAACCATAGGGCCAGCCAGAATCCGCGTAGCGTCACATCGCGAAACACGAATGAGGATGGCGACATCACGCAAGACTCACCACTCATCATGCCGTAGTTCACCAGCGTGCCACCTTGAGTGAGGCAGTTGGCGAGGTTGTCTGTCGATTTGCCACCGACGGCATCAATGGCCAGTCTGATTTTGGCGTTTTCGGTCGCTTCGGCAACACGCTTGGCGAGGCCAGGGCCATCGACCAGCACAACATCGCCACCCATTGCAGTGACGGCCGCCACCGCGGATTCACGGCGCACGATATTGACGGTCTTCAAGCCGCGAATTTTTGCCAATTGGATGAGGTACTCACCGACACCTGAATTGGCAGCGTTCTGGATCACATATTCGCCAGCTTGCAAATCGACAAACTCCTGCAACATCAGGTGTGCGGTGGGCGGGTTGACCGTCATCATCGCCAACTGCAATGGATCTACGCCACTGGGCAGCGGCATCAGTTTGTTTGCGTCGGCGACCATGTGCGAGGCCCATGTCCCACCTCCCACCGGCAACAGCACCATTTGCCCGACCGCGGGTGAAGTGGTTCCTGGTCCCAATTCAGCGACCACGCCTACTCCCTCGTTGCCGCCAATGGCAGGCAAGGGCGGCAGCATGCCGTACACCCCGGTGAGCGTAAGCACATCGGAAGGATTGATCGGTGCGGCCAGTACTTTGATTAGTGCCTGACCTTGCGTCAGCGGCGGTGGCGAGAATTCGACGGCAGTGATGGATGCCTGCGGGACAGGCCCGCGTTCGGTGTACTGGGCACGTTGCATGTGTGTTCCTTTAAAGGATTGAAAATCGCGAAGTCGCTAGTTTGCCTCAATAGTGCCTAGGGGTTTTTGGTTGCACCGGCGCCCGTGCGATATGCGCTTCGTTAATCGGCAGATTGCAAAGTCGGCAGATTGCAAAGTGCCGCTACCAATGCCAGCGCGCTGTCGGTGCCCCATATCCAGTCGTAATTGCCCTGCGTTGTGAAAATTGCCCTGCGTTGTGAATGCGATGCCACCTAACCAGGCACCAAAAAAACCGCCGATTTGATGGGAAAGCAACGTGAGCCCCGACAAAGTCCCCGGATAGCGGGTGCCAAACAGTTTGCCGACGATACCTGCAGTGGGCAGCACGGTCGCCAGCCAGGCCAGGCCACGGCCTGCCGCGAAGAGATAGAAGGTCAGGGCGGTTTTTGGGCGCGAGCAGATAAGCCGTGATCAGAATCGCACGTGAGAAATACATCCAAAAAAGGGTGAATTTGCGGCGGTAGTTTTGCGTACCCCGTCCAGTCAACAGGCTGCCGACGATATTGGCGAGGCCAATGATTGCCAATGACCAACTCGCTACCTGTGCGGGCAGCCTACACAACTGAACCGCACCCGGCAGGTGAGTGACGAGAAAGTAGATGTTGAATCCGCTGGCGAAGAAGCCAGCGTGAGGCAGCCGATAGCCTGGGTCTGCCAATGCCGAGCCCGTTGGGTTGTATTGAGTGGAAACACAAGCAGCTCCATCGATTGCCTGGCACCAATGGTTATCATGAGGATCGCTGCCGCCACCAGGAGAATCGTCCAATAACTTTGCGATTTGTTTCTCGTTCAGCAGTCATCCGGTAAGTCAGGTTTGATTCGCAGGTGCATGTGCACATATTGAGTCGATACCGAAGCGGTTGCAGCAGCAACTTGGGCTTTTGTAGGAAAAAGCTGGGAGTTTTTTGATTTCCCTTGACGAATCAAAGGCTTTCGCGTAACTTCCGCGTGCAGTCGCATTCGCAGTGTATGCAGTTAATTTGTGCCGGAGTACTCGCGTGTTGTTTGAGCCCGATTCTTTGTACCATTTACGCTACCTGATGTTAGTAAGGCTGCCTTTCCGCTGGGGAGTTTCCCGGTGTTTATTTTTAAGGAATTTACATGAGTACAGGTACCGTTAAATGGTTTAACGACGCTAAAGGTTTTGGTTTCATTACGCCGGACGGCGGTGGCGAAGATCTTTTCGCACACTTCTCCGCGATTGAAGGCAATGGCTTCAAGTCGCTGAAAGAAAACCAAAAGGTTTCTTTCGAAATCACGACCGGCCCTAAGGGCAAGCAAGCTACCGCCATCAAGCCGCTGTAATTGGCTTTGCAGTAGCAGCAGCAAAATAAAAACGGCAACCTTCGGGTTGCCGTTTTTCTTTGCGCCAAGCACTTTTGCGCGGCAAATCTGCATTGCTATTCAGGCTGCATCGAGACTACGCAAGAACCGGCTGATCGCGTCTCTTGCTTGGGGTTCACTCAACGTCGGGGCATGTCCCCGACCCGCGATATTGAGCGCAATCAACTGCGGCAATCGTCGGCGCATTTCCGCGAGAGTCTCCACCGAGAGAATGTCCGAATCCTGGCCGCGAATCACCAGCATAGGCTTGCCGGCCGCCATGTCAAATAACGGCCACAAGTTGGGGGCAGCAGTGCCGGTTGCCAGGCCCAGGGCGATGGCAGGATCGTAATCCAGTGCGGGTGTCTGTCCTTCCTGAACGTAGAGGTCGCGTGCCATCGACTGCCAGTCTCTGTCAGTGAAATCAGGAAATGCAGCAGCGTTTATCGTGGCGGTCTGCTGCGCCGCCTCTGCCCAGCTATTGGCCGGTACCGTCTTGCCGACGTAAGTCGCTATCCTGCTCACGCCGCGTGGATCCACCACTGGGCCTACGTCATTGAGCACGGCAGCCTTTATCCGCCCCGGAGTGGTCGCCAGTAGCAAGATCGCCATCAAACCGCCCAGTGATGTGCCGATCACCACGACTGCCGGCAATTGCAAAACATCCATGAGCACACGCATGTCGAGGGCATACTGGTCCGGACGGTAGCGTGACGCGTCCGGATCGCGCGCAGAACGGCCGCGTCCGCGCTGGTCAGGGCAGATGACGCGGTTGTTTTCGCACAGTACATTCGCCACTTCGGCAAAGTCCTTGCTATTGCGCGTCAAGCCCGGCAGGCAGAGTACAACGGGGGAGTTTTCACTTGGCCCCGGATAATCGCGCGCGTACAGCCGCAGGCCGTCTTCGCTCTGGTAAAACACATCGATATAGTTCATGAGTGCCTACGAAAAGAATTAGAATGAGAAAAATCCGGACTCAAAAAATATGAACGCGAAAACTGGTCTGTGCAGCGAGAGCTTCAATCATCGTGCGTGAACGCAGATGAAAATAACCCGCGATAACAGCAACGGCAAGACCGGTCGCCCGTTGGCGGTGCGCGCGCCAAAAGCTGGTGCAAAACCGAAGCGAGCCACGGTTGGCCGTCCGCGCAAAGAAGACGGCAGCGTTGACGCGGCGGATCGTATTCTTGACGCCGCCGAGGATCTCTTTTCCAAGCGGGGCTTCGACGGCGTTACCATGCGCGAAGTGGCGGTTCTCGCCAATGTCGATGCCGCGCTCGCGCACTATTATTTCGCTACCAAGCAAGGATTGTTTGACGCAGTGCTGGAACGTCGTGCCGAGCTGGTTTTCACCGAGCGAATGGAAGCCTTTGATGTCTATGAAGCGACGCAGGGTGATAACGTAACCGTTGAAGGCGCGGTGGCGACGTTTGTGTTGCCGTTGCTCGAGCGCGCACGCAATGGGGATGTGGGATGGAAAAATTATTTCCGGCTGATTGCGCTGGTCAATAATGATGCGTCCCACGTGGCATTGTCGATCATGTCGTATTTTGATCCCCTGGTGCATCGCATGATTGCGGTCGTCAAGCGGGCGTTGCCGAATGCCCGCGAAGAAGAACTTTTCTGGTGCTTTCATTTTCTGACTGGCTCGCTAACGCTCGCGCTTTCACGTACCGGGCGCCTGGATCGCGTCAGCGGCGGATTATGCCGCTCCGATGATCTGGCTTCGATTGAACCGCGCATGGTTGCATATTGCGCTGCCGGCTTCCGCAGCCTGTGCGCTGATGGCGACAGGCTGCCCGGTGAAAAAACCAGCGGCACTTCTCGTGCCGCCGGTAGTTCTAGAACTTCACAGTAACGCTACCTTTGACGATTCGAGGGTCGCCGTAGAAGGCGGTGATGGTGTTGGAGAACGCGCCGAACGCGTAGCCAGCAACTTTATAGCGCTTGTCGGTCAGATTGCGGCCATTCAGGGCGAGTTGCAACTTGCCGTCCTTGCTGGTCCACACCAACCCGGCATCCCAGAGCGAGTAACCCTCTTGCACCAGCAGCACGTTTTGCGACACGGCAGCGTCCAGCGAGGCAGCGCCACTCAGACGAACAAATTCAAACTGGTTCACCTTGCTCTTGGTCGAGAAGGTGTTTGACAACGCAAAGCCGCCGGCCCGACCCATGATTGCCATCGGCCACTCATAAGTCGCTGTTACGCTGGCGGTATTTTTTGGCGTGTTCTGAAATTCCGCCGCGCCAGCAACGTTGATCAACGCTGCCGCACTGCCGGTGAGTCCGTTGGCGACGATCCACTCTTTGTACTTGGCGTCAATGTAGCCGACCATTCCGCTGACGGTAAATGAATCCGTCAAACGCGCCAGCGCCTCCAGCTCGAAGCCCTGAATCCGCGCCTTGCCGGCGTTAGTTACGTTGCCTGCAAATCCGACCACGGCGCCTGCGGCATTGAGAGTAGGGATCGAGCCTGGAATCTGCACGTTTCTGTAATCGGTGAAAAATGTGGCCGCATTGGTCTGGATCCGGCCACCGTTAAACGTTGATTTCAGACCGAATTCGTAGGTGGAAACCTCCTCAGGTTCGACGCCTTTTCGCTTCTCGAGCGACGTAGCGCTGGTTGGCGCGCCGCCCAAATCCATGCGTGGATCGAAGAACCCGCCCTTGAAACCTTCCGCATAAGACGCATACAGATTGTGTTCGGGTGCAAACTTCCAGCCGAAACCAATCTTCGGTGTGAACTTGGTATCGGTCCGGTTCAAGTCGCCTTTACCCAAATCAGTATTAATGGCGAGTCCGACTGCCGCAGGATTGCCTAGCGTCGGTGAGCCCGTCAGCCCCAGGTAGGTCCGCTTGAAGATGCGCGCTTCACGCTGGTCGCTGGTGTATCGTCCACCGGCGGTAACGCTAAATTTATCGGTTACGTTGTAGCTAACGTCGGCAAACGTGGCGTAGGTCTTGGTATCGATGTCGTCAAGCGTGTTGAGCGACAGGCCACCTGCAAGGTTGGCCAAGACGTCGAATTCATTAAACGCGTTCGCCTTCATGTAATAGAAACCGGCGACACCCTGCCATTTTGCGTCGGTGTAGGTGAACTGAAATTCCTGGCTGAACTGTTTATTGATGTAGATGGCCGGGGCTTCAAATAACGGTTGATTGAGAGAGTCAAAATCGATCGGCGCGTAAGACTTGTCGCCACGGGACGCGGTGATCGACTTGAATGAAAGCGCCGAGTTGATGGCCCAGTCGACCAGCAACGATTCGCCGCGGTTGATTACTTGTTGAGCCCGTCCAAGCACGGAGTAAAGATTGGCGCGCGTGTCGTATTTGCCATCGAGGGGGGGCAGATTGCCTGGAGCCGGACTCGGGGTCAGACGATATCCCTGTTTGGGCAGTGAGTCGTCGACGGTGCGATCTGCCGCGAAGCGAATAAACAGCGAACTGTTCGGGGTAAATTCAGCACTGAAGCGGCCCGCGACAACCTCCTTGTTATAGTTATCCACGCCTGTAATCACGTTCTTGCCGAAGCCGTCGCGATTAAACGTTGCAATGGTGCCGCCGATTTTGAATGTATCCGAAACAGGCACGCTGCCTTTGACCACGAGGTCTTTTTGGCTATAGCTGCCGAAGGTCGCCTTGAGGCTCAATTCCGGCTTGTCTGAAAGCTTGCGCGTGACGTATTTCACAGCGCCGCCGATGGTGTTGCGTCCGTAAAGCGTGCCTTGCGGGCCGCGCAGCACTTCGATGCGGGCCAGATCATAAATATCAGCCAGCGCGCCCTGTGGCCGTGCCAAGTAAATATCATCAAGATAAATCCCCACGCCCTGTTCATAGCCGGCGACAGGATCCTGCTGACCAATACCGCGGATGAATGCGGTCAGCGTGGTATTGGTCGCCCGCGACGTTTTTAACGTTGTATTGGGAATTAAGTCGGCCAAAGCGGTCACGTCCGGAATGCCTGCCTTTTCAAGCTGCGCGCCGGAAAACGCGGTAACGGCGCCGGGAACATCCTGTATCAATTCCTCACGCCGACGTGCGGTGACGGTGATAACCTCAACTTTTTCACCTGCATCCGCCTTGGCGGGAACCGGTGAACTGGTGGGTGCCTGCTGTGCAGATACCGATCCGGTGCCGACAAACAGAGCAGCAATGGCAATACTCATGGTCTTCAGTTTCATACTTTCTCCTCGGGGTAGTTTTTTGCCGAACTTGTCGCTTGAAACAAAAAAGCGGTAAAATTCATTAGTTGTTGAATTAATCGTAGCAAAGTATTTTGCGAAGCGCAAGTTGGACATGCAGAAATCTGGCGGCATGAGTTGCAACGCCGCAACAAAATCGATTCGCGACCTGGAGGAGTTGTTATGAATACACGCTACTGGTTGGCAGTGCACGCGCTGTTCGCGCTGGGCATCGGCGCGATAAGCACGCCCGCGGACGCGCAAGGCAAGGACATTCGTGTCGCCTTCATTTACGATAAGTCGGGCCCGCTGGAGGCGTATCTGAAGCAGACGCAGACCGGCTTTCAGATGGGTCTTGAATATGCGACCGGTGGCACGATGGCAGTAGCGGGCCGCAAGCTCATCATCATTGAGCGCGATTCTCAGGGGAAACCCGATGTTGCCAAGTCACAACTGGCTGCAGCCTACTCTGACGACAAGGCCGACATCGCCATCGGCGCGACCGGTTCGGGCGCGTCCCTGGCGATGCTGCCGGTCGCAGAGGAGTACAAAAAGATTCTCCTCATCGAGCCGGCCGTGGCTGACTCGATCACCGGCAGTAAATGGAACAAATACATTTTCCGTACCGGACGCAATAGTTCGCAAGACGCGATTTCCAACGCCGTGGCGCAGGACAAACCCGGCGTCAGCATCGCGACGCTCGGGCAGGACAATGCCTTTGGCCGCGACGGCGTCAAGGCGTTTAAGGATGCATTGAAGCAGGCGAAGATTGTTCATGAGGAATATCTTCCAGCAGCGACCACCGACTTCACTGCCGGCGCACAACGGCTGATCGATAAACTTAAAGACAAGCCAGGCCGCAAACTTATCTGGATCATCTGGGCCGGCGTCGGCAGTCCGTTCAAAATTGCCGATCTCGACCTGAAGCGCTACGGGATCGAGATCGTGACGGGCGGCAATATCCTGCCTGCCATGTCGGCATACAAAAATTTCCCAGGCATGGAAGGCGCCACATACTATTACTACGACATCCCGAAGAATTCGCTCAATGCCGTGATGGTTAGCCGCCACATGTCAAAATTCAAGACCCCGCCGGACTTCTTTACCGCGGGCGGATTCTCTGTCGCCATGGCATTGGTGACGGCACTGAAGAAAACCGCTGGCGACACCAATACAGACGCATTGATCAATGCGATGGAAGGTATGAGTTTTGACACACCCAAAGGCCAGATGACATTCCGCAAGGAGGATCATCAGGCAATGCAAAGCATGTACCACTTCAAGATCAAGGTTGATCCGGCCGTCGCATGGGGAATACCGGAGCTGGTCCGCGAGATCAAGCCGGAAGATATGAATGTGCCGATACGCAATAAGCGTTAATCAAGACTGGAAAGACGGCGCGCCCGCCAATTGGCGCCCGCGTCACCGGACAAGTTTTAAAGCAAATCGAGGAGAAAAAAATGAGGCGTTTCCCAGGCGGCTGTTTCTTCGCATCGCTGGTCATCACCGCAGGCAGCGCACACGCGGCACCGCTGCCGCAACTCAACATTGACAAGAGTCAGACGACGGTTTCCGGTGCGTCGTCAGGTGGTTATATGGCGGTGCAACTGCATGTCGCGTATTCGGCAACATTCAAGAAGGGTGCGGGCGTGCTTTCCGGTGGGCCATATAACTGCGCGGAAGCATCAGTTCTAAATGCGATCGGGCGTTGCCTGGGACGATTGCCTATTCCCGTGGACGCGCTGGTCGCCACCACAAATGAATGGGCAAAAACCGGCGTCATAGATCCGACCAGCAATCTGGCCACGTCAAAGGTCTACCTTTTTTCCGGCGCCAAAGACAGCGTCGTTCCGCAGTCCACGTCGGCAGATCTGCAGAGCTACTACCTCAACTACCTTCCTGCCACCAACATTGTATTCAAAAAGGATATCGAGGCAGAGCACGCGGTGGT